>Ga0208564_1000249_pt1 | contig 51012 bp, 47 predicted proteins | sample AD_UKC073_MetaG_FD_184439 | JGI IMG/M metagenome (GOLD analysis project Ga0208564, IMG submission 184439) | Active sludge microbial communities of municipal wastewater-treating anaerobic digesters from USA - AD_UKC073_MetaG (SPAdes) (version 2) | ecosystem: Engineered > Bioreactor > Anaerobic >... | reverse complement strand
AAGTTGGCTTGCACGGCCCCCAGGATCACCATCCACTCACCGACGAAACCGGCCGTACCCGGCAAACCGCAGTTGGCCATGGCAAAGAACAGGGCGAAGGCCGCAAAGCGCGGCATGGTGTTGACCACGCCACCGTAGCTGGCGATTTCACGCGAGTGCACACGGTCGTACAGCACGCCGATCGACAGGAACATGGCGCCGGACACAAAGCCGTGCGCAATCATCTGCACGATCCCGCCGGACACGCCGAGGTCGTTGAAGATGAAGAAGCCCAGTGTGACGAAGCCCATGTGGGCCACCGACGAGTAGGCCACCAGTTTTTTCATGTCACGCTGCACCATGGCCACCAGGCCCACATAGACAACGGCAATCAGCGACAGGGCAATCATGAGCCAGGCCCACTCACGGGTGGCGTCTGGGGCAATGGGCATGGAGAAGCGCAGGAAACCATAGGCCCCCAGCTTCAGCATGATGGCGGCCAGCACGGCCGAGCCCCCCGTGGGCGCCTCAACGTGCACGTCTGGCAGCCAGGTGTGCACCGGCCACATGGGCACCTTCACCGCAAAAGCAGCGAAGAAGGCAAAGAACAGGGCCGTTTGCGCACCGGAGGACAGGGGCAGCTTGTGCCACACCAGGATGTCGAAACTGCCACCCGACTGGACGTACAGGTAGATCAGGGCCACCAGCATCAGCAGCGAACCCAGCAGCGTATACAGGAAGAACTTGAACGCGGCATAGATCTTGTTCGGACCGCCCCAGATACCGATGATGAGGTACATCGGGATCAGCGTGGCTTCGAAGAACACGTAGAACAGCAGGCCGTCCAGCGCAGCAAAGACGCCGATCATGAGGCCGCTCAGAATCAGGAAAGCCGCCATGTACTGGTTGACGCGTTCAGTGATCACCTCCCAGCCCGCGATCACGACGATCACGGTGATGAAAGCAGTCAGGGGCACGAACCAGAAGGAGAGGCCATCCACGCCCAGGAAATACTGGACGTTGAAACGCTCGATCCAGGACAGCTTTTCAACGAACTGGATATCCGCCGTTCCCGGGACGAAGTTCGCCATCAAGGGGACAGTGGCAAAAAGACCGGCGAGCGCACCGATCAGGGCAATCCAGCGCACTGCGCCGGCCTGCTCGTCACGGCCCAGGGCCAGCAGCACGACACCGAAAAAGATCGGTGTCCAGATGGCAAGACTCAACAAACCCATTTTTATTGTTCTCCCGGCTTATTTGTTGAGCCAAATGAAATACGTCATGCCGACGAATACACCCAGGATCATGGCCAGCGCGTAGTAGTAGAGGTAACCAGACTGCAGCTTGCGCACTGCAGCAGACACCCAGCCGACGAGCTTCCATGAGCCATTGACCACTGCACCATCGATCAATGCCTGGTCACCACCCTTCCAGAGGCCGGTGCCCAAGGTACGGGCACCACGGGCCAGCACGTTTTCGTTGAACCAGTCGAGGTAGTACTTGTTTTCCAGCAGTGTGTAGACAGGTTGGCAGGCCTTCTTGATCGCGGCGGGAACAGCAGGGTTCACCATGTACATATAGTAGGACACCACCACCCCGGCCAGCGCCAGCCAGAACGGCCAGGTAGTCAGGCCGTGCAGGGCCATCTGCACCGGGCCATGGAAGGCCTCGGCCAGTTCGTTCATGGCATGGTGGCGCGCACCGTCCACGAAGATCACGTCCTTGAAGAAGTCACCGAACAGCATGGGACCGATGGCAATGAAGCCGATCACCACCGAAGGAATGGCCAGCAGTACCAGCGGCACCGTCACCACCCAGGGCGACTCATGCGGCTTGTCGCCATGGTGGTCGTCGTGTCCATGATGATCGTCATGGCCATGGTGGTGCGCATCCGGATTCTGGTCATAGCGCTCCTTGCCGTGGAACACCAGGAAATACATGCGGAACGAATAGAACGCGGTGATGAACACTCCGGCCAGCACAGCGAAATAGGCGAAACCAGCAGCCGGCAAATGGCTTTCGTGTACAGCCTCAATGATGCTGTCCTTCGAATAGAAACCCGAGAACAGGGGCGTACCGATCAAGGCCAGCGAGCCCAATAACGAGGTGATCCATGTGATGGGCATGTATTTACGCACGCCCCCCATCCAGCGGATGTCTTGGTTGTGGTGCATGCCCATGATCACCGAGCCGGCACCGAGGAACAGCAGGGCCTTGAAGAAGGCGTGCGTCATCAGGTGGAACACAGCGACCGAGTAGGCCGACGCACCCAGTGCCACGGTCATGTACCCGAGCTGGGACAACGTGGAGTACGCCACCACGCGCTTGATGTCGTTCTGGATGATGCCCAGGAAGCCCATAAACAGGGCCGTGATGGCACCGATCACGAGGATGAAGTTCAACGCCGTGTCGGACAGCTCGAACAGCGGCGACATGCGCGACACCATGAAGATACCGGCCGTCACCATGGTGGCAGCGTGGATCAGCGCGGAAATCGGTGTGGGGCCTTCCATCGAGTCGGGCAGCCACACATGCAGCGGAAACTGCGCGCTCTTGCCCATGGCACCGATGAACAGGCAGATGCAGATCACGGTGATCAGCATCCAGTCCGTGCCCGGGAAGCCCAGCTTACCCAGTTCACCGGCCTTGCCGAAGACTTCGGTGTAGTTCAGGGAGCCAGCATAGGCCGCGATCAGGCCGATGCCTAGGATGAAACCGAAGTCCCCCACCCGGTTCACTAGGAAAGCCTTCATGTTGGCAAAGATGGCCGTGGGCTTGTTGAACCAGAAACCGATCAGCAGGTAGGAGACCAAGCCCACGGCTTCCCAGCCGAAGAACAGCTGCAGCAGGTTGTTGCTCATCACCAGCATCAGCATGGAGAAGGTGAAGAGCGAGATGTAGGAGAAGAAACGGTTGTAGCCTTCGTCTTCCTCCATGTAGCCGATGGTGTAGATGTGCACCATCAGCGACACGAAGGTCACCACACACATCATCATCGCGGTGAGGCTGTCCACCAGGAAGCCCACCTCCATCTTCAAACCGCCCACCACCATCCAGGTGTAGAGCGTTTCGTTGAAACGGGCGCCTTCCAGCACCACGCTCTTGAAAGTCAGGGCAGACAGCACGAAGGCCACCAGAACGCCCAGGATCGTCAGGGTGTGGCTCAGCCGGCGTCCAATGTAGTTGCCACCAAAGGACGTCCCCAGGATACCGGCGAGTGCCGATCCCACCAGCGGGGCCAGTGGCACTGCCAGCAGGGTTGATGCAGAAAGCGTTGCGCTCATCGTTGTAGTCTCGTCTTAGCCTTTGAGCGTGTTGAGTTCTTCCACGCTGATGCTGGAACGGTTGCGGAACAGCAGCACCAGGATGGCCAGGCCTATGGCCGACTCGGCGGCTGCCACCGTCAGAATGAAGAACACGAACACCTGGCCGTGCATGTCATTCAGGAAGTAGGAGAACGCCACGAAGTTCATGTTCACCGCCAACAGCATCAGCTCAATAGCCATCAGCAGCACGATGATGTTCTTGCGGTTGAGGAAGATCCCCACCACGGACAACGCAAACAGCATGGCCCCCAGCGAAAGAAAATGTCCAAGGGTCAGTGCCATTACTTCTTCTCCCCTTCTGCCGCCACGGGCACAGGTGCCACAGGAGCCTTGGTGGCTTCCAGCTTCACCACTTCCATGCGGTCGCGGGCCTTCACAACCACTTGGTCGGAAGGATCCACCGCACGGCTGTCCTTGCGGCGGCGCAGCGTCAGGGCAATGGCCGAGATGATGGCCACCAGCAGGATCACCGCAGCGATTTCCAGCGGGTAGATGTACTGTGTGTACAACAGTTTGCCCAGTTCCATGGTGTTGTTGGTCGTCACGCCACCAGCAGCCTGGACGGCAGGCAGCACCTTCGGAGGCTCACGGAAGCCGCCCATCAGCACATAGGACATTTCCAGTGCGATGACCACCCCGATCACGGCCGCGAGCGGGAAGTGCTTCCAGAAACCCTGTCGCAGACCGTCCATGTTGAGATTGATCATCATCACCACGAACAGGAAAAGCACCATCACCGCCCCCAGGTACACCAGCACCAGGGTGATGGCCAGGAACTCGGCGCGCAGCAGCAGCCACACGCCGGATGCCTGCGAAAAGGCCAGCATGAGGAATAGCACGGCGTGCACCGGGTTACGCGCCGTGATGACCCGAAAGGCTGCAAACAGCAGCACGATCGAGAACAGATAGAAGAAACCAGTCTTGGCGTCCATGAATTATTTCTTGTGGTGCGTCATCTGACGTGGTTCAACGGTATTTGGCATCTGCTGCCTTGTTGGCGGCGATTTCCGTCTCGTACCGGTCGCCCACGGCCAACAGCATGTCCTTGGTGAAATACAGGTCGCCCCGCTTTTCACCGTGGTATTCGAGGATGTGGGTTTCCACGATCGAATCCACCGGGCAGCTTTCCTCGCAGAAGCCGCAGAAAATGCACTTGGTGAGGTCGATGTCGTAGCGGGTAGTGCGACGCGATCCGTCGGCACGCACATCCGACTCGATGGTAATTGCCGTGGCAGGACAAACGGCTTCGCAGAGTTTGCAGGCAATGCAGCGCTCTTCGCCGTTCTCATAGCGGCGCAGAGCATGCAGGCCACGGAAGCGCGGGGAAAGCGGCGTTTTTTCCTCGGGAAACTGCACCGTGATCTTGCGGCGAAAGGCATAGCGGCCTGTCAGGGCCATGCCTTTGAACAACTCCGTGAGCATGAAGCTCTTGAGGAAGTCCTTGACCGAAAAGGCCGATGCGGTAGAGGTGGTAGCGGTATTCATCGTGTCAGCTCCACTTAATTCCAGATGTTCCAGGGCGTTTGCATCCACGCCCCTACCACCAGCAGCCATACCAGGGTGACCGGAATGAAGATTTTCCAGCCCAAGCGCATGATCTGGTCGTAGCGAAAACGCGGGAAGGTGCCGCGGATCCAGATGAACAAGGTCAGGACAAGGAAGGTTTTCAGACCCAACCAAATCCAGCCAGGGATGAAGTCCAGGAAGGCCACCGGAGACAGCCAGCCACCCATGAACATCAGTGCCGCCAGGATGGAGATCAGCCACATGCTGGCGTATTCCGCCAGGAAAAAGATGGCGAAGCCCATACCCGAGTATTCGACCATGTGGCCGGCCACGATTTCCGCCTCGCCTTCCACAACGTCAAAAGGGTGGCGATTCGTCTCGGCCACACCCGAGATCACATAGACCACAAAAATCGGCAGCAGAGGCAACCAGTTCCAGGACAAGAAACCCAGTCCCATGTTGGCACCCATACCCTTGGCTTGGCCCGCCACCACGTCACCGAGATGCAGGCTTCCGGTGACCATGATCACCACCACCAGGCAAAAGCCCATGGCGATTTCATAGCTGACCATCTGCGCCGAGGCACGCAGGGCACCCAGGAACGCGTATTTCGAATTCGATGCCCAGCCGGCAATGATCACGCCATACACCTCGATCGAGGTGATGGCCATGATGAGCAGCAGGCCGGCGTTCACGTTGGCAAGCACCACGTCAGGGCCGAAAGGAATGGCGACCCAGGCGGCTAGTGCCGGCATGATGGCCATGACGGGCCCGAGGCGAAACAGCCCGTTGCTAGCGGCCGAGGGGTTGATCAGCTCCTTGGTCAGCAGCTTGAGCGCATCGGCGATAGGCTGCAGCAGCCCCATCGGGCCCACGCGGTTGGGGCCATGGCGAACCTGGATCCAGCCCAGGAACTTGCGCTCCCAGAGGGTGGCATACGCCACGGCGCCCAGCAGCGGGAGCAACACGCAGATGATCTTGATCAGGTTCCAGATCACCGGCCAGCCTGCGGCGGTCCACCAGGTGGCAGCCAGCAGGCCATGGCCAAAGTTGTAGATTGCGTCGATCATGCAGCCACCCCTGCTATCCCTGTCACTTGGGTCACATCCCGCGCGGCTGATGCAGCACGTGCATCGGCTGTCAATTGCAGCGACGTAGCGCGGCGCACCAGCCCATCGAGAGCATAGATGGCAGCCACCGCAGGTACCGCAGCAGACGTACCTGGCACGGCCTGGATGGCCACTGCCGTACCGTTGTCCAACCGTTCAGCAGCCACATGGGTCGCCGCCACACCTTGCACGCCGCGTACATGGGCCAGCACATCCTGCGATGACTCGAAATCGAAACCCGACAGACCCAGCAGGTTACCTAGCACACGCAGCACCTTCCATGCGGGACGGGCGTCGCCTTGTGGCTTGACCACGGCATGGAAACTCTGGATGCGGCCTTCCGCATTCACGAAGGTGCCCGAGGTTTCCGTGAACGGTGCAATCGGCAGCAGCACGTCACTGAAAGCCATGTTCGCCTTGAACGGGCTCAAGGTGATGACCATGCTGCCAGCGCCCTGCCCCAGCCGTGCAGCTTGTGCGCCTGCGGCGGAATCGAACTCGGGTTCGTTGTTCAACAGCACGGTGGCCTTCAGACCCCCTGCCAGCATCTGGGCTGCATTCAGGCCATCCGCTGCAGGTTGCGCGCCCACCCATTGGGCGCCTACCGTGTTGGCGGCTTCGGTCAGGTAGCCCACGCTGGCACCCGTCTGGGCACCCAGCCACTGGGCCAATGCCAGCAGCTGCGATGCCTGCGCATGGTGCGCGGCCGCATTGCCCAGCAGAATAGCCTTGCGCTCACCCGACAGCAGGGACTTAGCCATGGCTTGCGCTGTCGCCGTTACTTCGCCCTGCACAGGCGCCGCAACACCCGCTTCGGCAGCCACGGCCACGGCGATACCCGCCAGAGCCGTCAGCCAGCTGCCCGGTGCGGCAGTGACACGATGTGCCACAGGCATCGCCCACGCGTCTGCACCGGCCAGTTCGGTTTCGGAGTTCACCGAAGCCACCACACCACCCTTGCGGGTGGCTTGGCGGATACGCTGGGCAAACAGCGGGTGGTCCTTGCGCAGGTTGGAACCCAGCACCAGTACGCGCTGCAAGGTAGACAACGACGCGATGGGCATGCCCAGCCAGCGTACACCGGTAGACGGCGTGAAGTCAGCATGGCGCAGGCGGTGGTCGATATTGTCGCTACCCAGACCACGCACCAGTGCACCCGCCAGGAACAGCTCTTCAACCGTGCTGTGGGGGCTGACCAGCGCACCAAGGGCACTGGCGCCATGCTCTGCCTTGACCTGCTTGAGGCCGTTGGCGACGTATTCCAGCGCGGTCTGCCAGTCGACCGTTTTCCATTCACCGCCCTGCTTGAGCATGGGCTGGGTCAGACGTTCGCTGCTGTTGAGCGCTTCGTAGGAGAAACGGTCGCGGTCGGCAATCCAGCACTCATTCACCGCATCGTTCTCGAAAGGCACGACACGCATGACCTGGTTGTTCTTGACCTGGACGATCAGGTTAGCACCTGTGGAATCGTGCGGGCTGACAGACTTGCGGCGCGACAGTTCCCAGGTGCGGGCGCTGTAGCGGAACGGCTTGCTGGTCAGCGCACCCACGGGGCAGATGTCGATCATATTGCCCGACAGCTCGGAGTCCACGGTATCGCCCACCACGGTGGTGATCTCGGAGTGCTCACCACGGTGGATCATGCCAAGCTCCATGACGCCGGCCACTTCCTGGCCAAAGCGCACGCAGCGGGTGCAGTGGATACAGCGGCTCATCTCTTCCATGGAGATAAGCGGGCCCACGTCCTTGTGGAATACCACACGCTTTTCTTCAGCATAACGCGAGGAAGAGCCACCGTAGCCCACGGCCAAGTCCTGCAGCTGGCACTCGCCACCCTGGTCGCAGATGGGGCAGTCCAGCGGGTGGTTGATCAGCAGGAATTCCATGACCGACTGCTGGGCCTTGATGGCCTTGTCGCTCTTGGTGCGCACGATCATGCCTTGCGTCACGGGCGTGGCGCAGGCGGGCATGGGCTTAGGGGCCTTCTCCACGTCCACCAGGCACATGCGGCAGTTGGCGGCGATGGAGAGTTTCTTGTGGTAGCAGAAATGCGGAATGTAGGTACCAGCCTTCTCTGCAGCATGCATCACCATGCTGCCTTCAAGCACTTCCACTTTCTGACCGTCGAGTTCAATTTCAACCATGTGTTTTCTCGCGATCAGGCCTGGGCCGCAGAGGGCTGCGCCGCCACACTCTGGATCAGGGCCTCGAATTCAGGGCGGAAATGCTTCAGCATTGCCCGCACCGGCATCGCAGCTGCATCACCCAGCGCACAAATCGTACGGCCCTGGATGTTGTCGGCCACGGAGTTCAGCAAATCCAGATCACCCGGACGCCCTTGCCCATGCTGGATACGGTCAATCACGCGCCACATCCAGCCCGTGCCTTCACGGCACGGCGTACATTGCCCACAGGACTCGTGGGAGTAAAAGTAGGACAGGCGCAACAGGCTTTCCACCATGCTGCGGGAATCGTCCATCACGATCACGGCACCCGAGCCCAGCATGGAACCTGCCTTGGCGATGGAGTCGTAGTCCATCGTGCACTCCATGATCACAGAGGCCGGCAGCACCGGCGACGATGATCCACCGGGAATCACCGCCTTGAGCCGGCGGCCCTTGCGCACACCACCGGCCAGCTCCAGCAGCTTGGAGAAAGGCGTACCCATCGGCACTTCGTAGTTCCCCGGCAGCTCCACGTCGCCACTGACCGAGAAGATCTTGGTACCGCCGTTGTTGGGCTTGCCGCATTCCAGGTAGGCCTGGCCACCATGGCGGATGATCCAGGGCACTGCTGCGAAAGTTTCGGTGTTGTTGATGGTGGTGGGCTTGCCGTAGAGGCCGAAACTGGCCGGGAACGGCGGCTTGAAGCGGGGCTGCCCCTTCTTGCCTTCCAGTGACTCCAGCAAAGCCGTTTCTTCACCGCAGATATAAGCACCGAATCCGTGGGAAGCATGCAGCTGGAAATTGAAGCTGCTACCCAGGATGCCATTGCCCAGGTAACCTGCAGCACGCGCCTCTTCCAGTGCCTCTTCAAAGCGTTCGTAGACCTGGAAAATTTCACCGTGGATGTAGTTGTAACCCACCGAAATGCCCATCGCATAGGCCGCAATGATCATCCCTTCAATCACGCAGTGTGGATTGAACATCAGGATGTCGCGGTCCTTGCAGGTACCGGGCTCACCTTCGTCCGAGTTGCAGACGAGGTATTTCTGGCCCGGGAACTGGCGGGGCATGAAGCTCCACTTCAAGCCCGTGGGAAAGCCCGCGCCACCACGTCCACGCAAGCCCGACTCCTTGACCGTGGCAATCACCTGGTCCTGCGTCAGCCCTTCGGTCAGGATCTTGCGCAAAGCCTGGTAGCCGCCACGCGCCTCGTAGTCCGCGATCTTCCAGTTGGTGCCATCCAGTCCAGCGTAGATCTGGGCACCAATGTGACGATCGTGGAAACAGGTCTGCACGCCCGTGGCTTGGAACTGGGCCAATACCTGGGAAGCGTTCATCAGGCACCACCCTTCTGCGTTTCCGCGGCCCGCAGGCCATCGACCAGTTGGTCCAACTTGTCGTTGCTCATGAAGCTGCACATGGTGCGGTCGTTCACCAGCATCACCGGGGAATCCGCACAGGCACCCAGGCACTCGCTCTGCTGCAACGTGAACAAGCCATCGGCCGTGGTCTCCCCCATGGAGATACCCAGCTTGTGCTCCAGGTGGTGCAGGGCCTTGTAACCATCGCGCAACTGGCAAGGCAGGTTAGTGCAGACGTTGAGCTTGAAACGGCCCACCGGTTGCTGGTTGTACATGTTGTAGAAGGTCGTCACTTCATGCACGGCGATCTGGGGCATACCCAGCACCTCAGCGATGACGGCTTCACTTTCCGCACTAACAAAACCCAGTTCCTGCTGCACGATGGCCAGACAGGCCATCACCGCAGACTGGGCCTGGTCGGCCGGGTACTTCGCAACTTCGCGCGCAAACCGCGCCTTGGTAGCTTCAGAGATCATCGATCAATCTCTCCAAACACAATATCCATGGTGCCGATCACGGCCACGGCGTCAGCAATCATGTGGCCACGGGCCATTTCGTCCATGGCTGCCAGGTGGGCAAACCCGGGGGCCCGGATCTTCAGGCGGTAAGGCTTGTTGGCGCCATCACTCACCAGATAGATACCAAACTCGCCCTTCGGGTGTTCGACGGCCGCATACGCCTCGCCTTCAGGCACATGGAAGCCTTCGGTGAACAGCTTGAAATGGTGGATCAACTCCTCCATGTTGGCCTTCATCGCTTCCCGCTCCGGTGCCGCCACCTTGTGGTTGTCGGTGATCACCGGGCCAGGATTGGCTTTCAGCCAGTCCACGCACTGCTTGATGATGCGGTTGGACTGCTTCATCTCCTCCATGCGCACCAGATAGCGATCGTAGCAATCACCGGTCTTGCCCACGGGGATGTCGAAATCCATGCGGTCGTACACATCGTAGGGTTGCTTCTTGCGCAGATCCCAAGCAATACCCGAGCCACGCAGCATGGGGCCGGTCAGGCCCAGGTTGAGTGCACGCTCCTGGGTCATCACGCCGATGCCCACCGTCCGCTGCTTCCAGATCCGGTTATCGGTGAGAAGCGTGTGGTACTCGGCCAGATGCCCATCAAAGCGCTGAGTGAAGTCATCGATGAAATCCAGCAGGGAACCCTGGCGGTTCTCATTCATGCGGGCCAGGGCCTTGGCATTCTTGATCTTGCTGACCGTGTACTGCGGCATGGTGTCCGGCAGGTCGCGGTACACGCCACCCGGCCGGAAGTAGGCTGCGTGCATGCGCGCACCCGACACGGCCTCGTACATATCGAAGAGGTCTTCGCGCTCACGGAACGCATAGATGAGGATGGTGGAACTGCCGCAGTCATTGCCGTGCGAGCCCAGCCACATCAGGTGGTTGAGCAGGCGGGTGATTTCGCTGAACATCACACGGATGTACTGCGCGCGGATCGGCACTTTGAGGCCCAACAGCTTCTCGATGGCCAAGCAGTATGCATGCTCGTTGCACATCATCGACACATAGTCGAGGCGGTCCATGTAGGGCAGCGACTGGATGAAGGTCTTGTGCTCGGCCAGTTTTTCGGTGGCACGGTGCAGCAAGCCAATGTGCGGATCGGCACGCTGGACCACTTCGCCGTCGAGCTCCAGTACCAGGCGCAGCACACCGTGCGCCGCAGGGTGCTGCGGCCCGAAATTGAGGGTGTAGTTCTTGATTTCAGCCATGTTCATTCACCGAGACAACTCAGTGCAGGCCCCCGTAGTTGTCTTCGCGGATGATGCGCGGCGTGACTTCACGCGGCTCGATGGATACGGGCTGGTAAACCACCCGGCGCAGTTCTTCGTCGTAGCGCATCTCGACATGACCCGACAGCGGAAAGTCCTTGCGGAACGGATGACCGATAAAACCGTAGTCGGTCAGGATGCGGCGCAGGTCATCATGGCCTTCGAACACGATGCCGAACAGGTCGAAAGCCTCGCGCTCGAACCAGTTTGCGGAATTCCACAGGTGCGTGACGGAGTCAACCACGGGGAATTCGTCGTCGGCGCAGAACACCTTGACCCGTACTCGCTGGTTCAGGCTGACGGACAACAGGTGGGACACCACGCAGAAACGCTCACCTTCCCACACGCTGTCGCGGTAGGCGGAATAGTCCATGCCGCAGATGTCGATCAGCTGCTCAAAGCGGCATTGCGGCGCATCGCGCAGCACCTGCATGGCATCCAGGTAATGTTCGGGCGCCACGGTCAGAGTCACCTCGCCCAACGCCACACCGATGTGTTTGACCCGGTCGCCCAGTGCGGTCGCGATCGCGTCCTTGAGGGTTTCGGGATGAATGGCAACAGAAGTCATGAATTCACCACTTAAACACGGGCAATGGTCTGGGTGCGACGCACCTTCTGCTGCAGCTGGATGATGCCGTAGATCAGGGCCTCCGCCGTGGGCGGGCAGCCCGGCACGTACACATCCACCGGAACGATACGGTCACAGCCACGCACCACGGAGTAGCTGTAGTGGTAATAGCCACCCCCATTGGCGCAGGAGCCCATGGACAACACCCAGCGGGGCTCAGCCATCTGGTCATACACCTTGCGCAGAGCAGGCGCCATCTTGTTGCACAGCGTGCCGGCCACAATCATCAAATCCGACTGGCGCGGGCTGGCCCGGAACACTTCCGCACCAAAACGACCAATGTCGTAACGGGCGGCCGCCGCATGCATCATTTCGACGGCGCAGCAAGCCAGACCAAAGGTCATGGGCCACAACGAACCTGTCTTGGCCCAGTTCACCACCGAGTCGTACGACGTGGTGATGAAGCCCTCTTTCAAAATACCTTCAATTGCCATGACTCAATCCCCTTAGGCGACCTGCATCATTCCCAATCCAGGGCACCTTTTTTCCACTCATAGGCAAAACCCACGACCAGAATGCCCAGAAACACCACGGCCGCCCAGAAACCGACAGCACCGATTTCCTTGAGCGCAACCGCCCACGGAAACAGGAAAGCAATTTCCAGGTCAAACAGGATGAAGAGAATCGCCACCAGGTAGTAGCGCACATCGAACTGCATGCGGGCATCCTCGAACGCTTCGAAGCCGCACTCATAGGGGGAATTCTTGGCCTCGTCGGGCCGATTGGGGCCAAGGATGTAGCCCAGGACTTGGGGCGCTATGCCAACACCCACACCCACCAGAATGAACAAAAGGACTGGAAGGTACTGATCGAGGTTCATCTTGGGGCCTGCTCACCGCTGCAACCGACCCTGCCCAACGCGTGGCGCTGGGCGGGCGGGTTTTTGTTGGTGCCGTCGGCGAGACTCGAACTCGCACAGCTTTCGCCACTACCCCCTCAAGATAGCGTGTCTACCAATTTCACCACGACGGCGGCTTTTTTATTGCCTGGATGGCATGAGGACGCAAGTGCGTTTTGGCTTTCCAGGCTCTTTCTTATTCTACTCTGGAATACCCTGAATTCCAGGGCATCCGAGAGATTTTCCCCGGCGCTTACTTGGCCGGAATCTGCGCTGCGCCAGAGGCAGCAGGAGCAGGTACGGGCACGGAGACTGCACCTGCCGCAGCAGGAGCCGAGGTACCCGGAATCTGCGAAGCAGGGCCGCTGGCGGCGGGTGCGGGCGGCACCACGGCAGAAGGCTGGCTCAACACACTATTGGATTCCACCGGCCGGGCGCTGCCGAAATAGGCCAGTGCCAAGGTGCATGCAAAAAATACCGCCGCCAGCACAGAGGTAGTGCGCGACAGGAAGTTGGCACTGCCACTGGCGCCAAACAGGCTGCCCGATCCACCACTGCCAAAAGCCGCACCCATATCGGCACCCTTGCCATGCTGCACCAGGATGAGGCCGATCATGCCCAGCGCCGCAAGCATCTGTGCAGCCAGGATGAGGTTGATCACAATGTTCATAATTTACTCCTAATTCAATAGCACAGCGCCAGCACAATCACTGGGCTGCGGCAATAATCTTCAGAAAATCCGGCACCTTGAGGGATGCCCCGCCGATCAGGCCGCCATCGATATCCGCCTGGGCCAGCAGCTCCGCCGCATTGCCCGCGTTCATGCTGCCGCCGTACACGATACGGATACGGTCGGCCTTGTCGCTGGCCGCAGCCAGTTGCGCACGCAGTGCGGCATGCACCGCCTGGGCTTGCTCGGCCGTGGCCGTCTTGCCCGTGCCAATGGCCCACACGGGCTCGTAGGCGACCACGATTTCCGTGATGCAGTGGCCATTCAGGTGAATGACCGCCGCCAGCTGGCGCTTCACCACCGCTTCCGTCTGGCCCGCCTCGCGCTCAGCCAGGGTTTCGCCCACACACACGATGGGCGTTATGCCGACGGCCAGTGCACGGTGGGCCTTGGTAGCTGCCACACTGTCGGTTTCGCCGTGGTACTGGCGACGCTCGGAATGCCCCACGATGGCGTAGCGCACCCCGAAGTCGCCCAGCATGGCTGCGGAAACCTCGCCGGTATAGGCGCCCACCTCGTGCTGGGACACATCCTGTGCCGCCAGGCTGATGGGGCTGCCCTGCAGCATGGCCTGGCCCTGCGCCAGGTAAGCCGCTGGCACTGCCACCGCCACATCGCAGGCAGGTACACCCACATCCTGCAGCAAGGCCTGCAGCAGCGCCTGGTTGGCCGCCAGCCCGCCGTTCATCTTCCAGTTACCGGCAATCAGTTTCTTTTTCATCGTGCTCACCATGTCAAGACAATCTTGCCCACATGCTGTCCGGACTCCATGAGGGCGTGCGCTGCAGCGGCATCGGCCGCCGGAAAACGGCTGTGCAACACAGGCCGCACCAGGCCTTGGGCCAGCAGCGGCCATACCCGCTGCAGCAAGGACTGGGCAATCGCCGCCTTGAATGCCACCGGACGGGGACGCAGCGTGGAGCCGGTCACCGTTAGGCGGCGGCGCAGCACCATGCCCGCATTGATTTCACTCTTGACGCCACCTTGCACCGCGATGATTACCAGCCGGCCATCTTCGGCCAGGCAGGATAGGCCACGCGCCACATAGGCACCCGCCACCATGTCGAGGATCACATCCACGCCAGCGCCGGCGGTCAGTTCTTTCACCACCTCGACAAAGTCGTGGGTGTTGTAGTTGATGGCATGGTCCGCGCCCAGGGACAGGCAGGCGGCGCATTTCTCGTCGCTGCCCGCCGTGACCAACACCTTGGCGCCCATGGCCTTCGCCAGCTGGATGGCGGTGACGCCGATGCCGCTGGTGCCGCCGTGCACCAGCAGGGTTTCACCCTTTTGCAGGCGGCCACGGTCGAACACATTGCTCCAGACGGTGAAGAAGTTCTCCGGCAGTGCCGCCGCTTCTTCATCGGACAGGCCGTGGGGCACCGGCAGGCACTGCGCCACCGGCGCCACGCACAGTTCGGCATAACCACCACCGGCCACCAGGGCACAGACCCGGTCGCCCAGCTTGAAGCCGGCGCGCTTCAGCGCGGCAGCGTCGCCACTCTCGATCACTCCGGCCACTTCCAGCCCCGGGATATCCGAGGCACCAGGCGGAACCGGGTAATGCCCCAGCCGCTGCAGCACGTCCGGCCGGTTCACGCCGCTGGCGGCCACGCGGATGCGCAACTCGCCCTCGCCCGCCTCAGGCACCGGGCGCTCCACCAGACGCAGAACGTCCGGCGCACCATAACTTGTGATCTCAACTGCGCGCATGACCGGGAATGTGCCTCAGGCTGCCTGGCTGCTGTCGGTGTTGCGGTCCAGCAAGGCCTTCATGGACAGCTTGATGCGGCCCTTTTCGTCTGTCTCCAGCACCTTGACCTTCACAACCTGGCCTTCCTTGAGGTAGTCGGTGACCTTTTCCACACGCTCGTGGGCGATCTGGCTGATGTGCAGCAGGCCGTCCTTGCCAGGCAGCAGGTTGATCAGTGCGCCGAAGTCCAGGATCTTGACCACGGGGCCTTCGTACACCTTGCCGATTTCGACTTCAGCGGTGATCTGCTCGATGCGCTTCTTGGCTTCGTCGGCCTTGGCAGCGTCGGTGGCAGCGATGGTGATGGTGCCGTCTTCCTCGATGTTGATCTGGCAGCCGGTTTCTTCGGTCAGCGCACGGATGGTGGCGCCGCCCTTGCCGATCACGTCGCGGATCTTCTCGGGGTTGATCTTCATCGTGTAGAGCTTGGGTGCGAAGCTGGACACCTCGGTCTTGGCTTCACCCATGGCATCCTGCATCTTGCCCAGGATGTGCAGACGCGCTTCCTTGGCCTGGGCCAGGGCGACCTGCATGATTTCTTTGGTGATGCCCTGGATCTTGATGTCCATCTGCAGGGCGGTGATGCCGTTAGTCGAACCGGCCACCTTGAAGTCCATGTCGCCGAGGTGGTCCTCGTCGCCCAGGATGTCGGTCAGCACGGCGAAACGGTTGTCTTCCTTGATCAGGCCCATGGCGATACCTGCCACATGCGCCTTCACGGGCACGCCTGCATCCATCAGCGAGAGGCAGCCGCCGCACACCGACGCCATGGAGGACGAACCGTTCGACTCGGTGATTTCCGACACCACACGCACCGTGTAGGGGAATTCTTCCTTGCTCGGCAGCACGGCCACCAGGGCGCGCTTGGCCAGACGGCCGTGGCCGATTTCGCGGCGCTTGGTCGAGCCCATACGGCCCACTTCGCCGGTGGCGAAGGGAGGCATGTTGTAGTGGAACATGAAGCGGTCTTCGAACTCGCCGGCCAGCGCATCGATGCGCTGCGCGTCACGTTCGGTGCCCAGCGTGGTCAGCACCAGCGCCTGGGTTTCACCACGGGTGAACAGCGAAGAACCGTGGGTGCGCGGCAGCACGGAATTGCGAATTTCGATGGGGCGCACGGTGCGGGTGTCGCGGCCGTCGATACGCGGCTCGCCCGACAGGATCTGGCTGCGCACGATCTTGGCTTCGATGTCGAACAGCAGACCTTCGACCTTGACGCTGTCGAACTCCACACCGTCGGCCTTCAGGCCAGCCAGCACCGAAGCGGTGGCTTCGCGCAGGGCCTGGGTACGGGCCTGCTTGTTGCGCAGCTGGTAGGCGGCGCGCAGCTTGTCTTCGGCCAGGGCATTCACCTTGGCGATCAGTGGCTCGTCCTTGGCTGGCGCTTGCCAGTCCCAGACGGGCTTGCCGGCTTCGCGCACCAGTTCGTGGATGGCGTTGATGGCGATGCGGCCCTGCTCATGGCCAAACACCACGGCGCCCAGCATGATTTCTTCGGACAGCTGCTGCGCTTCGGACTCCACCATCAGCACGGCAGCTTCGGTGCCCGCCACCACCAGGTCCATCTGCGAGTTCTTGCGCGCAGTCTGGCCGGGGTTCAGCACGTATTCACCGTTGATGTAACCCACGCGGGCGGCGCCGATGGGGCCGTTGAACGGGATGCCGGAAATGGCCAGGGCGGCGCTGGTAGCGATCAGGGCAGCGATGTCAGCGTCCACCTCGGGGTTCAGCGACACGGTGTGGATGACCACATGCACGTCGTTGAAGAAACCTTCGGGGAACAGCGGGCGGATCGGGCGGTCGATCAGGCGGCTGGTCAGGGTTTCGAGTTCGCTGGGCTTGGCTTCACGCTTGAAGAAGCTGCCAGGGATCTTGCCGGCGGCGTAGGTCTTCTCGATGTAGTCCACGGTCAACGGGAAGAAGTCCTGACCGGCCTTGGCGATCTTGGAACCCACCACGGTGGCCAGCACCACGGTGTCTTCGATGTTGACCAGCACAGCGCCAGAAGCCTGACGGGCGATTTCGCCGGTTTCCATGACGACAGTCTTGTCGCCCCACTGGAAGGACTTGGTGACCTTGTTGAAAATGGACATGTTTTTGCTCCTATTCAGATAGCAGGTGAATCCCCACCCGCCAGGGCTGGATTTGCTTTCGGGCCACGATGCCATTCCAGAAGAAGCCCCCCGGGAAGAGCTGCTTGTGGAATGACACAGCGCGTGATCCTGCTGCGCCTCCAGATTTCAAAAAACAAACGCCTGAGCTAGTGAACTAACTCAGGCGTCTTGCATGGTTCTGCGGCTTACTTGCGCAGACCCAGCTTGGCGATCAGTGCGGTGTAGCGGTCAGCGTCCTTGGACTTCAGGTAGTCCAGCAGCTTGCGACGGCGGCTCACCATACGCAGCAGGCCACGGCGACCATGGTGGTCCTTGGCGTGCGTCTTGAAGTGGGGGGTCAGTTCGTTGATGCGCGCGGTCAACAGCGCCACTTGAACTTCTGGGCTACCGGTATCGTTGGCAGCACGTGCATTGGCCTTGACGACCTCGGCCTTGATGGAAGATGCGATCATTTTTGGTGTTTCCAGTGTATGTTTGACTTGCGTGGGCAGCCGGAAATGCCATCCACGTGTGCCTTGCAGTATGCAAAGCCGTTCGATTATAGCGTGAAGACACCGCCGCGCCCACCTACCCTGTCCGGTCGCTTCAGCCAGAAACGGGCCCCTTCCGGAACTCCCGTTTCGATGAGTGGGCGCCCCACCCCATCGTGCAAGTGCCTTGCACCCTGGGCGTGAACACACTCAAAAGGCCAGGCAGGCAGCGCTCCATGGGCACCATGGATGCGCTTGACAAGCCACAAATGCGACGCTTACCTTACAGCAGCCAGCCAGTTCCGCAACCTGTCCACCCCCTGCACCAGGCGCTGTGGGTCTTTGGACGCAAAGCACCAGCGTAGCCAGCCCTGCGACTCCGGGGCGAAGGCATTACCCGGCGCCAGGCCGATCCCCGCCTCGGCCACCAGCCGCTTGGCCAGCTCCAGCGAGTCGCCATAGCCCTCCAGCCGAAAAAACACATACATACCGCCCGGCGCTGGCGCCGCGACCACACCGGGCAGGGCCTGCAGCAGCGACGCCAAGGTGTCACGGCACTGCCGCAGATGGGCCACCACCCGGGGGGTGATCTCGTCGGTGCGCTCCAGCGCGGCCACTCCGGCGCGCTGCACGAACACACTGGCGCAGGAGGTATTGAACTCCACCAACTTGCCCATGTCGTAGGTGGTGCCGGCGGGCATCACCAGCCAGCCCAGGCGCCAACCGGTCATCAGGAAGCTCTTGGAGAAGCTGTGCACCACGATCAGCCGGTCGTCCGGCGTAGTGACGTCGAGAAAGCTGGGCGCGCAGCCATTGGCCGTGTCGCCCGCGTAGTACAGACGCTCGTACACCTCGTCCGCCAGGATCCAGGTGCCCGTGCGGCGGCAGTGCTCCACGATGGTCTGCTGCTCCTGCCGCGTCAGGGTCCAGCCGGTGGGGTTGTTGGGCGCGTTGATGATCAGCACCTTGGTGGCCGGGGTGATGGCCGCCAGCAGCTGTCCCATGTCCAGCCGCCAGGCGCCCTGCGCATCGGGCTGCAGCGCCAGGGTGCGCACCGTTGCACCCAGAATCACGGGCTGCGCCGTCAAGTTGGGCCAGACCGGTGTGACCGCCAGCACCTCGTCGCCTGCCTCCAGCAAGGCCTGCATCGCCAGCATCAACGCATTCACGCCGCCGGAGGTGACCACGATCCGCTCCATGTCCACCGGACCGTGCAGTCGCCCCATGTAGGTGGCAATGGCGCTGCGCAACGCGGGCAGACCCAGGTTGTGCGCATAAAAAGTCTCGCCGCGCTGCAGCGAATCGATCGCAGCCTGGCGCACAAAGTCCGGCGTGACCTCGTCGCCTTCCCCGAACCAGAAGGCCAGCACATCGTCGCGGCCCATGCCTGCGTTGGCGACTTCACGGATACGGGAGGGCTCAAGGTTCTGGATGGCTGGGCGCATGGCGGGCAATAGAGGGTTCAAAAAAGGGAGCCCATGGTAGCGGCTGCGCTACCATGGCCGACAAAACTGGAGATACACCATGCCCGCACCTGCATATCGACCTGGCAACACCACGCTGGCGCTGATGGCGTTACTGCTGCTGGCTGCAGCCCACGCCAGCCCGGCGCTGGCCGCAGCGGACCACAAACCGCACAAGGCGAAAAAGGTGAAGGTGGCGAAATCACCGCTGCCTTACGACAGCGGCTCGGGGGAATCCCGCCAGGAGCGGGAACGCCGCCTGCTGCGCGAATGCAAGGGCAGGGTCAATGCAGGCGCCTGCGCGGGTTTCACTGGCGGATAAGCCCTAGCTCAGCGCCCGCTTGAGGCGCACCTCTTCCAGCTTCACCCCACCCACCACGGCGGTCTTGGCGGTGTTCATCTCGCGTTTGAAGCCGGCCAGCTCGAAGAAGCGGATGGCCCGCTCATTGCGCAGCGGCACCCAGACGGTGACCGACGTGCAGCCTTCTTCGATCAGCCCTTCGCGGGCGGCATCCCACAGCTCCACACCACCGCCCTGGCTCCAGTGGGCTTGGTCGAGGTAGATCGCCCAGATTTCACCCACGGTGGGCTTGGACTGCGGGTCGCGCGAACGGTCAAAGCCCACGAAACCCACCACGCGGCCATCGGCCTGGGCCACATGCACCTGGGGCTCACCGTATTCCACCGCCTCGCGCCAGAAAGCCTGGCGCTTTTCCATCGGGGTGGTATTCAAGGCCTCGGTGGGCACCAGATCCTGGTAGGCGGCTTGGGAAGCGGCTGCATGCACCTGGGCAATGGCCTGGACATCACGGAGGGTGGCGGGACGAACCTGAAAACTGGACATGGAAAGCAGAAGCCGCACCGGTGCGGCACGTGTTTTTGAGGGAGCAGGATTGTCGCCGCAAAACAGGCCAGTTGCGCTCCAGGCGCTGGGCTTATTCCTTGCGCAGCCGGTCCACGTTGGCCGTGACGCAGCGGCTCACCGGGTCGAGCGCCTGGTTCACCGCCCCTACCGCATGGTCTGCAATGCCCTGGGAAAAACCGGAATCCCACCAGCCCAGCGCCGATGCACCCGGGGGCGCCGTCAGCCAGGCCGAACACAGGGCCAGCCAGGATTCAGCGGCGGCTTCGACCTTTTCGGCCACCATCTGCTGGCATTCGGCGGCCGCCACGGGCGACCAGGACACCGGGTGCATCATGCCCACCCGGTGGGCGATCACCTGCGGAGCGCCGATGGCAATGGCCACGGCATGGTCCCACGTCGCATGCCAGTTGTTGTTGCGCAAAGCAAACCTCTTTTCGGAGTGAGAAGACCAGCCCGTTGTACACCGAATGCCAGACATCCGGCGGACTGCGACCATTACCCCAGCGGGCCATCTGCGCAAAATTGGTGCACTGCAGCATTTTTCAATCAAAACCGCTGCATCTGGCACGTCGTGGGCTGCTCGGCCTGCGCTGCCGGGATCTGCTTCACCACCTTGAAACCATAACCCGAGCCTTCCACGTCGAACTGCACGCCCGGCGCGCCCTGGCGGTCCATCACACCCACCACCAGGGCCTGCTGGAACTGGTGGTCACTGGGCCGCATGCGCCCCGTCTGGCCGGCCAGGGTCACCTGGGCGTTCTCCAGCTGGCGGGCCACTGCCGTGGCTTCCACCGCCCCGGGTTTGCCGGCCACACGCCCTGCGCGCTCCATAGCCTGGGCGAGGGACTCCACCATCAGCTGCATGCGCATGTGCACATAGTCGTCCTCGGCCTTGGGAAAGCGCTGGCGGAAGGACTTGTAGAAGGCCTCGCTGTCGGCGGTGGGCACATTGGGTAGCCAGTCGGCCACCGCCACCACCCTGCCAATGCCGGCATCGCCGATGGCTGCAGGCGCGCCCAGGGCGTTGCCGTAGAAGGTGTAGAACTTGCCGTCGAAGCCGGCGTCCTTCGCTGCCTTCACCAACAAGGTCAGGTCATTGCCCCAGTTGCCGGTGATGACGGCCTGCGCACCACTGGCCTTGATCTTGTTGGCGTAGGGCAGGAAGTCCTTCACCCGGCCCACCGGGTGCAGTTCTTCCCCGACCACCTGCACATCGGCACGCTCGGCGGCCAGTTGCTGACGGGCTTCGCGCAGCACGGCCTGGCCGAAGCTGTAGTCCTGCCCGATGAGGTACACCTTCTTCAGCCCCTGGTCGGCCTTGATGGCCTGCATCAGCGCCGCCATACGCATGTCGGCATGGGGGTCAAAACGGAAGTGCCAGAAGCTGCACTTCTCGTTGGTCAATGCCGGGTCGCCGGCCGAATAGTTCAGGAACAGCACCCGCCGCGCCGGGTCACGTTCGTTGTGTTTGCCGATGGCATCCAGCAGCGCTGCGGCGGTGGCCGACGAATTGCCCTGCAGGATGAACTGCGCCCCGTCGTCGATGGCGGCGCGCAAGGCCGACAGCGCCTCTTCGTTCTGGCCCTTGCTGTCGTAACGCGTCACCCTCAGCAGGCGCTTGCCATCCGGCAGGCTGACGCCGCCGCGGGCATTCACCCGCTCGGTGGCCCAGACCAGGTTGCGGAAAACCGCCTCACCGGTGTTGGCAAAAGGCCCGCTCAGGCTCTCCACCATGGCAATACGCACCGGTGGCAGGCTGGCACCCGACGTCTGGGCCTGGGCCACGCCAGCGCAGGCAAATAGCGCCGCTGCGCTCCATTTCAAGACCCAGGACTGCAGATATTTCATACAAAAACTCCCTTGAAAACCCATACGTGGCGCGCACTTGCAGACCATGCGGCGACCACGGTGAGAGCCGCGCAGTGTAAAGGAGTTACCCCATGCTTTTCGCCCCCGTCATCCGTCGCACCAGCACCCCTGCCCTGCGTTCTGCCGACTTGGCGTTCGAGCGCTTTTTCCACGACGCGCTGCAGGTTCCGGCTACCAAGGGCTACACCTTTGCGCAGAACGACACCAGCTTCACCCTGCAGTTGGACATTCCTGGCATCGGCAAGGAACAGCTGAGCATCGGCATCGAAGGTGCAGTGGTACGCATCGAAAGCATGGCCAACGCCCCCCGCCAATTCAAGGCCGCCTATGAGCTGCCCCAGGACATCGACGCCGCCGCCAGCAGCGCCAAGCTGGAAAACGGCGTCCTGACACTGACACTGCACAAGCTGGCCCCCCAGAACAAGGCCACGACTCTGGTCATCCACTGACCGCACCTTTTTCTCATGGCTCCTCGAGCGCTGTCTGCGGGCAGCGCCTTTACACCACCCGCGGGATTCCCCGGGTGGTTTTTTCATGCAAGCGCCACAGGCCGACCCCTACACTGCACGGCATGAACATCCTCAAATCCATGGTCTACGGCATCGCCGGCAACCTGTTCAAGCGCCGCAAGAGCGCCAGCACCCGCAGCCGCTCCTACACCTGCCAGTGCGGCAAGCCCGTGTTCTTCCGCAACAGCGCCTGCCTGTCCTGCGGGTCACCGCTGGGCTACGACCCCGAACTGACCACCCTCATCGCACTGGAGGACGGCGACACCCCCGGCAGCCTGGTGCGCCATGGCGACACCGGCGGCAAGCTCTACCAGCGCTGCGCCAACTTCGACACCGCCGCCGGCTGCAACTGGCTGCTGCCCCATGGCTCTACCGAGCCGCTGTGCCGGGCCTGCTGCGTCAACCGCACCATTCCCGACCAGTCCGACCCCGAGAACCAGATGCTCTGGGGCCGCATCGAGCTGGCCAAGCGCCGGCTCATGTCGCAACTGCTGGACCTGGGCCTGCCCGCACTGTCCAAGGAAAAGGAAGACCCCGAGCACGGCCTGGCCTTCGACTTCCTGCGCGCACTGCCCGGCGAACCGCCCATCATGACCGGGCATGCCAATGGCGTGATCACCCTCAACGTCGAGGAAGCCGACGATGCCGTGCGCGAGAGGGTCCGCGCCGCCATGCACGAGCCCTACCGCACGCTGCTGGGCCACCTGCGCCACGAGGTCGGCCACTACTACTGGGACCGCCTCATCTGGGACAGCCCCTGGCTGGACGACTTCCGTACCCTGTTCGGCGACGAGCGCGAGAGCTACGCCGACGCCCTCAAGCGCCACTACGACAACGGTGCCCCGCCCGACTGGGACCAGCGTTTCGTCAGCACCTACGCCAGCAGCCACCCCTGGGAGGACTGGGCCGAAACCTGGGCGCACTACCTGCACATCGAGGACACCCTGGTCACCGCGCTGAGCTTCGGCCTGGGCGCGGGCGATGTGGAAATCGACACCGAGCCTTTCACCAAAGACGTGCTCTGGCAGCCCGACGTGGAGGGCGCCAGTGAATTCCTGGAGTTCGTCAACGCCTGGGTGGAACTGACCGGGGTGCTTAACGAGCTCTCGCGCAGCATGGGTGTGCACGACTTCTACCCCTTCGTGCTGAACCGCCCGGTGGTGGCCAAGCTGCAGTTCATCCACTGCGTGGTGCGCGAAGCACGGGCGGCAAGCCGTGCCCGCAGGGCACCCTCACTGCCTGCAGCAGCCGAAAATCTGCATAAAGCAGGCTGATGCCCCCGTAAATTCAGGGCGTAAAGCTACAAATACTGTAGCAAACTCCATCCAAAGACTGCGGAGCAGACCAGTGCGTCAGACCCCACCCAGCGGCCAGCGCGGCTTCACGTCGAAGGCGTAGTCGCGGTTGGCCTGCTGCAGGCCCGACTGCAGGCGCATGGCCGCTGCCATGGCGATCATGGCGCCGTTGTCGGTGCACAGGTGCAGCTCGGGGTAGTGCACCCGCACACCCCGGCGCTGGCAGGCAGCGTTCAGCGCGCCGCGCAGCTGCCGGTTGGCGCCCACCCCGCCGGCCACCACCAGCCGGCGCAGGCCGGTCTGCTGCAGCGCCGCCAGCGATTTCTTCAGTAGCACCTCCACGATGGCCGCCTGCGTGCTGGCCGCCAGGTCGGCCTTGCGGGCCTCCAGTTCGTCGCCCAGCTTGCGGGCCTGCGTCAGCACGGCGGTCTTGAGGCCGGCGAACGAGAAATCCAGGTTGCCGCTGTGCAGCAGCGGGCGCGGTAGCTTGAAGGCCTCGGGGTCGCCGCCTTCGGCCAGTTGGGCCAGCCACGGGCCGCCGGGGTACGGCAGGCCCATCAGCTTGGCGCTTTTGTCGAAGGCTTCGCCAGCGGCGTCATCGATGGTTTCGCCCAGCAGGGTGTAGCGCCCTACCCCGTCCACCCGCATCAGCTGGGTATGCCCGCCCGACACCAGCAGGGCCACGAACGGGAACTCGGGCGGGTCCACACTCAGGAAGGGCGACAGCAGATGCCCTTCCAGGTGGTGCACCCCCAGCACCGGGCGGTCCAGCGCAGCGCCGAGCGCGCAGGCCACACCGGCACCCACCAGCAGCGCGCCAGCCAGGCCAGGCCCGCGTGTGTAGGCCACCACATCCACGGCATCCAGGCCAACACCGGCCTCGCCCAGCACCTGCTGCGCCAGTGGCAGCACCCGGCGGATATGGTCGCGGCTGGCCAGCTCGGGCACCACGCCGCCATAGGCCTGGTGCATGGCGATTTGGCTGTGCAACGCATGGGCGCGCAGCAGCGGCACGGACTGGCCGTGTGATTCCACCAGAGCCACACCCGTTTCATCACACGAAGATTCAATTCCTAGTACCAGCATGGAGGGAGTGTACGTGGCCCGGCACGGGTATTGCTGTCCCTGCAGCATGGCGGGTGCATGGCCCCTGCCGCCCCCAGAATCACACGATGCAATCCAGTTTGAGTTTCCTGATGGCAGCCCGCCAATGCGAGATCCGCGATCTCGAACAGCTCATGGGCACCAGTTCGCTAGTGCATCTGCTGGGCCAGATGGTGCACGCGCTGCAGAAAGAGCGTGGACTCTCGAACATCTACCTGGCCTCCTCCGGCGCCCAGGCCGCGCCCCAGCGGCTGCTGCAGATGGCCGACTGCGATGCCCTGGTGCTGGAGCTGCAGGCCGCCTTCGGCCGGCTGGACCACCATGCCGCCCGCAGCAACCACGGCGCCCGCCTGTTCAGCCGCATCGCCTATGTGCTGCAAGGCCTGAACGCACTGGGCGGACTGCGCCAGCGCATCGACCGCCAGCTGCTCAGCCCCGAGGAATGCACCGAGTGCTACAGCCGCCTGGTGGCCGGACTGCTGGCCGTGGTGTTCGAAGCTGCCGACAGCGCATCCGACCCTGAAATATCGCGCCTGCTGGTGGCCACGTTCAACTTCCTGCAGGGCAAGGAGTTCGCCGGGCAGGAGCGCGCCGTCGGCTCCGCCGCCTTTGGCTCGGCCATGAGCGACGCAGCTCGCCAACAGCAATGGCTGCATCTGATCGAATCGCAGGAGCGCTGCTTCCAGGTATTCATGGATTTCGCCCAGGAAGGTCCGGTGGCACGCTGGCGCGACATCTGCGTCAGCGACGCCATCCTGGCCGAGCTGGAGCGCCTGCGCCGCGTGGGCTGCACCACCGCACCCGGCCAGGCCCTGCCCCCGGGGCTCAGCAACACCTGGTTCAACTGCTGCACCCGGCGCATGGACGCCATGCAGGCGGTGGAAAACCATCTCGCCCAGGACCTGCAACAGCTGTGCGTACGCAAGCTGGAGGAAGCCCGCGCCGCCCTGCGCAGCCACCAGCTGCGCATGGAAGCCCTGACCCAGCAGCCGGCCGACGCCACGCCAGCCGGCAATGCCTTCTTTGCCCCGACCCTCCAGCCGGCCACGACCCATCCTGCTCTGCAGTCCTATGGCCACCAGCTGGAACGCTCGGTGCTGGAGCTGGTGCAGGACCAGTCGCAGCGCCTGCAGGCCATGCACGACGAACTGGAATCGGTGCGCAGCACCCTCAACGAGCGCAAGCTGGTCGAACGCGCCAAGGGCCTGCTGATGGCCCACCGCCAGCTCAGCGAAGGCGACGCCCACAAGTTGCTGCGCCAGACCGCCATGAACCAGAACCGCCGCCTGGTGGAGGTGGCCGAAGCCGTGCTGGCCACGGCAGACCTGCTGCCGCCGCGCTGAACCCCAGGTTTCAAGCAAAAATGGCCTGCAGCGCTTGTTTTCCTGCGCCCAAAGCTATATTTTTTGAAGCAAACTGGTAGCTGCTGGTGCCCTCCACTGCCAGCGAGAAAAAAGGCACACATTCCCACATGGCAAGACAAGCAGAATGGCTGCATTCATGCCCGGGAGGGCGCAGGCTCTACATTTAACGAAACAGGAGATGTAGATGCGCGCTTCGCCCCAACACCCCAACACGATCTTTCAGCCCGGCAGGCTCATTACAGGCCTCTTGTGTACCCTGGCCCTGGCCAGCCCTTCGTTGGCAGCCCCGACCGCCACCACATTCAAGGAGAACCCGGACGGTGTCGGCCACATCCTGGTCGTGCCGTACTACACGGTGCAGGCTGGCAATGCCACTTTGCTCAATATCGTGAACACCGACGTGGTGAATGGCAAGGCGGTGAAACTCCGCTTTCGCAGCGCCAACAACGCGGACAGCCTGTACGACTTCACCCTCTTTTTGGCTCCGGGTGATGTATGGGCGGCGGAAGTGAGCCAGAACCCCGTCACCGGCATGCCTCGCCTGGGCACCACGGACAGCAGCTGCACCCTGCCCACCCAGATCAATGCGGACTTCTCTGCTGAACGCCTGGACCGCAATGCAGCGAACTTCGCCAACGATGCACGCGAAGGGTACGTGGAGATCATCACCATGGCCAACCTGATGCCTGGAACAGGCATCTTCACCGCCACCACGCCGGTCAAGAACGTCCTCCCACAGGCCTGCTCTCAAGGCACAGCCATCCCTCCCGCACTGGAGCGCCTGCTGACACCGTCAGGTATCACTGCCTCGCAATTGGCAGAGCCCACCACCGGGCTGTTTGCCAACTGGTCCATCTTCAATGTCGCTAATGCAACGTCATGGTCTGGCGCCGCCACCGCGCTACAGGCCGTGAACGCCGCCAGCGCCCCTGCTACGGGCGCCATGGTGCTGCAGCCCCAGACGCGGGAGCCAGTGACGAGGCCCCTGACGGAGCTGACAACCGATCCCCTGATGCGCGCTGGTCTGGTGCAAGCGGTGCTGGCGGATCTGCCAGACTTGTCTACGCCTTATGTGCAGGGTATGGCCCCCATGGCGCAGGTATCGGCGTTGGGAGCAGCACTGGCAAAAACCTCTGTGTCCAACGAATATTTCACGGACGACTCGGTGCAGGCCCAAACCGACTGGGTGTTCAGCATGCCCACGCGCCGCTACGAAGTCGCTATGGACGTACCCCGCAGGCAGGTGTATTTCGCGGCCAACGATGCCAACCAATATTTCGGACCGGGTGGCGTAGAGCTGCGCAGCCATGCGGTGCCGCGCATCTGTATGCGCAACTTCGGTATTGAGGTGCGCAACCGCACAGCCGGCCTGGACCCACGAGGTATTGACGACGACTTCGTACTCAGCTCCTATGGCAACCCGGAGCTGGTGTGCGGGGCTGTTTCTGTGCTGAGCTTGAACGCGGGTGACGACCTTGCGCCATCGGCTCTGTCGGCCAGCGCCGTGCGGCTCAACCTGGAGGTGACCGATGCAGACGGCTGGATACTCCTGCACACCAACAGCTACAACCGTGGAACGCCCCTGGTCGGTTACGCGGCATCGAAAGCGGTGAGCACCAATATTGGCAACGGCATGGCTGGCAGTTTTGGGCTGGCCTGGCCACACCGCCATTCAAGGCCATAGTATTTTTGAACCCAGCCGAGGCCGCTTCCAGCGGCCTCGTTTGTTTCCTGCGCCTGATGCACCATGCTGCAGCGCAACGCACCAGAACCCGCCATAAGCGCCCGCCAGCACCCTGAAATACCCAGGTTTTCCCTGGCATGCATCCTGCGTAGAGAGCTGTACGACAGGGCCAATGGCGGCCCCGTCCTGAAAAGTCACCCCACCGACATACTGGACAACGGCGTCCATTTCCGCTTGCAAACCGCAGGCAGGAAATGGGCGCCGTTTTTGTTTTTGGGGTTGTAGTTTTGTTCCTCCCGTCACGTTCCAAGGACTTCGACCATGGCACCAGCATCTTCCAGCGCAGCACCCACCGGCAGCAAAGGCAACACAGGCATTTCCCGCCGCACCTTTGTGCAGGCGGCAGGCACGGCCACGCTGTACAGCAGCCTCGGCCACCACGGTGTGTGGGCAGCCGGCTCCGACAAACCTGAAAAGGAAGAGGTCCGCATCGGCTTCATCCCGCTGACCGACTGCGCCAGCGTGGTCATGGCCTCGGTGCTGGGCTTCGACAAGAAGTACGGCGTAAAGATCGTGCCGACCAAAGAATCGAGCTGGCCCGGCGTGCGCGACAAGCTGGTGAACGGCGAGCTGGACTTCGCCCATGTGCTCTACGGCCTGGTGTACGGCGTGCACCTGGGCGTGGGTGGCACCAAGAAGGACATGGCCGTGCTGATGACCCTGAACCAGAACGGCCAGGCCATCACCCTGTCGAAGAAGCTGGCCGAAAAAGGCGCGGTGGACGGCGCCAGCCTGGCCAAGCTGATGGCTGCCGAGAAACGCGAATACACCTTCGCGCAGACCTTCCCCACCGGCACCCATGCGATGTGGCTGTATTACTGGCTGGCCGCCGCCGGCATCAACCCGATGAAGGACGCCAAGGTCATCACCGTGCCGCCGCCCCAGATGGTGGCCAACATGCGCGTGGGCAACATGGACGGCTTCTGCGTGGGGGAGCCCTGGAACCACCGCGCCATCATGGACGGTATCGGCATCACCGCCACCACCACCCAGGACATCTGGAAGGACCACCCCGAAAAGGTGCTGGGCGCCACGGCCGAGTTCGTGCAGAAAAACCCCAACACCTGCCGCGCCGTGATGGCCGCCATCCTGGAGGCCGGCCGCTGGATCGACGCCAGCCTGGCCAACAAGAGCAAGATGGCCGACACCATCGCCGACAAGGCCTTCGTGAACACCGGCGTGGACGCCATCAACCAGCGCATCCTGGGCCGCTACCAGAACGGCCTGGGCAAGACCTGGGACGACCCCAACCACATGAAGTTCTACAACGACGGGCTGGTGAACTTCCCCTACCTGTCCGACGGCATGTGGTTCCTCACCCAGCACAAGCGCTGGGGCATCCTGAAAGACCACCCCGACTACCTGAAGGTGGCCACCGAGATCAACCAGATCAACCTCTACAAGGAAGCCGCCGCCCTCACCAAGACGGCCGTACCCAAGGACGCCATGCGCACAGCGAAGCTGATGGACGGCGTCGTCTGGGACGGCAAGGACCCGAAGAAATACGCCGACTCGTTCAAGGTCCGCGTTTGAGCACCACGTCAGCCTGATCACCACGTCACCCACTGCAAGGAGCCCCCACCATGGTCAGTGCCGTCTTTCACAGCCCTCTGGAGCAGGCCCGCGCCGATGTCGCGGCAAGCCGCTCCACCACCGCCGCCCCCATCCCCACCAGTCCCCGCTCCGGCAGCATGCTGCGTGGTGTGCTGAACTACACCGTGCTCAAGGTGCTGCCGCCACTGGCAGGCCTGGCCCTGCTGGTGCTGCTGTGGCAGATCACCTCGATCAAGACCGCCGGCAGCATCCCCACCCCGGCCGAGACCTGGGTGCAGGCGCTGCAGATCTTCAGCGACCCGTTCTACCGCAACGGCCCCAATGACCAGGGCATCGGCTGGAACGTGCTGGCCTCGCTGCAGCGGGTAGCCGTCGGTTTCGGGCTGGCCGCGCTGGTAGGTATCCCTGCCGGGTTCGCCATCGGCCGTTTCGCGTTCCTGGGCCGCATGTTCAACCCGCTCATCAGCCTGCTGCGCCCGGTGTCGCCACTGGCCTGGCTGCCCATCGGCCTGCTGGTATTCAAGGGCGCCAACCCGGCCGCCATCTGGACCATCTTCATCTGCTCCATCTGGCCCATGGTCATCAACACCGCCGTGGGCGTGCAACGGGTGCCCAGCGACTACATGAACGTGGCCAAGGTGCTCAACCTGTCCGAATGGAAGATCCTCACCAAGATCCTCTTCCCTGCCGTGCTACCCTACATGCTGACCGGCGTGCGCCTGGCCGTCAGCACCGCCTGGCTGGTGATCGTGGCTGCCGAGATGCTCACCGGCGGCGTGGGCGTGGGCTTCTGGGTGTGGGACGAGTGGAACAACCTCAACGTCAAGAACATCGTCATCGCCATCTTCGTGATCGGCATCGTCGGGCTGGTTCTCGAATTCGCACTCATCAAGCTGGCCACCGCATTTACCTTTGAAGAGGTGAAGTCATGAACGACTCGAAATTCATCCAGATCCAGGGCGTCGAGCAGGCCTTCAAGACACCCAAAGGACGTTTCGTAGCGCTGCAAGGCATCGACCTCACCGTGGCCAAAGGTGAATTCGTGGCCCTCATCGGCCACTCGGGCTGCGGCAAAAGCACGCTGCTGAACCTGATCGCCGGCCTGACCCGCCCCACCCAGGGGACGCTGCTCTGCGCCAACCGCGAGATCGCCGGCCCCGGCCCCGACCGCGCCATGGTGTTCCAGAACCACTCGCTGCTGCCCTGGCTCACCTGCTTCGAGAACATCTACCTGGGCGTGGAGCGTGTCTTCGGCCGCACCGAAAAAAAGCCCCAGCTCCAGCAGCGCACCGACGACGCCCTGGCCCTGGTCGGCCTGACCCACGCCACCCACAAGCGCCCTGGCGAAATATCGGGCGGCATGAAGCAGCGCGTGGGCATCGCCCGCGCCCTGGCCATGGAGCCCAAGGTGCTGCTGATGGACGAGCCCTTCGGCGCCCTGGACGCGCTCACCCGTGCCAAGCTGCAGGACGAGTTGCTCGCCATCGTGCAGAAGACCCAGAGCACCGTGGTGATGGTCACCCACGACGTGGACGAAGCAGTGCTGCTGTCCGACAAGATCGTGATGATGACCAACGGCCCGGCCGCCACCATCGGCGAAGTGCTCAGCGTGAAGCTACCGTGCCCGCGCAACCGGGTCGAGCTGGCCGAGGACCGCCACTACGTGATGTACCGCAAGGCCGTCATCGACTTCCTCTACACCCGCCAGGGCCACGTCGAAAAAGCCGCATGATGGCCGCTGCACGCACCTTCATCCGTGCCGCCGAATACTGGGTTCCCAGCAGCGACGGCAGCCTGCTGGAGTTCGGTGGCGGCAGCTTCGGCGACGCCAGCCGCCTGGCCGCCATCACGCCCCAGCTCTGCTTCGGCCGGGGTGAAGGCCTGCCTGGGCAGGCCTGGGAGAACGGCTATCCGGTGGTGTTGCCCCAACTCGACCACAGCAACTTCCGCCGCGCCGATGCAGCACGCGCGGCCGGCCTCACCTGTGGCGTGGCCATTCCCCTGTGGCAGGGCACGCAGCTGCGGGCCGTGGTGGTGCTGTTCTGCGGCGACGACGAGCAGCATGCAGGCGCCATCGAGCTGTGGCGCAACGTGCCCGAGGTATCGCCGGACATGGGGCTGGTGGACGGCTACTACGGCACCACCGGCGACACCTTCGAGTTCATCTCGCGCAACACCCAGTTCCGCCGGGGCACCGGCCTGCCTGGCCTGACCTGGGAACGCCAGGCGCCGGTGTTCCTGGACAACCTGGGCAAGGGCTCGGGCTTCCTGCGTGCCGACAGCGCCGTGCGGGTGGGCATCAACCGCGCCTATGCATTCCCCTGCTCCACCAACGATGGCTCGGTCTGCGTGATGGCCTTCTTGTCGGCGCTGGCCACCCCCATTGCACGCCGCATCGAGACCTGGCAGCCGGCCACACACAACAAATCGCCCGTACTGGTGTCCGGCTTCTGCGACACCACCGGCGTTCTCGGCCCGGCGCAGGCTGCCGCCTCGCCGCTGGCCACCCCGCAGGGCCAGGCCCTGCTGTCCCGCGCGCTGGCCGATGGCGCTCCCGCCATCACGGGCTCGGTACTGCTGCTGCCCATCTGCCCTGCCGGCCACACCACAGCGGTAGTGGCGCTGCAACTCTGACCTCGTCGCTCCAGGGTCCAAGCTTGGGGAGGTTTCCGCCATTTGCTGAAGTCCGGCCACGCCCGCCCCTGGGCACGGCTTTTTCTATTGCTTGTGTTCGTGCGCCATCTGGCGTGATCAACGGCGTGAGAGCGCACCCACCCCGTCGGCACGCAACTGTTGTGTGCTCCGATGGCAATGTCGGCCAGAACGCTGGCTGAACCAAAATCTCAGTCCAGCCCCAACAGCGGCCTCCTTCCCGACAAGCCCACCCAGGACCATACTGCGCTCCACCCACTTAGCCGGGAGCCTTGCAATGAACCGATGGACGACAGCCTTCATGGTCAGCGCGCTGGCGCTGTGGACGGTCTCCGTGGCCGCTCAGACCCCCTATCCCAACAAGCCGATCCGGCTGATCGTGCCAACTCCCGCCGGTGGTCCGAGCGATGCAGCCGCACGTGCGCTAGCCAGGGGATTAACCGGCGAGATGGGTCAGCAGGTGCTGGTCGAGAACCGCCCAGGCGGCAACACCGGCATCGGCGCAGGGGCCGTTCTGAATGCCGCTCCAGACGGCTATACCCTGCTCTTCGCACTGGCGTCCAACGCCGGGCTGCCGCACCTAAGCAAGGCCTCGCCGTACAAGTCGCTTGGTGAGTTCTCGCCCGTCTCGACGATCGGGGGCAACACGCAATGCCTGGTGGTGCCCTCAAGCGTGCCGGCGCGGACACTGGCCGAGTTCGCCGCGCATGCCAAGGCCAGCGCACAGCCGCTGATGCGCGGCTCCAACAACGTCTCGGAAGACATGGTGGCGGGCCAGGTCACCAGCGCGCTGGGCTTCAAGCTGGAACGCGTGCCTTACAAGGGCGCCCCGCAGATGCTGCCGGACTTGCTGGAGGGCCGCCTGCAGGCAGCCGTGTTGCCGATTGGCGCCAGCCTTCCCCATGTGCAATCCGCACGGCTGGTGATACTGGGCTGCAGCATGGCTGAACGCATTGCCGCGCTGCCCGCAGTGCCCACACTGGGTGAGTCCGGCGTCTCCGCAGCCCCGTTGATTACGGCGCACTTTGTGCTCGGGCCACCGCGGCTGCCTGCGGAGATCGTTGAGCGTCTGGCCACGGCGGTGCGCCAGGCCACACAAACGGCCGACTTCAAGCAGGAGATGGACCGCCTGCTCATCGTCGGCACGGCACGCTCACCGGCTGAAACGCGCGCGCTGATGCTGCAGGCCGAGGCCCAGTACGTGCAGTACGTTCGCGAAACGGGCGCCACCATTGACTGAAACGGTTGCTCAGCGATGGCTCAGCCAACTCGACGCCCGCCGGCCGCTGCCATGGTGCCAACCCGGCCGGTGGTCCACGCTGGACTGGCCTTGGGCATGCGTCAGCTGCGCCAGTTCGGTGCAGCGGGCGGCGACAAAGTCGGCAAAGACACGCAGGTTCAAGGTGCGACGCAGTTCGGGTTTGAAGTAGATCGCCAGCGGTGGCGGATCCATCACCTCCCAGTCCAGCAGTACGGGCACCAGCAGACCTCGGGCCGGATCGACATGCTCGGAGACGTGCGCAATGCGCATCACGCCGCCACTCCTGAGGGCCAGCTCAAGCAGGTTGTCACGGTGGTTGGAATGGAGCCAGCCCCGCACAACCACCTGCTCGGTGACCTCCCCCTGCTGCCTGGCCTGGCGATAGCACCATAGGTCCAGCAGCTTGCCGTAGGGGTTGCGGTAGCTCAGGCAGTTGTGGCCGGTCAGATCACTGGGGTGGCGCGGGATACCATGGCGCTTCCAGTACGCAGGCGTGGCCGCGGTGACCTGCGGCATCACCGGCAGTTCGCGCCGCACCCAGTCGCTCGCCTCGAACCAGCCGTGCAAGACCAAGAGGTCGCAGTCCCGGGCGGCAGCTTCGTCCAGGTGGACGACGGTACGCAGGTCGAGCACCAGATCCGGGTAGCTGTCATGGAAAGCGGGCAGCACCGGCACTACAAAGTGCTGCAGAAAGAAGGGCGTACCACCAACCACCAGCGTACCCTGCAGACGCTGCCGGGCCTGGCGCAACCCCTCATCGGCCGCCCGCAATTGCGCCAGTATCGGCGCACAGGCTTCGGCGTATTGCACGCCGTCGGCGGTGAGCTTGAGCCCGCGGTTGCTGCGCTGGAACAGTGTGGTGCCGAGGTGCGCTTCAAGTGCCCCGACCAGCTTGGCTATCGCCTGCAAACTCACGTCTTGCTGGCGCGCTGCGGCAGACATGCTGCCAGTCTGCGCGGCCGCCAGGAAATACTGGATTGCCTTGAGCTTGTCCATGGTGGAGGGAGTGTGCCGCGAAGATGCAGACATTGGCAACTGCGGTGCAAAGCTCCGCCGATGGGGGCTATGGGCTGACCTGACGGACAGTGTGCGCACCTGTTTCACCGCGCGATGGCGGCAGTCACGCGTAAAGCGAATCCGATGTCGATGTCGAAACGCATGCACCAATCAAAAGCACGATCCGCGCCCCATATGGTGCACTGACCCGCGCTCCACGGCGCGGTGCATGGCTCCCTCAGACAGTGCACAGGTTCATCTGGCCATCCGCTCTTCATTTGATAGCAGCATATGGCGGTGAAACCAGCGCAAACGTCCTAAAACATGCATAAACATGCATAAAAAAGGGCCAGGGCAGGCTGGCATGCACATTGCATGGCTCAGCACAAGCCCCTGGACATGTGCCGGGGGTTCGCAGGCCTTCCCTACAACGACGTAGGGGGCGGGCCCGCAAAAGGACAAAGGCGTCCTCGTTCCCTGCTGCCACCGGTGCACACCGGCGGGCGGGCAGGGGATGAGGACGCCTTTTTTGTTATGCGTACAACGCCCAGACGATGGAGTCCCCATGAAAAAGTCAAGGCTGGTGATGGTGGGTAACGGCATGGCCGGTGTCCGCACGCTCGAAGAGCTGCTGAAGATCGCGCCCGATCTGTACGACATCACGGTGTTCGGTGCCGAGCCCCACCCCAACTACAACCGCATCCTGCTGTCGCCGGTGCTTGCGGGCGAGCAGACCCTGGACGAGATCGTGCTCAACTCCTTCGAGTGGTACGCAGAGAACCACATCACCTTGTACGCCGGCAAGAAGGTGGTGGAAGTGGACCGGGTACGCCGCGTGGTGCGCGCCGCCGATGGCACCGAAGCCGAGTACGACCGCCTGCTGCTGTGCACCGGCTCCAACCCCTTCATCCTGCCCGTGCCGGGCAAGGACCTGGAAGGGGTGATCGCCTACCGCGACATCGCCGACACCAACACCATGATCGAGACGGCCAGGACGCACAGGCACGCGGTGGTCATCGGCGGCGGCCTGCTGGGGCTGGAGGCAGCCAACGGCCTGATGCTGCGCGGCATGGACGTGAGCGTGGTGCATGTGCACAACACCCTGATGGAGCGCCAGCTCGACAGCGTGGCCGGCAAGCTGCTGCAGAAGTCCCTGGAAAGCCGGGGCCTGAAGTTCCTGATGGGCGCGCAGACCCAGGAGATGGTGGGCAGCACCGACGATGGCCGGGGTGGCCGGGTGAAGGCCATCCGCTTCAAGGACGGCAGCGAGGTGCCCGCCGACCTGGTGGTGATGGCCGTCGGCATCCGCCCCAACACCGAGCTGGCCCAGAGCATGCGGCTGCATGTGGACCGCGGCATCGTGGTGAACGACACCATGCAGACCGTGACCGACGCCCGCATCTACAGCGTGGGGGAATGCGCGGCCCACCGCGGCATCGCCTACGGGCTGGTGGCGCCGCTGTTCGAGCAGGCCAAGGTGGCAGCCAACCACCTGGCGCAGTTCGGCATCGGCCGCTACCAGGGCTCGCTCACCTCCACCAAGCTCAAGGTCACCGGCATCGACCTCTTTTCAGCCGGCAACTTCATGGGCGGCGACCACACGGAAGAGATCGTGATGAGCGACCCCTTCGGCGGCGTCTACAAGAAGCTGGTGATCAAGGACGACAAACTGGTGGGCGCCTGCATGTACGGCGACACTGCCGACGGCAGCTGGTACTTCAAGCTGCTGCGCGAAGGCCACAGCGTGGCCGACATCCGCGAGAAGCTGATGTTCGGTGAATCCAACATCGGCGACGTGGGCCACGAAGGCCACAGCAAGGCCGCCAGCATGCCCGACGAAGCCGAGGTCTGCGGCTGCAATGGCGTCACCAAGGGCAGCATCTGCAAGGCCATCCGCGACAAGGGCCTGTTCACCCTGGACGAGGTGCGCAAGCACACCAAGGCCAGCGCCAGCTGCGGTTCGTGCACCGGGCTGGTCGAGCAGATCCTGATGTTCACCGCCGGCGGCGACTATTCGGCCACGCCCAAGAAGAAGGCCCTGTGCGGCTGCACCGACGCCAGCCACCAGGATGTGCGCGACACCATCCGCACGCAGAAGCTGCTGACCCACCAGGAGGTCTATGACTTCCTGGGCTGGCGCTCCCCCAGCGGCTGCACCAGCTGCCGCCCGGCCATCAACTACTACCTCATCAGCACCTGGCCCAAGGAGGCCCGGGACGACCCGCAGAGCCGCTTCATCAACGAGCGCAGCCACGCCAACATCCAGAAGGACGGCACCTACTCGGTGGTGCCGCGCATGTGGGGCGGCTGCACCACGCCCGACGAGCTGCGCCGCATCGCCGATGCGGCCGACAAGTACAAGATCCCCACGGTGAAGGTCACCGGCGGCCAGCGCATCGACCTGCTGGGCGTGAAGAAGGAAGACCTGCAGGACGTGTGGCGCGACATCGGCATGCCCTCGGGCTTTGCCTACGGCAAGTCGCTGCGCACGGTGAAGACCTGCGTGGGCAGCGAATGGTGCCGCTTCGGCACGCAGGACAGCACCCAGATGGGCAAGGACCTGGAGCGCGCGCTGTGGGCCATGTACTCGCCGCACAAGGTCAAGCTGGCCGTCAGCGGCTGCCCGCGCAACTGCGCCGAGGCCGGCATCAAGGACGTGGGCGTGATCGGCGTCGACTCGGGCTGGGAAATCTACGTGGGCGGCAACGGCGGCATCAAGACCGAGGTGGCCCAGTTCCTGGTGAAGGTGAAAACCGCCGAGGAAGTCATGGAATACACCGGCGCCTTCCTGCAGCTCTACCGCACCGAGGCCTGGTACCTGGAGCGCACCGTGCACTACATCAGCCGCGTGGGGCTGGACCATGTGAAGAAACACATCCTCGACGACGCCGAGGGCCGCCGCGCCCTGTGGGAGCAGCTGCAGTTCGCGCTGGACGGCGAGCCTGACCCCTGGTTCGCCTCCAGCCAAGCCGGCGTGGACACACGCCAGTTCAACCCCCTTACCGCCTGAAACGACCATGCAACGCCGTGCCCTCCTCTCCCTCGCTGGCGCCGCCGGCATGTCCCTGCACCTGCCGCTGCGCGCCCAGGTGACCGACCTGAACGACGCCATCAACAAGGCCGGCCGCCAGCGCATGCTGTCGCAGCGCATGGGCAAGGCCTGGCTGACCCTGGTGCACAAGATCGACGGCAGCCCCGGCCAGCCGGTGCTGGACAAGTCCATGGCCCTGTTCGACCGCCAGCTGACCGAGCTGAAGGCCTACGCCCCCAACCCCGAAATCCGCGACACCTACACCAAGCTCGAAGCCGCCTGGAGCGACTACAAGACCGCGCTGGTCGGCAGTGCCCCGGAAAAAGCCGGTGCCAGCGCCCTGCTGGCCGCCGACGCCAAGGTGCTGGCCCTGGCACACCAGGGCACGGTGCAGTACGAAGCCGCCTCGGGCAAGCCCGTGGGCAAACTCGTCAACGTGGCGGGACGCCAGCGCATGCTGTCGCAGCGCATGGCCAAGTTCTACATGGCCTCCACGCTGCAGGTGGACGTCGAGACCGCCAAGACCGAGATCGCCAAGGCCCGCGCCGAATTCCTCAGCGCCCAGGAACTGCTGCGCACGGCCCCTGAGGCCACGCCCCGCATCAAGGACGAGCTGGACCTGGCCAACGGCCAGTGGGTGTTCTTCGACCAGGCCCTGCAGCGCCCGCAGAGCGCCAACCCGCGCGCCCTGTCCGACGTGTTCTTCAGCAGCGAAAACCTGCTGAGCGCCATGGACCGGGTGACCGGCCTGTATTCCGCCGTCAAGGCCTGACCCGGGAGCACACCATGCCTGAATGGAAAACCGTCTGCCGCGTCGAAGACATCCCCGTGCTGGGCGCGCGCCGCGTGGCCCGTGACAAGGGGCTGGACGTGGCGGTGTTCCGCAACCACCAGGATGACGTCTTCGCCCTGCTCGACCGCTGCCCGCACAAGGGCGGACCGCTGAGCCAGGGCATCGTCTTCGGCACCAGTGTGGCCTGCCCGCTGCACAACTGGAGCATCGAACTGCACAACGGCTGCGCCAAGGAGCCCGACGAAGGCTGCACGCCCCGGTTTGCCGTCATGGTGGAAGACGGTGTGGTTTCGCTCGACGCCGACGAGCTGCGCCACCACGCCATTGACCTCACCCGCCCGATGGCGGGCCCGGCCGCAAGCACAGGTCCCAGCGCATGAGCCCCACCGAAACCAGATCGACCTGCCCTTACTGCGGCGTGGGCTGCGGATTCGCCTATGGCGATCCGCGGTGCGTGAACTACAAACGCCGCAGCCTATCCCTTGCAAACCATGGTTGAAACTAAATCTACCTGTCCCTATTGCGGCGTGGGCTGCGGCGTGGTGATTGAATCGCAGGGCGCCCAGATCACCGGCGTGCGCGGCGACCCCGACCACCCGGCCAACTTCGGCCGCCTGTGCACCAAGGGCTCGACCCTGCACCTGACCGCCACCGCCGAGATCACCCGGCAGACCCGGCTGCTGGCACCCCAGCAGCGCCTGCAGCGGGGCGGCGCCCTGCAGCCCCTGGCCTGGGACGCCGCGCTGGCGCAGGCCACCGAGCGCTTTGCCCAGGTTATCCAGGCCCACGGCCCGGACGCCGTGGGCTTCTACCTCTCGGGCCAGCTGCTCACCGAGGACTACTACGTCTTCAACAAACTGGCCAAGGGCCTGATCGGCACCAACAACATCGACACCAACTCGCGCCTGTGCATGAGCAGCGCGGTGGCCGGCTACAAGAAGACCCTGGGCGCCGATGCGCCCCCGGCCTGCTACGACGACCTGAAGCACACCCAGTGCCTGTTCATCACCGGCTCCAACACCGCCTGGGCCCACCCCATCCTGTTCCGCCGCATCGAGGACGCCAAGCGCGCCAATCCCGCGATGAAGATCATCGTGGCCGACCCCCGGCGCACCGACACCTGCGAGATCGCCGACCTGCACCTGCCGGTGCAGCCCGGCAGCGACGTGATGCTGTTCCACGGCATGCTGCACCTGATGCTGTGGGAGGGCTGGACCGACACCGCCTACATCGCCGCCCACACCAGCGGCTTCGACGAGCTCAAGGCCCTGGTGCGCGACTGCACGCCCGAGAAGGTGGCCCAGGTCTGCGGCATCAGCCAGGCCGACCTGCTGGAGGCCACGCGGCTGTTCGCCACCTCGGCCGCCACCCTCAGCCTCTACTGCATGGGCCTGAACCAGTCGTCCAGCGGCACCGCCAAGAACGCGGCGCTGATCAACCTGCACCTGGCCACCGGCCAGATCGGCAAGCCCGGCGCCGGCCCGTTCTCACTGACCGGCCAGCCCAATGCCATGGGCGGGCGCGAGGTGGGCGGGCTGTCCAACCTGCTCCCGGCCCACCGCGACATGGCCAACCCGGCCCACCGGGCCGAGGTGGCCGCGTTCTGGGGCGTGCCCGAGGTGCCCGCCGTGCCGGGCAAAAGTGCGCTGGAAATGTTCCAGGCCGTGGCCGACGGCGAGATCCGCGCGCTGTGGATCGCCTGCACCAACCCCGCGCAGTCCATGCCCGACCAGGCCCTGGTGCGCCGGGCGCTGGAGCGCGCCGAGTTCGTGGTGGTGCAGGAGGCGTTCTCCACCACCGCCACCTGCGACTTCGCCGACCTGCTGCTGCCCGCCACCACCTGGGGCGAAAAGGACGGTACGGTGACCAACAGCGAACGCCGCATCTCGCGGGTGCGGGCCGCCGTGCCCGCCGCCGGGCAGGCCCGGCACGACTGGCACATCGCCACCGACTTCGCCCGCCGCCTGGCCGCCCGCCTGGGGCGCGGCGCCCAGCTCTTCCCCTATGAGCAGCCCGAGCAGGTCTGGAACGAACACCGCGAATCCACCCGGGGCCGCGACCTCGACATCACCGGCATGAGTTATGCCCAGCTGGAAGCCAGGCCCCAGCAGTGGCCCCTGCCCGAAGGCCAGGCCGCCGGCAAGGTGCGGCTCTATGAAGACGGCGTGTTCCCCACCGCCGATGGCCGCGCCCGCTTCGCCGCCACGCCGTGGAAGGCCGTGGCCGAGCCGGTGGATGCGCGCTACCCGTTCTCGCTCAACACCGGCCGCCTGCGCGACCAATGGCATGGCATGAGCCGCACCGGCACCCTGGGCCGCCTGTTCGGCCATGTGCCCGAGCCGGCGGTGCAGATGCACCCGCAGGACATGGCCCGCCGCCAGCTCAATCCGGGCGACCTGGTGCACGTCACCTCGCGCCGCGGCTCCCTGGTGCTGCCGGTGGCGGCCAGCACCGACCTGGGCCTGTCGCAGCTGTTCATCCCCATGCACTGGGGCAGCGAATTCCTGGGCGGCCGCGCCAGCGCCGGCGAGCTGATCGCCGGGGTGAACGCCCTTACCTCGCCCGTCTTCTGCCCCGACTCCAAGCAGCCCGAACTGAAACACGCGGCAGTGAAGGTGCTCAAGGCCGAAATGCCCTGGCAGCTGGTGGCCATGGCCTGGCTGCCCGCCGCCACGGCCCAGGCCACACGCCAGGCCGTGCGCACGCTGCTGCAGGACCAGAGTTTCGTGAGCTGCGTACCCTTTGGCGACGCCGGCAGCGATGGCCGCCAGCCCAGCGGCCTGCTGCTGCGGGCCGCCGCCTACGACACGCCCCCGCCCGCCCTGCTGGACGCGCTGGAGCAGTTGCTGGGCCTGGACAGCGCGCAGACCCTGCGTTATGCCGATGCCCGGCGCGGCCAGCGGCGCGCGGTGCGCCTGGAGCGCCCGCAAGGCGAAGGCGCCGCCGGCAGCGACGCCCATGTGCAGGCGGTGCTGCTCAGCGGCGACACCCGCACCGAGGGCTGGATCCGCGCCCTGGTGCAGGACCGCCTGCCGGCCCAGTCCTTCGGCCGCCAGTTGCTGTCGTCCCAGGCCCATGCACCCGCAGGGGTGGCCGCGCGTGGCAAAGTGGTGTGCAGCTGCTTCGGTGTCACCGAAACCGCCATCCAGGCCCGGCTGGCAGACTGCAGCGGCAGCGACGACGAACGCCTGACCGCGCTGCAAGGGGCCTTGAAGTGCGGCACCAACTGCGGCTCGTGCCTGCCCGAGCTCAAGCGGATGGTGCGCAGCCAGCCCGTGCAGGCGGCACAGGCCCCCATGCCCATATAACCAAAGGTCATCAGGCTTGCCGGACAATATCTCCCCCGCACGAAACCCAGAAGAAACCCCGTGGGCATCAGCCATTACCTCAAAGAAATCGGCCGCGGCGCACGCGGCGCCAAGCCGCTGACGCGCGAGCAGGCCTGCGACCTGTTCGGCCAGGTGCTGGACGGCACGGTCACCGACCTGGAGATCGGCGCCTTCTGCCTGGCCATGCGCGTCAAGGGCGAGACCACGCAGGAGATGGCCGGCTTCCTCGACGCCACCCACGCCCGCCTGCACAGGCTGCCCGCCAGCGACCGCCCGGTGGTCGTGCTGCCCAGCTACAACGGCGCCCGCAAGCTGCCGGTGCTCACCCCCCTGCTGGCCCTGCTGCTGGCGCGCGAAGGCCTGCCGGTGCTGGTGCACGGTGCGGCCACCGAGTCGAGCCGTGTTCTGGCATCCAATGTGCTCAACGCGCTGGATATACCACCGCAAGCAGCTACCAAAAAAATAGCAAATGGCGAAGTGGCCGTGGTCGAGACCGCGCTGCTGCACCCCGGCCTCCAGCGCCTGCTGGACGTGCGCCGCGTGGTGGGCCTGCGCAATGCCGGCCACAGCGTGGTCAAACTCATGCAGCCAGTGGACGGCCCCGCCGTGGTGGTGGGCAGCTACACCCACCCGGCCTTCGGCACGGTGATGACCGAACTCTTTGCGCTGCTGGGCCAGACCGCCCTGCTCTCGCGCGGGCTGGAAGGTGAAGTCGTCTGCGACCCGCGCCGCACGCCCCAGCTCGACGGCTTCGTGTGCGGCACCCAGCTCGAACTGCAAGCCCAGGAACCCGGCACCGCCGCCGACGTACCCGGCCTGCCCCAAGACATCACCATCGAGGCCACCGCCGACTACACCCGCCGCGTGCTGGCGGGCGCGCTGCCGGTGCCCGAATCCATCGCCACCCAGGTGCGGCACATCGTCCAACTTTCCACCCAGGCATCCCCACCATGAACACCACCCCATCCCTTGGCAGCAGCTCCCTGGTGGCGAACGGAACATGCACCCTGGTGGGTGCGGGCCCCGGCGACCCGGAGCTGCTCACCCTCAAGGCGCTCAAGGCCATCCAGCGCGCCACCGTGCTGCTGGTGGACGACCTGGTCAGCGACGAGATCGTGGCCTTCGCCAAGCCCGGCGCCCGCATCATCCACGTGGGCAAGCGCGGCGGCTGCAAGAGCACGCCGCAGGCGTTCATCGAGAAACTCATGCTCATGGCCGTGCGCGACGGCGAAGACGTGGTGCGCCTCAAGGGCGGCGACCCGTTCATCTTCGGACGCGGGGGCGAGGAAGTGGAACACCTGCGCGAGGCAGGGGTACATGTCGAGGTGGTCAACGGCATCACCGCCGGGCTGGCCGCCGTCACCAGCCTGGGCGTGCCCCTGACCCACCGCGAACACGCCCACGGCGTGGTCTTCGTCACTGGCCACGCCAAGCCCGGCGACGCCGGCACCGACTGGCCCGCCCTGGCCCGCACCGCGCAGCAGGCCCGGCTGACGCTGGTGATCTACATGGGCATCAGCGGCGCGCTGCAGATCCAGCAGGGCCTGCTGGAAGGCCTGGACGGCAGTACGCCACTGGCCATCATCCAGCACGCCAGCACCCCCCGCCAGCGCCATGCCGTGACCACCCTGGACCACCTGGCCCACACCCTGGTCACCGAACAGCTGGGCAGCCCGTCGGTGATCGTGGTGGGCGACGTGCTCAGCGGCCTGGCCGCGCTGCAGCAGCCTGGCAGCACGCAAGCGGGCATGCGCACCGGCACCTGAGCCCGGCGCAGCCGGGGGCGCGGGCTACACTCGGCGCCCCGCCCTCACACCTCCACTGCACCTTGAACACCTTCGACGCCGTCATCATCGGCGCCGGCGCCGCCGGCCTGTTCTGCGCCGCCCAGGCGGGCCAGCGCGGCCTGAAGGTGCTGCTGATCGACCATGCCGAGAAGGTGGCCGAGAAGATCCGCATCTCAGGCGGCGGGCGCTGCAACTTCACCAACCGCGACCTCGACCCGCGCGCGCCCCACAAACACTTCGTCGGCCAGAATCCGCAGTTCTGCCGCTCGGCGCTGTCGCGCTACACCCCGGCCGACTTCATAGCGCTACTGGACCAACACGGCATCCCCCACCACGAGAAACACAAGGGCCAGCTGTTTGCTGACCGCTCGGCCGAGGACATCATCCAGATGCTGCTGGCCGAGTGCGCCGCAGGCGGTGTGGAGCGCTGGCAGCCGTGCAGCGTCAAGAACATCAGCTTTTTGCCCTCTGGCCATGAAGGTACGGGGGCACATAGCTATCAAATGGATACCAGCCGGGGCCCCGTGTCGGCGCGCAGCGTGGTGGTGGCAACCGGCGGGCTGTCCATCCCCAAGATCGGCGCCACCGATTTCGGCTACCGGCTGGCCCAGCAGTTCAGCATTCCGCTGGTGGAGCGGCGCCCGGGGCTGGTGCCGCTGACTTTTGACGGTGATGCCTGGGCGCCCTATGCGCAGCTGTCCGGTTTGGCGCTGCCGGTGGAAATCAGCACCGGCACCAAGAAAGAGCGCACCGCCTTCCTGGAAGACCTGCTGTTCACCCACCGTGGCCTGTCCGGCCCGGCGGTGCTGCAGATTTCGAGCTACTGGCAGCCCGGCACGCCCCTGTCCATCAACCTGGCTCCCGGCACCGACCTGCCCGAGGCGCTGGCGCTGGGCAAGGCACGCTCGAAGAAGCTCATCGCCAACGAACTCGCCACCCTGGTGCCCAGCCGCCTGGCCGACACCTGGGCACAGCAGAGTCCCGACTGGCAGCGTCCCATCAACGAAGCGTCCGACAAAGCCCTGGCCAGGCTGGCCGAGCAGCTGGCGCGCTGGGAACTCACCCCCACCGGCACCGAGGGCTACAAGAAGGCCGAGGTCACATTGGGCGGCATCGACACCCGCGCCCTGTCGCAGCAGACCATGGAGGCCAAGGCCCAGCCCGGGCTGTACTTCATCGGCGAGGTGGTGGATATCACCGGCTGGCTGGGCGGCTACAACTTCCAGTGGGCCTGGGCCAGCGCCTTCGCCTGTGCGCAGGCATTGCCCGAGCCACATAACCCGCTATAATGTTGGGCTTTGCTGGCATACCCTGTCGGCCAATACTAGTTACAGACAGGGAACTCGCCACACACGGCATCCAGGCCCGATCTTCCCGGATACCCTCTGTGGGCACATTTTGGAAACCATTAGCTAATGACCACCATCCGCGTTAAAGAAAACGAGCCGTTTGACGTTGCCCTGCGCCGCTTCAAGCGCACCATCGAAAAGCTGGGCCTGCTGACCGACCTGCGCGCCCGCGAGTTCTACGAGAAGCCCACCGCCGAGCGCAAGCGCAAGAAGGCTGCCGCCGTCAAGCGCCACTACAAGCGCGTGCGCAGCATGCAGCTGCCCAAGAAGCTGTACTAAGCAGCGGCTTCCCCCTCAAAACCGCGCTCGGGACGCCAGGCGCGGTTTTTTGTTTTTTCCAGAGCCGGAGATGACGACATGAGCCTCAAGGACCAGATCACCGAAGACATGAAGACCGCCATGCGCGCCAAGGACAGCGAGCGCCTGGGCACCATCCGGCTGCTGCAGGCCGCGATGAAGCAGAAGGAAGTGGATGAGCGCGTGGCGCTCGACGATGCGGCCATCGTGGCCATCGTGGACAAGCTCATCAAGCAGCGCAAGGACTCGGTGGCCGCCTTCTCGCAGGCCGGCCGCACCGACCTGGCCGACAAGGAAAGTGCCGAGATCACCGTGCTGCAGGTGTACCTGCCGCAACGCATGGGCCCCGAGGAAATCACCGCCGCCGTGCAGGCCATCGTGGCCGGCCTCGGCGCCAAGGGCCCGGGCGACATGGGCAAGGTGATGGGCGCGGTGAAGACCCAGCTGGCCGGCAAGGCGGACATGGGCCTGGTGTCGGCTGCGGTGAAGGCGGCGCTGGCGGGCTGAGCGCCACCAGGGGTTGGCGGAAGTTTTCATTTCTTTGCACCTGCTGTGCAAACCATGTGGCCACTTCGTGCGTTGTATCCCGCATGAAGCACCCATCCGCCCCCCTGCCCCACCGCCACGCATTACGCGCCAACGGCATCCTGCTGGCGCTGGCCCTGCTGCTGGCGGCCCCCGTCAGCCAGGCCCAGTCGGAAACGCCCCTGGGCCGTGCCGCCTGGATGAGCCTGGCCCAGGGCAATGTGCAGCTGGCGCCGTCCGACACCCGGCAATGGGGTGCCACCGAGACCAACCGCCCCCTGGCCCAGGGAGACCAGCTGGCTACCCGCGCCGGCTCACGCGCCGAGCTGCATGTGGGCTCCACCGCGCTGCGGCTGCAGGGCGACTCGATGCTCGAATTCTCCCGGCTGGACGACTACGCCACCCAGGTCAAGCTGACCCAGGGCAGCCTGAGCCTGCACTTGCGTGAGCTGGCCCCGGGCGAGCAGGTCGAGATCGACACCCCCAACCTGGCCTTCGTGGCCGCCCAGCCCGGCGTCTACCGCATCGACGTGGACCCGAACGCGGGCACCACCCGCGTGGCCGTGCATGGCGGTGGCGGCACCGTCTACGGCGCCAACGCCGAGGCCGCATCGCTCGGCAGCGCCCAGCAGGCCGTCTATGTGGGCCGCAACCTCGCGCAGGTGCAAGGCGCCGGCACGGCGTGGCGCGACGATTTCGACCGCTGGGCTGCCAGCCGCAGCCAGCAGGATGAACAGTCCATCAGCGCCCGTTATGTCTCGCGCGACACCACCGGCTACCAGCAGCTGGACGCCTACGGCGACTGGAGCAACGACGCGACCTACGGCGCCGTCTGGTTCCCCCGCGCGGTATCGGTGGACTGGACCCCCTACCGCGACGGCCAGTGGCGCTGGGTAGCCCCGTGGGGCTGGACCTGGGTGGACAACGCGCCCTGGGGTTTCGCCCCTTCGCACTACGGCCGCTGGAACCAGTTCGGCAACCGCTGGGGCTGGGTGCCCGGGCCGCGCAACACCCGCCCGGTGTACGGGCCGGGCTATGTCGGTTTTGAAGGCCCTGGACACCGGCCCGAACAGCCAGGCGCCAACTGGCGCCCGCTGCGTCCGGGCGAGACCGCGCCACGCCCCGACCGCATCACCCTGCCCCTGCGGCCGGAGCCGGTGCGCCCGAGCAACATCTACCCCGACCGGGACCGCCCCGACCCGCAGCGCCCCTGGAACCGCCCGCCCCAGGTAGCCCCGGATGCCCCACGCGGTGGCGCCTTCGGAGGCTGGACGGAGCCGCGCCGCGACCAGGACCGGCGCGAGCAGCGCCCCGCCGAGCGCAACCCGCGTGACGACAACGAGGGACGCCGCTGGGAGCGCGATGGCAGCCAGGTCAACAACCCCGCGCCAGGCGTACCCTACCGCCCGCAGCGCCCGCCCGAGGCTCCGCCGCGCCAGGGCGGCGGCGACCCACCGCGCGCCATGCCGCTGCCGACCCCGCAGATGCCCGCCAACCCGGGCATGGCCCGGCCGCAGCATCCGGCAGAGGCTGCGGAGCGTATGCAGAGGCAGCAGCCGCGCGAGGCACGCACCGGCAACGAGATGCCCGAATCGGTCAAGGAGCGGTTCGGCATGCCGAGCCGCTGAAGCGGGTCCGGCAGGTCAGGAGCCCGCCACCTTCATCCGGTTGATGAGGATGGAGCCCACCGACTTGGCGCCGTAGTTGTAGGCATCGGCGCCAATGGCGGTGATCCCCTTGAACATGGCCTTGAGGTTGCCGGCGATGGTGATCTCCTGCACCGGGAAGGCGATCTGCCCGTTTTCCACCCAGAAGCCGCTGGCGCCCCGCGAATAGTCACCGGTGACGTAGTTCACGCCCTGCCCCATCAGTTCGGTGACGAACAGGCCGGTGCCCAGCTTCTGCAGCATGGCGTCCAGGTCGTCGTGGGGCTTTGTCAGGCGCGAGCTCATGGCCAGGTTGTGCGAGCCACCCGCGTTGCCGGTGGTCTTCATGCCGAGCTTGCGCGCCGAGTAGCTGGACAGGAAATAGCCTTCCACGCGGCCCCGGTCCACCACCTTGCGGGCCTGCACCCGCACGCCTTCGTCGTCGAAAGGCGCACTGCCCTTGCCCCGCGGCACGAACGGGTCTTCCGTGATGCTGATGTGGGCAGGGAAAACCGGCTTGCCCAGCGAGTCGAGCAGGAAGCTGCTCTTGCGGTACAGCGCACCACCGCTGATGGCCTGCACAAAGCCGCCCAGCAAGCCCGCAGCCAGCGGCGACTCGAACAGCACCGGGCATTCGGTGGTGGGAATCTTGCGGGCATGCAGGCGCGACAGCGCGCGCTCGGCGGCATAGCGGCCCAGCACGGCGGCATCGGCCATTTCACCGGCATGGCGCATGGAGGTGTACCAGGCGTCGCGCTGCATGTTGTCGCCCCGCCCGGCGATGGGCGACACCGACATGCTGTGGCGCGAGCTGGCGTAGCCGCCCCGGAAACCCCGCGTGTGGGCGCTGAAGAAATGCGACTGCTGCGCCGACACCCCGGCGCCTTCGCTGTTCGTGATGAGGCGGCTGGTCTTGAGCGCTGCGGCCTCGCAGGCCATGGCCAGCTCTGCCGCCTGCTCGCTGGTGACGGCCCAGGGGTGGAACAGGTCGAGGTCGCGCCCGGCATCCGCGGGCGACACGATGTCGTCGGCATCCGGCAGGCCGGCCACCGGGTCTTCGGCGGTGAAGCGGGCGATGTCGTAGGCCGCCTGCACGGTCTGTGCGATGGCGGCTTCGGAGAAGTCGGAGGTGCTGGCGTTGCCACGGCGCTGGCCCACGTAGACCGTCACGCCCAGCGATTTGTCGCGGTTGCGCTCGACCGTCTCCAGCGCACCCTTGCGCACACTCACGCTCAGGCCGCAGCCCTCGGACGCCTCGGCGCCGGCATCGGTGGCGCCGAGCTTCCTGGCATGGGCCAGGGCGGTGTCCACCAGCCCCTCGAAGAAGGCACGGGTGTAGCTGAAACCCTGGTCGGGCAAGGAGGTGGCGGGGGCGGAGGTAGAGGTGCGCATATCGGCGGCTATGATACTTGGGGCTTCCCCTATCGCTTGGGCAGCCCTTTTTTGTCCCCACACCATGTCACGCAAACCCAAAAAAGGCTACTTTGTGCGCGGACAGTTCGTTGCCGAAGGCAGCGAGCTGGACCTCGAGTTCAAGCGCGAACTCAAGGGCACCGACGAAGCCACCCGTACCGACCTGAAACGCGCCAGCACCGAGGTGCAGAAGCTCGGCGAAGACCTGCTCACCCTGCGCGCCGACCTGATGGCCCGCCTGGACCTGTCCGAGAAGCTCGTGGACGCCGTGGCCGACGCCAAGCGCATCACCAATTTCGAGGGCAAGCGCCGCCAGATGCAGTACATCGGCAAGCTGATGCGCGGGCTCGACGACGAGCAGCTGAACGCCGTGCGTGCCGCCCTCGACGAGCAGCAGAACGGCTCCGCCCAGGACAACCTGCGCCTGCACCAGGCTGAAACCTGGCGCGACCGCATGGTGGCCAGTGACGAGGCCGTGGGCGAATGGATCGCCCAGTTCCCTGGCACCGACATCCAGCAGCTGCGCTCCCTGGTGCGCCAGGCCCGCAAAGATGCCCAGCCCGAGAAGCCGGGTGAAGCCCTGCGCCACGGCAAAGCCTACCGCGAGATCTTCCAGCTGCTGCGCGAACAACTGGCCGAGGGGCCCGAAGATGACTGACGCGGTCCGCATCGGCATTGTCTCGGTCAGCGACCGGGCCTCCACCGGCGTGTACGAAGACAAGGGCCTGCCCGCGCTGCAGGACTGGCTCTCCCGCGCGCTGCAGAACCCCATCCACTTCGAGGCCCGCCTGATCCCCGACGAACAGCAGCGCATCAGCGACACCCTGATCGAACTGGTGGACGCCGGCTGCAGCCTGGTGCTGACCACCGGCGGCACCGGCCCCGCCCTGCGCGACGTAACCCCGGAAGCCACGCTGGCCGTGGCCCACAAGGAAATGCCTGGCTTTGGCGAGCAGATGCGGCAAATCAGCCTGAAGTTCGTCCCCACCGCCATCCTGTCGCGCCAGGTGGCCGTGGTGCGGGACAGCAGCCTCATCATCAACCTGCCTGGCCAGCCCAAGGCGATTGCCGAGACGCTGGAGGGCCTGAAGGATGCTGACGGCCAGCAGATCGTGCCCGGCATCTTTGCCGCCGTGCCCTACTGCATCGACCTGATCGGCGGGCCGTACCTGGAAACCGTCGATGCGGTCTGCAAGGCCTTCCGGCCCAAGAATGCGCAGCGGCCAGCAGGGACCGCCACAGCCTGAAAACGAGGATAAAAATGGCCTCATGCGCCCATTTTTTCTTCACATTTTGCTACAAATAAAATAGCAAAAATATCTGAGCCAGCACACCAAGCCTTGCGTCATCTTTTTGCGCCAGAGCAAACCTCCGTAACCGAAATGGAGTAGCCTAGGACGGTTCTATTCACCCCAGGAGATCTCCCATGGTTGCACGCATGAAAGCTGCGGTGTTCGTCGAACCCGGCCGCATCGAACTGGTCGACAAACCCATCCCCGACGTCGGCCCCAACGACGCCTTGGTGCGCATCACCACCACCACCATCTGCGGCACCGACGTGCACATCCTCAAAGGCGAGTACCCCGTGGCCAAAGGCCTGACCGTGGGCCACGAGCCGGTGGGCGTGATCGAGAAGCTGGGCAGCGCTGTGGTCGGCTACCAGGAAGGTCAGCGCGTCATCGCAGGCGCCATCTGCCCGAGTTTCACCGCCTACCCGAGCCAGGACGGCTTCCCTTCGCAGGACGGCGCCTACCTGATCCCCAGCGGCCGCTGCGGCTGCCATGGCTACAAGGCCACGGCGGGCTGGCGCTTCGGTAACCTGATCGACGGCACCCAGGCCGAATACGTGCTGGTGCCTGACGCGCAGGCCAACCTGGCGCCCATCCCCGACGGACTGAGCGACGAGCAGGTGCTGATGTGCCCGGACATCATGTCCACTGGCTTCAAGGGCGCCGAAAACGCCAACATCAAGATCGGCGACACGGTGGCCATATTCGCCCAGGGCCCCATCGGCCTGTGTGCCACGGCGGGAGCCAAGCTGCGCGGCGCCACCACCATCATCGCCATCGACGGCAACGACCACCGGCTGGAGATTGCCCGCAAGATGGGCGCCGATGTCACGCTGAACTTCAAGAACTGCGACGTGGTTGCCGAGGTGCTCAAACTCACCGGTGGGCGGGGTGTGGATGCATCCATCGAGGCACTGGGCCTGCAGAGCACGTTCGAGTCGGCCCTGCGCATCCTCAAGCCTGGGGGCACGCTGTCCAGCCTGGGTGTGTACTCCACGGACCTGGTCATTCCACTGGATGCCTTTGCCGCCGGCCTGGGCGACCACCAGATCAACACCGCCCTGTGCCCCGGCGGCAAGGAGCGCATGCGCCGCCTGATGAATGTGATCGAG
>Ga0208564_1000240_pt1 | contig 52149 bp, 49 predicted proteins | sample AD_UKC073_MetaG_FD_184439 | JGI IMG/M metagenome (GOLD analysis project Ga0208564, IMG submission 184439) | Active sludge microbial communities of municipal wastewater-treating anaerobic digesters from USA - AD_UKC073_MetaG (SPAdes) (version 2) | ecosystem: Engineered > Bioreactor > Anaerobic >... | reverse complement strand
TAAGTAAACTGATGAGCCTGTTGGCTCTACAGTGTAGAGGCTGTTTAGACCAGCCTGAGAGAATAAGGGTCGTTTGACCAAACTTCTCTCAAAATCTCCCACCTCTATAGGTGGCGGGATGGTTTAAATACGAAAGCAACAACGGGAGGTATGTCTTTTTCTTGCCAGATGAAAAGCAAGCTGTTCAGAAATTAAGTTCAGTCTAGTGATAACAAATGATAACAGTAGACCATAGAATAACGGAACCGCTACCTTGTACGATTGTTTCATAAAGTACGGTAGTGGTTTTTGTTTACAATACGAATTTCATTTACTGTCTTTACTATCTTCGTTGTAATGGAAGATCAGAATTTTGGTGTGCAAATCAGTTATATAAAACACTTTTGTAAAGTAGGCAGCCCTTTGGTATAATTAGAATGAATTGTATTATGCATTTGTTAACCAGAAAACAATTGTGCGTGCAGAACTCTCACAAGAGTGATTTTAAAAAATCAAGAAAGTGAAGGGAAGGTGAGAACATTAGAAGTGGTGATGGAATGAATATAGCCAATCCGTGTATTGAAGAAGTAGAGAAATATTTGGCAATATGGTATAGTTCCGAAAATGACATGGCAAAGGAACGTGCCCTCGACAAGCTCTTTCTCACTACTTATCGATTGAACAAATGTGTCGATGATGTTCTTGTAAAAGTATCCGTGTTGAACGATATCTACGATACGAATTTGTTCAACACATTTGCGATGGCAAGCCACATAGTGGATCTTGACATAGATGACAGGTTGCAGAAAGCTGACGATATGCTGGTAATGGATATTGCAAAAATGACGTTGCCCAATGGAAAAGTGATAAACTTTTATTCATTTGCCACAAAGTATTGTAGTCGTCATAGACCAAAGGATTTTCCCATTTACGATAGTTACGTTGACAGAGTGCTTCGTTACTTCAGAGATGTTGATGCTTTTTGTAAGTTCAACAGTCGTGATCTGAAAGACTATCCAATTTTTAAGTTGGTTATTTCAAAATTCAGAGACTTCTATGGCCTTGAAGAATACGATTTCAAGAAACTCGATATGTACCTCTGGAGACTTGGAAAAGAAAAATTCTCGAAAATGGGAGCGCAAAATAGCGTGTATGTAAAAAACCAGAGAGGATGATAATTGCTTGAATGCGTTGACGCTCAAATTCAAAGAAGTCTTCTACTCAGTTCTTCCAATTATTGTCATAGTACTTATCTTGAATTTTACGTTAACTCCCCTTGGTACCACGCTAGTTGTAAGGTTCCTTATCGGCGCAGTGATCATTACGATTGGACTGACCATTTTTCTAGTTGGAGTTGATATCGGCATTACCCCAATCGGTGAAATCATGGGGTCATCTATCTCAAAGAGTGGACGGTTTTGGATCATAGCTATAGCTGGCTTAGGTCTCGGTTTCTTTATCACAATCGCCGAACCTGCTCTTCACGTGCTTGCTGGACAAATAGAATCAGTCACATCAGGGATGATACTGAAAGACAATATCGTCATGGTTGTATCTTTGGGTGTAGCAGTACTACTTTCTATAGGGCTTATTAGAATCGTTTACAATTTTCCACTTAACAAACTGTTTTCTATCATATATGGTATCATTTTTGTTCTTGCACTCTTTACTTCACGAGAGTTCCTGGCTATATCATTTGATGCTGCTGGAGCAGCTACAGGAGCGCTCACTATCCCTTTTGTTCTCGCTCTTGCAGTAGGTGCTTCAAAGATAAAGAAAGATAGCAGGGCTTCCGAAAAAGGTAGCTTTGGATTAGCTGCCATAATATATGCAGGGCCAGTTATAACAATAATGCTAATGAATATCATATCAAAAGCCAAAGAAATAACAGGCAGCCTTGAGATCGATGGTGCAGTCGAGAATACGTCAATATTAGCACCATTCATTGAGCAATTGCCATCTATAATGTGGGAAGCGTTTGTAGCACTTCTGCCTATTTTGGTTATTTTCTTAGTATTTGAGAAAGTCGCATTTAAACTTCCAAAATCAAGTGTAAGAAAGATTTTATTTGGATTGCTGTTTACCTTCTTCGGTTTTGTACTATTCCTACTAGGCGTCAATGCAAGTTTTATACAAGTTGGAAGTGTCATCGGATACAAATTGGCATCGATAGACAATAAGATATATGTAGTCATTGTGGGATTTCTTCTTGGTATGGTTACTGTACTTGCTGAACCAGGGGTTCACGTGCTAACATATCAGATAGAAGAAGTAACAAGTGGATATGTCAAGAGAAAGGCTGTTTTATTTACTTTGGCGTTAGGAATATCACTTGCCGTTGGATTATCCGTAATCAGAATCCTAGTCCCACAAATACAACTTTGGCATTATTTGTTGCCGGGTTATGCTACTGCGATTGTAATGACGTACTTCGTCCCAGAATTGTTTGTTGGGATGGCGTTCGATTCTGGTGCGGTCGCATCAGGACCGATGATTGCAACATTTATCATGGCATTTACGAATGGCGTTGCTGAAGCAATAGAGCATGCAAACGTTGTGGTTGACGGATTTGGAATGGTTGCAATGGTTGCAATGACTCCCCTGATCGGAATACAGATTCTAGGTTTGCTTTTTACAGTAAGGTCTAAGAAAGGAGGAATCAAAAATAAAGAATAATAAGGATAATAAGGCAAGTTCAGCTGAAATTGAGTTGGTATGCATAATTGTGAATTTTGGACTAGGTAGTAAAGTGGTAAAGTCAGCTAAACACCACGGTTTTACTGGTGGTACTATAGCTTTGGCAAAAGGGACCGTAAGTAGCAGGATCCTAAATTTCATTGGACTCTCTGATATAAGGAGAGAGGTTGTATGTTTACTATCTGATAAATCAACAGTATACCAAGCATTAGAAGAAATGAATAAAGAATTCGGATTCGATAAACCGAATCGTGGGATAGCTTTCACAACTACTATTCGCAGTGTTTTTGGATCCAAGAGTATTGTATTCGAAGATACAAAGGCTGAAAGGAGTGAAGACAAAACGATGTACAATCTTATTACAGTGATAGTAGACAAAGGAAAGGCGGAAGAGGTAATCGATGCAGCAAACAAAGCTGGAGCAAAAGGTGGAACGATCATCAATGCAAGAGGTTCAGGAATACATGAAAGTGGCAAGATACTTTCCATGGAAATAGAACCAGAGAAAGAAATCGTAATGATCCTCTCAGAGCGTGATATGACAGAAAGTATAGTCTCAGCGATAAGAGAGGCAATCAAGATAGACGAACCGGGTAATGGCATCTTGTTTGTTCAAGATGTAAACAAGACGTACGGCATTTATAAATAGGAAAACATTACAAGTCCAAAGGGCTTGAAAAATTCAGGCAACTGAAGCTCTGCAGGGCTAAAACCAGCAGGTTCTAGTGTACTTACTAACTTCTGTGCCAGCCCGAAGGCATAACACAAATGTAGTTAGTTTCCACTAGACTTCAGCTACCAATCATCCCTTTGGATGAATTAGCGGTAGCATAGGCTCGCTTCAAAACCCAGAATCATATATTTAACTAAATTATAACACAATATTGGACATATGTCAACCGTATAGATAAGCCTTCATCCCATCGGCTAAAGTCGTGGGCTTTCGGCTATTATTTCTGTAAATATATGCATTAGACTAGTTGTATACTTAACATAATTATCTAACCCTACCGATTCTTCTTATCTGAGTTTTCAGATATTTTCCGTATTCATCTTTATCCAGGTTCGTTGTAGAAACGCACATCTCGTGACCCATGCTCCCACTTTGGGCAATACTACACGTTGAAGTATCTTTATCATCAATTTCATTCTAGTATTTTCTTTCATTTTTTCCAAACTCTTGATGAAAAAACAGAAAGGTGAATTTAGTGAACTACCTCCACCTCTAAGACGGAGACTTTCTGCTTCATCTACCTGACTTGTCAGTTCATCACTAGTAGTGGCCAAATCTCCACAAGCGTAAATTTAGCCTATTCCTGATCTACTATAGCCTCTGAAAGCTTGTGTAGAAAGTCAATTCTGCCATCCTTAACATGCTCGTGTGCATCTGCCAACTTGCATTTAGCATTCTCATAATTACTTGAACCTTTTACTATATTACTGACTTTTGTAAATATCAATTCATATCTACCTTACAGAAGGTGGAGACTTCTTGCCCAAATTCGTGTTAAGCTAAGAAATACCTTTAAGCATAATTTACCTAGAAGGTAAATTCATGCATTGACATATCACTGATAATATGATAAAATAGTTTACCTTTGAGGTAAAGAGGTGCTACTCAATTGAAAATAGAGTACAAGTCCAACAGATTGAAAAGGGCATGTACAGATTTTTCCGTAGCAAAGAGGGATTATGGAGTAAATATGGCAAATCTCATACATCAGCGCGTTGATGAAATTAGCTCAGCAGATTCTGTTGAAATGTTGTGTCGATTTTCGATTGGAAAATGTTACCCACTTGGAGGAAATAGGACAGGTCAATATGCAATGAATTTGGTTCAACCATGTCGTCTTGTATTTGAGAAAATATGTATTGAAGAGGAAGGTAGAAATATTGAAATAGTGAGGATTCTTAGCATTGAAAATTATCATTAGTGTAATAAAGTTAATTTCGAAGAGGAGGGGTTAAGATGCGTTTTGAAAGTAGCGAGAAAACTGTAGCTATACCCCCAGGAGCAACGATACTAGAACAGCTCGAAACACGTGGGATGACTCAAAAAGAGTTTGCAAAAAGAATGGGAATGTCTGAAAAGCATATCAGTCGTTTAATCAATGGACATGTAGAACTCACTCAAGATATGGCTTTACGACTTGAATCTGTGCTTGGTGTACCAGCAAGCTTTTGGAATAATTTAGAAGCCATATATCGTGAAAAATTAGAACGGGTTAGAAAAGAGAAGGAGCTTGAGGAAGAAGCCAAAATGGTTGAGCATTTCCCATACTCAAAAATGGTAACATTGGGTTGGATTGCACCTGCAACGGACAAGAAGGAAAGAGTATACAATCTACGTCGATTCTTTGAAGTTGCAAGCCTTAATTTGCTTGAAAATTTGAACGTACCTGGGATTGCGTATCGTAGGACTGGAAGGAATGAGAAGAGTGATTATAATCTTGCAGTATGGGCTCAGAAAGCAAGGTTGGACGCAAGGAAGATAAAAACTGAACCTATTAACATTGCAAAATTGGAACAATCTGTGGAAAGGATTCGGGCTATGACAATGGAAGACCCGGAAACCTTTTCTAAAGAACTCGTTGATTTACTTGCTGGGTGTGGTGTTGCTTTGGTCTTCTTACCACAAATAGATGGATCATTCTTGCATGGTGCATCTTTCTACGATGGGAACCATATAGTGATGGGTTTAACTCTGCGTGGCAGTTATGCAGACATATTTTGGTTTAGTTTCTTTCATGAACTATGTCATATTATCCGTGGCCATATAAACAACTCTGCTATGGCAACTGAAGAGCAAGAGGAAGAAGCAAATACTTACGCTCGAGATATTCTCATACCACCGGAAAAGTACAAAAGGCTCGTAGACGTAAAGTGTTTCACAAGAAAATGCATTATTACATTTGCACAAGAAATTGGAATAGCTTCAGGAATAGTCCTAGGACGATTGCAAAGAGAAGGTTACGTACCATATAACAAATACAACACACTGAAGGTTAAGTACAAAATAAATGGGCAGCATGATACAGCTGCTTGATGTGGTTAGGTTTGCATGGCTAAAGTCATTTGCAAGAGTATCCTTACGAAGAGTAAACTTCCTGGTGCGGATTATTGTTGCAACCTATACGTCGGATGTATGCATGCTTGCACGTATTGCTACGCATCTTTTATGAGTCGGTTCACTGGTCACATGAACGATACGTGGGGGAAATTTGTCGATTACAAAGTAAATGCGCCGGAAGTGTTGAAAAAAGAAATCTCAAAAGTACGCTGGAACGAACACGTATTTCTTGCCAGTGTGACAGACGATTATCAACCCATTGAGAGAAAATTGGAATTGACGCGTGAGTGCCTAAAAATCATGGCGGATTACGATGTCAGCATCGATATTCTCACAAAATCAAATCTTGTGCTCAGAGATGTTGACGTTTTGAAGAGACTTTCGCAATGTGAGGTAGGTATAAGCTGTGGAATAGATGACAGCCGTGCATCGAGAATTCTTGAACCTGGTGCAACTCCCATCGATGAACGGTTTGAGACTTTGAAAACACTCAAACAAAACGGAGTGAGGTGCTATGCATTTGTCAGCCCAATGATACCATACATCACCAACTTGGAAAACATCGTTCGTAGCATAGCCGGTAATGTGGACTATGTGATGTTCGAGGGTATAAACATAAAAGCAGCTAATAAGGGATTATTGTCTAAGAACTCGTTGACAAGCTTAGTAGGTGGTCAAACGTATGGAAAGATAATAAGCAGTGCCATGAGCAATCACTACTGGGATGATATGCAAGAGAAGGCCACTGAGTTGTGCAAGAGGTACGGTGTTGAAATGGCAGGATTTTTCAGGCATGATAATAATGAGTAATTTTGAGTAAATAAGAATCTCTGAACAGTCTTCAACCGTCAAACCTTGGAAATCGCCTTGACAACTATAGTTTTCCAGGAAAAATCTCTCGTAAATCTTCGCTTCTGCATAGATAAGTAGTTAACTCTCTACATTGAACATGTCATATGATATTAATATACAGCTAGTTCTATATTATGCAAGAAAATTAATAAAACAATTAACTTTATATCACAACGTGGAACTAAAATCAAGCAAATTCGACGATGCTAAGGACAAGTTTTCTTAGTAAAACAGTAAGTACGTACAACTGATGTTATTCACTATATGATTTTATCCATTGTTTGCTACTCAGCATTACATAAATAAAGTGGTAAAATATTACCGAGGTTAATCATTTTGGATTTATGGGGTGTATTCTGGAGGCAGAAATGGAAACGAAAAATCAATACAAAGCAATTTTATTCGCCATTTTAGCGGCCGCGTTGTATGCGATAAGTTCTCCTGTATCTAAACTTCTATTAAGGCAAGTCTCCCCGACATTTATGGCATCTTTTCTTTATCTTGGCGCTGGCATAGGTATGTCATTGATAGGACTGCTAAGACGTGTGAACGGTACTGAAAGAGTTGAGATGAGGCTAACGGTAAAGGAATTGCCATACACGATTGGTATGGTAGTTCTTGACATTGCCGCACCGATATTCTTGATGATTGGTCTTACGACGGCAACTCCGGAAAACGTTTCTCTACTCAACAACTTTGAGATCGTTGCCACTTCTCTCATTGCGTTACTCATCTTCAAAGAACAAATAACAAAGAGACTTTGGGGAGCGATAGCGTTAATAACGCTTGCAAGTATGATACTTTCCATGGAGAATATGAATAGCTTCCCATTTTCCATAGGTTCCATATTTGTGTTATTGGCATGCACCTGTTGGGGACTTGAGAACAATTTTACGAGGAAAATTTCAATAAGAGATCCGTTGCAAATAGTTATAATCAAAGGATTTGGCTCCGGCATTGGTTCGCTGTTGATAGCACTTTCCATAGGTGAGCGCGTAAGTAATTGGGCCTATGTTTTCACCACATTGTTCTTGGGCTTCTTGGCATACGGTCTGAGCATATTTTTCTATATATACGCACAAAGATACTTAGGGGCTGCAAAAACGAGTGCATATTATGCAGTTGCACCGTTTATAGGTGCTGGATTATCCCTGATAATTTTCAAAGATGTACCCACACTACCTTTCCTTATCGCACTCTTTATAATGATTGTTGGAACTTACCTGGCATCGACCGATGAAAAAAAGCCAATTTTAGCTTCTGAGCGTTGATTTGACTTCTATTCATGTTTGGCTTCATGAAGATACCAAAAGTTGAGTGATTCCGTTCTTCTAAATCCACCTCTTTTGGAATATCATAGATAAGGTTATTTGATGAGGTGATTAATATGAAAAGAAGAGTCACGATGTCATCTGCCGTAGTTGTCTTCATATTAGGTGCGATAGTTGTCATCATACAGAATATCCCATCTGGCGTGACTGTTACACGCGTTATCGATGGTGATACGATCGAAGTAAAAATGAATGGAGGAACGTACAAAGTTAGATTAATAGGCATCAACACGCCAGAAAGTACAACCAAAGTTGAGCCATACGGCAAAGAGGCGGCAGGATTCACAAAATCTCAGCTTTTGGGTAAGAAGGTTTATTTGGAAAAAGATGTATCCGAGACCGACAAGTATGGCAGATTGCTCAGATACGTTTGGCTTAAAAAACCTTCAGAACTCACAGATAGTGAGATCAGAACAAAGATGTTCAATGCAATATTGGTAATTGAAGGATATGCGCAGTCTGCCACTTACCCTCCGGATGTGAAGTATGCAGAATACTTTGCAAAGTACGAGGCAGAGGCAAGGGAAAACAATCGAGGCTTATGGGCATTAGAGGAGAAGACAAAATCACAAAATCTCGATAGAATAGTTTATTGGACACCAAATGGCAAATCTTATCACTATTCAAAAGAATGCCCAACACTACAGAGAAGCAAGGTCATTAGGCAAGGAACTTTGCGAGAAGCTTTAGATGCTGGCAAGTCAGACCCTTGCAACTATTGTGTGAAATGATTTTTCCTAAATGACGATTTTTAATGTATCACGTGTTATAATTCCTTCGTACTCATCTATTTGATGCTTGGAGGTGACGACTATGCAAAAGCGTAACTCCAAAATACTATTCACAATTCTTATTGCCGGCATTATTCTTCTCTGGGGACCTGTTCTATTTTCCATTATCATCACAGCAATTCACTTTCTTAGATCAGGCCAGTTTCTATTTGATTTTCTTATACCATTAGAAATCTTCCCTGTGATAATGGTAGGTGAGTTCTTAGTATTGTACTATACCATCAAAGAAAGATTTTTATGGAAACCTACATTGTTTTTTACGATATCCACAATGACATCTTACGTACTTATTAATGTAGTAGCCTCACTTTCTGGTCTTGCCTCTAATGGCCCGGAGGTTGTCAATACTCCATATGCGATGATAGCAATTGTCTTTTTCATAGTGTTTTACTGGGTATCTTTTGTATGGATTGCAATGCGAGGTACGATACGATTTTTTAAGTCTTTTTCAAAGAGTTGAGTTCCTTAAACATAGTCCATGATTGACGTACTTGATATATTATCCAGTTATGTTAGAATTTGTCTTTGGAAGCAATAATTACAATTCGGATGTGGAGGTGGAATCATGGAAGTTGTTGCAAAGATAGTGGATGGAGTCTATTACGTAGGTGTAAACGATAGAGACACGCATCTTTTTGAGAATATTTGGCCATTGACAAAAGGTGTTTCGTACAATTCATATCTTGTCGTGGACGAAAAAACAGCTTTGATAGATACAGTGAAAGTTAGTAAGATGAGTGAATACATCGAGAAAATTCACCAAATACTTGGTGGAAAGAAGCTCGATTATTTGATAGTAAATCACATGGAACCTGATCATTCTGGCGCAATTGCCTCTATCGTTCATGCATTCCCCGGTGTAAAGGTTGTTGGAAATAAGAGAACACACGATTTTATAAATGCAATGTACCACATAGACGTGAATTTCTATGAAGTGAAAGAGGGCGATGAGATAGACTTAGGTAACCGCAAATTGAAATTTTTCTTGACGCCTATGGTACATTGGCCGGAAACGATGATGACATACGAGGTGAATGATAAGATACTGTTTGCAGGAGATGCGTTTGGTGGCTTTGGCTCTCTCGATGGTGGTATATTTGATGACGAGGTAGATGTGAATTATTTTGAAAATGAAATTAGAAGATACTATTCAAATATAGTTGGAAAATTTGGCCCTATGGTTCAAAAAGCATTACAGAAGTTCAACGGAGTCGAGATCAAAATCGTCTGTTCTACGCACGGTCCTGTGTGGAGAACAAATCCAATGCACATCATCTCGGCTTATGACAGATGGAGTAGGTACGAGTATGAAGAAGGCGTTGTTATCGCCTATGGTACTATGTATGGAAACACAGAAAAGATGGCAGATTATGTTGCACGTGTACTTGCAGAAGAGGGTGTTAAAAATATCAGAGTAATGAACACATCTACAACACATGAATCATTCATAATCAACGAAATCTGGCGATTCAAAGGTATCATTTTAGGCACATGTACATACAACAATGGCATATTCCCGCCGATGGAAAATCTGTTGATAAACCTATCGCACAAGGGACTACCAAATAGAGTCTTCAGTGTCTTCGGTACATACGGTTGGAGCGGTGGAGGAGTCAAAGGCATTGTCGATTACATTGAGAGAAATGAATGGCAGATGGTTGGCGAACCTGTTGAAGTGAATTTCTCACCATGTGAAGAAGATTTCGGACGATTGAGAAAACTTGCAGTTGAGATGGCAAAGGTAATTGAATCTGAATGATAGAAATGATAGAAATGCATAAAGATTAAAAATTAAAGCTCCGGGAAACCGGAGCTTTAATTTTGGAAATGTTGATTATAGCTTATGTAGAAAACTTGCTCTTCTGTTCTGGTACCAAGTTTGGTGGTATCCTTCCTTCGAGTGCCTCTATGATATTTATTGCCACAATCTGCGACATCTTTTCTCTTGTTTCGTACGTGGCAGAACCGATGTGTGGTAAGAGTACCACATTGTCCAGTTTCTCTAAACCTGGTGTTAATTTGGGTTCATTTTCGTACACATCGAATCCTGCACCAGCTATTTTACGTGCCTTTAGTGCCTCATACAATGCTTGTTCATCGATGACAGGCCCTCTTGCAGTGTTTACTATGATTGCATTAGGTTTCATGTGTGAAATCTTTTCTGCATCTATCATGTGGAAAGTTTCTTTTGTCAATGGAGTGTGGAGTGATATGAAATCGGACGTACTTATCAGCTCATCTAAGCTCAAATACTTTGCGTTGAATTCGGTTTCCAATTCTTGTGGAAGTCTATTTCTGTTGTGGTAAACGATATTCATGCCAAAACCCAATGCCCTTCTTGCTACCGCTTGCCCAATTCTTCCCATTCCAACTATTCCAAGTGTCTTGCCGTACAAATCATAGCCAAGCATTAGCTTTGGCTTCCAACCGACGAACTTGCCATCTCTTACAAATCTGTCAGATTCTACAATTCTTCTTGCTACAGCCAAAATCAATGCAAATGCAATGTCAGCTGTTGCTTCTGTCAATACACCAGGTGTGTGCGTTACGTAGATTCCTCTCTCTGTTGCAGCCTGTACGTCGATGTTATTGTAACCTACGGCGTAATCTGCTATAATCTTCATTTTTTCAAGAGACTGGATGAATTGTGCATCTATTGGATCTCTCAGATGTGCCACCATTGCATCAGCTTTTCGAGCTCTTTCTATCATCTCTTCTTTTGTCAAAAATTCCTCACCAGTATACACATCAAGCTCAAATTTCTCACGGAGCATCTTCAAGCCTGAATCTGGTATTTCATAAGTTACAAAGACTTTCACTCGTTACCACCCCACCATACAACTTCGTTGCCCTCTATAAATACCTTTTCTACCTTTGCTTGTGGTAAGAATGGGTCGTTATCCCATATTGCTATATCTGCATCTTTTCCAACTTCAATCGAACCAACCATGTTGTCTATGCCCAAAATCTTGGCAGGATTGATTGTCAGCATCTTGATGAGGTCTTCCTTCTTTGCACCATATTTCATTGCGAGTGCTGCTTGCATGTTTGCATACTCGAGTGGATTCACCGGGTGGTCAACCATGATTGCTGTCAGTACGCCCTTCTCGTTGAGTATACGAATATTATCGTACGTTTGGTCTTTCAACTCTATCTTCGTTCTGAATCCAAAAGGTCCCACGACAACTGGTACTTTGTTCTCTACTAAGTAATCAGCAACTTTGTAGGCCTCCGTACCGTGTTCTATGACCAATTTGAAATTGAATTCCTTTGCTATTCTGATTGCCGTAACGATATCTTGTGCTCTGTGTGCGTGAATCCTTGCTGGAATCTCACCTTTCAATACGAGTTCTCCAATCTCGAGTTTCGGATCCCTATCAAGAAACGCGCCATCTTTTTCTATTGCTCTTCTCTTTTTCTCCGTATAATCTTGGACTTTCATGAAATATGATCTCATGATCGCCGCAATGCCGAGTCTTGTCGATGGTAACTTATTCATACTCCCGTATACTCGCTTTGGATTTTCTCCGGTTGCCATCTTCAATCCTGCAGGCGATTTGACTATGCAGTAATCGACGATGTTCGACTTGAATTTAACAATTGCACCTTGTCCCCCAACAACATTTGCACTCCCTGGGAGAATCATTACAGTCGTAAATCCACCGTCTAGTGCTCTCTTTATGGCTATATCGTATGGGTTGAATGCATCTATTGCACGGACATCTGCAGTGATGGGATCTCCTACCTCGTTTCCATCTTGGGCTGAACCGATGCCTTCTTCGAACAAAGCGATGTGAGAATGCGCATCAATAAAACCAGGAAGTACATACTTTCCAGTTGCATCAACCACCTCTGCGTTCTTCGACTTTATGTTCTTACCCACCTTTGCTATCTTTCCATCTTCGATGAGTACATCTCCGACAAAGTTCTCTCCTGTTACCGTTACAACTAATCCGCCTTTAATCAATTTTGATACATTTGCCATATAAGAAACCTCCCCTCGTAGTAGTGTTAAATATATTGTATCACAATTAATTCGTGTTGCGAACGAAAGATGAGATATCTAACTGAAATTTAACAGTGAATTGTAACCAAAAAGTCTATTTTCGTGGTAAAATTCTTTCAGAAAGTGAAAATTCAAAGAAAGGTTGAGGGGCTGATGAGATGGGAAATCAGGGAAGTTGATGAAAAACTAGTTGAGCAGTTGTCGAGAGAACTTGGAATCTCAAGACTAACCGCAAAATTGCTTATTTTAAGAGACATCCATAATGTTGAGGATGCCAAAAGGTTTTTATATCCAACAAAACAGATTCTCCGTTCTCCATTTTTGCTCAAGGATATGGACAAAGCTGTTGAGATACTTCTTGACGCAAAGGAGAAACACGAAAAAGTTGTCATACATGGCGATTACGACGTTGATGGAATTACAGGGACTGCAGTGTTGCATACGTTCTTATCCGAACACGGATGGGACGTTGATTACTATATACCAAAACGTGTTGACAATGGCTACGGTATACAACCACAGTTTGTTGAGGAAGTATCAAATACTGGCGGGAAGGTTATACTTACTGTGGACTGTGGTATAACAGCCTTCGATGCGGTTCAAAAAGCGAAAGAACTTGGTCTGCGCATTATCATATCAGACCATCACCAACCTAAGGATACCCTCCCTAACGCAGATGCTATCGTCAATCCAAGGAGACAAGATGATACTTATCCATTCAAAGAATTTGCAGGTGTCGGAGTTGCCTATAAGCTTGTCAGTGCTCTAGCCGAACGGCTGAACATACATCACTCCGTTACTGACGAACTACTTGATCTGGTTGCTCTTGGAACAGTTGCAGACATGGTTGAACTTGTGGATGAGAATAGGTATATTGTAAAAGAAGGGTTAAAAAGGTTGAATGGCACAGCAAAGTTAGGTATCATGAGACTTGTACAGAAATTAGGTATCGGAATGGTCAGTACAAGGGATATTGGATACAGAATAGCGCCGAAATTAAATGCTGCGGGAAGATTAGATTCACCCGATGATGCGTTCAAATTAATAGTCACAAAAGACGATGCAAATGCAACAGAACTTGTTGAGATATTACTTGGTTACAACACAACAAGGCAAGGTATAGAAGCAAAGATATATGCGGAAGCTGTTCAAATGATCGAAGAAAATAGATTGAATGAACTCCCAATAGTTGTTGCATACGGTTACGGATGGCACTTAGGAGTTATTGGTATCGTTGCAACAAGATTAGTACACCTATATAACAAGCCTGTGATGGTGATATCGATAGAAGATGGCATGGGCAGAGGTTCCGCCCGTAGTATTCAAGGAGTGAATATAATCGAACTACTCGAAAGGTTCAGGGATATATTCGAAGATTTCGGTGGACATACAATGGCATTGGGATTCAGCTTGAAAGAAGAGAAAATCTCGGAATTGCTTCAGACTATACGAGAAAAGATCAGCGATGAAGATATCAAAATGGAACCGATCGTTACGATTGACGAAAAGATTTCAGTTGACCAGATAGATAGCAGCATTCTAGAAGCTATCGAGATGCTTGAACCATATGGCCACGGTAACCCTGAGCCTGTTTTTTTAATCCAAGATAGTGTTGTCGAGAGGTTCAAAGTTTTCGGTGAATCGGGATATAACATTCGCGTGACTTTGAAGGGAAATACACGCAGTATAGAGGGTGTGGGGTTCGGTTTAAAGATATCCCCTAGTGAATTGTACGGATTTCAACCACAGTTTTTGAAGATGGACGTTGTTGGAAACTTGAGAGTTGGTGAAAACGGTCCTCAACTCAATGTACTTGATTTAAAGGTTTATCATGTTAGTGATGATGATGTCGTTGATAAAGCTTTTTTGCATTCATTTACAGCTAACTGGCGGCAACAAAGGGAGGAGGAGTACGATTATCGCAGGGTAGAAGACGACATATTTAACAGGATTTCAAGAGTATCCGAACTAAGTGAGTTGAAAAGACCAGTACTAATAAAATTCAGGATGCCATACAGAAATGCGTTCTTCTACAACCTGATGAAGAAAGGAAGAGTACTCATAATCAATCCCTCTAGTACCGAGGCTATGCACGTTTACGAAAGTTTGCAAAGACATAATATACCGGGTGCAGTACTAGCTAATTCCTTGAACAAATCGTCTGGAAGGCATGTGATTACAAATGCGGTTTATGCAGATAGTTTCATAGACGATATAGACAAATATGATTATGTTATACTAAATGAAATTCAATTTCTAAGTCATTTTGACGACAATCTTTATGAAAGAATAATCAGAAAATTCGGCAAGAACGCCTTCTTCACAACTATCTACTCGTTTGATACGAATCTGCCCGTTTACGAAGTAGATGGAAAAGTAGATTTTTCGATAGAAGATAAAAGAAATCAACCAAAATCGCTCAGTAATGGTGCAGCTTCTCTAATTTACCTTTTCTCTTCACATAATTCGGTTGAGGTATTCTTCAACAACTATATTAAAAAGGTTTCCACGAGAGATGTTGTGTTTTACTCACCTCAACTTGCACCATTCCAAAGATTGATAATCTCAAATTTAATCAGAAAGAAAAAGGTGAAGAAGCTCATATCCTCTACGAATAATGATGCTCTACCTTCTCTATTTGGATCGGCAGAAATTCGGTTATTCGATTTTCCATATACATTCAGTGAAATTATCGATGTTGTTAGTGGTGAAGGGAGTATTCTATTGCAGTTGAACTACTCATCACAAGATGTCTCCAGAAAGTACGAGACATTGAAGAAACTTTTCCCAAATGAGAACGAACTGGTAAAAGCCATAGAAGAAATAAATATCTACTTACCCACGAGAATAGATGAATTTGAGCAACTAATTACAAACTACCCCATCCCCAAAGGCGTCATAAAAAGTATATACCGCGATCTGAACGGTATATCTGACAAGATCATAAAACCTGTAGACTTCTCTCCTGATTTGGTTACCAGGCTGAAAGAAAGAAGCATAGAGTTGAATTATTTTGAAAAATACACACTACAACTCGAAGCGCTTTCTGTGAAGGAGATCTATAGACTAATAGAGGAAAGGTATCTATATGACTCACAACTCACATTATATTTTGAGAGTTAACAGCTCCTCGCGAAAATGCAAGAAAGTGAAGGGAAAAAGAGTGTTTTGCAAAGCTTTTCACAGATCCACAAAAATCGAAAAAAATTGTAGTTATAGTAAGTGAATGAATTCGTCGATGGATGTGAAGAATCGGGAGGAAATATCATAGATGAGTATTATAGCGATAGACTACGGAAAGAGTAAGTGTGGGTACGCAATTGGCAAAATATTTGTTTCTGAGAGCGGAACTGTGACGACAGCGGATATTTACAAAAAAATAGAGAAATTCGAAGAGGTTGTATTAGGCTTACCATTATCCATGAGCGGGAATTACTCGACTCAGACCTTTGAAGTGATAAAATTCGGTTTAAAATTACTGAAAGATGGAAAAAAGGTGCGGTTTATAGATGAAAGAATGACGACAAAAATGGCTCAAGTTTACAACAAGAGAGATGATGATAGGTTCAGTGCAGAACAAATTCTGCTTGACTATCTCCAAGCACCAGATAGAGCAGTTAACCTGAAAAAATCCACCATTTTGAAGTCGAGAGAGATCTTCTGCGAATGCGCACTAATATTGGAAGTACCATATAGTCAAGACTTCCACATCTTGAACGCAATCGGTTATACGGAAGATCCATACATTGCGTACACCATGTTTAAAGAAAGTATTTTCGTGTATAGGGTTTGGAATGATCTTATACAGAATATAGCATCACTTGAAAGGCTCCCTGATTGCATTATAATTAACGATAAGTATAGAGAAATGCTGACTAGACTGAATAATGGCAAGATTCAGAACAATTCTAATATTGAAGAATTTGAGATAGTTTCTTAATGTTAGTTGTCACAGTTGGAAAGAGATAAACAACGGCAAGTGCTCGTAGCTCAACTGGATAGAGCGTCGGACTCCGGATCCGAAGACTGCGGGTTCAATTCCCGCCGAGCACGCCAAAAACTATAGAAAAGTCTATTTTGTTGAATCTTTTCCACCTAGTGATATACTAGTGATATAATTAATTCAACTAGACGGCAAAAAGGAGGAAGCAGAATATGTCGAGACATCTTGAGGAAGTAAAGGAAAGAGTCTTTGAGAAGAATGTTGATGCGATTTTGGTTCTTAACCTCGAGGGCTCAAACAGGATTACCACAAGGTACTTGTCTAATTTTACCGGGAGTTTTTCAGCACTGCTTATTACTCCAAAGCGACACATAATCATCACAGATTCAAGGTACTGGGTACAGGTGAAAGAAGAAAGTGACTTTGAACTTGTGAAATATGTGCCTCCAAAAACTTTCTTTGAAGTTGTGGCAGATCTCATAAACAACCTGGAACTGAGAAAGATAGCAATCGAGAAAGATAGGATATCTGCAGCAAATTTTGATTGGTTTGCAAGTAAAGTTAACTGTGAATTTGAAGATGTTTCTTCACTCATCGTGGAGGTTAGGGCAACGAAGAGCGAGGATGAAATAGAAAAGATGAAAGTAGCTGCACAGATTGCGGAAGAAGCATTCAAGAAGATGCTTGAAATTGCAAGGCCTGGCATAAAGGAAACAGAACTAGCAGCATACATGGAATATCAGATAAAGTTGATGGGAGCAGAGGACATTGCATTTGAGACTATACTTGCTTCCGGATACAGAGGAGCGCTGCCACATGGTAAGGCGTCTGAAAAGGCTGTTCAGTTAGGCGAGCCTGTTGTAGTCGATTGGGGCGCAAGGTATAAAGGTTATAACAGTGACATAACCAGGGTATTCTGCATAGGTGAGCCAAATGACGAAGTTAAAGAGATTTACGACATTGTTTACACTGCCCAAAAAAAGGCTCGAGAAACAATAAAGGCAGGAATGACCGGTAAAGAAGTCGATGCGATTGCAAGAGACTACATATCTCAGTGTGGATACGGTGAATATTTTGGTCATAGTTTGGGACATGGCTTGGGTTTGGAGGTACATGAGAATCCTAGCTTGAGCTACAGATACGAAAACCCACTTGAAATTGGTCAGATAGTAACAATTGAACCTGGAATATATCTAGAGGGTAAGTTTGGAATAAGGATAGAAGATGACGTAGTTGTAAGAGAGAATGGATGTGACGTGATAACCTCATTACCGAGGGAGATAACAGTGATTTGAACACAACAAAGGATACAAAAGATAAGAAACCATCAAAAAATTCATCAAAAGACGAAATAAAGAGTATAGGCAAAGACTTATCGAAGATAAATATAGTATCATCATTCGGTTTCATGATTGTTGGTAATGTAGTATTTGGCTTACTCATGGGGATGTTTTTTGACTATATTTTTGGTACCAAGAAAGTTTTCCTGATCATATTCATAGTTTTGGGACTTATTTCTGGACTTTACAACGGTTTCCGCTACATACTAAAAGAAGTAGAAAGGTATGATAAATACGAGGGATCGGGAGAAAAGGGAAAGGAAAGAGAAGAAAAAACTGATAAAAATGATTAACTATCACTTAGATACCAAACCCTTAGACAGCATAAGCCCATTTGTAAAAAAACTAACTCTCTATGCTCTTCTTTTTGCACTTGGAGAGTTTGTCTTTTTTGCATTTGTAAGTTTATGGAACAGCGTGATGGGACTACTTATTGGAACTGTTGGTATGATGCTCGGCATGGTTTTTATTGGCAAAAGTTACGAAGACTATGGTATAATATTGCTTGGTAAAAGAAAAATTCCGAAGCTCTATTTTTTGAGATATCTTCTATATGCATCGCTATTTCTATTATCCGCAATAATAGCAACTGAACCAGCTTGGGCTATCTTGGGGGTTTTCCTGGGTATGATGAATTTCAAAATTGTCATCTTTCTCTTTGCCTGGAGGTGGTAGTAGTGCCTGAAAAAAAGAGACGGAGAATTAGTAAAAAAACAAAAATCCAACTTACAGTCTTTCTGATTGTATATGTAACCATTGGAATAATAAATGTCCAATACCTCCCAAAATCTCCCTCCGATATTCTTGGCAACGTTGCAAACAGATGGATAGTGGGCACTGGACCTTGGTATCTACGCATAAATCCGATGACTATAATCATGTCACTTGCTGTCTTGACTGTCATTATTTGGTTTGCAATATCGGTTCACAAAGAGTATTCGTTAATTCCAACAAGAAAGCAAGCCTTTGCAGAGTCGCTCATGGATTTTGTCTACGATATTGTTCAGTCGAGTATTCCAGATGAAAGATTTGCGCGAAGTACATTCATGATAGCCACTACACTTTTCCTTTACATTGTAGTATCTAATTTACTTGGCGGAGTCATCCCTGGAATATCGGTTGATGTAACGAAAACAATAGGAGAAAACGGTGAGATTATAAGGAATGTCAAATTTATACTTTTTAGTGATACTTGGTTTGCTCCAACAGCTGACTTGAATACCAATTTGACATATGCACTTATGGTTTTAGTAATTAGCCATTATTTCGGAATAAAAGCAAAAGGTTTCAAAGCTTGGCTTAAGAGCTTCATAGAACCAGTACCATTCTTGTTGCCTTTGAACATCATTGGGGAACTCGCAAAGCCAATTTCACATTCAATGCGTCTTTTTGGGAATATAACTGGTGGTGGAGTGCTAGTTCTAGCACTGAGTTATTTCGTCAAGTATATGTTCCTTCCACCAGTACTTTGGGGATATTTTGGAATATTCTCTGGATTGATCCAAGCATTTGTCTTTTCAACACTTACAGTAGCTTACATATCGGCTCAAGTAGGCTGATGTTTCATTAATAATATCAATTTGATCTAAAGACTACCACATCGAAGGAGGTATGATCATGGATCAGGAAAGTACGAAACTTATAGCGGATGCTATTATTATTGCCGGTAAAGCTATTGGTGCTGGCTTTTGTATGGGAATAGGTGCAATAAGTCCTGGTATAGGAGAAGGAAATATCGGAGCCCATGCAATGGATTCCATAGCAAGACAGCCCGAACTCGCAAATTCTATTACGACAAGGATGTTGATTGCAGACGCTGTTGCAGAAACTACAGGTATATACGCATTGCTGATAGCATTCTTGATTCTGTTCGCTCTGTGAGGCGGTTGGCATGGATCTTTTTGAAATAAACCTAACTTCAGTTGTGCAGTTGCTAAGTTTTATATTTCTGCTCTGGATGCTCAAGAAGCTTCTTTACAAACCTTTTTTCTCGATGATGGATGAAAGGAAGAAGAGGGTAGAAGGTGACTTAGCAGAAGCTGAGAATGTTAGAAAAAGAGCTGAAGAACTCGAGAAAATGGCTCAAAATGAGTTGAAGGAAGCAAGGGCAAAATCAGATCAGATAGTAGCCATAGCAAATAATCGAGCTGAAGAAATTATTGAGGAAGCAAAACAGAAGGCTCAGAGAGAAGCGGAAAAAGTGTTGTCAACTGCTCAACTGGAAATCGAAAGACAGAAGCAAGAAGCATTGGCACAAGTTCAGAGTGTAGCAACAGAGTTAGCAATCAGCCTCGTAATAAAAGTACTTAAAGGAACCTTAGACGAGAAGGCGAAAAGAGAGTATCTCATCAATGTGCTGAAGGAGTATGAAAAATAATGATGCACTCCGCTGTTGCTAGTAAATATGCATTAGCACTATACAATGTATCAAAGACAAATGGAAAGACTGAGACTTACAAAAATCAGCTCAAAGCGCTTAATCAGCTATATGATTCTATATCGATTTTTCTCAACAACCAATCAGTTAGTACTGACGTGCGCACCAATTTCGTTATGGAGATCATGAGAGAATTGGATATATCAGTTGATGATGTATTTCGAAGATTTGTCCACCTGTTGATCAGTAACAGGAGGATAAAATTCATAAAGCAAATTGCATCTTTCTTTGATTACACGATATTGGATGATGCTGGATTGATTCCAGTTGATGTGACCTCTGCCATCGAATTGACAGAAAAAGAAGATCAGCTTTTATCAGCTTTCGTCAAAAAATACACGAACAGAGAGCCTGTTTTCAAGATAAAAATCGATGAAGAACTTATAGCAGGGGTAGTTCTTGAATTTGCTGGGAAGAAGTTGGATGCAAGTATCAAAGGAAGGCTTCAAAGCATAGTCAAAGACGTGCTTATTAGGAAGGGGTGATACCTTGAGATTAAACCCTGAAGAAATTGTTAGAGTGCTTGAAAGCAAGATAGCAGACTACAAAGAGGAAATAATGCTTGAGGATATTGGGAAAGTTATAGAAATTGGCGACGGCATCGCCAGGGTCTATGGATTGAACAATGTCATGGCAAATGAAATGGTCGAATTTGTCGAGACAGGAACAAAGGGACTTGCCTTCAACCTTGAAGAAGACAACGTTGGCATCATCATACTTGGTGAATATAGGGAAATCAAGGAAGGACACACTGTAAGAAGAATGAATAGAATTATGGAAGTTCCTGTCGGTGAAGGACTACTTGGTCGTGTTGTTAATCCACTTGGTGAACCTTTGGATGGACTCGGGCCAGTCGATTACAAAGAGACAAGACCAATAGAATTCAAGGCACCAGGCGTTATCTACAGAAAACCGGTAGATACACCTCTTCAAACCGGTCTCAAGGTTATCGATTCCCTAATTCCAATTGGGCGTGGCCAGAGAGAACTAATAATTGGCGACAGACAGACCGGAAAAAGTGCAATGGTGATAGACACGATAATAAACCAAAAGGGCAAAGATGCATACTGTATCTACGTCGCAATAGGCCAAAAGGCTGCTGCAGTTGCAAGGATAGTTGAAAAGCTTAAGCAATCAGGAGCTATGGATTATACAACAGTCGTTGTGGCATCTTCGTCTGATCCAGCAACATTGCAATACATTGCACCATATGCAGGTTGTGCAATGGGTGAATACTTTATGTTTAATGGTAAGGATGCAGTAGTTATATACGATGACCTTTCAAAACACGCTGTTTCTTATAGGCAGATTTCATTGCTCTTGAGAAGACCACCTGGAAGAGAAGCTTATCCTGGTGATGTGTTCTATCTTCATTCAAGACTACTGGAACGTGCAGCGCGCCTTAACGAAAATGCAGGCGGAGGCTCGTTAACAGCCCTGCCTATTATAGAAACGCAAGCAAACGATATTTCTGCTTACATTCCGACGAACGTAATATCAATTACAGACGGCCAGATCTACCTCGAATCGGGTCTGTTCTATGCGGGCCAGAGACCAGCTGTAAACATAGGACTTTCAGTCTCTCGTGTTGGTGGTGCGGCACAGATAAAAGCTATGAAGCAGGTAGCAGGTTCTTTAAAGTTAGATATCGCGCAATACCAAGAACTAGAAACATTTGCACAATTTGCAACAGAGCTTGATCCAACGACACAAGCTCAGCTTACCAGAGGGCAAAGATTGATGGAACTTATGAAACAGCCTCAGTACAGTCCGATGGAAGTAGAAGAACAAGTTGTTGTCCTCTTTGCAGGTGTAAATGGTTATCTCGACGACTTACCAGCCGCAACTGTCAAGACATTCGAAGAGGGTGTTTTAAGATACTTCAAAGAGAATCAGCCAGATGTGTTGCAGGAAATAAGAACTAGGAAAGAACTGACAGAAGAATTGGAACACAAATTGCACGAAGGAATTAAGAACTTCAAGGCAGACTTTGTGAAGATTTATGGGAAGTGATGCCAAATGAGTCGTGGCAAGCTTCTCCAAATTAAAAGAAGGATAGGGGCAACCCAATCCCTTAAGAAAATTACAAAAGCGATGGAGATGGTTTCAACTGCCCAGATAAAGAAAGTTGAAAAACGTCTGGAGGTTGTTCGTGAGTTTCTAAATGAGACAAAGAACATAGTTTCTCAAGTCCATTTTGAGGTAGAACATCCTTTTGTAACTGGCAATGGTCAGAGTGCTTTGATAGTCATCGGTACAGACATGGGATTGTGTGGTTCTTTTCCATCAGAAATTTCGAGGGCCGCAATTAATTTAGATAGAAGAGAGAACTTTGATCAAATCTATGTAGTAGGCGCGAAAATTGCTCCATCATTTAAGAAGAATTCGAAAGTAGCTCGCATATACGAGTATGAGTATGAAATCCCAACATTTGATTTCACACAGTTACTTGTTACTGACATGCTATCAAACAACGTTGCAAAAACAAGAGTAGTATATGGAAAATTCAAGAATAAATTGGCTCAGATACCTGATGTTTTTACCTTAACACCGTTTAATGAACAAAAGAATAATGAATACGGTGACAGGTACGAATTTGAACCTGTCGGGGCAGATTTTCAGGTTAAGTTGATAGAATTCTACGCTACGAGTGTCTTGTTCTCCTTAGCATTTGAAACTAAAATCAGTGAACTTTACGCAAGGCAGAATTCAATGAGAAATGCAACTGAAAATGCGGAAGACGTTGTAAAACAACTTACCATAGATTACAACAAGGTAAGGCAGGCATCGATTACACAAGAACTCATAGAGATAGTCACTGGTGCAGATGCCTTAAAAGAAAGATAAGGGAGTGATGCACGTGTCCAAAAAATCAAAAGGAACAATAGTAACAGTAATTGGACCGGTTGTAGATGTTAAGTTTTTGGAAGGAGAATTGCCAGATATATATGATGCACTAATTGTCAGAAACCCGAAAACTGACAAGGATTTAGTGCTAGAAGTAGAACAACTAATAGGAGATAACACTGTCAGAACGGTTGCCATGGATAGCACAGACGGTCTAGTTCGTGGAATGGAAGTAGAGAATACAGGTGAACCTATCAAGGCACCTGTTGGACAAGGTGTGCTCGGTAGGATGCTTAACGTCATAGGTGAACCTATAGATGAACTTGGAGAGGTCAAAGATGTTCAGTATTGGTCAATCCACAGACCAGCACCATCTATGGCAGAACAAAATACAGAAATAGAAATACTAGAAACGGGCCTTAAAGTTATAGACCTGCTCGCCCCATTTCCGAAAGGTGGAAAGATAGGTTTCTTCGGTGGTGCGGGTGTTGGCAAAACTGTACTTGTCATGGAAATGATTAGGAACATAGCCATAGAACACCACGGTTTTTCCATGTTTGCGGGTGTTGGAGAGCGAACAAGAGAAGGGAACGACCTTTACCTTGATATGACAGAAGCGGGAGTCTTAGACAATACTGTGCTTGTATTTGGCCAGATGAATGAACCACCGGGGGCAAGATTCAGAGTTGCATTAACGGCATTAACAATAGCAGAATATTTCAGAGATGTAGAAGGCAAAGACGTGTTGTTGTTCATAGACAATATATTCAGATTCGTTCAAGCTGGTAGTGAAGTCTCCGCTTTACTTGGGCGCATGCCATCAGCTGTTGGTTATCAACCAACTTTAGCGACCGACATGGGTGAGCTACAAGAGAGAATTACTTCAACAAAACGTGGTTCAATAACTTCCGTTCAGGCAATTTACGTTCCAGCAGATGACATAACAGATCCAGCTCCAGCAACAACATTCACGCACCTTGATGCCACAATAGTCTTATCCAGACAATTATCTGCACTGGGTCTTTATCCTGCAGTTGATCCACTTGACTCTAACTCTAAAATACTAGACCCAAATGAAGTGGGGAATGAGCACTACGAAGTTGCAAGGGGTGTCCAAGAAGTGCTCCAGAGATATAAGGATCTGCAAGATATAATCGCAATACTCGGCATGGAAGAGCTCTCCGAAGAAGACAAGATTACTGTACAAAGGGCAAGAAAAATCCAAAGATTCTTAACACAACCTACCCACGTTGCCGAGAAATTCACTGGAATGCCCGGGGTTTATGTACCAATCAAAGAAACGATTAGAGGTTTTAAAGAGATCCTGGATGGTAAGTACGACGATCTACCCGAAGCAGCATTCTACATGGTTGGTACGATAGATGAAGCGGTAGAAAAAGCGAAGAAAATTACACAAGTAGCAGTAATCTGATAAACAATATCATCAAACGCTGATCTAGAAAGGAGAGAAGAGCGCATTTCTCCCCATGTTGTTGGAAGATGAATTTCCTTGCGCTCGCATAATATGAAGGTTAGAATAGTAACCCCTTACAGAATAGCCGAGTTTTCAGATGCAAAGTTAGTTGTTTTTAGAACAGTAGAAGGAGAGATGGGTGTACTCGACAAGAGAGCACCCATCATTGCCAAGCTGGCAATTACAGATGTAAGGATAGAGTTTGAAAACAGTAGAGAAGTCTATCGAGTAGTTGATGGATTCATCCACTGTGATGGCAACAGCAACGTTGTTGTATTAACAGAAGAAATGGGTAGACCAGAAGAATTCGATCCACACAAATACCTTGGTAATGGAGTGGAAAGCCAACAATTATCAGAGACTGGAAGTGGTACAGTTACAAAATGAGGTGAGATTAGTTGAGAAGCGCTGTAGTAATCGATAGTACAACGAAACTGAGCAAAGACTATGCGCCAACAGTTGATATCTACACTATCCCTGTAAGAGTCTATGCTGATGGGAAAGAATATCGGGATAGTGATGAGTTTTTGGATGTGATAATGGAAACGATAAAGGAAGGAAAGAATCTGGAGACATCGTTACCCTCCCCAAATGAAGTTGAATCTTTGTTTGATGATCTCTCCGAAAAGTACGATAAAGTCTATGTTCTATCAGTTTCTTCACTACTAAGTGGTACGTATAGTCTCTTTACTACTGTAGCCAATAAATACGAAAATATAATCGTTTTCGACTCAAAATCGGTAAGTATTCAGAACACATATATTCTGGAACGTATGATTTCAGATATTGAACTTGGTAAAAACATCGAACAAAATGATATAATATCATATAGAGATGACTCACTATTCTTGATTGTGATTTTTGATACTACTCGCCTAGAGAGAAGTGGAAGAGTGGGTAAGGTCCTTTCACTAGTGAGCAAAATGGTACATATAAAACCTATTCTCACGATAGCAAGAACGGGAGAAATCGAATTAACAGGGAAAGCAGTTTCAAAGAAGAAAATCTTTGAAATACTTACTGAAAAAATTTACAAATTCATAGGGGAAAAAGACAAATCTAGTTTTGAAATGCTTGCAGCGGTTGGTAAGGATGAGTACAAAGAGTGCGTATATGATATAGCTAAGATGAATGGTTGGAAACCAAGCTTTTTCGGACTAGGGACAGCAATACTAACCCACGTAGGAACTGAAGTATTTGGCATTGTAATCGGGAGAAAAGTAAAGTGAGGGGGAAATCATGAGGACAATTTATCTTTATGACAGTTCAGTTGATTACCAACCCGGCTTAGATTTTGGCGTACCTACCGACGTATTCCCACTGAAGGTATACGTTAACGACAAGGAATATATAGACAAAGTTACTATAACAGATGAAGAATTCTATTCGCATTGTTTGAGCGGTGCAAAGGTAACAACATCACAGCCTAGTCGCGAAGAAATGAGAGAAAAGCTTGAAAAATACTCAAAAGAATACGATAAAGTCTATGTAGTAACTATATCGCAGAAACTAAGCGGTACGTACGACGCTATATCTTCCATTGTAAGAGAGCAAAACCTCCAAAATGTTGTCGTACTAGACTCTAGAAGTGCAAGTGTGAAGACCACTTACATTTTCTACAGAGTGATAAATGCAGTGGAGAATGGTATAAACGTCACGCAGGAAGTTATTCAACAGTTTGTGCGTGAAAGCCTATTAGTATTCACAGTCTCTACCCTCGAATACCTTGAAAGAGGTGGAAGAATTGGTAAAGCACAGTCATTAATAGGCAAACTTTTGAAGATCAAGCCAATCCTCTCCACAGACGACGATGGATACACATACTCGCTCGATACCGCCCGGACAATGGAAGGTTGTATCACAAAAATGAGAGAAATTGCTGCTGAGTTTGCTAAAAAAGTAGAAAACCCAATGATCATCGGTGGTTATGGTGTATCGAGTATGAAAACGTACCTTGATAAGGTATTGGAGGATTTTAAAGTACACTCAGTAGCTCGAATAGGGCCGGGTATAGCTGCCCATGTAGGTCCTGAAGTATTTGGATTCGCAATTGGAAGGGGGTTGATTTGATGATAAAGGACTATCTCAACAGCATTGTTGAAGAGAAGTCATCAAAAGATTTCATAGTCTTTTCTTCCATATTATTCTCATTAGGTTTCACAATGTCAATCATTTCAAACTCGTTCTTTTTCATTGATCATGTTGCAATTAAGATATTCTTCGGAATTGCAAACACTGTCTTCTTTATAGGGACAATAGGGTTGTGTATAACGATTTCAAAATGGTTTAAAAACAGTGATGAGAAACTTTATGCACTATCTAGCCTATATATGACTTTCATATTGATATTTGCCTTTATAGGATTTTTTGTCCCATTTCTATTCCTTATCACAACTGCGCTACTTATAGCTACAATCATGACAGCAAAGAAATTCATACTTTCTGAAGAAAAGCTGATGATAGGAAAAACAACTTCTTATTTCCTTATCACTCTGTCTTTCTACACTATGGAGCTTGTAACTGAGCTAAACGAAGAAATCACTCGGAGGTGATCATATGGAAGTTAGAACATTTGCTCGTGGTTTCGAGCTATCTGATGCTATGGAAAGTTATTTGGAAGAGAAGTTAGAAAAAGTTAAAAGAGGGCTTGGATCATTTGCACAAAGAGATGATTTTAGTATTGAGGCACGATTTGATAAAGATGGTCCACTATACGTACTGCGGCTTCAGACCTACATGAACGGTAAAAACATCATTGTACAGGAAAAAGCTAACGATGTATATGGTGTAATCGACACTGCGTGCGACAATTTTGAAAAGTCAGTTAAAAGAGAAAGAGAGTACTATAAGACATATCGCAAGTCAAATGTAAGAGGCACAGGAGAGGTATCAGCAGAAGGACTTTTACCAAAACACATTATCGAAGAGGAAGATAAAATTGACAATGCAAAAAGAGTTTTCCTCTCAAACGTAACCTTGGAAGAAGCTATCGAACAAATGGAAGTAATGGGCCATACATTCTTTGTCTTCAGAAATGTAGATACAGGAGAGTTGAATATGCTCTACAGGAGAAATGACAAATATGGCTTATTAGAATTTCAAGAATAACAATTCAAAAAATCTCATATCAAATGTCAAAGTGCCCCTGGATGGGGCACTTTTTCTAACAATATCAACGAGAGCATATTAGACTTTTCATCAATCAGAGAGCGAGATAAAGAGATAAAGAGGTACTCTTAAACTACCCGCCACCTTAGAGGTGGAAGATTTCGAAAGAAGTTTGGTCAAACGACCCTTATTCTTTCAGGCTGGTCTAAGCAGCCTCTAGCCTGTAGAGCCATCAATCAGGCTCATCAGTTTACTTGTCCGCACTAATGTTTTGAAAGTTTAAGACGAACAGAAAGGAGGAAGGGCAATTCCTCTCCAACTTAGGCTAACGCTTAGAAGTTGAAGTATCCTTGCCAAGTATACTGATGAAATTGTCGAATTCTCCGAAGTACTACGGAACCACCATACTTTGCCAAAATACCCCCTTGACTTTGAAGACTTTGTGATTTATCATTAAGATAGAATTGTGAAAAAGATAACGAATAAATTATAATTATCTGCTGGATGGTGATTGGCCATGACTTCAAACAGTGAAAAAGAAAGTAAAAAAGTAACAATAAAAATCTGTCTTGGAAGCTCCTGCCATTTAAAAGGTGCATATGAAATGACAAGAAGATTGAAAGAAATGTTTGAAGACGATCCAAATGTTGTGCTAGCTGGTTCGCTGTGTATGAACAATTGTGCGAATGGTGTCATTCTTGAAATTGACGGTAAAACTGTCTCGAAGGTGACCCTAGATAATTTAGAGGAAGTAGTGAAGAAAAAGATTAGAGATACGCAGAAACGGTTGGTGGATGGTAATGAAACAGAGTGAGTATATCATCTCAAATGATGCAAACTGTAAATACTGCTACAAATGTTTGAGAAACTGTCCAGTGAAGGCGATAAGTTTTCATGATGAAAAGTCGTTTGTCATAGAAGAAGAATGCGTGCTTTGCGGAACATGCGTAACCGTATGTCCACAGCATGCAAAGAACTATAGGCGAGATATCGACAAATTCGATTCCATTCTTGGGAAACCCTTCGTCATATCCATTGCCCCATCTGTTTACGCACATTTTGATAAACCGTTGAAATTATTCGATATCTTCAGAAATCATGGATGTGTATACATTTCAGAAACCGCAGTCGGAGCTGAATTTGTTACGAAAGAATATCTTAAGCAGATAGAAATGGCTGACGGTCCTCGCATAACAACATCTTGCCCTGTTGTTGTCAACATCGTAGAAAAGTATTTCCCAGAATTCATTGAATACCTTATGCCCATTGTTTCACCTGCTATTGCACATTCAGAGTTCCTAAGACACAGATTTGGAGATCTACCGAAAGTTTTCGTCGGACCTTGTGTTGGGAAAAAAGAAGAACTAAAAGAATACTATGATGTTGTGCTAACTTTTGAAGAAATCGAAGAATGGATAGAGAAAGAAGAGCTCAATGTTGAATCTTACCAGGACAAACTACCAGACCCTCCATACCCAGAAAGAAGCAGAATGTATCCAATGACAGGTGGCATAATATTTTCTGCCGACAAACAAGCAATTGATCACATAGTTATAGAAGGGGCAGAGAATATCATTGATTTCCTCGAGAAGTTGCAAACCTCTCCTCATGAACCAGTGATTATAGAAGCATCTGCATGCATAGGTGGGTGCTTAAACGGCCCTGCTATGAGAAAAGATAACAACATTCTAGCAAGAAAGAGCATGCTTACAGAATACTTTAGGATTCTTTCGAAAGTTGAAGACAAAAGAGTGGGTGTTTCAAACTACAATTTCAAACTTTCAAGGGCTTTTACTAACAAGCAAGTAAAAATAGATGTCCCAGAAGAACGGATAAGACATGTTCTGCACCTGTTACACAAAGATGACAAATCAAAAGAACTGAACTGCACAGGATGCGGATATGAAACTTGTTATGAAAAGGCCAGAGCAGTAGCTCTTGGTAAGGCTGAAAAGGATATGTGCTTTGCGTATCTTGTTGAGATAGTTTCTTCCGTAAGTTACAAGGTAGTCGACGAGACACCCAATGCTATCGTCATATTCAAAGACTCGCGTCTTACTTACATAAACACATCTGCGAAGAAGTTATTTGAAGGATACACTGACGAAAAAATCTTGGAAATATGTAAAAAAGTATATGCCAAACGATACAAGATACATGAACTATACATAAACTCAAGAAAAGTTTATTTCTATCCAAAAACTTTCGAACTTCCAGGAGATGAAGGCAACGTAGTGCTTTTTGTTGACATTACAGACATGGTCCTTCAGAAGGAGAAAATGGATGAAATAAAACACAGGAGTATACAGAAAATAGAAGAAGTACTGAACGATCAGATGAAATTGGCTCAAGACATTGCAGGTTTGCTCGGTGAATCCATAGCTGAAACCAAGTCACGTTTCTTGGAATTCAAGAAATACATGGAGGGTGACAATGATAACCTGTGAAATACACTACGCTCAAAAAAACAGATCAGGTGAATCCATTTGTGGAGATACAATAAAAATAAAGAAGAGTGAGGAAAAGACAGTCGTTAGCATATCCGACGGACTGGGAAGTGGAGTAAAAGCAAGTATATTATCCACTCTAACCGCGTCTATGGCAACAACGATGGTCTTTGATGGTATATCTATATCCGAAGTGTTTGAATCGATAATCTCAACACTTCCAACTTGTAAAGTACGTGGCATAAGCTATGCGACGCTAGCGACATGCCTAATCGACCACGAGAATGAGAAATGTACCATCTTCGAATACGATTTCCCAGTAGTATTGATCTACCGTGACGAAAAATTCCTTGGCTATGAGAAGGACTTTAAAAATATACAAGGTAGAAAGATCTCCGAAATGAGTACTGACATAAAAATAGGGGACATCATATTCCTCATGACAGATGGCATATCACAAGCTGGGATGGGTACAAGCAGATATCCATTTGGCTTTGGTCTGGACAACATCGTTAAAGAACTCGACAACTTATTAGTTAACAAAGTCGATTTACCTAGCATAACAAACCATCTTATAAGACTGGCAGAAGCATTAGATTACAAAACTAAAGGTGACGACGCAACTGTCTGCGCAATAAAAATCAGGGAAAAACGCCTCGTTACGATCATGGTCGGTCCACCAGAGAAGAAAGAACATGACAAAATAGTCGTCACCAGGCTTATCGAATCGGAAGGAAAGAAAGTCATATGTGGCGGTACAACAAGCCAAATAGTTGAAAGAATACTTGGAAAGAAAGTAGAGATCGACTTTTCAACTATTTCCGAAATATCTCCCCCTGTTGGATACATGGACGGTATAGATTTAGTTACTGAGGGCATAATCACACTCACACAGGTCTTCAGATACTACGAGGGTCAATCAACTGAACTTGGCATCGGTGCACAGAGACTTGTAGATATGCTCAACGAAGCCGATGTAGTGAACTTCCTTGTTGGACGCGCCATAAACCCGGCCCATCAGAATCCATTATTCGTTCATGATATCTCTTTGAAATTCAGATTGATCTACGATATTGCAAACATACTCGAGAGAATGGGAAAAATCATCAATATAGAGTATTATTGATGATATTCGTTACAGATAACCAGTATTCTTGGTTTTTCCCAATCTAAAGGTTCATCCATTTTTTCAAATATCTTTATCGTGAAAAAAATCGAAATTCTCTCTTGACATTTACAGCATTCTGCCATATCATTAATGTGAAAATAATAACGTGAAAATCTTCACGGACGTGCAGTCTGTCAGACATGGTTTTCGCAAGTAGTTGAGTTATTGACAACTTTGGCAAATACTGAATCGTATCTAAAGAGCGAATTTGAGTGAATTTGGAGGTGTGGCGATGCTTACGAGAAGTTTTGATAAGGTTGAGAAGATTTTGGAAAAGTACGAATACAAGAAAGAGATGCTCATCAAGATTCTGCTTGACATTCAGCATGAGTATAGGCACATTCCGAGAGAGGTTGTGAACTATATCGGTGTAGCACTTGGCATACCACCTGCAAAGATATACGGTGTTATAACGTTCTATTCACAGTTTTCACTTAACCCGAAGGGTGAGTACACTATTCTGATATGCGATGGTACAGCTTGTCATATGGAAGGTTCGATGAATCTTGTAAAGGTTATAGAAGAAGAAATTGGAATAAAGCCAGGTGAAGTTACTAAGGATCTCAAATTCAGTCTCGATAAGGTCGGTTGCCTTGGTGCATGTGCCCTCGCACCAGCTATGGTAATAAATGGCGAGGTGTATGGAAAGCTCACCAGCGAAAAAGTCAGAGAAGTGCTCAGAAATATCAAAGAAAGGAAGGCTGAGTGAATATGATAACTACAACGAGAAAGAGATTCGATAATGCAGAAGAAATCATAAAATACGTAGAGAAACTAAAGGCAAAGAGGGAAAAGAAACTTCAGAAGAAGTCTGTATTCGTCTGTGTAGGTACAGGCTGTACAGCAGGTGGTTCTAGAAAAGTCTATGCAAAGTTTGTAGAGGTAGTAAAGAATAAAGGCTTAGATGTAGCGATCGAAAAGATAGATGATGATGACGAACCAGTGAAAAGGACGGGATGCTGTGGTTTGTGTTCACTTGGGCCACTTGTAAAAGTAATGCCACAAGGGATTACATATAGTCATGTCACAATTGATGACGTAGAGGAAATTGTTGAAAAGACACTCATTAACGGAGAACCTATAGAGAGATTGCTTCTTACAGATCCGATTACCCACAAGAAAGTTGAAAGGCTTGAGGATGCAACGTTTTTCAAGAATCAGACCTTTTACATAATGAACGAGGTAGGAACAAGCGTGTTCGAGAGTATTGAAGACTACATGGCACGTGGAGGGTATCTATCGCTTGCTAAGGCAATATCAATGGACAAGAAAGAACTGATTGAAGAAATAAAGGCGTCAGGACTACGCGGTCGTGGTGGTGGAGGATTTCCAACGGGTCTGAAATGGGAGGCCGCATACAATAGTAAAGGTGATATCAAATATGTTGTATGTAATGCAGACGAAGGTGACCCTGGAGCATTCATGAACAGGACACTTCTTGAAAGAGATCCTCATTCTGTTTTAGAAGGTATGATCATAGCCGCATACGCAATAGGTGCAGAAGAAGGCTATGCATACATTAGAGCAGAATACCCGATTGCAGTTGAAATGTTCAACAAGGCTATAGAGTCTGCAAAAGAATATGGACTACTTGGTGAAAACATACTTGGAACTGATTTCTCGCTTGACATACATGTAAAAGAAGGTGCAGGGGCATTTGTTTGTGGAGAAGAAACAGCGCTACTCTCTTCAATAGAAGGGAAACGCGGAGTTCCCAGACCAAGACCGCCATTTCCAGCCCAATCAGGTCTGTGGGGCAAACCAACACTCATCAACAACGTCGAAACCTATGCAAATGTTCCCAAAATATTAAGAGATGGGGTAGAAAGTTATAGAAAAAAGGGCGTGCAAAAATCACCTGGAACGAAAATGTTCTCTGTCACAGGTCCCCTCAATCTAACTGGAATAATCGAAGTACAGTTTGGTACAACATTGAGATACATCCTTGAAAACATCTGTGGTGGTACATCAAATGGCCGTAAGATAAAGGCTATTCAAATAGGTGGACCATCCGGTGCATGCTTGCCTGAGGAACTCTTTGACCTGCCACTTGACTATGACACACTAAAATCTGTCGGTGCAATGGTTGGTTCTGGCGGTATTGTTGCAATAACAGATGACAGATGTATGGTCGAAGTTGCAAGGTTCTTCCTGGACTTCACAAAACGCGAGTCCTGTGGAAAGTGTGTACCATGTAGAGAAGGCACGATGCAAGCATATAACATACTTGAGAAATTCACTCAGGGCAAGGCAACATACGATGATCTTGAAACACTGGAATACGTTGCTGAAATCATTAGGACTACATCACTGTGTGGTCTTGGTAAGACAGCTCCAAATCCTATAATAAGCACGTTGAAGTATTTCAAAGAAGAATACATTGAACACATAGAAGGAAAATGTCCAAGTGGTATGTGTACTTCATTCAAGAAATACATGATCTCTGCCGAGAAGTGTAAGAGTTGTAGCCTGTGTGCAAGAAGTTGTCCGAATGGTGCGATCAGTGGAGAACGTGGCAAACCGTACGTAATAGACCAAGAAAAATGTGTCAAGTGCGGACTATGTATCACAAAGTGTAAGTTCGGTGCAATAGAACTTGTCGGGTGACTTTGGGAGGGTGATAAAATATGAAGATAACTGTTAATGGTAAGCAAGTCGAGATAAATAATGGCTCAAAAAATGTTTTGGAAGCACTGAGAGAAGTAGGCATAGAGATTCCAAACCTATGTTATCTTTCCGAAACATCTGTCTACGGTGCTTGCAGAATGTGCCTCGTAGAAGTTGATGGAAAGGACATAGTTACTTCGTGTACACTCACACCCAGAGAGGGAATGAGCATAAAGACACATACACCACAGATATATGAAATGAGAAAGGGCATTTTACAACTCTTGCTTGCTTCCCATGATGGTGATTGTACAACTTGTGAAATGAACGGGAAATGCAAACTACAGAGATACGCACGAGATTTTGGGCTGACAACGAATAGATTTGAAACAGTCTCTAAAAAAGCTGTTACAGACAACACATCGATAATTGTTAGGGACAATGCTAAGTGTATACTCTGTGGAGATTGTGTAAGGGCTTGTGAAGAATTGCAGACTGTTGCTGCTATAGACTTTGCACATAGAGGATTCGATACGCAAGTTGTTCCATCGTTTGAAGAGAAATTGGAAAACACCGAATGTGTCTTCTGTGGTCAGTGTGTTGCTTATTGCCCAACAGGTGCACTCTCCATAAGAAACGATGTTGATAGGGTCTATAAGGCAATCAAAGACGGAAAATACGTTATTGGAATGATCGCTCCCGCGGTTAGAGCTTCACTTCAAGAAGAATTTGGACTCGAAGATGATATTGTAATGGCAGGTAGAATGGTCTCTGTACTCAAGATGATCGGATTCAAGAAGGTTTTTGATGTGGCATTTGCTGCAGACTTAGTTGCATATGAAGAAGCACACGAGTTCCTGGATAGACTTGAGAAGAACGAAAGATTACCGCAGTTCACTTCCTGTTGTCCTGGATGGGTGAAGTTTGTAGAGCAGTATTACCCAGAATACCTACCACACCTATCAAGCGTAAAATCACCACAAATGGCACTTGGTGCAGTGATAAAGAAGTATTATGCAAAAGAACTAGGTGTGAACCCTGCAGATATAGTTCTCGTATCGATCATGCCATGTACCGCTAAGAAATTCGAATCTGAAAGGGAAGAATTCAATGGTGATGTAGACATTGTCCTTACAACGAGAGAACTCGTAAAGGTATTCAAATCAACAGGAATGGATATAAAGATGGTAGACCCAGAACCATTTGACAGACCTTTTGGACTCTCATCCCAATCTGGATTGAGCTTTGGCAAAACGGGTGGTGTACTTGGCAGTGTTGTGGAAGTCATTGCAGACAAAGTAGCTGTTAAGAACGTAAATACAAGACAGATCTTCGAAGGCACGAACCTCACAGAAGTTGAACTCGAGAACGGGAAAATCGTTCGGGGTGTTGCAGTATTTGGATTGGGCAACGTCAGAAAAGTAGTAGACAAGCTGAAAAGTGGAGAACTTCAAGCAGATGTCGTAGAAGTCATGGCATGCAACTACGGTTGTATCGGTGGCGGTGGACAGCCCTATCCGAATGATATTAGGACCCGTACAAAGAGGGCAAGAATACTTAAAGATACACAGAGTGTTGATGTGCTCATTTCTCCGACCGAGAACTTCCATATGAGACAGCTATACGAAAAGTACTTCGGTGCCCCCTTGAGTCACGAGGCGCATGAAACGATGCATACAGAATACAGACACAGAAGAAGAGTACAGGAAAAAGAAATAGAAATACTTCCACTACCAACTGATGATGAAGACAAAATCGAAGTCAGCGTATGTTTGGGTACATCATGTTACACCAAGGGATCATATGAAATACTCGAAAAACTCATAGCACTATCGAATAACGAAGAATGGGCAAAGAACTTAGAGATAAAAGGTACATTCTGCGTAGAGAATTGCGGTAAGGCACCAAATGTCGTAATCAATGATAAAATAGTAGATGAAGCAACAATCGAAAAGATAAAAGAGGTGGCGCTTAGTGAGATCAGAAAAGAAGAAAGAGATCCTGAGGTTTCCAAAAGCAACCTTTGAAAGGCTTAAACAATATCATGCCCTCTTAACGCAACTGAAAATTGAACAGAAACAACAGTACATTCTGTCAGAAGAGATTGCAGAGATGTTAAGAATTACGCCTGAGCAGGTAAGGAAAGACTTTTCGTATCTTGAAACAGCAGGCAAACCAAAGGTAGGATACAATATCGCAGAACTGCTTGCAGAACTAGATGAATTGTTTGGAACAAATGCCAATGACAACATCATCATAGTGGGCGCAGGACATCTGGGAAGCGCACTTGCAAACTACAAAGGATTTCAAAACATCGGAGCACGTGTAGTTGCCATATTTGACAAAGACCAAGAAAAAATTGGGAAGATGGTGGGAGAACTCATGATCCTTCCACTGAAGGACATCCCAAGAGTTATACGGAGATTCAAAGTCAGAACTGCAGCCATCTGCGTACCTGAAGAATCTGCTCAGCAAGTTGCAGATTTACTAGTTGCATACGGAATAAAGGCAATTTGGAACTTTTCTACAAGGATACTTGATGTGCCTAATGATGTAATAGTCCAAAACGAAGACATAACCAGAGGCCTGCTTAGCATCAAACATATGCTTGCAGAATCCGAAAAGAAAAACTACGAAAGTTCACAAGCTTAATCATCAAGCTCGTTAAATATAAGCTCGCAAAACACGAGGATAATTAAGACCTATCGCAAAGCAAGAAAACAACAGTGACAAAACCAATATGTAGACTTAAGCATTTAAAGACATATAGTGAGGAAAGACCTCACAACGGCCACCACACCTTCCCGCCCCGGTTCACACCGGGGAGTTTTTTTCTTAGATATTCCAAATTTCATGATATTCGTGGGCTGTCTCACAATACTCGCAGATAAACTTTCCATCGACACGTACAAACGAAGCAGTAACGTTCTCACCATGCACAGGATTTGTGATGCAGTTCTCATTTTTACATCTGATTTCATCAAACCCATATATTCTTGGAGGTAATTCTATTCTGTACTTTTCTTCTACTTTCCCATTTTTTACTACATTCACTGTCGTATTTGGCGAGATAGCAGATAGTTTCTTGATCTCTTTGAAACTAAGATATCTATCTGGCAAACTGATGTAACCTTTGTAATTTCCGTCGGCTGACTTAAAGATTCCGTCCGCACTATCTACTTCGTATAGCTTCAGAATCCTACGTATCTTCAATATCGTGTTGTAAATCTCATCCGTTGATTTTCCCTTGGCTATGTGGTCTATTACTGTGCCATTACTGATTGGCTTGATGCCCCTCTTGCCATCTTTCTGGGTGCCCTTTGTTCCATCAACAATTGGGGCGGGTAATATGAAATCTTCCACCGGCTCTTCCTTTTTAACTGTTGTATCAAAATCTGCTTTGAGTGCCCCACCCAGCATGGACAAGAGTACAACGCGCACCCAATATCCATTTATCGCTTGACCTTCCCAACCATTCAGTGGTAAATTATCGAGGAAAATAGGTATTTCTGGATCTTCCTTGGGGCGTGGTAACGGATGGTAAAATCTTGTGTCTTCGGATATTTTATCAAGCAGATCTTTTCTGAAGGTTACTGCTCTCTTAAGCAAATGTGCCTTTTCAAGTATGTCTTCGCCCATTCGCTCGAGCTGTAGTCTGGTGAAGTACCATATTTTTGCAGGGTCACCATAGGACAAATATTCGTCGATTGAATTGAAAGTCCTCACTTCGAATCCATTCCTTTTCATCTTGCTCACATAACTTTGTGGCATTTGAAGCTGTTGAGGTGCAACCAAGTCTACTTGCACATTCCTAAAGATTCTAAGTCCATCGGCTTTAGAATGGACAGTCCTGCCATGGAGCAAGTCACCAACAAGCGCTATTCTGATGTGCGAATTATCGAAATTATTCTGCTCCAAGAATGTGTATTCATCGAGTAACTCTTGCGTTGGATGTTCATGTTTTCCATCACCACCATTGATAAACGCTGGTCTGACTATACCATGTCGATCTGCAAAATCACCCACCTTCTGCTCCAATAACCTGCAAACGCCTTCAAGACGCGTCCTGAGGACGAATATCGAATAATCGCTGTAGCTTGTTAACATATTGAAGGTATCTACGTAGCTTTCATGCTTGTTGAATGAAGAATGTTCAGACTCGAAGATATTTACCTTTGCATTCTTGTGGAATTTTGCAGCATTGGTGAAGGATTCTTTCGTTCTCGTGGATGGTTCGACAAAGACGATATATATACCTGTGTTACCCTTAATCTGAAACTCCGAAATATCCTCTTTGTTTCTTACCTTCTCTTTCAACCTTCTTGTGCTATTGTACAAGAACAGCTGTTCCTCGACCGAAAAATCGTTGATAACTGCCAACGTTCGACTTAGGAAATCGTTCTTCATATGCACTTTTCCCCCCACATACAGATTTGTCTTACTCATTCTGTTTTATCTTTCGACATTTCTGAGATATTATACAACGAATCATACAAAATTTGAACCATCCACATTAGATCAATTAAATGTTCGTAAAGAAAATTGACTGAATTACTAAGTACACTAGAACCTGCTGGCTTTAGCCATGCAGAGCTTCAGACTTCCGCGTCTTTGAAAGACACTCAATAAAAACAAAGATGGGCCCCTGAGGGCCCATCTACTTTAGATAACTTTAGATAATTAGATAGTATTTTGAGACTTGACAAAAATATACGTTAAACCGCGCTGAATCTCGCTTGGGATTTCATTTTGTGCCAATCGATGAGAACCACATCGCAGTCAACGAGCTTGCATCTTGTTAATAACCCCTGTATCCTTTCGAATCGAGCTTTAGAACGTAGAACTGGTCTCCATAATCCACTCCATTATGAAAATAACCTCCGTACCCGACGACGATGTATCCACCGTCGGAAGTCTGTAGAACTGCCCTTCCACTCTCGCTATAGTCGGTAGCACCGTATTGCATAGTCCATCCACCTTCGAGCCCGCCACTTGCATTAAGCTTGTACACCATGACATCAGATATATTCAATGTATCATATTTTCTATCACCTGCCACAATATAACCACCATCGGTAGTTTGCTTGATGGACCATGCTACATCGGTATGTTGCGCCCCGCCATCGGTAAAGACCCAATCTTCCTGGTAACCTCCGTTGCTGTATTTGTACTTGACAACGTAAACCGTTTCTTCATTCGTCCCGTTTCTATCTTTCCCTTGTCCGGCGATCACGAATCCACCATCATTTGTCAAATCCAAAGAATTAGCAACGGATGGAGTGTCTCCATTGCGGAATATTTCTCCTTGACGTTCCAATTTTTGGCCTGATTTGAAGATGTATATGCGAGAATCACTGCCACTATTATAAGCTTCACCAGCAATCAAATATCCACCATCTGGTGTTTGTTTAACTGAATAACCCGCTTGAAAGTCGTAGGATAATTCAATTCGGTCGAGAACACCTACATATTCATCTACCTGTATGTTCCCATCTCTGTCCAATTTCGTTATTCTTAAACCACATCTGACGTAATATTCCTTCCCAACTACAACATATCCACCGTCTGCGGTTTGCTGTATATCATAAGCGTAATCGTCTCCATATCCACTATACACTTTTTCCCATAGTTTCTCACCATTTTCATCAATCTTGACTACGTAGAACTCAGCGTCACCTAGACCAAATGATTTCGTATATCCAGCGATGATGTAGTTGCCATCGAGCGTTCTTTGCATTGCAGATGGTACTTCATCATTTGTGAGCGGTGTACCTTCTTTGGATGTGGTGTATATCTTCTCCCATATCTTATTTCCTGCACTATCTATCTTCATTATGTAGAGATCACTATTGTTTGAACTAGTCTGTGTTGTACCAGCGACAAGGTATCCCCCATCATCGGTTTGCGCAACGCAGTACGCCCTGTCGTCAACGTCCTTTTCACCATATCGCATTTCCCATGCTTGCTGTACTGTTGCAGATGCTTCGTTGGAGTAATATTTACCTTCATCTTTATACGCTGCCACTCTGTATTTGTAAGTTTGACCTTTGGTAACCGTGCCATCCGTGTACGTTGTAACATTTGCACCCAAGGTTTCTATCTCTTCCCACTCTGTTGTTCCACTCGTTTGTCTCTCCACTATGTAGCCTGCCTCGATGTTAGATCTGTCCTCCCAACTGAGCTCAATTTCGTAGTATGAAATGGATTTTGCAGTCAGATTCGCTGGAGCTGCCAGAAGTGTCATTACTTGAACTTCATCCGACGGTGAATTACCTGCATCATTGTAGGTCACCACCCTGTAACAGTACGTCGTCTCGGGTGTAAGTCCTTCATCTGTGTACTCAGTTGTGTTGAAACTTAGTTGCTTAACGACATTCCAAGAACCAGACGAACCAGTTTTTCTTTCTATCTTGAATCCAGTCTCATTCGTTGAATTATCTTGCCAAGTCAATTTGATTTGCGTCGATGAGAGTACCGTTGCGGCTAAATTCGTTGGCGCTTGTGGAATGGCTACTGATGTGGTTGCAGATGCTACGTTGGAATAATCGGAATCGCCATAATCGTTGTAAGCTCTGATTCTGTAGTAGTATGTTGTATCTGAATCCAAGCCAGTTTCTGTATATGTTGTAGCGTTCGCACTTGCCTCTGCTGTCTCCGTCCATGTACCTGAACCAGTTTTGCGCTCTATCTTGAATCCGGTTTCATTCGTTGAATTATCTTGCCATGCCAGTTTGATTTGCGTCGATGAGAGTGCCGTTGCAGCTAAATTTGTTGGCGCTTGTGGAATGGCTGCTGATGTGGTTGCAGATGCTACGTTGGAATAATCGGAATCGCCATAATTGTTGTAAGCTCTGATTCTGTAATCGTAGGTCGTATTCGAGTCAAGGTTTGTGTCTTTATACGTCGTTGTGTTTGCACTTGGCTGTGCTATCTCTTTCCACGACCCCGATGAATGTAATTTTCTTTCTATCTTGAATCCAGTCTCATCCATCGAGTTGTCTTTCCATTCCAGTTGAATTTCGGAGGATGAAACAGCCGTAGCAGTCAAATCCGTTGGTTTCTGTGGAGGATTCAGTTTGACCGGTGTGCATGCCGCAAAAAAATCAATAGAGCTAAAATAGCTGAAAAGTAAATCCACTTTCTCTTATTCCCAGTACCCATAGATCCAAATCACCTCCCCTTGGTTTTCCCAACCAGCCACACGTTGTATTTTACACAAAATCCTATGAAATTCCTTTAATGTTTAGATTAGATCTGCATCATTTTCGTTCAATGTGCGCCACCACTTTTCAAATTTGCGATCTGTTGTGGAATCTTAAGGCTTGCTTTGTACATCGAGGTTTGCGATGATATAATGATATATGGATATATTAGATCAATGTCAAGCGAACCGCTTGATGATGGATGAAAGGACGAAAAAAAACGTTGAGGAGAGGTGTTTTGCATGCATTATCCGTTGCCTTCTTGGGTGAGTGAATCTGTCATATATCAGATATTTCCTGATCGTTTCGCCATAGGTAAAGGAAAGACGGTGCACGATAAAGCCGAGTTATACACGAAACGTGGTGGCAAGTTGGTGGATTGGAATGTACTGCCAAAGCACAAGGTGGACGGAAGTCACGTGATGGAATTTTACGGTGGTGACCTCTGGGGCATTGCAGAAAAGATTGATTATCTGAAAGATTTAGGCGTAAATTTGATATACACAACGCCGATATTCCTGTCACCTTCCAACCACAAATACGATACGATAGACTACATGCGTATAGACCCACAATTTGGTGGTGAAAAGGCTTTCAAATATTACCTCAAGGAAGCCAAAGATAATGGATTCAGAATAATGCTCGATGGTGTTTTCAACCATCTGAGCAAGGAGAATGAATGGTTCAAAAAGGCACTTAGGGGTGACAAGACCCACATGAGTAAATTCACGTTCTACAAAGATGGATACAGGTCTTGGAACAATTTTGATGGAATGCCGGAATGGAATTGGGAAGAGCTCGAAGTAAGGAACTATCTGCTCTCTGTCGTTGAGCATTATCTCAAGATGGGTGTCGATGGATGGCGACTCGATGTAGGCTTCGATGTGGGGTACGTGAACAATGCACTCATAAATTCGCGCGCAAAAAGCGTCTCAACGGAGAAGTACGTTGTAACGGAGACTTGGAATTTCCCATCGCATTGGACCGTGGTCGATGGCATCATGAATTATCATTTTAGAGAAGTTGTTCTTGGATATCTCAAAGGAGAATTCAAGAATCCGGTGCAGGCTTTGAAGAAGGCATACGATGAGACACCGAACATATACGGTTGCTGGAATATGCTCGACAGTCACGACACGGAAAGATTGGCAACTGTGATTCCAGATAAGGCACTCAGGAAATTAGCCGCTGTATTGCAATTCACATATCCCGGTGTTCCATTTGTCTATTACGGTACGGAAATCGGTCTGACGGGTGGAAGAGACCCAGAATGTAGGGCACCGATGCCTTGGAACGAGGAGTTGTGGGACAAAGACCTGAGAGAATTCTACAAGAAGTTGATCAGCATAAGGAAGAGAGAGGTCGCATTGAAGATCGGCGGTTTTGAAGTATTGAATGAAGAACCAATCGTGTTTCTCCGTAAAGCTCCATACGTACTTGATGATGTGATAGTTGCTGTCAACAAAGATGGCGAAGAGAATGTTGCAGTGTCTGTACCAGATGGCAGGTTGCTTGCAGGCACAACGTTTGTCGATTTGATGAATGGCGAGGAGTTTTGGATAGTCGGTGGGATTTTGAAATTCAACGTACCTAAAAAGGGATTCAGGATATTGAGAGCGGTCGATAAGGCCAAGAAGGGCTACACGCAGTACAAGAGGATATGTTGAAAGGATACATAGACATGACTCAAGGGCCTCACGAATACTATAACTTCATCGCAACGATGTACGACGATATGTACAAAGATGAATACTGGCAGAGTGTGATGACGCACATAGAGGTAGAGATTCTTAAGTGTGTGCCGGAAATGGCAGGGAAATCAGTACTTGACTTGGGCGCTGGGACAGGCCAATGGTCGCTTTGGGCAGCTAATCACGGCGCCCATGTGGTACTTGTCGAACCAGCAAACAAGATGCTCGAGATAGCTCGAGAAAAGCTCGGAGGCTTTCAAGATGCATGCAGATTTATAAACTGCAGGGCGGAGAAATTCACAAAAAAGGTGCAGGACAAGTTCGATGTGATTTTCATGCTTGGTGATGTACTCAGTTACGTCAATGATACCGAGAAAACGTTGGAGAACATATCGGAAGTGGCCAAGAGTGGCGCATTTCTTTTTGGCACAGTTGATAATTTCAATTTCTACATGAAGGAAGCAATCGTATACGGCACCAAGCAAGAAGTGAAGAATCTACAAAAGACGGGTCGATTGCTCATAGGCTCGGAATACGGTGCGTTCATGTCTCGTGGCATTTCGGACGAAGAATTGATTGAATTCGCAACTCACTATGGTTGGAAAGTTATGGACATAACTGCACTTGGCATATTCAAAAGTTTACATCTGAACGAAAGATATGGAAGATATTTTACCAAGGAAGCGGAGCATCTTCTGTATGTGTGGCAGAAAGATTAAATACTGAAAAAAGAAATGGAGACTTCCCTGATGGAAATTGCAATAACGAGCATTCGATAGAATAGTCTTGTCGCCAAGATAAGCCTTCCCGATGCAATATGAAACATTAGTCTGCAATTTCCACCTACGAGTCCGTTCATCATTAATCGGCGAGGAGACTCCAACTTCTGTAAGTTGGAGAGGAATCACTTCTTCTTTTATCCATACTTATCACAATTCGTTCTCAATGCATTCAATGTACTCAATTCATCTTGGCTCCAACACCGAGTGGTTCCAACGCTCGTTCCAAAACGCCATGCATGTACGAGATGACAACACCGTAATTCGTCATCGGAATACCAAGACGTTTGAACATACGTACCCTTCTCATCATTTGATTTCTCGTATTTACACATCCACCGCAGTGGATGACAAGTTTTGCATCAGATACCTCTTCATATTCCGGCATATCCACGCCAGCCCATATCTTGAAATTCAAATTTGCACCAGTATAATTCGTGAGCCACCTTGGAATCTTGACACGTCCTATATCCTCACTCAATGGCCTATGCGTACAACCTTCCATGATGATTACCGTATCTCCATCCTTCAGCTCTTCAACTTTGTACACGCTCTCGACGAAATAGTTTAGATCCCCGCGATAGCGAGCTTCCAAGATGGAGAACGTCGTAAGTGGCACATCTTCTGGGATGTCTGATACGACCTTCATCACCGCTTGCGAATCAGTTATTACGAGTCGTGGCTTTTCGTTGAGCTTTTCGAGTGTGTATCTCAATTCTCTTTCTTTCGTGGTAATGGCAATTGCCTCTCTATCGAGTACCTCTCTTATCGCATGAACTTGAGGCATGATTAATCGCCCTTTCGGTGCGCCGAGGTCGATTGGTACAACGAGCACGACCAAATCCCCATTTTCGATGAATTCTGGAATAAACGGCAACTCATCATCATCTGGAATCACAGAACTGAGCAAGTCAACCACATTCTCGAATCCAGTTCTATTGAGAGAACTGATAATCAATGTTTTTACACTGAATTTCTCTTCGTACTCTCTAGCTATTTCGTTGGCTTTTTCACCGAGTATATCACACTTATTAATCGCTACGATGAATGGAATTTCAAGCTCGTCTAATAATTTCTTGATCTCTACTTCATATTCACCGACACAATCATCTACAACGATGATTGCACAATCTGATTTATACAGTGCCTTCATCGCCTTGTCAACACGCTTCTCACCGAGCTCACCGACATCGTCGAGCCCTGGTGTGTCTATGAGTGTGACGGGCCCGAGTGGATGTAGCTCCATCGATTTGTAGACAGGGTCTGTCGTTGTACCGGGCACATCACTGACGATTGAAACATCTTGCCTCGTCAGCGCATTGAGAAATGAAGACTTTCCTACGTTTCTTTTTCCCACTACCGTTATGTATTTTCTAAACCCACCAGATGGTAGCATCTATACACCTCCAGATTATTTCACCTCAAAGAAGAAATTGTCGTCAGGAATCTTAGGTAGACCTTCCGGATACATTTCATTCAACTTCTTAAAGTACTTAAGCACCTCTGATTTGCAGTCGGCGGCTGTGATGTATTGATAATAGCTTCTATCGAGTGAAACTTTTAAGACATTCGCAGGGATTCCAAGTTGCTTGCTTGTAATATCCACTGCCTTATCAACATTTGCATATGACCAGCTCAAGCTAGCCATGAAAGATTGTTGGAACAATTTAACTGTTCTAGCGTAATCCTGAAGTTTGCCTGTGACGAATATACCAGTTATCGGTATACCATACTTCGTACCTGTTGCCTTATTCCACTCATCTTGTAAGTCCATGACTATCTTACCTTTTGAGAGCATCATCGTAACGAATGGTTCTGGCACAGCAGCTATCTTTACCTTTCCACTGTTGAATAGCGCTACAATTTCTTGAGGTTGTGCATACGCAAATGTAACATCCTTGTCAGGTTCCAAACCATTTGCAGTAAGTAAATACCTCAAAACAACGTCTGCAGTTTGGCCTCTACCTTGTGCCGTGTAGATCTTCTCGCCTTTCAAGCTCTGTATATTCTTGTAATCGAAATCGGGTGTTGTGACCAAATAGAACAACCTCCAACTGTATACCCCAACAAGCCTTACATCCACACCTTGCGTGTAAAGATTTGCGCCAAAGACAACTGGCAGTGCAGCAAAATTCACTTTTTTCGCTACGATGTAAGCAGTAGCTTCGTCCATAGTTTTCCAGAACTTAGTTTCCAAAGCCATGTCCGTTTTCACTTGCTTATCCAAGAGTCCTGCAACTGCGAAGATCGTTGGTCCATACGGATTGATAAATGTCACCGCATATACCCAAACGACACTCAAGAGTACCAATAATATCCCTATCTTTTTCATACCTCACTCCACCTCCTCACAATTGTGTTCAGAATTTCAGATTCCCTCTTCAAAAACTCTTCATCCATTATGTTTTTTGGAATTTGTGCGACATCGAATTCTTCCAGTATCTTTGTTGGTTTATTACTTAACAATACTATTTTATCAGACATCAGTAGAGCTTCGCGCACATCGTGTGTGACGATAATCATCGAAAATGTTCTTTGGTTCTTGCCTTCTAATATATCTTCTATTATAGAGAGTTTCGTGTGTAAATCCAAAAAGGTAAACGGTTCATCAAGTAGTAGCAAATCAGGGTCGTTCAGTAGTGCACGTGCCAAATTCACTCGTTGTCTCATACCCCCGCTCAGCTTCGCAGGTCTAAAGTCCTGAAACCCATCGAGCTTCATGATCTTCAACGTTTCATCGATTTTCTTGTCATTTTCAATCACAAATCTCAAATTCTCATATACGGTCTTCCACGGTATTAGTCGAGGTTCTTGAAAGACGTAACCTATCTTGTTGTAATTTCTCGTTATCTCGCCTGTGTAATCCTCGTCAAGACCTGCGATCATCCTAATTAGCGTCGTCTTGCCACATCCCGAAGGCCCCAAAAATGCAACAGATTCCCCTACCTCCACTTCAAAAGACAGGTTACTGAATATACTCAGCTTGTCAAACTTCTTACTCAAATGTTCTACCTTTACCAATGTACTGTTTACATTTATCTGACCAATATTATTTCTCACGCTGCCTCCCAACCTTCCAATAGTCTCTTAGTATATTTATGCACCAAATTCTCCGCAATTAACCCGATTGTTATCACGATAAACGTGTATGCATAGACTCTATTTGCTGCCACAGATTGCCTTGCCCAAGCGATTAGAACGCCTATACCATCGTCTCCACACATGTATTCAGATACCACAACCACCTTCCACACATTGCCTATCACAACCTGTATTGCACCGATGATCTGAGGTATGATCGAGCCAAAATATATATCCCTTATCACCTTACTTGTATTGACATTGTACACCTTTGCGACTTCGGTCAATCGTTTGTCTGTAGTCTGGACGCCGATCGCTGTTGAAAGAATCGTCTGTGGGAGCAATGCAAGTATGCTAACCACAACTGGGCCTGTCCAACCGATGCCCCAAATGAACATTACCAATGCAAGCCAAGTGATGATCGGTATCGCCTGCATAATTAGAATTGCTGGACGGAATACATCGTACAGCGTATTGCTCAAGCCAATGAGAAACCCGAAAAAAACGCCGAATATGACTGTCACCAGCATCACGATACCAACTTTTGCAAGCGTCGTGCCTAAAGCTGCCCATGTTCTCTGCTGTGATAGTTCATTTATGATCGTTTGAAACACCTTCACTGGACTCGGCAATATCAGATCTGAAGAAATTATCAACGAAATGACTGACCAAATCAGTATTATCGCTATTAGTCCAGTTACATACTTTAGAGTAGTCGACATAATCCACCTTCTTTGAACTACAAGTTTGTTGGCATAGAATATGTATACATATATGGAGAAATTTGACAATGTATAAACACATTTGCTATAATAATTTATGAATGACACGAATGATATTAACTCCAGTACCAAGGCATTTGTAATTTCTAAATTTCAACGTGACCACAATTTTACAAAACTGGTGCAAAAGGAGGTGTTTATATGGGAAAAGATATCACAGTGAGAACAGTTATGGCCATTCTAGTTGACAAGAGAGAACAAGCTGCAATTGAAGTTCAGAAACTCCTTACAGAATTCGGCTGCTACATCAAGACAAGACTCGGACTTCACGAGGGTGCAGGTGAATTCTGCTCCCCAGTTGGATTGATCATTCTCGAGCTTGTAGACGATGAAAGCAAGCATCAAGAACTTTGCGAGAGACTTAATGCAATTGAAGGTGTAACGGCAAAGTACATGAAACTGGAGATATAAGTCTTTTCATATCTATTTTACATCATTATGCCAGAGGTGAGAGCTATGCTCTCACCTTTTCAATTCTATAGCCATAACCACTTCCGACTTTCAAACCAAGACCAGTTATCATATTCCTTGTGCACTCAATGCAAGCTATATCGTCTTCAAACAAGCATATTTTTCCAGGGTAAAGTGAATAATTTGGTCGATATGGATTTGGTGTTAAATTTGGCATGATTACATTTGCACCGTACTTGAGTCCCAACTGCCTACCGAGTGGATGTATTGAACCAAGCGCCGTCGTTGCAGGGATATTCGCTGTTGGCACAACAATTCGAGCTAGTGCAACCATCTTCAACGTTGTCTGAAGGTCCCCGCCCTTTTCATTTGCAAGTGGCGTATCTGCATTTGGTATGAACGGCCCTATACCAATCATATCTGCATCCAATTCTCTCAAAAATGCGAGATCCAACGCCAAATCGTGTGGTGTTTGACCAGGTAATCCTACCATACAACCTGCGCCCGTTTCATATCCTAATCTCTTCAGTTCTAACAGATGTGCCTTTCTGTTCTCAAAACTGTCGTGCGGATGGAGTTTTGCGTATAGTTCAGGTGATGCCGTTTCATGCCTCATGAGATACCTATCTGCGCCTGCTTGCTTCCATATCTCGTACTCTTCAAAACTTCTCTCACCTATACTCAGCGTGATTGCAAGATCAAACCTCTTGATTTCTCCTATCAAGTACGTTATATGTCTTGTCGTATAGTAGGGATCCTCACCTGATTGGAGCACAACCGTCTTTATACCCAATTTCGATATGAGCTCTGCCCTTTCTATTATGCTCTCTAGTGGCATGCGATATCTTTCGATGTTGTTATTCCCAGCCCTCAGACCACAGTAGAGACAATTTTGCGTACAGATATTTGAGAACTCTATAATCGCACGCATGTGTATCTCTTCACCAACGTAACGTCTCCTAATTTCATCTGCTGTGCGAAAGATCTCTTCGTCATGCTTGCTAGTGCTGAGAAGGTACGTGAGGTAATCTAAATCTGTATTTTGGATCTTTTCAACTTCTATCACGCACATCACCTCATGTCTTGTCAATCAGTTTCCTAAACGATATCATCAACTCATCTACCAATTCTCTATCAACGGTGTCGGTGACCTCCCTTTCAGTAAAGAGTACGTAATTCTCATCTTCGCATGAAACGAACGCCTCAGAATAATTCTCTGAACCTGCGCGAGCAATGCAAGACATCCGCTTGCCAACCTTCTTGCAAATCCAGACCTTTGTATTCAACTTCTCTGCATATGGTTTTAAAAATTCGCTCAGCTTCTCAAAATCTGACGTCTCTCTCACCGTTATCTATCCTTCCCAAAAATTCTGTGACTTTATCTGCGTTATCGACACGTTGCAACTCTTTGGTGATTAACTTATTTCCCATCTCTCTTGTTTCTTCAGAGGCATAATCGTTGAGATACTCTCTAAGCGTGAACAATGCATTTGGCGTGCAGAATCTCTTCACAAAACCAGGTATCGCAAATTCCATAAAGTGCTCGCCCGTGCGTCCTGCCCTGTAACATGCCGTGCAGAACGATGGTATGTAACCTTCCTTTATCAAATCTTGGATGATTTCTTCCAAGCTACGATTGTCACCAAGTACGAATTGACTTTTCTTTATCTTCTCTGGGTCATCTTGGGAATACGAACCTATTCCGATACTTGAACCTCCATCTATCTGCGATATTCCCATCTTCAGTACTTCTCTTCTCAGTTCTGCAGGTTCTCTTGCAGTCAATATCATACCTGTGTAAGGTACTGCAAGTCTAATGATTGCAACTAGTTTTTTAAACTCTTCGTCACTTACCTTGTAAGGAGGATTTTCCGTGATATCGCTACCCACTGCTGGTTCAATCCTTGGGAACGAAATCGTGTGTGGACCAACGCCAAATCGTTGTTCAAGGTGAATGGTATGATACAGAAGTCCCATCACTTCATATTTCCAATCGTACAGACCAAACAATGCGCCGATACCAAGGTCATCTATACCACCAAGCATTGCTCTATCAAGCCCATACAATCTCCATGCGTAGTTCGATTTTGGTCCTCTTGGATGCAGCTTCTTGTATGTTGGATAGTGATACGTCTCTTGGAATATCTGGTAGGTACCTATTCCTGCATCGTGGATGATTTTGTATCCTTCTATAGTCTGAGGTGCGGCGTTTACATTTACTCGCCTGATCTCACCATGTCCAACTTTTGTGTTGTATATCACATTGATTGTCTCTGCTATATATTCTGGACTATAACGTGGATGTTCACCACAGACAACTATCAACCTCTTGTGTCCTTTGGAAACTAATGCTTTAACTTCATTTTCCAACTCTTCAGTTGTGAGTGTCTTTCTGTATATCTCCGGGTTTGAGGACCTAAAGCCGCAATATACGCAATCGTTAATACAATCATTCCCAATATACAGTGGTGCAAAGAGCACTATTCTATTACCATAGATACGCTCTTTCAACGTTCTGGCAGCTTGGAATATCTCCTCAAGTAACTCTTTCTCTTCCACGTTGAGTAATGTTGCAACCTCAATAAGCTCAAGCCTATTCTTGTTCAACGACTTTTGCAAAATCTCTCTTACATATACAGGGTCTGGATTCTTAGTTTCCTCAAGCAATGTATTTATAACATCCTCTGGTATGAACGTTCTTTCTGTATCCAATTCCTTTATGAATGTAAACATAAACGTCCTCCTCTCGTATATATGAGAATTCAGTAATTTGGTTACTTACTTTACTGCAATACTCTTCACCTTCACGCCGTTAATTTTGCCAAGCTTACCTGTGAATGCGCCAAAAATGTCATTTGTCGTCTTAACAACCAAGAATATCACAGCGATATTTTCATCGGGAACAGGATATCCAACCCTCAACTTTATCACGTTTGAATAAACATGAAGAAGCTCATTGACATTCGAATATGCGTTCTCCCTGTCGACTATGATGATATCAACTGTATAGTACCTCTCAACATTCTCAACATCCTCTTGATTTTTTCGACTTTCTTGACTCTTCTCCACATCAAACACTCCCTTGTATGCTTATCTATGTAAATATGTAAACGAAGTAAACGAAAAGCCCCTTTCCAACCAAGGAAAGGGGCAATTATCTCCATCGTACAAAGCATGACAATAACGATCCACAAATGCTAATTGGTCATGCCTTTGCGCTCCATTTCCTTGGTGTCAGAACAAATCCTCCACCTCAGAGAAAATCCCAAAAGAAATTATTCACATGTCGATATTATTTTACCACGACTTTCAGTACATACAAGCTACCAAAAAAACAGATATGGCTTGCTATACGCAATTATATGCATCATATACCCATTTTTGCTCTATTTTTCACAATCTAATGAGGAGGATATAAGCACTAAAGATACAAAGATATAAAAAGAGCTTAAACCATCCCACCACCTATAGAGGTGGGGGATTTCGAAAGAAGTTTGGTCAAACGACCCTTATTCTTTCAGGCTGGTCTAAGCAGCCTCTAGCCTGTAGGACTCTTAAGTCCACCAGGTTACTTTTGCGAAGTATGTTCAGCGCACCGTTGCTATCAGCGTTTATTATTGTACCTTGATAAGTTCTGTATTGACCCCTAGATATGCGCTTGCCTCTAAAGTTGTATTCTTGTGGATTATCTGCGTTGTAAACAGGAAGGGTATCATTTGCAAAGAAATCTCCTTGAGAAGTGTAGCTTTCTTCCTGTTCTACGTAGTTGATGCCATAGCGCTCGCAGAGTGATTTGATTTTAACTCGCAAATTGCCATGAGGAATCTGTGCAAAGTTTTGATTGTTGCAGCTACCAATGTTAATGTTGCGCTTCCAATCGAGGTTATAGCCAACTACGATGTTACCTATATTGTTTTGTATACAATAGTTGACAATAATTCTTGCTGTCTTGTTCATGTAATAGTTGACTCGATTGTTCCTTTTAGTAAGTAGTCTATACTGTCGATTGGTTAGACCTTTTATTCCTTGTTTATCCTTAATCGATTGTAACCTTGCATTCTCCTTGTTATACCACTGGTTGATTGATTTTAGCTTTTTGCCATCCA
>Ga0208564_1000238_pt1 | contig 52785 bp, 55 predicted proteins | sample AD_UKC073_MetaG_FD_184439 | JGI IMG/M metagenome (GOLD analysis project Ga0208564, IMG submission 184439) | Active sludge microbial communities of municipal wastewater-treating anaerobic digesters from USA - AD_UKC073_MetaG (SPAdes) (version 2) | ecosystem: Engineered > Bioreactor > Anaerobic >... | reverse complement strand
TTCAAGCTGGGGTTTGGCGGGGCCGTCACGTTCGAGCGGGCGCTGCAGCTGCGCCGGCTGGCGGCCGAGTTGCCGCTGTCGGCCCTGGTGCTGGAGACCGATGCGCCCGACATCCCGCCGCACTGGCTGTACCGCACCGCCGAGCAGCGGGCGCAGGGCCAGCCCCAGGGCCGCAACGAGCCGGGGGAGCTGCCGCGCATCGCCGCCGTGGTGGCGGGCCTGCGGGGTATGGCGGTCGAGGCATTGGCCGCTGCCGCTTACGACAACACCCTGGCCGCCTTGCCCCGGCTGGCTGCGCTGGTGCCCGCACGATGAGCGGGGCTGTGCTCGAAGGCCTGGCCCCCGTGTTGTCGGGTGACACCCGGGTGCTGGTGCTGGGCAGTTTCCCCGGCGTGCGTTCGCTGGAGCAGCAGCAGTACTACGGCCATCCGCAGAACCATTTCTGGAAGATCCTGGGCGCGCTGTGGAACGAAGACCTGCTGGCCCTGCCATACCCGCAACGCTGCGCACGGGCCGTGGCCCATGGCCTGGGCCTGTGGGACGTGTACGCCCGGTGCGAGCGCGCAGGCAGCCTGGACAGCGCCATCCGCAATGCCGAGCTGAACGATTTCTCGGCTTTGCACCAGCACTGCCCCGCCTTGCAGGCCGTTGTGCACAACGGCGGCGAGAGCTGGCGCCACCAGGGCGCAGTGGCGCAGGCATTTGGCACGCAGGCTGGCCTGGCGTTCTACAAACTGCCGTCCACCAGCCCGGCCAATGCCTCCTGGAGTTTTGCGCGCAAGCTGGCCGCCTGGCAGGAAGTGCTGGCACAGCATGGTGTGGCCCCTCTTGGATAATCCCCGCATGCCCGTCAAGAAAAGCACCAAGCCCGTCCCGCGCGAACTGCCCGAAGTCCATTTCTCCGACCATGGCGACGTGCGCTGCCTGCACCTGGGTGCCACCGAGTGGATCCAGGGCTCGATGCTGATGGACGACCCCTTCAGCCTGGACCTGGAGTATGTGCAGCGCATGATGGCCTGGCTGCTGTTCGTGCCGCCCACATCGGTATCCAAACGCCATGCCATGCAGCTGGGCCTGGGGGCGGCAGCGCTCACCAAGTTCTGCCACAAGAAACTGCGCATGAAGACCACGGTGATCGAGCTGAACCCGCAGGTGGTGGCCGCCTGCCGGGGCTGGTTCCGCCTGCCCTTCGACAACGACAAGCTGCAGGTCATCATCGAAGACGCCGAGCAGGCCGTGCAGGACAGCCGCTGGCACGGCACGGTGGACGCGCTGCAGGTGGACCTGTACGACCACGAGGCGGCCGGCCCGGTGCTGGACGGCGAAGACTTCTATGCCCATTGCCGCCAGATGCTGACCGAGGACGGTTGTATGACCGTGAACCTGTTCGGACGCGACTCCAGCTACGTGCGCAGCCTGGAGCGGCTGGCCCGCGTGTTCGGCCCCGAGGCGGTGTGGGCCTTCAAGCCCACCCGCGAGGGCAACACCGTGGTGCTGGCCCAGCGCACGCCGCTGCACCCGCCGCGCGAGGTGCTTGCCGAGCGCAGTGAGGCCATCCAGACTCGCTGGGGTTTGCCTGCGACCAAGTGGCTGCGGGTGTTCAAACCCCTGGCCATCTCCACACCATGAGCCCTACGCATGAGCACTACTGAAAAGCACCCTGGTTCTGTCGCCCACGCAGCCGCTGCCGCTGCGGTGGCCCGGCCCCATTCCGGCCCGGTGGAGTGGCACCACCTGGTGCGCTGGCTGCATGCCGACGGCGTGATCTCGGCCGCCGAGGCCCAGCGCACCACGGCGCGCTGTTCGCAGGCCGAGAGTGCACAGAACGCACTGGTGCGCCTGGCCAGTGTGGCCATGGAACGGGCCAGCGACGGCAAGCCGCTGGACATCGAGATGCTCACCGAGTACCTGGCGCGCCGCGCCGGGCTGGAATACCTGCGCATCGACCCGCTGCGCGTGGATGTGGGCCGGGTGGCCGACACCATGAGTGCGGTCTATGCCGAGCGCCACAAGGTGCTGCCGGTGCAGGTGTCTGCCAAGGAAGTGGTGGTGGCCACGGCCGAGCCCTTCATCACCGACTGGGTGGCCGAGGTGGAGCGCCAGGCGCGCCGCCCGGTGCGCCGGGTGGTGGCCAACCCGCAGGACATCCAGCGCTTCACCGCCGAGTTCTTTGCCCTGGCCAAGTCGGTGCGGGCGGCGCAGAAGAGCGGTGGCAACAGCGGTGGTGCCAGCTTCGAGCAGCTGGTGGAGCTGGGCAATTCCAACAAACAGCTCGACGCCAACGACCAGGGCGTGGTGCGGGTGGTGGACTGGCTGTGGCAGTACGCCTTCGGCCAGCGCGCCAGCGACATCCACCTGGAGCCCCGGCGTGAACAGGGCGTGATCCGCTTCCGCATCGACGGGGTGCTGCACCCCGTGTACCAGATGCCCATGGGCGTGATGAACGCCATGGTGGCGCGCATCAAGCTGCTGGGGCGCATGGACGTGGTGGAAAAGCGCCGCCCGCTGGACGGCCGCATCAAGACCCGCAACCCGCGCGGCGAAGAAATCGAAATGCGGATATCGACCTTGCCCACCGCCTTCGGCGAGAAGATGGTGATGCGGATCTTCGACCCCGACACGGCGGTGAAGGATCTCGACGCGCTGGGCTTCCCGCCGCACGATGCGCAGCGCTGGGAGGCGCTGGTCAAGCGGCCCCACGGCATCATCCTGGTGACCGGGCCCACCGGCTCGGGCAAGACCACCACGCTGTACTCCACCCTCAAGCGGGTGGCCACCGAGGCGGTGAACGTCAGCACCATCGAAGACCCGATCGAAATGATCGAGCCGGCCTTCAACCAGACCCAGGTGCAGCCGCAGCTCGACTTCAACTTCACCGAAGGCCTGCGCGCCCTGATGCGGCAGGACCCGGACATCATCATGGTGGGCGAAATCCGCGACCTGGCCACCGCCGACATGGCCGTGCAGGCCGCGCTCACCGGGCACCTGGTGTTCAGCACCCTGCACACCAACGATGCCCCTTCGGCCGTGACCCGGCTGATGGAGCTGGGCGTGCCGTCCTACCTCATCAACGCCACCCTGCTGGGTGTGCTGGCGCAGCGGCTGGTGCGCACCCTGTGCAAGCAGTGCAAGGTGCCCGACGACACGCCGGTGGACCAGCTCGACGCCGTCATCCGCCCCTGGAAGACCAGTGGCAGCTACCGGCCCTACAAGGCCGTGGGCTGCGTGGACTGCCGCATGACCGGCTATCTGGGGCGCATGGGCCTGTACGAGCTGCTGACCGTCACCGAGGCCTTCAAGTCCAGGGTGGACAAGGAGCCCGTGATCGACGCGCTGCGCCGCCAGGCCGTGCAGGACGGCATGCGCCCGCTGCGGCTGGCCGGTGCCCACCGCGTGGCCGACGGGCAGACCACCATCGAGGAAGTGCTCAGCACCACGCCCCCGCTGGAGTGAGCCGGCAGCCTGCCCCGGCATGTGCTGTGTCGGTGCCATGGTGGCCAGCGCTGCTGCGCCTATTGGGGGCATCCCTGTAGGTGGAATCCACATGCGGAGCAGCGTTGCCGCTTGTCACAATCGCCCATCGAAATTGTTCGAGGAGACAGCTTGTGAAGATCAAAAGTCAGAAGGACTTTTTTTCCGGCCTCATGTTCATGGGGGTCGGTGTGGCGTTTGCTTGGGGCGCCACCAACTACACCGTCGGCACTGGGGCCCGCATGGGGCCGGGGTATTTCCCGCTGATGCTGGGGATTGTGATGGCGGTGATCGGCATGTTGATCACTTTTTTCGCGCTCACGGTGGAAACGGTGGACGGTGCCAAGATCGGCAAATGGGCGTGGAAGCCGGTGGGCTACATCCTGGGGGCCAATTTCGCCTTTGGCGTGCTGCTGGGCGGTCTGCCCAGCGTCGGCATCCCGGCCATGGGAATGATCATCGCCATCTATGCGCTGGTGCTTATTTCCAGCTTGGCCGGCAGCGAGTTTGACCTCAAGGCGGTGCTGGTCCTGGCCACCGTGCTGGCGATCGGCAGCTATGTGGCCTTCATCTGGGCGTTGAAGCTGCAGATTCAGGTCTGGCCCACTTTCATTACAGGCTGAGGGAGCGCACACCATGGATCTGATTGCAAACCTCTCCCTGGGTTTTGGCGTTGCCTTCACGCCGATCAACCTGCTGTACTGCCTGCTGGGTTGTATCCTGGGTACCCTGATCGGTGTGTTGCCGGGCATCGGCCCTGTCGCCACTATCGCCATGCTGCTGCCCGCCACCTACGCGCTGCCCCCGGTGTCGGCGCTGATCATGCTGGCCGGTATCTACTACGGCGCGCAATACGGTGGCTCCACCACCGCCATTCTGGTGAATCTGCCGGGCGAGTCATCCTCGGTGGTGACCGTGATCGACGGCTACCAGATGGCGCGCAAGGGGCGAGCGGGGCCTGCGCTGGCGGCTGCTGGTCTGGGCTCGTTCTTCGCCGGTTCGGTGGGTACGCTGATCCTGGCTGCCTTCGCTCCGCCGCTGACCGAAGTGGCCTTCAAGTTCGGCCCTGCCGAATACTTCTCGCTGATGATCCTGGGCCTGATTGGTGCCGTGGTGCTGGCTTCGGGCTCGCTGCTGAAGGCGATCGCGATGATCGTGCTGGGTCTGCTGTTGGGTCTGGTGGGTACTGACGTGAACTCGGGCGTGGCCCGCTTCAGCTTCGATATCCCCGAACTGACCGACGGTATCGGCTTCGTCGCAATTGCCATGGGTGTGTTCGGCTACGGTGAAATCATCGCCAATCTGGCCCAACCAGAAGATGAGCGAGAAGTGTTCACCGGAAAGGTGCATGGCCTGTTCCCGACCAAGGAAGACTTCAAGCGCATGACGCCTGCCGTGCTGCGTGGCACGGCGCTGGGTGCAGCCCTGGGCATCTTGCCCGGCGGTGGTGCCTTGCTGGCAGCCTTTGCGGCCTACACGATCGAGAAGAAGACCAAGCTGCACCCAGGCGAAGTGCCCTTCGGCCAGGGCAACATCCGCGGTGTGGCGGCTCCCGAGTCGGCCAACAACGCCGGTGCGCAGACTTCCTTCATCCCGTTGCTGACGCTGGGCATTCCGCCCAACGCCGTGATGGCGCTGATGGTGGGTGCCATGACCATCCACAACATCCAGCCTGGTCCCCAGGTGATGACCAGCAACCCCGAACTGTTCTGGGGCCTGATCGCCTCGATGTGGATCGGTAATGCCATGCTGGTGATCCTGAACCTGCCGCTGATCGGCATGTGGATCAAGCTGCTGACCGTGCCCTACAAGTACCTGTTCCCGTCCATCGTGCTGTTCTGTGCGATTGGGGTGTATTCCACCAACAACAACACATTCGACATCTGGATGGTGGGTGCCTTTGGTTTCATCGGTTATGTTTTCTACAAGCTGGGCTGCGAACCTGCGCCCCTGCTGCTGGGCTTCATCCTGGGCCCGATGATGGAAGAAAACCTGCGCCGTGCCCTGCTGCTGTCGCGCGGCGACTGGAGCGTGTTTGTGACGCGCCCGCTGTCCGCCGGCCTGCTGGCTGCCGCTGCGCTGCTGCTGGTCATCGTGCTGCTGCCTGCGGTGAAGAACAAGCGCGAAGAGGCTTTCGTCGAAGACTGATGAACGCGTGATGCGTTACATGGAACGGCACCTTGGGGTGCCGTTTTTTCTGGTGGGTGTCCCTCGCGGTCGGCATTGCGACACAATCGGGTGACCCTTTGTCGCAGCGGAATCCATCACCCCATGCGTCTTCACCAGCCTTTGCTCCAGCACGCGCAGCGCAATGCTCTGCACAACGAGATCCACGCCCGCCCGCCGGAGTCCATGACGGCACCGCTGGCCATTTCCCACGTGGTCATGGCCTGTAATGCAGACCAGCGTGCCGCCAGCCGGGCCCATGTGGCGGCGCTGCTGTCCGACCACCACCTGCCGCAGCCGGACGCCCAGTCCACCCATATCCGCATGGACATCGGTGCGTTCCGCATCCGCTGGGAACTGCACACCGAGTTCATCACCTGGACTTTCACCCGCAGCATCGAGAGCCAGGGCTTCGGCGAGCGGGAGCCGGCCACCGCCATCCAGGTGGTGCCGCAGGCCTGGCTGGCGGCCTTGCCCGGTGAATGCCTGGCCGCACTGCACCTGTGGGTGCTGCCCACCAGCGTATTCGGCAGTACCTCGCTGGTGCGCCATGTGCTGATGGAGGACACCCTGGTGGCGTCGACCGTGGCCGACGGGCACGGCGAGGTGTACACCGACTTCGCTATCCACGCCGACAATTTCTCGCGGATGGTGCTGCTCACTGGCGGTATGACGCCGCGCCGCCTGGGCCGCCTGGTGCAGCGGCTGCTGGAGATAGAAACCTACCGCATGGCTGCGCTGCTGGGCCTGCCCGCCGCACGCGATGCATCGCAAGTGCTGGCCCATGCCGAGCGCGAACTGGCCGAGCTGGCCCAGGCCATCCGCAGCGCCAGCCGCGCGCAAGAGCCCGAGCTGCTCGACCGCCTGACCCGCCTGGCCGGCAAGGTGGAGAGCCAGTATGCCGACACCCATTCGCGTTTCTCGGCCAGCGCAGCCTATTTCGAGTTGGTGGACAAACGGATTGAGGACATCGCCGAGTCGCGCCTGGCCGGTATGCAGACCATCGGTGAATTCATGGAGCGCCGCCTGACCCCCGCCCGCAGCACCTGCGAATGGGCCACGCGCCGCCAGGACGCCTTGTCGCAACGGGTATCGCGTATCAGCAACCTGCTGCGCACCCGGGTCGAGATCGAACAGCAGCTCAGCAGCCAGGCGCTGCTGACCACCATGAACCGCCGCCAGGACCTGCAGCTGCAGCTGCAGTCCACGGTGGAGGGTCTGTCGGTGGCGGCCATCACCTACTACATCGTGGGCCTGGTGGGCTACCTCGCCAAAGGCGCGCAAAAGGTGGGCTGGCCCTTCAGCCCCGAGAGCACCACGGCCGTGGCCATCCCATTGGTGGCCGTAGCCGTGTGGTGGTCGCTGCGCCAGGTACATCACCGTATCCAGGGCAAGCTCGGGTCATGAACATCACCCACGCCAACCCCTACCGCTCCACCCGGTTGCCCGTCTTCGCGCGCAACGTGGTGGCCACCTCGCACCCGCTGGCGGTGCAGGCCGGCCTGCGGGTGATGCAACAGGGTGGCAACGCGGTGGACGCGGCTGTGGCCGCCGCTGCGGTGATGACCGTGGTGGAGCCGGTCAGCAACGGTCTGGGCAGCGACGCGTTCTGCATCCTTTGGGATGGGCAGGCGCTGCACGGCCTCAATGCCGCAGGTAGCGCGCCGCAGGCCTGGACCCCCGCGTATTTCGAGCGCCAGCACGGTGCCGGCGCCACCAGCCCGCCCAAGCGCGGTGTGGATTCGGCCACCGTGCCGGGCGCGGTGGGCGCCTGGGCCGCGCTCAGCGCCCGGTTTGGCCGTCTGCCGTTTGCCGACCTGATGGCGCCGGCCATCGACATCGCCGAGCGGGGCTACCTGGTGCCGGTGGTGGTGCAGCAGAAGTGGGCCGCCGCCACGCCCGAGTTGCAGGCGCTGCCCGGTTTTGCGCAGGCCTTCCTGCCCTGGGGCCGCGCGCCGCAGGTGGGTGAGCTGTTCCGTTTCCCCGCCGCCGCGCGGGGCCTGCGGGCCATCGCCGCCAGCCAGGGCGAGGCTTTTTACAGGGGCGAGATCGCTGCCGCGCTGGAGCGGTTTGCACGCACCCATGGCGGCAGCCTCACCCAGCGCGATCTGGCCGCTTACCAGCCCGAGTGGGTGACCCCCATCCAGCGCCACTACCGCGGCTACACCCTGCACGAGATCCCGCCCAGCGGGCAGGGCATTGCGGCGTTGATGGCGCTGGGCATCCTGGAGCAGTTCGACCTGGGCGCCTTGCCGGTGGACTCGGTGGCCGCGCAGCACCTGCAGATCGAGGCGATGAAGCTGGCGTTTGCCGATGTGTACCGCTATGTGGCCGAGCCTTCGGCCATGGCATTGACCCCCGCGCAGATGCTCGACGACACCTACCTGGCCAGCCGTGCCCAGCTGATCGACATGCATCGCGCACAGGACTTCCAGGCTGGCAACCCGGTCAAGGGCGGCACCATCTACCTCACCGCCGCCGACGAGCAGGGCATGATGGTCAGCTTCATCCAGAGCAACTACATGGGCTTTGGCTCGGGCTGCGTGGAGCCGGACTTCGGCATCAGCCTGCACAACCGGGGCCATGCCTTCAGCCTGGCCGCCAGCAGCCCCAATGTGGTGGCGCCGGGCAAGCGGCCCTTCCACAGCATCATCCCCGCCTTCCTCACCCGGGGCGGCCAGCCGGTGATGAGCTTCGGCGTGATGGGCGCCAACATGCAGCCCCAGGGCCATGTGCAGACCCTCGTGCGACTGCTCGACCACGGCCAGGGCCTACAGGCCGCGTGTGACGCACCGCGCTGGCGCTTCAACGCGGGCCGCTCCATCAATGCCGAAAGCCACATGGCCCCCGGCACCCTGCAGGGCCTGCAGGCGCTGGGCCACCAGGTCGAGCGTATCAACGACTCTTACCAGGACTTCGGTGCCGGCCAGTTCATCTGGCGCATGGGCGATCCGGCGGTAGAGGGCTATGTGGCTGCCAGCGACCCCCGCCGGGATGGCGCTGCGGCTGGTTTTTGATGTCAAAAGTGGCTGGGGCGAGCATTTTTCCTTGGCATGCTGCTTTTAAATCAATAGCATCAGGGTTGCTGCTGGCCACACTGGGCGCCATTGCCTTGAACGGCAAGGCCATCATCGCCAAGCTGGCCTACCGCCATGGGGTGGATGCCGTCACGCTCATCCTGTACCGCATGCTGTTCGCCATGTACGTCTGGTGCGCCGGCTCGGCTCCATGCAATTGGTGGGGCCGATGTCCACCATCCTCATGGGGGTGTTCATTCTGGGGGGCCTTTCACCGCCTGGATCGCCGCCGGCACGGTGCTGGTGGTGGCATGCATCTATGTTTTCAGCAAGGCCCCGCAGAAATAGTTTCACCCCCGGGCATCGCGATAGCTCTCGCCAACCCCCTTGGCAAGGGGGCCACACCAGCAGACTGGCAGAGCCAGATCTGCGGTGTCTGCTGGAAGGGTTGGGCATGACCCATACCGCAGGGTGTAATGGCATGAGTCGTTAATAAGTTTGAAAAGGAGTTGGTATGGATCTGGGAATCGCAGGCAAATGGGCGCTGGTATGTGGCGCCAGCAAGGGGCTGGGCTGGGGCTGCGCGCAGGCGCTGGCCCGTGAAGGCGTGCATGTGCTGATGGTGGCGCGCGGCGCCGAGGTGTTGCAGGCCGCCACGGCCCAGCTGGCAGCACAGGCCGAAGTGCCCGCCGGCACGCAGGTGCAATGTGTGGCAGCCGACATCACCACCGAAGCCGGCCGCGCCGCCGTGTTCGCCGTGCGGCGCGAGTTCGACATCGTGGTGACGAATGCCGGCGGCCCACCCCCCGGCGACTTCCGCGACTGGGACCGCGACGCCTGGATCAAGGCCGTGGACGCCAACATGCTCACCCCCATCGAGCTCATCAAGGCCACCGTGGACGGCATGGCCGCACGCGGCTTTGGCCGCATCATCAACATCACGTCGAGCGCGGTGAAGTCCCCCATCGACATCCTGGGCTTGTCCAACGGCGCACGCAGTGGTCTGACCGGTTTTGTGGCGGGTGTGTCGCGCAGCGGCCTGGCCGCCAAGGGTGTGACCATCAACAACCTGCTGCCCGGCGCCTTCGACACCGACCGCCTCAAAGGCACCATGGCCGGCGCTGTGCAGAAAACCGGCCAGACCCTGGAGGCCGTGCGCGCGGCGCGGCAGAAGACGATTCCGGCGGGGCGCTTCGGTACGCCGGAAGAGTTTGGTGCCGTCTGTGCGTTTCTGAGCAGCGTGCATGCGGGCTACATGACGGGGCAGAACGTGCTGGTGGATGGTGGGGCGTATCCGGGGACGTACTGACGGGGCTTTCGGCGCAGGGCGTCAAGGTGGGCGTTAGGCGTCACTGCGGCAGTGAGAAGACAGGAAGCCTCAGTCCAAAGGCTATGGAAGCAAGTCGGGTACTTGCCACCGTGACGGCGCCAGCAGCGAATGCCACGGTAGTTGGCACTTTGGCCCCACGCAGCACAAGGTACACAGCGATGCCGGCAATGGCAGCAGAGGCATAGATGTCGTGACGAAGAATCAAAGGAATCTTTCCAGACAAGACATCACGCATGACGCCACCACCAGCGCCAGTCAATGTGCCCATCAGAATAACCACCAAGGCCCGGCAGCCGGCCTTTTCTGCCACTTGCGCTCCGGATATTGCAAAAAGCGCAAGTCCCAGCGCATCCGCTATCAGCAGCGCATCGACCGGGATGGGAAGGATCTGCACCCACACAAGCGTCGCCAAGGCCGCGCCAACGATGGTGTAGAGGGGTAGGGGATCTTTGATCCAGAAAATGGGGTGCCTGTTGAGAAGAGCATCTCGAATGGTTCCCCCGCCTACCGCAGTGATGGATGCGAGCACCAAGACGCCCAACAGATCGAACTGCGCAGCAACCCCCGCAAGCGCGCCGCTGGCGGCAAAGACTGCTACCCCAAACAGGTCGAGTATGTACAAGAGCACGGCAGTGTTTATAACGTGGCCTGACGTTTGACTATAGCGGTGAAAAAGTGGCTTGTGCGCGGGATGGCCGACTGCCTCCCCCCACTGTTCAGCGCTTGGCTGACACCACAATACCCGCCACGATCAGTACAAAGGCCACCGCGTGGTACCAGTGCGGCGCTTCGCCCAGGAAGGCGGCCGACATCAGCGCGGCGAACAGCGGGGTGAGGTTGAGGAAGAAGGCCGCCACGTTGGGGCCGGCGCGCTGCACGCCGGCGCCCCAGCTGCGGTAGGCGAGGATGGCCGGGCCGATGGCGATGTAGAGCAGGGCGGCTGCCAGCGGCAGGCCCCAGGCGATGGTCTGCGGGCCCACCAGCCATTCGCCGGCGGCAAAGCTGCCCGACCAGCCCAGGCCGAACACCATCTGCGCCATCAGGAAGGCGGCCCAGTCCTGGCGCACGGCAGCCGGTTCCGAGGTGCGGGCCAGCAGCCAGCTGTAGAAGGCCCAGGAGAGGGTGGCCAGCAGCATGTAGAGGTCGCCCGGCACCATGCGCAGGCCCAGCAGCTGCTGCCAGTCGCCGCGGCTCAGCACCAGCAGCACACCGGCGATGGACAGCACCGCACTGATGATCTGTGTGCGCGACACCGACGCGCCAAAGAACAGCCAGCCGGTGGCCAGCATCCACACCGGCATGCTCGACGCCACCAGGGTCACGTTGATCGGGGTGGAGGTCTGCAGCGCCAGGTACTGCAGCGCGTTGTAGACGCCCACGCCCAGCAGGCCCAGCAGGGCATAACGCCGCCAGTGCGGCCACAGCGGGCTGCTGCGGCGCAGCACCTGGCCGGCAAAGGGCAGCAGCAGTGCGAAGGCCAGCAGCCAGCGGATGAAGTTCAGCGCCATCGGCGGCACCATGTCGTGCACCAGCCGGCCCACCACCGCGTTGCCGGCCCACAGCAGGGGCGGCAGGGTCAGCAGGGCGATGGTGGAGGGGGTCAGGCGCTGGTGCATGGCGGAGAGGAAAATTCGGGCGGAACCGGCAACTGTAACCACCTTGCCCGGCCTCTGCAGGTGGGTGCCCGAATGCCGTGGGGTGCGGCGTAATGGGGCTGAGGCCGGGTTCCGCTGCCAAAACCGTGGCACGATGCCAGGCCTGCTTTTGTGCAGCCCCAACACCTGAGGAGACCCGTATGACCCAAGCCATTCACATCCACCAGCACGGTGGGCCGGAGCAACTGCAACTCGTGGACGTCACCGTGGGTGAGCCAGGCCCGGGCGAGATCCGCATCCGCCACAAAGCCATTGGCCTGAATTTCATCGACGTGTACCACCGCACCGGCCTGTACCCGCTGGCCATGCCCGCCGGGATTGGCATGGAGGCTTCGGGCATCGTGGAGGCGGTGGGAGAGGGCGTCACCCACCTGCGCGTGGGCGACCGTGCCGCCTATGCCAGTCAGCCCCCGGGCAGCTATTGCGAAGTGCGGGTGATGCCGGCCAAGTGCGTGTGCAAACTGCCCGACGCCATCAGCTTCGAGACCGGTGCGGCCATGATGCTCAAGGGCCTGACGGCGCAGTACCTGCTGAAGAAAACCCGCCCGGTGGAGGGCCTGGAGCCAGGTGACTTTGTGCTGTTCCACGCCGCCGCGGGTGGTGTGGGCCTGATTGCCTGCCAATGGGCCAAGGCCCTGGGCCTGCGGCTCATCGGCACCGCCGGGTCGGATGCCAAGTGCCAACTGGCGCTGGCCAACGGCGCAGCCCATGCCATCAACTACAGCACCGAAGATTTCACCGCCCGCGTCAAGGAGATCACCGGTGGCAAGGGGGTCAAGGTGGTCTACGACTCGGTCGGCAAGGACACCTGGGACAAGTCGCTGGAATGCCTGCGCCCCTTCGGCCTGATGGCCAGTTTCGGCAACGCCTCGGGCCCCGTGCCTCCGTTCGCGCCGGGCATGCTGGGGGCCAAGGGCTCGCTGTACGTCACGCGCCAGACGCTGTTCACGCATATCGCCACCCGCGAGTCCACCCAGGCCATGGCGGACGACCTGTTCGAGGTGGTGGCCAGCGGCAAGGTCAATATCCATATCGCCCAGAGGTACCCGCTGGCGCAGGTGCAGCAGGCGCACCGCGACCTGGAGGCGCGCAAGACCACCGGCTGCACCATCCTCACGCTGTGAGCAGGCCTGTCCCAGCCTGGCTGCAGGAGGCCCGCACCCGGGCCGTGCAGCCGCCGCTGCGGCCCCGCGTGCCGCTGTGGATCGGTCAGCAACCGGTGGGTTCGGTCGAGCCCGGTGTGCTGGATGGCCTGAACCTGCAGGGCGTGGCCTTGCCGCACCAGCGGGATGGACAGACGGGCTGGCTGTTGCAGGGCGATGCCACCCACGGTCTGCACCTGCTGGCGCTGGCCTTGCGGGATGCCGGGCGCGCAGCCGTCTGGCGCCATGAGCAGTTGCGGGTGTGTGCACCGGACGGTGCGCACATCGGCACGGTGGAGCGTGCCGTGGTGCGCCCGCTGGGCATCGCCACCCGGGCTGTGCATCTGGTCGCCGACACTCCCGATGGGCGTATGTGGGTGCAGCAGCGCTCGCTGCGCAAACCCAACGACCCGGGCCGCTGGGACACCCTGATGGGTGGCATGGTGTCGGCTGCCGACGACCTGCCGCAGGCGCTGGCGCGTGAGACCTGGGAAGAGGCCGGTCTTCGGCTCGACCAGCTGCAGGGGCTGGCACATGGCGGCTGTGTGGGTTTTCGCCGCCCCAGTGGTGGTGATGGCAACGAGCAGGACATCGGCTACACGATGGAAGACATCGACTGGTTCCATGCCGTGCTGCCCGAGGGGGTGGTGCCGCAGAACCAGGACGGCGAGGTGGAACAATTTGTATTGCTCGAGCGTGCGGCGCTGGAGCCCATGCTGGAGCAGGGCCTGTTCACGCTGGAGGCTGCGCTGGTGGTGGCCGCATTCTGGGGCTTGTGATCCGCCTGAAGTGTGTGACGAATTGTCATGAAACTGACAAAAAAATGTCACAAAACCGGGGGGTGCGTGGTGTCAAATCGATGCACTGTCACATCCCAGGAGCGCCCCCGTGAACGCTATCAAGAAAGCCCAGAACTACATCGCCAAGGACCCCTACCGTGAATCGGCCAAGACGCTGGCGGAACTGGTGCTGACGCTGGAGTCGCACGAACCATTCTCTCTGGACAAGCTGTATGAGCTGGACCTGGAGCGTTTTAACCTGGCGATGGAAATCTTGCGGGAATGGCGTCTGGACCGCTACTACGCTGGTAAGTCCAAGCTGTACGACCTGTCGCTGCAGACCCAGGATCTGCATGACACCGCAGAGGCAGCGGCGAAGAACTGATTTACATCTCTTCCAGCTGCGCCGCACGGGACTCGCGCAGGCGGCTGGGTGCCAGTGCACCGGCCGACTCCAGAATGGGGTAGGCAATCGAGCAGATATGCGAGTTGATTCGCTTCAGATCACTCAGCAGGTCAATGTGTAATGAGCTGGTTTCGATGCTGGGCAGGGTGTTGCCGCTCAGGCGCGCCAGATGGGTGTCTGCATAGGCGCGCTCCAGGTCACGGAAGCGCGCTTTTTCTTGCAGCAGCTTCTGCGCGTCGCGCACATTGCCATTCAGGAACACCCCCATGCCCAGGCGCAGATTGGCCACCAGGCGGGTGTGCAGCTCGGCGATCTCGGCCATGCCTGCCTCCGAGAAGCTGCGGCCCTTGCGGATCTTCTTGTCCTCGATGTCGATCAGGATGCGCTCGATGCTGTCGCCGATGTGCTCCATGTTGATGGTGAAGCTGATGATGTCGGCCCAGCGACGAGCCTCCACCTCGCCCAGGGCTTCGCGCGAGATCTTGGTCAGGTAGTACTTGATGGCCGAGTACAACTCATCGACTGTGTCGTCCATCTTGCGCAGCTCTTCGGCCAGCTGCAGGTCGTTGTCGCGGATCACCGTGAGCATGCCCACCATCATCGTCTCCACCACGTCGGCCTGGTGCAGGGCTTCCCGCGCTGCGCAGGAAATGGCCAGCGACGGGGTGGACAGCGCCGACGGGTCCAGGTGACGCGGGCGCTGCAGGGTGCTGCTGCCCGCCTTGGGCAGTGGCAACAGCCGCTCGGTGAAACGCGCCACCCAGTGGGTCAGGCCGATGAAGCCCAGGCTGATGACGATGTTGAAAGCCAGATGGAACAACACCACGCTTTGCGTGGCATCGGGCAACAGCGGGCGGGCATGCTGGAGCCACAGGCCGATGAAGGGTGCCACCAGCGCCACGCCCAGGGCCTTGAACATCAGGTTGCCCAGCGTCACCTGGCGCACCGGCACGGCCGACTTGGCGGTGGTCAGCACCGCCAGCAAACCGCTGCCCAGGTTGGCGCCCAGCACCAGGCCAAGGGCCACATCCAGCGGCACCACGCTGGAGCTGGCCATGGCCGCAATCAGCAGCACGATGGCCAGGCTGGAATAGGCCAGCACCGCCAGCAGCGCACCCACGGTGATCTCCAGCAGCAGGTCGCTGTTGAGCGAAGTCAGCACGGCCTTCATGGCGGGGGACGATAGCAGGGGCTCGGTGGCTTCCACCACCATCTGCAGTGCCAGCAGCATCAGGCCCAGCCCGATCAGCACCCGGCCCACACGGCCGGCCGTGGTGGCCTGGCGCGAGATGAACAGCACCACGCCCGAGAAGATCAGCAGGGGCGACAGCCAGGATAAATCGACCGAAAACAGCATCGACATCAGTGCGGTGCCGATATCGGCGCCACGCATCACGGCCAGCGCCGCCGGCAGGGTGATCAGGCCCTGGCCGACGAAGGAGGAAGTCATGAGCGAGGTGGCGGTGCTCGACTGCACCAGGGCCGTCACGCCGATGCCGGAGAGGGCCGCGCTGAAGCGGTTGCCCATGCTGCGGGCCAGCAGGCTGCGCAGATTGGCGCCAAACACCCGCAGCACACCCGTGCGCACCATGTGGGTTCCCCACACCAGCAGGGCCACGGCGGCGAGGAGGTTCAACAGGTGCTTCATGGATGGTGGAGAGGCTTGTTATTTGTCATAAAAATGACACAGAAGCATACTCCTGATTCGATAGCATTACCTGCCACCCCACCGCCCGCATTCAGATGTTTGCGCAGTAGTCCACACCAGTGCTCCCGTAGCGGCCTGGGCGGTGTTCTTTACTTCCCTTTGCGCACGCGCAGGATTTCGTCGAGGATCAGGCAGATAGCGCCGATGGTGATGGCCGCGTCGGCCACGTTGAAGGCCGGGAAGTGCCAGCCGCGGAAGTGGAAGTCGAGGAAGTCCACCACATAGCCGTGCATCATCCGGTCCACCACGTTGCCCACGGCGCCACCCAGGATGCAGGCCAGTGCAAAGGCAAACAGCTTCTGCCCCGAATGCGCGCGCAGCAGCACGATGATGAACACCGCCGCCGCCACGCCAATGCCCGTGAACAGCCAACGCTGCCAGCCCGAGGACTGGGCCAGGAACGAGAAGGCCGCGCCGGTGTTGTGCGCCCGCACCACGTTGAAGAAGCTGGTGACGTAGGTCACATCGCCCAGCTGGTAGTAGCCCAGGATCAGCGTCTTGGTGAACTGGTCAGCCAGGAAGATGAGGCCAGCCAGCGCTAGCCAGGGCCACATGCTGGCGCCCTTTTTTCCCGATGTGGCCTTGGCCATTACGCGACCGCCCGGGCTTCACCCGCGCCATACAGGTTGCTGGTGCAGCGGCCACAGAGCGTGGGGTGGGCCGTGTCCACACCCACGTCGGCGCGGTAATGCCAGCAACGCTCGCATTTCGCATCGGAACTGGGCTTTACCGAGATTTCCAGAGTGCTTCCAGCTACTAATTCGATAGCGGAGGTGATGAAGACAAACTTCAGGTCATCCCCCAGGCTGGCCAGCAGCGCATGGTCTTCCGGTGCCGCCGTGAGTGTGACGGTGGCTTGCAGGGACGAGCCCACCTGGCCGGCGGCACGCAGGGTTTCGATTTCCTTGTTCACCGCATCGCGGATCTCGCGGATACGTGTCCACTTGGCCAGCAGGCCTTCGTCGGCGCCGGCCACCGCGCTGTAGGTCTCCAGGAAGATGGAGTCGGACGCGCCAAACACCTTCCAGGCTTCTTCAGCCGTGAACGACAGGAAGGGCGCCATCCAGCGCAGCATGGCGTGGGTGATCTGGTGCAGCGCGGTCTGGGCGCTGCGGCGTGCCAGGCTCTTGGGCGCCGTGGTGTACAGGCGGTCCTTGAGCACGTCGAGGTAGAAGCCGCCCAGGTCTTCCGAGCAGTACAGCTGCAGCTTGGCCACCACGGGGTGGAACTCGTACACCTTGTAGTGCGCCAGTACCGTGGCCTGGAACTCGGCCGCGCGCGTGAGCGCGTAGCGGTCGATCTCCAGCATCTGGTCAAAGGGCACCGTGTCGGTGGCGGGGTCGAAGTCGCTCACGTTGGCCAGCAGGAAGCGCAGCGTGTTGCGGATGCGGCGGTAGGCATCCACCACGCGGGCCAGGATCTTGTCGTCGCCCGCGATGTCGCCCGAGTAGTCGCTGGCGGCCACCCACAGGCGGATGATTTCTGCGCCCAGCTTCTTGTTGATCTCTTGCGGGTCGATGCCGTTGCCGAGCGACTTGCTCATCTTGCGGCCCTGGCTGTCCACCGTGAAGCCGTGGGTCAGCAGGCCGCGGTAGGGCGCGCGGCCCTCCAGCGCGGATGCCAGCAGCAGCGAGCTGTGGAACCAGCCGCGGTGCTGGTCATGGCCTTCCAGGTACAGATCGGCCTCGGGGCCGCGATCATGGAACTGTGGCGCGTGTGTGCCGCGCAGCACGTGGAAGAAGGTGGAGCCCGAGTCGAACCACACCTCCAGGATGTCGGTGCTCTTGGTGTAGCAGGCAGCGTCATCAGTGCCCAGGATCTCTTCGGGCGTCACGCGGCTCCAGGCCTCGATGCCGCCCTTCTCGACGATATCTGCCGCCTGGTCCATGATCTCCATGGTGCGCGGGTGTAGCTCGCCCGAATCCTTGTGCAGGAAGAACGGGATCGGCACGCCCCAGCTGCGCTGGCGCGAGATGCACCAGTCGGGCCGGCCAGCGATCATGTCGTGCAGGCGGGCCTTGCCGTTCTCGGGGTAGAAGCTGGTGTGTTCGATGGCGTCCAGCGCAATCTGGCGTAGCGTCTTGGCGGGCTTTTCACCGGCCTTGGTGAACACACCTTCACCTTCATCCATGCGGATGAACCACTGCGCCGCCGCGCGGTAGATCACCGGCGTCTTGTGGCGCCAGCAATGGGGGTAGCTGTGGGTGATGTCCTTGGTGGCCATCAGGCGGCCGGCGTTGCGCAGCGCCTCGATGACGACCGGCACGGCCTTCCAGATGTGCAGGCCGCCGAACAGCGGGAAGTCGGGCGCATAGGTGCCGTTGCCCTGCACGGGGTTCAGGATGGCGTCCAGCGCCAGGCCGTGGGACACGCAGGAGTTAAAGTCTTCCAGGCCGTAGGCGGGGGAGGAGTGGACGATACCGGTGCCGTCGTCGGCGGTGGCGTAGTCGGCCAGGTACACCGGCGACAGGCGTTGGTAGCCAGCATCCACGTCATACAGCGGGTGCTCGAATTCCAGCCCGCCGAGCTTCTCGCCCAGCGCCGTGGCCAGCACGGTGCCGGTGAGGCCATAACGCGCCATGCAGTCTTCCACCAGGGACTCGGCCAGCACCAGCAGGCCGCGTTCGGTGTCCACCAGCGCATAGGTGATGGCGGGGTTCAGGTTCAGCGCCTGGTTGGCGGGGATGGTCCAGGCGGTGGTGGTCCAGATCACCACGAAGGCGTCTTTCGCCAGCGTGGGCAGGCCAAAGGCGGCGGCCAGCTTGGCGGGGTCGTGGGCCTTGAAGGCCACGTCCAGCGTGGTGCTCTTCTTGTCGGCGTATTCGATCTCGAACTCGGCCAGCGAGCTGCCGCAGTCGAAGCACCAGTACACGGGCTTGAGGCCGCGGTACACAAAGCCGCGCTCCATCACGCGCTTGAACGCGCGGATTTCGCCCGCCTCGTTGGCGAAGTTCATCGTTTTGTAGGGGTTGTCCCATTCTCCGAGCACGCCCAGGCGCTGGAAGTCGGCCATCTGCTGGGCGATCTGCTCGGTGGCGTAGGCGCGGCTTTTGGCCTGCATGTCGTCGCGGCTCAGGTTGCGGCCGTGCTTCTTCTCGATGGCGTTTTCGATGGGCAGGCCATGGCAGTCCCAGCCGGGCACGTACAGCGCGTCGAAGCCTTCGAGCTGGCGCGCCTTGGTGATCATGTCCTTGAGGATCTTGTTCACCGCGTGGCCCATGTGGATCTGGCCGTTGGCGTAGGGCGGGCCGTCGTGCAGGATGAACTTGGGCGCGCCGTGGCGGGCGTCGCGCAGGCGCTTGTACAGGCCCTTGTCTTCCCATTCCTTCACCCAGCCCGGCTCGCGCTTGGGCAGGTCGCCGCGCATGGGGAAGGGGGTGTCGGGCATGTTCAGCGTGCTGCGGTAGGCGCTGGTGGGGGTGGTGTTTTCAGACATAAAAGACCTTGTGGCGGCCTGCATGAACCGCAGGGCGCTATGAAAATGGGAGCCGAAATGGGAACGTTTGAGGGCAACGGCGCGCTGGCGGCGCCGCGTCAAATTCGGTCGCGCGTGGTCTGGCGGTGAGTCTGGCCGTGCAGCGACGGGGCCGACGCGAAGAAAGCGCGTGCGTCTTCGCAGTCTTTCGCGATGCCGGCGGTCAGCGCGTCCAGACTGGTGTACCTCAATTCGTCGTGCAGTTTGTGCAGCAGTTCCACGCGGATGATTTTACCGTATGCCCCCTCGGGGCCCAGGGCGGCGGGCCATTCCAGGCAGTGGGTCTCCAGCAGCACCCGTCCGCCGTTGACATCGTTGGGGTCCAACGAGGGGCGCACGCCCATGTTGGCCACGCCCGGCAAGGGCTTGTCCCCGAGGCCCCACACCTGCACCGCAAAGATGCCGGCAGCAGCCGGTTTCCAGTGCGAAAAGCGCAGGTTCAGGGTGCGGAAGCCGTCGCCCCGGTGCGGGGCCGTGGCGCCGAGTTCGCGGCCGAGTTTGCGGCCATGCACCACATGGCCGCTGAGACTGTAGGGGCGGCCGAGCAGTTGCGCCGCCATGGCCATGTCCCCGGCGGCCAGGGCTTCGCGCACGGCAGAGCTGGAAACACGCAGGCTTCGGACCTCATAGCTGTTCATGCGTGCGACGTCGAAGCCCTGCGCCTGGCCTGCGGCGTCGAGCATGGCGTAGTCGCCGAGCCGTTTGGCGCCAAAGCGGAAGTCGTCGCCCACCAGTACGTAGCGCACGCCCAGGCCCTCGCGCAGAACGTCCTGGATGAAGGCTTCGGGCGATTGTGCTGCCAGCCTGGCGTTGAAGCGCAGCACCACCACCTGGTCGATGCCGCATTGCTCCAGCTCGGTAAGTTTGTCGCGCAAGGTGCTGATGCGGGCGGGAGCCAGGCTGGATTTGCCCGCCACCTCGGCAAAGTAGTCGCGCGGATGGGGCTCGAAGGTCAGCACGCAGCTGGGCAAGCCCCGGTGGTGGGCCTCGTTTTTCAGCAGCGCCAGCATGGCCTGGTGGCCGCGGTGTACGCCGTCGAAGTTGCCAATGGTCAGCGCGCAGGCAGGTGCAATGCCCGGGTGCTGGAAGCCGCTGAAGACGCGCATGGATAGTATCTTTTTGATAGCGGCTTGCGCCCATCCTATGCGAGGGGGAAGCCAATTTGTCACAAAAACAAGGTATATTGTGACGCAGCAGACGGTATGTGGTGTCGAACTTCGATCTCCATGGCGCCCGTCTTGCTGTTCTGACTTGGAGTTCCGTGTTCCCCCGTGCCCGTACTGTGTGCAAGGAAGGAGTCGTGTCTTGAAGGTCTTGAAACTGTCTGCCCAGGGTCTGCCTCAGTCGTGGATCTCGCTGGAAGAAGCCGTGACGCACTATGCTGCGCAGGACGTGCGCTGGGAGCTGGGCGCGCAGGTGGCGGTGTTCCATGGCGGGCACAACGCGGTCACCGGCCAGCAGTCCATCGTCACCGTCAACAGCATCATCGGCACCCGGGGTGTTCCGAATATCAACCCCTTCGACCTGCACCCCAGCCTGACCAACACCAAGCTGTTCACCCGCGACCGCAACGTCTGCGCCTACTGCGGCAACCACTTCCATGAAGACCTGCTGACCCGCGAGCACATCAAGCCCCTGGGCCAGCGCGGTGCCGACCACTGGATGAACGTGGTCACGGCCTGCAAACCCTGCAACCACCGCAAGAGCAATCGCACCCCCGAGCAGGCCAACATGCCCCTGCTGTACGCCCCCTACGTGCCCAGCCTGTGGGAAGACTTCATCCTGCGCAACCGGCGCATCCTGGCCGACCAGATGGAGTTTTTGATGGCGCACGTGCCGCGATCCTCGCGGTTGTTGAACTAAGGATTTATCCGTAAATAATGTTGACAGCCAGATCAATCTTGCGCAGAGCGATGAGGGCATCGGCAAGGTGGTTGAGCGCAAGGAAAGTGTGTTCAAGTTTCTCGTGGCGTACCAACAGCTTGCGGAATCTGTTGAACTACCCATGGCCAGCCTCAACTACCCAGCGGCGCGCCTTCTTCTTCGGATCGCGTTTCCTGTACTCTGCCTCGCTCTTGCGGCCAATCATGTACGGGGTGTACTCGTGTGCCAGGATGATCTTCAGGGCGTTTCCTCCCGGTAGCCCGCATCAACATAGGTGCTTGCTGCAGCGCTGTGCAGGCGTAGGGCGCTTGACCTTGGACCAGGACAACACAGCCTCAAGTTGCGTCACGTCATGCGCGTTGGCTCCCGTCACGACGAGGAACAACGGGACGCCACGCCCGTCCACCCGCAAGTGACGTTTGATGCACTTCCCCCCCCCCCCCCCCCCGATCCGTCGGGTTGCACGCCACTGCCTCTTGTGCCAACGGCGCCTTGAACATGGCCCCGTCAATACTCTGCCAGCGTTAGGCGATACCTTCGCAATCGTCATACTCGGCCAGACCCAAGCGCCACAAGTCCTCGAAAAACCCGGCCTTGGACCACACCATGAATTTCTGATGGATCGCGCTGGCGCTACCAAAGCGCTCAGCAGGCAATGCCTTCCATTGGCAGCCGGTGCGCAGTACATACATGATTGCCTCGAACACAGCTGCGGCGGCATCGTGGGGCGACCCGCTCCAGCTGCGCGTTTGTATTGCTTGCTGAGGTCCCGCAATGGCTGCGGTACCAATGGCCACTCCCGTTTCCAGAACTCGTCCGTCACTTCCCAAGAATTGGCATGCGCCTTGACCATCCACTGCTCCTGCGTCGAAGCGCGGGCGACTCAAGGCAGTAGTTTAATTTACGGACAAATCCTAGGTGTCGCATCCTGGACGATCATAGGGCCGCTTGCGGAACATGTGTGGATGCTCCTGGTACCAGTTCTTCATGGCCTGCATAGGCGTAGGCGTCTTGCTACCCAGCGCTGACTGCGGCAACTGGTGGTTGTACAAAGACACATAACGCAGCAAAGTCTTCTCCATGTTTTCGCTGCTGTTGAACCGCTCCACCACACCGTTGGTTCTCGGGGTTCGGTGCTCCATGCTCAGTTCCTGGCACAGTTGGTCGAATTCATGGTTGCCACGGGGCTCGCGCTCCCTGCTGGCAAACAGGCGGTCGGTGAACTCCTTGCCGTTGTCTGTCAGCAGTTTGGTGATCCTGATCGGACAGGTCTTGTGCGGCACCCTCGGAAAGGCCTGTGCATTGGCGGCGCAGACACCGGTTCAGGCCTGAGCGCGAGACATGGGGGCAAATGAACTCCCGCGTGACGGCCATCAGGTCATCCAGGGGCAGCAGCAAGGTGCGCAGCAGGTGAATCACCATGATCTCTGCACTCGCGTGAGCACGACGGTCTACAGGCGAAGGGCCGTGCGCGAACGGTTGCCGAAGACCTCGCGCTTCGTCCATTTGTAGACCGTCTGTTCGTTGATGCCATGGCGCTGGGCCAAGAGATTAGCTTTCTCGCTGCTGGCAGCGATCTCAGCTCGCACGGCAGGTAAGGTTCAAGCGTTCTTATGCGGGGCTATCAACATGGCTTCATTCTCTGGGTGGACGGACAAGACACTATCAATTCTTGCAGAACCGCTCTGACCATGAACAGTGGACAGCGTTTAGAGTCTATGCAATCGTCCGGTATGAACGTCTAGGCAAACACCCCCGCCGTGTCCTGCATCCGTGCCGACACCTCGCCCAGGTGGTGCAAGGTGTCGCCAAAGGTCATCTCCAGCTGGGTCAGCTTCTTGAAGTAGTGGCTGCCGATGTACTCGTCCGTCACGCCGATGCCGCCGTGCAGCTGCACCGACTGCTGGCCCACGAAACGCATCGAGCAGCCCAGCTGGTACTTGGCGCGGGCCAGGGCGCTGCGGCGCTCGTCTGCGGGGGCGTTGAGCTTGAGGCTGGCGTAGTAGCCCATCGAGCGGGCCAGCTCCAGCTGCATCTTCATGTCCGACACGCGGTGGCGCAGCGCCTGGAAGCTCGCAATGGCCACACCGAACTGCTTGCGCTGGTTCATGTACTCCACCGTCACCGCCAGGGTCTTGTCCATCACCCCCACGGCTTCGGCGCAGGTGGCGGCGATGCCGATGTCCACCGCATGCTCCAGCGCGGCGAGGCCATCGCGGGTGACGAGGGTGGCGGCTGCCTGGTCCAGCACCACCTCGGCGGCACGGCTGCCGTCCTGGGTGCCATAACCACGGCTGGCCGCGCCGTCGGCGCTGCGTTCCACCAGGAACAGGGCGAGTTTTCCGTCCAGCATGGCGGGCACCAGCCAGGCGTCCGCCATGTCGCCAGCGGGCACTATGCTTTTGGTAGCGCTCACTGACCATTCTGAGCCGGCAGGCGCTGCTTTTGCTTCACAAATATCAAGCCGGTAACGGGCCTGGCGTTCCTGGTAGGCCAGCACCACCAGGGCTTCGCCGCTGGCAATTTTAGGCAACCATTGGGCCTGCACGTCGGCTGGGGCGTAGCCCGAGACGATGCCGCCGGCAATCAACGCCTGGGCCAGCGGCTCCAGCACGATGCCGCGGCCCAGCTCTTCCATGGCCACCATGGCTTCGGTGGGGCCCATACCCATGCCGCCGTGGTCGTCGGACACGTACAGCCCGCACAGGCCCAGTTCGGCCAGTTCATTCCAGGCGTCACGCGAGAAGCCACCTTGCGCCACCGTCGCACGGCGGCGCTCGAAGCTGTAGCCCTTGTCCACCCATTTACGGACGGCGTCGCGCAGTTGTTCCTGGTCGTTCGAGAAATCGAAATCCATGTCTGAGTCTCCAGTAAATAGAGCCCCCATGCTCGCCCTTGGCTCGCTGCCCCCCGAGGGGGCGTGATTTGCCTTGGGGCGGCCCGGCGGCAAATCATCCAAGAACCGTCTGGGCGACGATGTTGCGTTGAACTTCATTCGAGCCACCGTAGATGGTGGTCTTGCGCAGGTTGAAATAAGTCGAGGCTAGCGGCGCATGGGCCACCACGCCGCCGGGGAAGTTGCCCTGCCAGCCGGCCTCCATGGCTTCTTCGATGAACGGCAGGCTGAACGGGCCGGCCGCCAGCATCATCAGTTCGCCATAGCGCTGCTGGATCTCGCTGCCACGGATCTTGAGCAGGCCAGCGATGTCCAGCGAGTTCTTGCCCGACTTCTCGGCCGACAGCACGCGCAGCACCAGCATCTCCAGCGCCACCACGTCCACTTCGAGCTTGGCGATCTCGTCGCGGAAACGCGGGTCGTCCCACAGGCCTTCGTTGCGGGCGATGCGCTTGAGGCGCTCCAACTCGCGCTTGCTGCGGTTCACGTCGGCGATGTTGGTGCGCTCGTGGCTCAGCAGATGCTTGGCATAGGTCCAGCCCTTGTTTTCCTCGCCGATCAGGTTCTCGGCAGGCACCTCGACGTTGTCGAAGAAGACTTCGTTGACCTCGTACTCGCCGTCGAGCAGCTTGATCGGGCGCACCGTCACGCCGGGCGACTTCATGTCGAGCAGCAGGAAGCTGATGCCGGTCTGGGGCTTGCCTTCAGTGCTGGTGCGCACCAGGTTGAACATCCAGTCACCGTGCTGGCCCAGCGTGGTCCAGGTCTTCTGGCCGTTGACGATGTATTTGTCGCCCTGGCGTTCGGCACGGGTCTTGACCGAGGCCAGGTCCGAGCCCGATCCCGGTTCGCTGTAGCCCTGGCTCCACCACACTTCGCCGCTGGCGATGCCGGGCAGAAAGCGCTTTTGTTGCTCGGCGTTGCCGAAAGCCATGATGACCGGGGCCACCATCACCGGGCCGAAGGGCACGATGCGTGGCGCACCGGCCAACGCACACTCTTCCTCGAACAGGTGCTTTTGCACGGCCGTCCAGCCGGGGCCGCCGAATTCCTTGGGCCAGCCGAAGCCGAGCCAGCCTTTCTTGCCCAGGATCTTGGCCCAGCCCTGCAGATCGTCGCGGCTCAGGCGCAGCGCGTTGTGGACCTTGTGGGCGGTGGCGGCGGGCAGGTTGTCCTTGACCCAGGCGCGTACTTCTTCGCGGAATTGCTGTTCTTCAGGGGTGAATGCCAGATCCATGCTTTTTGTCTCCAGAGAATCTTTATTTTTAGCACGGTCGTTCGGTTAGTTCTGTCCGGGGTGCGACATCGTGGCTGCTTCGGGGGGAATCCCCAATTCGGCACACAGGCGCTGCACGGTGCGGCGCAGGCTGTCCACTTCGGACTCCAGGGCTGCGATACGGGCTTCCAGCGGGCTGCTGGAGGCGCTGCTGCCCTCGTTGCCGGTATGTATGGCGCTGGCATCGACCGGGCCGCTGAGCAGGTGGGCCCAGCGTGGCTCGCGTGCGCCGGGGGCCTTGGGCAGCAGGATGACCAGGGGGCCGCCCTTGGCCTCGGCGCGGGTCTGCAGTTCTTCCAGGAAGCCTTCCACCGAGGAGATGTCGGCAAAACGGTACCAGCGCTCGGCGTTCAGGCGCAGCTCACCCGCGGTCTGCGGCCCGCGCAGCATCAGCAGGCCCAGCAGCACGGCCGATTGCTCGGGCACACCGATGCCGTGCTGGGCGTTGTGTTCGTAGCGGGTGGCGCGGTTGCCGCTGGTCTCGAACACCAGGGTGAGGGATTTCAGGCTGGACAGGGCTTCCTGTACCTGCGCGTCCGACAGGTTCAACAGCGGCGCACGGCTGGTCTTCTGGTTGCAGCCGGTCACGACGGCGTTCAGCGTCATGGGGTAGCTGTCGGGCACGGTGCGTGCCTTTTCCATCAGGGTGCCCAGCACACGGGCCTCTTCCGGTGTCAGCGGGCGTTCTGCCGGGCTGTAGACATGGGTGGTAGCGGGTGTCAGCAAGGTCATGGCGGGATAATCCGGGGCAAATGAAGAACATCGTGATTTTGATCTCTGGCGGTGGCAGCAACATGGCCGCCATCGTGCGGGCCAGCCGGCAGCAGAGCTGGGCGGCCCAGGTGCCGGCGCGGGTGGTGGCGGTCATCAGCAACAAGGCCAGCGCGGGCGGTTTGGCATGGGCCCAGGGCGAGGGGATCGCCACCCAGGCACTGGACCACAAGGCCTTTGCCAGCCGCGAGGCTTTCGACGCCGAACTGGTGCGCACCATCGACGCCTACCAGCCCGCGCTGGTGGTGCTGGCGGGCTTCATGCGCATCCTGACGCCGGGCTTCGTGGCCCATTACCAGGGGCGGCTGGTCAACATCCACCCCTCGCTGCTGCCGGCTTTCCCGGGCCTGCACACCCACCAGCGCGCCATCGACGCCGGCTGCCAGGTGGCTGGCGCCACCGTGCACCAGGTCACCACCGAGCTGGATGTGGGGCCGATCCTGGCCCAAGGGGTCGTGCCGGTGCTGCCGGGCGATACGGCCGACACGCTGGCGGCGCGGGTGCTGGTGCAGGAGCACGAGATCTACCCGCGGGCGGTGCTGCAGTTGTTGCGCAGCCTGCCCTAGGCTTCTGGTTTGGGTGTGAGCAGCACGAAGCGTGGCTGCCGCACACCACCCACCTCCACGGTCTCCTCGAACATGGCGGCGGGCCGCACCCACAGGCCCTGCTCGCCATAGAGCGCGCGGTACAGGGTCATTGGCTCCAGCGTTTCGCTGTGGCGCACGGTGTCTAGCACCTGGTACAGCATGCCCTTGTAGTGGCGGTAGGTGCCGGGCGGGGTGCGCAGCAGCGGGGGCAGGTCGTCGGTTGGGCTCATGCGGGCATTGTGCCGCTGCAAGTTGCGCGGACCGCATGCAGTGGGACAATCGAAGGCTATGCATCCCAAAGCCCTTCTGGATGCCTGTGCCGAACTGGTCAGGCTGACCCTCACCCTGGAACATCCGGCCGACGCCGTGGTGTCCCGTTTTTTTCGTGACCATCGCAACCTGGGTCCGCGCGAACGCGCCACCCTGGCCGAGACCGTCTACACCGTCCTGCGCAAGAAGCTGCTGTTTGACCACCTGGCGCCTTCGGGCTCGGGCCCGCGTGAGCGGCGTTACGCCATCCTGGGCTTTTATGGCCCGCGCGACTTCCTCAAGAGTGCCTTGAGCGAACAGGAGAAAACCTGGCTCGACCATTGTGACGCCGTGCGCCCCGCCGACCTGATGGAGCGCCACCGCCACAACCTGCCCGAATGGCTGGTGGAGCCGCTCAAGGCCCAGCTCGGGGACGGCTTCTGGCCTCTGGTGGACAGCCTTTCGCAGAGCGCGCCGCTGGACCTGCGGGTCAACGTTCTGAAGGAAAAACGGGCCGACGTGCAGAAGGAACTGGCGCGTGAAGCTATCAAATCGGTAGCAACTCCGTATTCTCCCTGGGGCCTGCGCATCGAAGGCAAGCCCGCGCTGACCAAACTGGACCTGTTCAGCCGGGGGGCGGTGGAGGTGCAGGACGAAGGCTCGCAACTCCTGGCCCTGTTGCTGGATGCCAAACGCGGCGAGATGGTGGTGGACTTCTGCGCCGGTGCTGGCGGCAAGACCCTGGCCATTGGCGCCACCATGCGCAGCACCGGGCGGCTGTATGCGTTCGACGTGTCGGGCCACCGGCTGGACGCGCTCAAGCCCCGGCTGGCGCGCAGCGGTTTGTCCAACGTGCACCCCGCCGCCATCGCCCACGAGCGTGATGACCGGGTCAAGCGCCTGGCCGGCAAGATGGACCGGGTGCTGGTGGACGCACCTTGCTCGGGCCTGGGCACGCTGCGCCGCAACCCCGACCTGAAATGGCGCCAGTCGCCCCAGGCGATCGAGGAACTGGTCGCCAAGCAGACGGCCATCCTGGCCAGCGCTGCGCGCTTGCTCAAGTCCGGCGGGCGGCTGGTGTACGCCACCTGCAGCATCCTGCCGCACGAAAACGAAGACATCGCCCGGGCGTTCTCGGCCGCGCACCCCGATTTCGTGCCGTTGAACATGCGCGAACTGCTGGAGCAGCTGAAGGTGGCGCACGCCGCGTCGCTGTGCAGCGGCCCGGCGCAGGAAGGCGAGGGCGGGGGTGAATTCCTGCGCCTGTGGCCCCATCTGCATGCCACTGATGGCTTCTTCGCGGCGGCCTGGGTGCGCAAATAAGGCACGGCCTTCCAACTTCTCCATTGTTTGACCGAAAGCCCTGCCATGCTGCTGCCCGACTGGCCCTTCCTGCACACCACCTTGGCCTGGCTGAGCCAGGGCCTGTGGGATCTGGCCTGGTGGCAGGTCGTGCTCTACACGCTGGTGACGACCCACATCACCATCGCCAGCGTGACCATCTTCCTGCACCGGCACCAGGCGCACCGGGCCCTGGACCTGCACGCCGTTCCCTCGCATTTTTTCCGCTTCTGGCTGTGGCTGGGCACGGGTATGGTCACCAAGGAATGGGTGGCCGTCCACCGCAAGCACCACGCCAGGTGTGAAACCGTGGACGACCCCCACAGTCCGCAGGCGCATGGCCTGAAGACCGTGTTCTGGCAAGGCGCCGAGCTGTACCGTGCCGAGGCTGCCCGCGGCGAGACGTTGGCCAAGTTCGGCCATGGCACGCCAGCCGACTGGCTGGAGCGCAAGGTTTACAGCCGCTTCCCTATGCTGGGCGTGTCGCTGATGCTGGTGCTCAATGTGCTGCTGTTCGGTGTGGCCGGCCTGGCGGTGTGGGCCGTGCAGATGGTCTGGATTCCGTTCTGGGCGGCGGGTGTGGTCAACGGCATCGGCCACTACGGGGGCTACCGCAATTTCGAGGCGGCGGACGCCAGCACCAACCTCACGCCCTGGGGCATCGTGATCGGGGGCGAGGAACTGCACAACAACCACCACACCTATCCCACCTCGGCCAAGTTCTCGGTCAAGCCCTACGAGTTCGATATCGGCTGGGCTTACATCCGCGCGCTGGAGCGGGTGGGGCTGGCCAGGGTCAAGAAGGTGCCGCCCAGGCTGCAACTGGGCGTGGCGCGGCCTGTGGCCGACGAGAAGACGCTGGAAGCCCTGATCGCCAACCGCTATGAGGTGATGGCCGGCTACGCACGCGGTGTGCGCCAGGCCTGCCGTGACGAGATGGCGGCCCTCAAGGCGCGCAACGCCGACCATTCGGTGCTGCAAGCCGCCCGCCGCTGGATGCACCGTGACGACGACAAGGTGCCCGCCACGGTGCGGCCCCAGCTGGCGCAGGCCCGAGCCGACCACCCGGTGCTGGACAAGATGATCACCATGCGGGAGGAGCTGCGGCAGCTGTGGCTCAACACCTCGCATTCACGCGAGCAGCTGGCGGCTGACCTGGCCGCCTGGTGCCATCGGGCCGAGGAGAGCGGAATTGCAGTTTTGCGGGAGTTTTCGGTGAGGTTGCGCGCGGCCCACCTCTGATGCTGAAGGCTGGGGCGGGATCGGGGCGGCAAGGTGCACTGCTGCGTTCATGTCCCCCAGCAGCCCACCTGCGGTGGGACGCTTCCTCCTTGACTTCGCTCCGCAGCGCGTATTGCCGCCCCGATCCTGGGGCATGTGATGGCTCAAAAGGCGTAAAAAAACCCGCTGGGAACAGCGGGTTTTTTGTGGGTCAGACTGAATTACTTCAGCTTGATTTCCTTGTAGTCGACGTGCTTGCGTGCCTTGGGGTCGAATTTGCTGATCAGCATCTTCTCAGGCATGGTTTTCTTGTTCTTGGTCGTGGTGTAGAAGTGACCCGTGCCGGCAGTGGATTCCAGCTTGATCTTTTCGCGTCCGCCTTTGGTTGCCATGGTAGTGAGCTCCTGTTAGTCGGGGTTGATTAGGCTTGGCCGCGGGCACGCAGGTCGGCCAGCACGGCGTCGATGCCGTTCTTGTCGATCAGGCGCAGAGCGGCGCTGGAGACACGCAGGCGCACCCAGCGGTTCTCGGTTTCCACCCAGAAACGGCGGTATTGCAGGTTCGGCAGGAACCGGCGCTTGGTTTTGTTATTGGCGTGGGAAACGTTGTTTCCCACCATCGGGCCTTTGCCCGTGACTTCGCAGACGCGTGCCATATGACACTCCTCATGAACAGCTGGTACGGGGCAAAAGGCCTGAAAGCCTGGAATTTCGCCCGTGGGTTGCAGCTTGACCTCACCAAAAACGGGTGGTGGGATCCCGGTAGCCGGGCTCCCCGCAAGGGAGCCATATTTCAGCAAAGCCTGCGATTATAGCCTAGGGCTGCCTATTCCTCCAGAAAGCGCTGTGCGTCCAGGGCGGCCATGCAGCCCGTGCCCGCGCTGGTGATGGCCTGGCGGTAGATATGGTCCTGCACGTCGCCAGCGGCAAAGATGCCGGGCACGCTGGTCATGGTGGCGAAACCCTGGGAGCCCGAGCGGGTGACGATGTAGCCGTCCTTCATGTCGAGCTGGCCCTGGAATATCTCGGTGTTGGGCCGGTGGCCGATGGCAATGAAACAACCCTTGAGGTCGATCTGCTCGGTAGCACCGGTCTGGGTGTTCTTGATGCGGATACCGGTAACGCCGGATGCATCGCCGAGTACTTCGTCCAGCACATTGAGCAGCTTGAGTTCGATCTTGCCTTCGGCGACCTTTTCGTGCAGCTTGTCCACCAGGATGGGTTCGGCCTTGAATTTGTCGCGCCGGTGCACCAGGGTGACCTTGCGGGCGATATTGGCCAGGTACAGAGCTTCCTCGACAGCGGTGTTGCCCCCCCCCACGACACACACATCCTGCTCGCGGTAGAAGAATCCGTCACAGGTGGCGCAGGCGGAAACCCCGCGGCCCATGAAGGCGGTTTCCGACTCTATGCCCAGGTACTGGGCCGACGCCCCCGTGGCCAGGATGAGGGCGTCACAGGTGTACACCCCGCTGTCGCCCGTGAGGGTGAAGGGGCGTTGGCTGAAGTCCACGGTGTTGATGTGGTCGAAGATGATCTGGGTCTTGAAGCGCTCGGCATGTTCCTGGAAACGCTGCATCAGCTCCGGGCCCTGCACGCCATGGACATCGGCGGGCCAGTTGTCCACCTCGGTGGTGGTCATAAGCTGGCCGCCTTGGGCGATGCCGGTGATCAGCACCGGGTTCAGGTTGGCGCGGGCTGCATAGACGGCCGCCGTGTAGCCGGCGGGGCCGCTTCCAAGGATAAGGACTTTGGCGTGTTGGGTGGCTGCAGACATGGTTAAAGTATCAGTTGGCAAACAAAAAAAGAGTGTGATCGCGCTTGGCGCCTAGTATCACCCCTGAAAGTGGAGGGGGCCGATGGCCGTTTCAATCACCGTGATTGAAAAATACCTTGCCCCATGGGCTGTGCACGAGAGGAGTACATAGTGTCGATATTGTCGAACGCCGACCTGTTGCGACGGGTTCCGCTGTTTGTGCTGCTGACCGAGAGCCAGGCGCAGCAGATTGCGAATGCCGTGATCAAGCGCCGCTTCAAGCGCGGTGACCGTATTGTCGAGCAGGGGCTGAAGTCCAACGCGCTGTACATCATCCTGTCCGGGCGGGCCCGGGTGCTGGCATCTGATTCCCGGGGGGCGCGAGGTGATTCTCGCCACCCTGCAGCCGGGGGACTATATCGGCGAGATGAGCCTGATTGACAACGAACCCCATTCCGCCACTGTGCGGGCTGAGGTGCAGACCGATGTATTGATGCTCGGGCGCTCGGAGTTCGCCCGCTGCATGCCCGAAAACAGTTCCATGGCCTATGCGGTGATGCGGGTGCTGGTGCAGCGCCTGCGCCATTCGGTGCGCAACATCGAATCGCTGGCTCTGATGGATGTGTACGGCCGGCTGGCGCGGGTGCTGCTGGAAAATGCCCAGCGTGATACCAATGGCAGCCTGGTGATCCACGACAAGATTTCCCGGCTGGATCTGGCCAAGATGGTGGGTGCTTCACGTGAAATGGTCACCCGGGTCATGAAGGATCTGGAGCAGCGGGGCTTCGTCACCGTACGCCTCGATGGGGCCATGGTGATCAAGGAACATCTGGATACGCTCGTCTGAGGGTTTGTGCGCACAAGGTGCCGCAAGTCCCTGTAGGCATGGGGTAAGCTCTGCCGTAGCTGTATGACTTACTCCCTCAAGACACTGTCGCCCCCTGCTGCCGGCGCCCCGCCGGGGCGGTCGATCAGCGCCCGCTTTGCCCATGAAACCGTGCTGATCCTCGGTATGTTGGCGCTGCTGTTCTGGCTGCTGGCCTTGCTGAGCTACTCGGCCCGTGATGCGGCTTGGTCCACCTCGGGCGCGGGTGCCGCCGTGGCGGCCAACTGGGGTGGTCGGCTGGGGGCCTGGCTGGCAGATGCCAGCTATTTCCTGTTCGGTTTGTCGGCCTGGTGGGGGTTTGCCGCCGCCGCCCGGGCCTGGCTGGCCTCGCTGGCGCGCTGGATGCGCGGGCATGGGCCAGACGAGCCAGCCCTGTGGCGCAACACGCGCACGGCGTTCTGGATGGGGCTGGCCTTGCTGCTGGTGGGCAGCACGGTGCTGGAGTGGTCACGCCTGTACCGCTTCGAGGCGGGCCTGCCGGGGCATTCGGGCGGCATCGTGGGGTACCTGCTGGGCCCATTGGCCGTCCAATGGCTGGGTTTTACGGGCTCGGGGCTGGCCGGCATCGTGCTGGTGGTCGTGGGCATGGCGTTGGTATTCCGTTTCTCCTGGGGCCATGTGGCCGAGGTGGTGGGCGCGCGCCTGTATGCGCTGGTGGAGATGCGGCGCGAAAAACGCGAGATCGCCGCCGATGTGGAAGTGGGCCGACGTGCCGCCCGTGAGCGTGAAGAGGTGGTGCAGGAGGAGCGGGAGGAGACCGACATCCACCACCCGACCCCGGTGCTGATCGAGCCGGTGATGCGTGATGTACCCAAAAGCGAGCGGGTGGTGAAGGAGCGCCAGAAGCCGCTGTTCACCGACATGCCCGACAGCAAGCTGCCGCAGGTGGACCTGCTGGACGCCGCCCAGGCCCGCCAGGAAACCGTGTCGCCCGAGACGCTGGAGATGACCAGCCGCCTGATCGAGAAGAAGCTCAAGGACTTCGGTGTCGAGGTCAGTGTCGTGCTGGCCTCGCCCGGCCCCGTCATCACCCGCTACGAGATCGAGCCGGCCACCGGCGTGAAGGGCTCGCAGATCGTGGGCCTGGCCAAGGATCTGGCCCGCTCGCTGAGCCTGGTGTCGATCCGGGTGGTGGAGACTATCCCCGGCAAGAACTACATGGCGCTGGAGCTGCCCAACGCCAAGCGCCAGACCATCAAGCTCAGCGAAATCCTGGGCTCGCAGGTCTACCACGAAGGCAAGTCGCTGCTGACCATGGGCCTGGGCAAGGACATCATCGGTAACCCCATCGTGGCCGACCTGGCCAAGATGCCCCACGTGCTGGTGGCCGGCACCACCGGCTCCGGCAAGTCGGTCGGCATCAACGCCATGATCCTCTCGCTGCTCTACAAGGCCGAGGCCAAGGATGTGCGCCTGCTGATGATCGACCCCAAGATGCTGGAAATGTCGGTCTACGAAGGCATCCCGCACCTGCTGGCGCCTGTGGTCACCGACATGAAGCAGGCGGCGCACGGCCTGAACTGGTGCGTGGCCGAGATGGAGCGCCGCTACAAGCTCATGAGCAAGCTGGGCGTGCGCAACCTGGCCGGCTACAACACCAAGATCGACGAGGCCAAGGCCCGCGAAGAGTTCATCTACAACCCCTTCAGCCTGACGCCGGACAGCCCCGAGCCGCTGGAGCGCCTGCCGCACATCGTGGTCGTCATCGACGAGCTGGCCGACCTGATGATGGTGGTGGGCAAGAAAATCGAAGAGCTGATCGCCCGCCTGGCCCAGAAGGCCCGCGCCGCCGGCATTCACCTCATCCTGGCTACCCAGCGGCCCAGCGTGGACGTGATCACCGGCCTGATCAAGGCCAACATCCCGTCGCGTATCGCGTTCTCGGTGGGCTCCAAGATCGACAGCCGCACCATCCTCGACCAGATGGGGGCCGAGGCGCTGCTCGGTATGGGCGACATGCTCTACATGGCCAGTGGCAGCGGGTTGCCGGTGCGGGTGCATGGCGCTTTCGTCAGCGACGAAGAGGTGCACCGCGTCGTCAGTTACCTCAAGGCACAAGGTGGCGAACCCAATTACATCGAAGGCGTGCTGGAAGGTGGAACTGTCGATGGCGAGGGCGATCCCATGGGGGACGGTGGTGAAGGCGGCGAGAAAGACCCGATGTACGACCAGGCGGTCGAGGTGGTGCTGAAGAACCGCAAGGCCAGTATTTCGCTGGTGCAGCGCCACCTGAAGATCGGCTACAACCGCGCCGCGCGGCTGGTCGAGGACATGGAAAAAGCCGGGCTGGTCAGCGCCATGAACGGCGCTGGCCAGCGCGACATCCTGGTGCCCGCCCGGGTGGAATGAGGTTTATGAAAAAGCTGTTTGCTACTGTTTTGATAGCTTCGTGTGCCCATGCTACCTGGGCCAATGGCCTGGAAAGCCTTGAGAACTTCGTCAAGACGGTGAAAAGCGGCCGCGCCGATTTCACCCAGGTGGTGACGGCCCCGGCCAAGGACGGCCAGGCGGCACGCAGCAAGACCTCCACCGGCAGCTTCGAGTTCCAGCGCCCGAGCCGATTCAAGTTCGTCTACAAGAAACCCTTCGCCCAGAGCATCGTGGCCGACGGCCAGACCCTGTGGATGTACGACGTGGACCTGAACCAGGTGACGGCGCGTGCGCAGTCGCAGGTGCTGGGCTCCACGCCGGCGGCACTGATCGCTGCCGCGCCCGATCTGCGGGCCTTGCAGGCCGATTTCGAGCTGCAGGCCGCGCCGGACAAGGACGGTCTGCAATGGGTGGCCGCCACGCCCAAGAGCCGGGACGGGCAGCTGCAGTCGGTGCGTATCGGTTTCAAGGTGGGCGACAAGGGCAGTGAGCTGGCTGCGTTGGAAATCACCGACAGCTTCGGCCAGCGCTCGGTGCTGAGTTTCTCGCGCTTCGAATCCAATCCGGCCCTGCCCGCCGAGACCTTCCAGTTCAAGCCGCCCGCCGGGGCGGATGTGGTGCGGCAGTAGCCCGCACGCAGAGGGTTACGCCCCTATGGGGGTACACAGTTCCACCAGTGTGCCGTCCGGGCAGCGCACATACGACACGGTCTGCCCCCAGGGCTGTGCGGTAGGCGGCTTGATTTCGGTTGCGCCGGCCTGCAATGCCCTGGCATGGGTGCTGGCTACATCGGGCGTGACCAGGGCGATCTCCATGCCCAGTGGCAACGGTGAGCTGTGCGCTGCCACATGCCCCTGCGGGAAGTGGCTGGCCGCCAGGCTGTGGTCGGCAAAGGCGAGGGCGGTGGCGCCGGTTTCCAACTCGCCGTAGGTGCCGCTGTCGTGCAGAAAGCGGCGCTGCAGCCCAAAGGCCGTCTCGAAGAACTGCAGCGATGCGGCGACATCGGGGACGTAGATGATGGTGTAGCCGAATTGCATGGGTGTGCCTGCTCTGGAAGTCTGGGTCAGGCCACGGCAACTGCCTGCAGTTCCAGCTCGACCGTGGCATTCTTGGGCAACTGGTACACCCCTATCGAGGTGCGTGCATGGATGCCGGCCTCGCCCAGCACCGTGTGCAGCAGGTCTGACGCGGCATCGGCCACCTCGCTGTGCTGGGTGAAATCCTGCGTGCACTGCACATACACCGTGATGCGCAGGATGCGCTCCACCTGGTCCAAGCTGCCCAGGGCGCGCTGCAGCAGGGCCAGTGCGCGCAACGTGCAGATACGGGCGGCGGCGCGGGCCTGTTCCAGCGACACCTCGGCACCAGCCCGGCCGGTGGCCACCACCTGGTCGCCCACCCGGGGAATCTGGCCGCTTACATACAGAAGCAGGCCATGCCGCACCAGCGGCGCGTAGTGGCCACCGCCCTTGATGTCACCGTCAAAGGAGTGGCCTGTGGCGGTGGCGGACTGGAGGAATAGGGCGTCACGGGTCATGGTTGCCGGTCTGCGGTGTGGGCGTCAACGCTCGGCCAAGGCCAAGCGCAGGGCCAGCCCGCAGAACACCAGGGCGGCAGTTCGGTTCAGGGCCAGCTGCGCTTTGGCTGAGCCACGCAGCCGCTGGCTGATGGCCGAAGCGAACAGGGTGATGACCCCAAATGACAGCAGCGTGGCCAGGATGAACAACAGGCCCAGCCAGAGAATCTGCGTGGCCACCGGCCCTTGCTCGGGCCGCACGAACTGCGGCAGGAAGGCCAGGAAGAAGAACACCACCTTGGGGTTGGTGAGGTTCATGACCACACCCCGCAGGTACATCGAGAACATGCCCGGCTCGGCACCTGCGTTCGCTGCGTCACCGCTGCTGGCAGGCGCATGGAAGGCCTGCCACGCCAGGTAGAGCAGGTAAGCCGCGCCCACCAGCTTGAGCACGGTAAACGCAGCAGCCGAAGCGGCGAACACCGCCGCCAGACCCAGCGCCACCGCCACGGTGTGCACCACCAGCCCCGTGCACAGGCCCAGCACCACACACAGGCCAGCCCGCCGGCCGCGTGTGGCGGCCTGCATCAGCACGAAGAGGATGTCGGGTCCGGGTGTGAAACCCAGCAGCAGGGCCACGGAGAAAAAGGCGAGGGCGGTGTCGAGGGTGGGCATGGGCGGCGGGGGGGCAGCAAAGGCAGAGTGGCCATTATCGGCTGGCCTGTCCGGGTGCTGGCGGTCAGTGGCATCATGCCAAGCCAAACTGTATTCCAATGCATCCAGGCTGGGTGCGCATGCTACAAAGTTTCTGAATGACGACCCATGGCTGACCTGTTCGCCTCTGCCGAGCCCGCTGCGCCGTTGGCAGAGATCCTGCGCCCGAGCACCCTGGACGATGTGATCGGCCAGACGCATTTGATCGGCCCCGGGCGGCCGCTGCGGCTGGCTTTCGAGTCGGGCAAGCCGCACTCCATGATCCTCTGGGGGCCGCCCGGCGTGGGCAAGACCACGCTGGCACGCCTGACGGCCAAGGCTTTCGGCTACGAGTTCATCGCCTTGTCGGCGGTGTTTGCCGGCGTCAAGGACATCCGCGCCGCGATGGAGCAGGCCGAGCACCACCTGGCGCTGGGCCGCAAGACCATCCTGTTCGTGGATGAGATTCACCGCTTCAACAAGAGCCAGCAGGATGGCCTGCTGCCCTTCGTCGAGTCGGGCCTGGTGACCTTTGTCGGGGCGACCACCGAGAACCCGTCTTTCGAGGTGAACTCGGCCCTGCTGTCGCGGGCCCAGGTATATGTGTTGCAGTCGCTGTCGGACGAGGAACTGAAGCAGCTGGTGCAGCGCGCCTGCAGCCGGGTGCTGACCCACCTGGTGCTGGACGAGGCCGCGGTGGACACGCTGGTGGGGTATGCCGACGGCGACGCACGCCGCATGCTCAACCTGCTGGAGCAGACCGACACCGCCGCACGGGCCGCCGGTGTGCAGCGCATCGACCCGGCCTTCCTGGAACGTGCGCTGACCCTGAACGCCCGCCGCTTCGACAAGGGCGGCGACAATTTCTACGACCAGATATCGGCCCTGCACAAGTCGGTGCGGGGCTCGCACCCCGACGCCGCGCTGTACTGGCTGACCCGCATGCTCGACGGCGGGGCTGATGCCAAATACCTGTCGCGGCGCATCATCCGGATGGCTTGGGAAGACATCGGCCTGGCCGACCCGCGCGCCATGCAGATCGCCAACGATGCCGCCGCCACCTATGAGCGGCTGGGCTCGCCCGAAGGCGAGCTGGCCCTGGCCCAGGCCGTCATCTACCTGGCCGTGGCGCCCAAAAGCAACGCGGGCTACATGGCCTACAACGCGGCGAAAGCCTTTGTGCGCAAGGACCGCTCGCAGGGCGTGCCCATGCACCTGCGCAATGCACCGACGCGGCTGATGGAAGAGCTGGGCCATGGCAAGGCCTACCGCTACGCCCACGATGAGCCACAGGCCTATGCGGCCGGTGTCACCTACCTGCCCGACGGCATGGCCGAGCCCGGCTGGTACCAGCCGGTGCCACGGGGTCTGGAGCTGCGCATTGCAGACAAGCTGGCCCAACTGCGGCGGCTGGATGAAGAGGCGGGCAATGCACCCGATTTGCCCTGAGTTGGTGCATTTGTGGGGTCTTCCTGCATGGTCAACCCATTAGCCAAACTGATGATTGCGGAAAGCTGCTAATCAGGTGCCTGTGCTGATTCAGTAGGGTGCCTCCAAAGGGAAAACCCGGCCCAAACCGGCATTTCTGCGCACCAGCGCCGTGCGTACAATCCGCCCACCTTACCCGCCGAGAAACTGCCTGGCGGGTTTTTTGCTAGAGGTTCAAGCTGGGCAAACGGGTGGTGTAACCTGATGTGCACGCCGTTTGCCTGTCTCACAACAAAGGACTTTTTATGGATATTTTGCTGCAGCAGATCATCAACGGTCTGGTTCTTGGCAGCATGTACGCTTTGGTGGCCTTGGGCTACACCATGGTGTACGGCATCATCAACCTTATCAATTTCGCCCACGGCGAGGTGCTCATGGTGGGGGCACTTACCAGTTGGACCATCATCGGCCTCATGCAGTCAGCCATGCCAGGGGCACCGGGCTGGATCATTCTGATCATTGCGCTGATCATTTCCTGCGTGGTGGCGGCAGCGCTCAACTTCGTGATCGAGAAAGTGGCTTACCGGCCCCTGCGCAACAGCCCCAAGCTGGCGCCGCTGATCACGGCCATCGGCATGTCGATCCTGCTGCAGACGCTGGCCATGATCATCTGGAAACCCAATTACAAACCCTACCCGACCCTGCTGCCCAGCGCACCGCTGCATGTGGGTGGTGCGGTGATCACCCCCACGCAGATCATGATCCTGGGCCTCACGGCGGTTTCGCTGGCCCTGCTGATGTGGCTGGTGAACTACAGCAAACTGGGCCGCGCCATGCGGGCCACGGCCGAGAATCCGCGGGTGGCCGCGCTGATGGGCGTGAAGCCGGACATGGTGATTTCGGCCACCTTCATCATTGGTGCGGTGCTGGCCTGTATTGCGGGCGTGATGTATGCGTCCAACTACGGCACGGTGCAGCACACCATGGGCTTCCTGCCCGGGCTCAAGGCCTTCACGGCGGCGGTGTTCGGTGGCATCGGCAACCTCGCCGGCGCCGTAGTGGGCGGCATTCTGCTGGGCCTGATCGAATCCATCGGCTCGGGCTACATCGGCACACTGACTGGCGGCCTGCTGGGTAGCCACTACACCGATATCTTTGCCTTCGTCGTGCTGATCATCGTGCTCACGCTGCGCCCCTCCGGCCTGCTGGGTGAGCGTGTTGCTGACCGTGCATGAGAGGGAAAACACCATGAAAAGCAACAAGACAAGCTGGATCATCGGCGCCATCGCCATCCTGGTTCTCCCCCTGATCCTGCAGGGCTTCGGCAATGCCTGGGTGCGCATCGCGGACGTGGCTTTGCTGTACGTGATGCTGGCCCTGGGCCTGAACATCGTGGTGGGCTACGCCGGTCTGCTGGACCTGGGCTACGTCGCCTTCTATGCCATGGGTGCCTATCTGTTCGGCCTGATGGCATCGCCCCACCTGAGCGACACCTTCCCGGCCTTTGCCGCGATGTTCCCGAACGGGCTGCACACCTCGCTTCTCATCGTCATACCGCTGGCGGCGGTACTGGCGGCGGCATTGGGGGCGCTGCTGGGGGCACCCACGCTGAAACTGCGGGGCGACTACCTGGCCATCGTGACGCTGGGTTTTGGTGAAATCATCCGTATCTTCCTGAACAACCTGGACCATCCGGTCAACATCACCAACGGTCCCAAGGGTCTGGGGCAGATCGACTCGATCCGCATCTTCGGTCTGGACCTGGGCAAGAACCTGAACATCGGCGGCTTCGAGATCACCTCGGTGACCCTGTACTACTACCTGTTCCTGCTGCTGGTGATCGCCACGGTGGTGATCTGCTACCGGTTGCAGGATTCGCGAATCGGCCGTGCCTGGATGGCCATCCGCGAGGACGAGATCGCTGCCAAGGCCATGGGCATCAACACCCGCAACATGAAGCTGCTGGCCTTTGGCATGGGTGCTTCGTTCGGCGGCGTGGCCGGTGCCATGTTCGGTGCCTTCCAGGGCTTTGTGTCGCCCGAGTCCTTCAGCCTGATGGAGTCGGTGATGATCGTGGCGATGGTGGTGCTGGGCGGCATTGGCCACATTCCGGGGGTGATCCTGGGTGCCGTGTTGCTGTCCGCCCTGCCCGAGGTGCTGCGCTACGTCGCCGGCCCGCTGCAAGCCATGACCGATGGCCGGCTGGATTCCGCCATCCTGCGCCAGTTGCTGATCGCACTGGCCATGATCATCGTGATGCTGATGCGTCCACGCGGCCTGTGGCCTTCGCCGGACCGCGGCAAGTCTCTGGCCCAGAAGAGCTGATCACGCAAGGGACATCACAACATGACAGCAACAGTAACAACCAAAGACGTGGTCCTGCGGGTCAGTGGTATTTCCAAGCGCTTCGGTGGCCTGCAGGCCCTGAGCGACGTGGGGATCACCATCGAGCGTGGGCAGGTGTATGGCCTGATCGGCCCCAACGGTGCTGGCAAGACCACCTTCTTTAACGTGATCACCGGGCTGTACACGCCCGACAGTGGTACGTTCGAGCTGGCGGGCAAGCCCTACCAGCCCACGGCCGTGCACGAAGTGGCCAAGGCCGGCATTGCCCGAACCTTCCAGAACATCCGCCTGTTCGCCGACATGACGGCGCTGGAGAACGTGATGGTGGGACGGCACATCCGCACCGGCTCGGGCCTCGTGGGCGCGGTCTTCCGCACCAAGGGCTTCAAGGCCGAGGAGGCCGCGATCGCCAAGCGCGCCCAGGAGCTGCTGGACTATGTGGGCATTGGCAAATACGCCGACTTCAAGGCTCGCACCTTGTCCTATGGCGACCAGCGCCGCCTGGAGATTGCCCGTGCCCTGGCCACCGACCCGCAACTCATCGCGCTGGACGAGCCGGCCGCCGGCATGAACGCCACCGAGAAGGTGCAGCTGCGGGCACTGATCGACCAGATCCGCAACGACAACCGCACCATCCTGCTGATCGAGCATGACGTCAAGCTGGTCATGGGCCTGTGCGACCGTGTGACCGTGCTCGACTATGGAAAACAGATCGCCGAAGGCACACCCGCCACCGTGCAGAAGAATGAAAAAGTGATTGAGGCCTATCTGGGCACGGGAGGACACTGAGATGCCTGCAACTTCCAACAACGTGCTGCTCAAGGTCGAGGGCCTGAAAGTGGCCTACGGTGGCATCCAGGCCGTCAAAGGCGTGGATTTCGAGGTGCGTGACGGTGAGCTGGTGTCGCTCATTGGCTCCAATGGCGCTGGCAAGACCACCACCATGAAGGCCATCACCGGCACCTTGCCCTATGTGGATGGCGACATCCAGTACCTGGGCAAGAGCATCAAGGGCCGCGGTGCCTGGGATCTGGTCAAGGAGGGCTTGGCCATGGTGCCGGAGGGTCGGGGCGTGTTTGCCCGCATGACCATCACTGAAAACCTGCTGATGGGCGCCTACATCCGCTCTGACAAGGCGGGTATTGCATCCGATATCGAGAAAATGTTCACCATCTTCCCGCGCCTGCGCGAGCGCAAGGACCAGCTGGCGGGCACCATGTCCGGCGGTGAGCAGCAGATGCTGGCCATGGGCCGGGCCCTGATGAGCCGCCCGCGTGTGCTGCTGCTGGACGAGCCCTCGATGGGGCTGTCTCCCATCATGGTGGACAAGATCTTCGAGGTGGTGAAGGATGTGTACGCCCAGGGCGTGACCGTCGTGCTGGTGGAGCAGAATGCCAGCCGGGCCTTGCAGATTGCCGACCGTGGTTACGTCATGGAGTCCGGCATCATCACCATGTCGGGGGAAGCCAGCCAGATGCTGGACGACCCGAAGGTGCGGGCGGCCTATCTCGGCGAATAATCGGCTCTAGCCCCTTCTTCTCGTCTCCAAGGCGCCTGCGGGCGCCTTTTTCGTTCCCAGGCACGAACATGCAATTCCTCCAGTCCATCCCTGTCCCGTTGCAGACCGTCTTGTTGCTGGTCGCCAGCAACGTCTTCATGACCTTCGCCTGGTATGGGCACCTGAAGAACCTGGCGACATCGCCCTGGTACATCGCCGCGTTGGTGAGCTGGGGTATTGCGCTGTTCGAGTACCTGCTGCAGGTGCCTGCCAACCGCATCGGATTTACCCATTTCAATGTGGGGCAACTCAAGATCATGCAGGAGGTGATCACCCTCTGTGTGTTCGTGCCTTTTGCGGTTTTCTACATGAACGAGCCACTCAAGTGGGACTATCTCTGGGCCGGCCTGTGTCTGGTAGGGGCTGTGTACTTCATTTTCCGGGGGGCATGATGGCGGGCAAAACCCTTGAATGAAGGCCATGATCCGCCTTGCCTTAAACTCCTTTTGTCGCAAAACCGTCAGATTTCTGACATAAACGAGTAAAGGTTCCGCATGCTGTTTGGCAAGCTATTGCCCCGAGAGGGCAATTTTTTCGAGATGTTCAACCAGCATGCCGATCGCATCGTGGAGGCTGCCCACGCTTTTGCGCAACTGGTGGCGCACTATGGTGACGTCCATTTGCGCGAGAAGTACAACCAGGACGTGGACAACGCCGAACGGGCTGCCGACCGCGTGACACAGGATGTCAACCGACTCATTCACAAAACCTTCATCACACCCATCGACCGCGAGCAGATCCATTCGCTCATCAATACGATGGACGACGTGGCCGACCTGATCCAGGACTCCGCCGAAACCATGGCCCTGTACGATGTGCGCCACATGACCGATGCGATGACGCGCCTGACGGAGCTCAGCGTCAAGTGCTGCGAACGTCTCAAGGACGCGGTGGCGCTGCTGGACAAGATTGCCGATCCCAAGACGGCGGAAGCAGCACTCAAGACCTGTGAAGAGATCGACCGCCTGGAGTCTGATGCTGACCGGGTCATGCGTTCGGCCATGAGCCGCCTCTTCCGCGAAGAGCCGGACGTGCGTGAAGTCATCAAGCTCAAGGCGATCTACGAGTTGCTGGAAACCATCACCGACAAGTGTGAAGATGTTGCCAACCTCATTGAGGGCATCGTCCTCGAGAACTCCTGATCCGGGGTCACACAATGGAAACGGTTCAGGTAGCCCTGTGGGTGGTGCTGCTGCTGGTGGCGCTGGCGCTGGTGTTCGACTTCATGAACGGGTTTCATGATGCTGCGAACTCCATCGCCACTGTGGTGTCCACGGGGGTTCTCAAACCCGCGCAGGCAGTAGTTTTTGCGGCGTTCTTCAATTTCATCGCCATTTTTATCTTCCACCTCAGTGTGGCGGCCACTGTGGGCAAGGGGATTGCTCACCCCGGGGTGGTGGATGTGCATGTGGTGTTTGGTGCGCTGATTGGTGCGATCACCTGGAACTTCATCACCTGGTATTACGGTATTCCCAGCAGTTCATCCCATGCCCTGATCGGCGGCATCGTGGGCGCGGTGATCGCCAAGGTCGGCACCAGCGGGCTGGTAGCCTCTGGCGTCTTCAAGACAGTGCTGTTCATCTTCGTGTCGCCGCTGCTGGGGTTCTTGCTTGGTTCGCTGATGATGGTGGTGGTGGCCTGGCTGTGTCGCCGTTCGACGCCGTCGCGGGTGGATCGATGGTTCCGCCGACTGCAACTGGTTTCGGCGGGCGCCTACAGCCTGGGCCACGGCGGCAATGATGCGCAGAAAACTATCGGCATCATCTGGATGCTGCTGATCGCCACGGGCTATGCCGCAAAGACCGATGAAGCCCCGCCTACCTGGGCGATCGTGGCGTGTTACACGGCGATTGCGGCCGGCACGATGTTTGGTGGCTGGCGCATTGTGAAGACCATGGGGCAGAAGATCACCAAGCTCAAGCCGGTGGGTGGCTTTTGTGCAGAGACGGGGGGCGCCCTTACGCTGTTCCTTGCCACGGCACTGGGCATTCCCGTGTCTACCACCCACACCATCACCGGTGCCATCGTGGGGGTGGGCTCCACCCAGCGGGCCAGTGCCGTGCGCTGGGGGGTGGCTGGCAACATCATCTGGGCCTGGGTGCTGACCATTCCCGCCAGTGCTTTTGTGGCTGCCATTGCATACTGGGCCAGCCTGCAGCTTTTCTGACGCCGCTTACTGCGAGATTTTTCTGGCTTCTTCGATCTGGTACTCGAAGTAGCGCTGGAAGCTGAACACAATGCTGGACATCAAGACCGTGGTGCCTACCAGCAGAGACAACACCACCGCGATGATGGTGAGCCAGCGGGTTCGTCCGGCAGGTGCGTCTTCAGGCGCCTGCGGGTTGAATTTGTGGTTCCACTTTTCCGGCGTCATCAGCCCATAGACGATGGCGGTGAGGGCGCAGGCTGCAAAAGTGAAGCCCAGCAGCGGGATGAGTACCCAGCTCCACTGGTCGTCCTGCCCGAACTGCTGCACGCGCTGAATGCCGTAGAGGCCCAGGGCTGTCGGGATGGGAAGCAGCCAGCCTAAGGTGTCCCCCAGGCCCCGCAGGTAGAAGCGGTGGATGCCCAGGGGGCCGCCCAGGAATGCCAGCCAGGTGGCGAGGGTTTTACTCTTCATGCAGCCCTCTTCATTCCGGTGAGGTGGCGTCACCGGCACCCAGGGGCTTTTCCATCAATACGATATCCAGCCACCGGCCGAACTTCCAGCCGCAGGACTTGATCAGCCCGACATGGGTGAATCCTGCCGAACGGTGGACCCCGATGGAGCCCGCATTGGCCGAGTCTCCGATCACCGCAATCAGCTTGCGCACGCCGGCAGCTTCGGCCTGCACACACAGCGCATCCAGCAGCAGTCGCCCCAGCCCGCGACCGGCGACCCCGGGGGCCAGGTAGATGGAATTTTCCGCTGAAAATCGGTAGGCCGGGCGCGGCTTGAACCAGTTGGCGTAGGCGAAGCCCAGCACCTGGCCTTCTTCCTCCACCACGAGGTAGGGCAGTCCCTTGCCCAGTACGTCGGCTCTGCGCGAGGCCATGTCGGTGGCGCTGGGCGGGTCGATCTCGAAAGTGCCCGTGCCGTGCAGGACGTGGTGGTTGTAGATGGTGGTGATGGCCGCAATGTCTTCGTCGCGGCTGGGGCGGATCAGTGGCATGGAAATTGTGCTCTGGCGGAAAGAATGGGTAAACAGCTATAATCGCAGGCTCTTCAGCGTGTCGCTGGCCGGGTGGCCATGTCGCGTGTCTCAACGCTGGGAACTCCGGTGCCGGCATACCTGAATCGAGTCTGTACATCAGGCAGAAAAAGGGGCGGCACCACCACCCGAAGGATATACCATGGTCGTTATTCGACTCTCCCGTGGCGGCGCCAAAGGCCGTCCGTTTTTCAATATCGTCGTGGCCGACAAGCGTACCCGTCGTGACGGCCGTTTCATCGAGCGTATCGGTTTCTACAACCCCACCGCCAAGGGCGGTGAAGAAGGTCTGCGCTTGTCGCAAGACCGCCTGACCTACTGGACCGGCGTGGGCGCACAGACGTCCCTCACGGTGCAGCGCCTGGTGGACCAGGCTGCCAAGAAGGCCGCGGCCTGATGCTGTCAGGACACCGCCCCTGGGCGGTGTCTGTCGCCAAACAAGAATGCTCTCAGGACTCGAAGCGGTTGAACTCCCGGCAGATGCCGTGGAAGTGGGCCGTATCGCCGACGCCTGGGGCATCAAGGGCTGGTTCAAGGTCCTGACCTACAGCGCCGCACCTGAGGCGCTTTTTTCTTCCAAGCGCTGGTACCTGCAGCCCGCCGAGCGCGGTGCACGCACGTTCACAGGCACGCTCAAGCTGGCTATCCGCGAGGCCAAGGAGCATTCCGATACGGTGGTGGCAAGCGCCCACGAAGTGGATGACCGCAGTGCCGCTGAAGCCCTCAAGGGCGCGCGTATCTTCATCCCGCGTTCCAGTTTTCCCACAGCGGCAGAAGACGAGTTCTACTGGGTCGATTTGCTGGGCCTGGAGGTCGTCAACCGCGAAGGCGTGGTGCTGGGCCAAGTGCAGGACCTGCTGTCCACCGGGCCGCAAACCGTGCTGGTGCTGTCCTGCATGCAGGACGGCAAGCCCGTGGAGCGGATGATTCCGTTTGTGTCGCAGTACGTTGATGGCGTGGATCTGCCCGGGCGTCGCATCACGGTGGACTGGCAAGCCGACTATTGATGTCCCGCAGCCCATGCGCTTTGACATCATCACCCTGTTTCCTGAGCTGTTTGTACCGTTTCTCACCAGCGGCGTGACTCGCCGTGCCTATGAATCAGGACTGGTGAAGGTGCGGACCTGGAGCCCCCGCGACTATGCCGAGGGCCAGTACCGTCGCGTGGACGACCGCCCGTTTGGTGGTGGCCCCGGCATGGTGATGTTGCCCGGCCCGCTGGCGGCCTGCCTGGCGGCCATCCGGGCTGACCGCGCCGATGCTGCACCCCTGGTGCTGTTTTCTCCCCTGGGCGACACCCTGCGGCACACGGCGGTGGCGCAGTGGGCCGGCAGTTCTGGCGCCGTCCTGCTGTGCGGGCGCTACGAAGGGGTGGACCAGCGGTTCATCGACACCCATGTGGACCTGCAGATCAGCCTGGGCGACTTCGTCCTGTCGGGTGGCGAGATCGCGGCCATGGCCTTGCTCGACGCCGTAGCTCGGCTGCAGCCCGGCGTGCTCAACGACGCCGAAAGCCACCAGATGGACAGCTTCAATCCAGCCTTGGACGGCTTGCTGGACTGCCCGCACTACACCCGGCCCGAAGTGTGGGAAGGGCAGACCGTGCCCGAGGTGCTGCTCTCCGGCCACCATGGCAAGATCGAACGCTGGCGGCGCGATGCCCGGCTGCGTGCCACGGCACGCTGGCGCCCCGAACTGGTCGAAGCGGCCCGGCAGGCGGGCAGCCTGACGACCGAGGATGAGCGGCTCTTGGCGTCGCTACGCTGATTGGTTATAATCAAAGGCTTTTCGATCCTCTGGTTGGCCGCTTTGCACACCGTTGCCAAAGCCAGTCAATACCGACACAAGCCGTTCATGGCGCAACCAAGATCGTGCAAGAGAGCCCTATGAATCTGATCCAGATCCTCGAGCAGGAAGAAATCGCCCGCTTGAACAAGACCATCCCCGAATTCGCCCCCGGTGATACCGTCATCGTGAGCGTGAACGTGGTGGAAGGCAACCGCAAGCGCGTCCAGGCCTACGAAGGCGTGGTGATCGCCAAGCGCAACCGTGGCCTGAACAGCGGCTTCACCGTGCGCAAGATCTCCAGCGGCGAAGGCGTGGAACGTACGTTCCAGACCTACAGCCCGCTGATCGCCGGCATCGAAGTCAAGCGCCGTGGCGATGTGCGCCGCGCCAAGCTGTACTATCTGCGCGACCGCAGCGGCAAGTCTGCCCGTATCAAGGAAAAGCTGCCTTCGCGCGTCAAGGCTGCTGCCACGACGGCCGCCTAATTCACGGGCACGCCACGAGCGTTCAGCCTTTCCAGTCAAGCCGCCGCAGCGTCATGTTGCAGGCGGCTTTTCTCATATGGGCCATGCTGTTTGCGTGGCGTTCCGGTTTGCAGGCAGTTCCATGACCCTTCTCTCCCAGTTGCCGAACTTCGATCCACGGCAAATGCCAGTGCTGGCGGTGGACGACCACCTGCCCCTCGTGCCCGCACAGGCGCTGACGCCGCAGGCCTTGCGGCAGCGATTTTCCGCGCCGCCCAACTGGCAGGCCGAGATCCTGCGGGAGCGGTCTTTTGTCGAGCCACGGGAACCAGCTGATGCCGCGGTGCTGGTGGGTCTGGTGCAGCGCCATGAGCCCATGGTGTTGCTCACTGAACGTACAGCCCATCTGTCTAACCATTCCGGACAGGTGGCGTTTCCCGGAGGACGCACCGACGAAGGGGATGGGGGAGCTGCAGGTACCGCGCTGCGGGAAGCCCAGGAGGAGGTGGGTCTGGAGCCGCAATGGGTCGAAGTGCTGGGCCAGTTGCCGATGTATACGACCGGCTCGGCGTTTAGGGTGACTCCTGTCGTGGCGCTGGTGGCGCCGGGTTTCCAGCTGCGGCCTAACGCGTACGAGGTGGCCGACGTGTTCGAAGTGCCACTGTCCTTCCTGATGAACCCCGCCCACCACCGCCGCCATGCCTATGAGGGTGATGGCATCCGTCGCGAATGGTTCTCCATGCCTTACCGCAACCCGGTCACAGGCAAAGAGCATTTCATCTGGGGTGCCACTGCCGGCATGCTGCGCAACTTCTACCGGTTTTTGGCGGCCTGACGATGCCTGGTGCGAGCGCGATGGGCGCCGATGGTGCGCTGGTCGTTATCATCGCGGGATGAGCTTCTTCGCCATCTTGCTGGCCTTGCTGATCGAACAGGCGCGCCCCATGGCGCGCCACAACGCCGTGTACACCGGTGTGCGTGCATGGGCGCTGTGGGCCGGCCGCAATTTCGACGCGGGCAAACAGCAACACGCCTGGGTGGTGTGGGGGCTGACGGTGCTGCTGCCTTCGCTGCTGGTGCTGGGGGTGCACTGGCTGCTGCTGTGGGTGGCGGGCTGGCCGCTGGCCATGGTGTGGAGCGTGATGGTGCTGTACATCACGCTGGGGTTCCGCCAGTTCAGCCACAACTTCACCCGCATCCGCGATGCGCTGGAAGAGGGCGACGAAACCCGTGCCCGCGAGCTGCTGGCGCAGTGGCAGCAGGTGGATGCCAGCGCCTTGCCGCGCAGCGAGATCGTGCGCCATGTGATCGAGTACTCGGTGCTGGCGGCGCACCGCCATGTGTTCGGGGTACTGGCCTGGTATTCGGTGCTGGCTGCCTTCGGCCTGGGGCCGGCAGGGGCTGTCTTCTACCGGCTGGCTGAATTTGCCTCACGCTACTGGTCGTCCCGTAACCGCAGCGAGCACCAACCCCTCAGCCCCGCGCTGGAACAGGTCGCCCGCCAGTCCTGGACTTTTGCCGACTGGCTGCCCGCCCGCCTGACGGCACTGAGTTTTGCCGTGGTCGGCAGCTTCGAAGAGGCCATCGACGGTTGGCGCTACCACGCCGAACGTTTTCCCAATGACAACGACGGGGTGATCCTGGCCGCCACCGCCGGTGCTGTGAATGTGCGCCTGGGTGGCGCCGCCCTGAAGGCCGTTGCACCGCGTGCAGGAGTTGTTGATGGGCTGCAGATCGCGGCCGACATGGCCGACGGCGGCAGCACACCGGGGCGTGCACCTGAGTTGGCCCATCTGGCCCAGGTGGTTGGGCTGGTATGGCGTTCGGTGGTGGTCTGGATGGTGCTACTGGCGCTGCTGACATTGGCGCGCCTGCTGGGCTGATTTTTCCGGCCTGCTGCATGCAGGCTGCTGTTTTCGCGTATTTCAGGAACGTAATGACTCCCCCCACTTCTTTCTGCAGCCCCGTTGTCGCGGGGCTCGTGCCCTATGTTCCGGGTGAGCAGCCCGTCATCGCCAACCTCATCAAGCTCAACACCAACGAGAACCCCTACCCACCCTCGCCCAAGGCGTTGGCCGCCATCCGCAGTGCGGCAGAACAGGGGTTGCAGCTCTACCCCGACCCGGAGTCATCGGCCTTGCGGCTCGCCATCGCTGAGAGACACGGGCTGGAGCCGGCGCAGGTGTTTGTGGGGAATGGCTCGGACGAAGTGCTGGCGCATGCCTTCTTCGCGTTTTTCCAGCAGCCTGGCTGCCCCTTGCTGCTGCCCGACATCACCTACAGCTTCTACGAAGTCTATTGCGGCCTGTACGGCATTGCGATGGAGATCGTGCCGCTGGCAGAAGGCCTGGCTCTGGACGTCCACGCCTTCGCCCGTGCAGCATCGGCCCCGGTGGCTGGCGTGGTGGTGGCCAACCCCAATGCGCCCACCGGGCGGGCGATCAGCCTGGTGGAGGTGGAAACCTTGCTGCGTCTGCATCCACAGCGCGTGGTGTTGGTGGATGAGGCTTATGTGGACTTTGGGGCCGAAAGTGCTCTGGCGTTGGTCAACCGGCATCCCAATCTGCTGGTGGTACAGACCCTCTCCAAATCCCGCTCGCTGGCTGGGCTGCGGGTGGGGTTCGCCTGCGGCCAGGCCCACCTGATCGATGCGCTGAACCGGGTGAAGAACAGCTTCAACTCCTACCCGCTGGACCGCCTGGCCCAGGCCGGTGCCCTGGCGGCGATGGGGGATGAGACCTACTTCGAGACCACCCGACAGGCCGTCATCCATACGCGGGAAGGCCTGGCGCTGCAGCTGGAAGACCTGGGTTTCGAGGTGCTACCCTCGCAGACCAATTTCCTGTTCGTGCGGCACCCCGGGCACGATGCTGCCCAGCTGGCTGCGGCGCTCCGTGCCGTGGGCATCCTGGTGCGTCATTTCCGCACGCCGCGTATCGCGCAGTACCTGCGTATCAGTATCGGTACCCCGGCGCAATGCGACGCACTGGTGGCCGCCCTGCAGCGCATCCTCGCTGCATAAGGTGCCGCATTCAGTAGTGACGAGGCTGGCTCAGCTCCGCAAACAGTTCGCTATATATTTTGTAGCGGTTTGCGGAGATGGAATCAGCGCTGGGGGGCAATTCCTCTTCAGAAACGGCCGCCATGACGCCACAACCCGGTTCATGCAGGTGGGTGCAGTTGTAGAACTTGCAGTGTTCCACATGCACGCGCAGGTCGGGCATGTAGCCGGCCAGGTGGGCGGCGTCGATGTGGTGCAGGCCGAATTCCTGGAAGCCGGGCGAGTCGATCAGGGCCGTGCCACTGGCCTTGTCCACCCAGTACCAGGTGGTGCTGGTGGTGGTGTGGCGGCCCGAGTTCAGCGCCTGCGAGATTTCACCCGTCTGTGCCAGCGCACCGGGCGCCAGCAGGTTGATCAAGGTGCTCTTGCCCGCACCCGAGGGGCCTAGCACCAGCGTGGTCTTGCCGTGCAGCAGTTTGCGCAGCTCGGCGTAGTCGGTGTCGCCTGACTCTTTCAGCGAGAGGGGGAGCACGCCGTAGTGCATGCGCCGGTAGGGCAGCAGGCGCTCCCAGGCGCGGGCGAAAGGCTCGACCAGGTCGCTTTTGTTCAGGCCGATAAGTGGGGTGATACCTGCGGCTTCAGCAGCGATCAGCGCGCGCGACAGCTGGTGGCGCGAGAACTCGGGCTCGGCGGCGATCAGCACCAGAATCTGGTCGAGGTTGGCAGCAAAGGACTTGGTGCGGATCTCGTCCTGCCGGTAGAACAGGTTGCGCCGCGGCTCGACCTTCTCCACCGTCCCTTCGTCCTGCGAGGGCAGCCACTGCACCCGGTCGCCCACCACGCCGCTGCTCTTCTTGCCGCGCGAATGGCAGATCACGCGCGCGCCTTCGGGTGTCTCCACCAGGAAGTGGCGGCCGTAGTTGGCCACGATGAGACCCTGGTGCAGGGCTGTTTTGGTCATGGCGATGGAGTGCGGGTGGGCAGCAGGGCATCCACTGCCGCAGCGCAGTCGAAGTCGGTGGCCGACAGGCCGCCAACGTCGTGGGTGTTGAAGCGCACGGCGCAGCTGCCGTAGTGCACGACCAATGCGGGGTGGTGGTCTTCGCGGTGGGCGAGAAAGGCCACCGCATTGACAAAGGCCATGATCTCGAAATAGCTGCCGAAGCGGAAGGTCTTCTCGATGGCGATGTCGGCACCGTCGCCGTGCAGCGTCCAGCCTGGCAGGCTGGCCAGGCGTGTCACTACTTCGGTGGCGCTCAGCGCCCGGCGGGGCAGGGTGGACCAGTCTTTCTGGGCGAGGGCGGTGGTGGGCATATTCAGGTCGCCATCCGGGCCAGCCGTTCGGTGGCCGGGGGGTGGGAATAGTAGAAACGGGCAAACACCGGGTCGGGTGTCAGCGTCGAGGCGTTGTCTTCGAACAGCTTGAGCAGGGCGCTGCGCAGGTCGGGGCCATTGGTGTGGGCCACCGCATAGGCGTCGGCCTCGAACTCGTCGCGCCGCGAGCGCTGCGCAAACACCGGTGAGATGAAGAAGCTGAACACCGGCAGCACCAGCAGGAACAGCAGCAGGGCCAGCGCATCATTGGGCGCGTGGGTGACGCCCGGCAACTGGAAGTTGGGCGTCACACCCAGCCCGGCATAGAACCAGCCCTGCCCCGACAGCCAGCCCAGCAGCGCGAACGCCACCAGGCTCAGCGCGAACATGCCGATGATGCGTTTCTGGATGTGCTTGTGGCTGAAATGCCCCAGCTCATGCGCCAGCACGGCGTCCACCTCGCCGGGGGACAGCTTGGCCAGCAGGGTGTCGTAGAACACCACGCGTTTGGCGGCGCCGAAGCCGGTGAAATAGGCGTTGGCGTGGGCACTGCGACGGCTGCCGTCCATCACGAACAGGCCCTTGGCCGAGAAGCCGCATCGTTGCATGAGGGCCGTGACGCGGGCTTTGAGCGACGCGTCGTCGAGCGGGCGGAACTGGTTGAACAGCGGCGCGATGAAGGTGGGGTAGAGCACCAGCATCAGCAGGTTGAACCCCATCCACAGCCCCCAGGCCCACAGCCACCACAGACCGCCCGCAGCCCCCATGAGCCACATCACCAGCGCCAGCAGCGGCAGGCCAATGGCGGCCCCCACCAGGGTGGATTTGAGCAGGTCGGCCAGCCAGAGCTTGAGGCTCATCTTGTTGAAGCCGAAGCGCTCTTCAATCACAAAGGTCTGGTAGAGGGACACGGGCAGGTCGATCAGCCCACTGATGAGCGCGAAGGCGGCCACCAGCGCCAGTTGCTGCCACATGCCGCCGCCCATGCGGTCGATGAGTGCGCCATTGAGCAGGTCCAGCCCGCCCAGCAGCGTCCAGCCCAGCAGCACGGCGCTGCCCAGGGCCAATTCCAGCAAGCCGAAGCGGGTCTTGGCAATGGTG
>Ga0208564_1000235_pt1 | contig 53450 bp, 51 predicted proteins | sample AD_UKC073_MetaG_FD_184439 | JGI IMG/M metagenome (GOLD analysis project Ga0208564, IMG submission 184439) | Active sludge microbial communities of municipal wastewater-treating anaerobic digesters from USA - AD_UKC073_MetaG (SPAdes) (version 2) | ecosystem: Engineered > Bioreactor > Anaerobic >... | reverse complement strand
CATTTGGTCCAGCGTCATCAGGTGGCGCTTGGGGTGCATGCCGTCGCGCAACGTCATGTCGTGCAGGGTGATTTTCTTGTCGGTCATCTCTTTTCTCCCTTCACGCGGCTTGCAGCTTGAGGGTGCCGGCCAGAATCTCTTCGGCAAACATCTCGGCGGTGCGCGCGGCGGCGGCGGTCATGATGTCGAGGTTGCCGGCGTACTTGGGCAGGTAGTCGCCCAGGCCTTCGACTTCGAGGAAGACGCTGACGCGGTTGCCGTCGAACACCGGGCCGTTGACCAGTTTGTAGCCGGGCACGTATTTCTGCACCTCGGCAATCATGTCGTGGATGCTTTGGGTGACGGCGGCTTCGTCGGGCGTGCCTTCGACCAGGCAGTGCACGGTGTCGCGCATGATCAGCGGCGGCTCGGCCGGGTTGATGATGATGATGGCCTTGCCTTTTTTGGCGCCGCCGACTTTTTCGATGGCGCCGGCGGTGGTGCGGGTGAATTCGTCGATGTTCTTGCGCGTGCCGGGGCCGGCGGATTTGCTGGAGACGGTGGCGACGATTTCGCCGTAGGCCACCGGCTGCACGCGGCTGACGGCGGCGACCATGGGGATCGTGGCCTGACCGCCGCAGGTGACCATGTTGACGTTCATTTCACCCTGGCCGACGTGGGCTTTCAGATTCACCGGCGGAATGCAATACGGGCCGATGGCGGCGGGGGTCAGGTCGATCATCATCGCGCCTTCGGCATTGACCTTGCGCGAGTTCTCGGCGTGGACGTAGGCGCTGGTGGCGTCAAAAACGATTTGCACGCCGTCGGCCTTCATGTGCGGCACCAGGCCATCGACGCCGTCGGCGGTGGTCTTGATGCCCATTTCGCGGGCTTTTTTGAGGCCGTCAGACTGCGGGTCGATGCCCACCATCCACACCGGCTCCAGCACCGGGCTGCGTTGCAACTTGGCCAGCAGATCGGTGCCGATGTTGCCGGGGCCGATCAGGGCGCAGCGCACGCGAGCGGGGATTTGCGGGGCGCTCATCGCCCCAGATCCTTGGCCGACTGGCCGGCGATGCCCCAGCAGTCCTTGGGGATTTCCTGGATCCACACGCGCACGCTTTCGCGCGGCGCGCCGGTGGCTTCGACCAGCGCTTGCGTCACTTTCTCAAGCACCGCGCGCTTTTGCTCCTCGGTGCGGCCCTGGATCATGTGGATTTGTGCGAATGGCATGGGGTATCTCCAGTCAAGAATTCAAATAAGTCGCAAGCTCGTGCGGCCCAGGCCCTGCACGCTCAGCGCAACGCTGTCGCCGGCGGCCACCGAAACCGCTTCGGTGATACCGCCCGACAGCACCACGCAGCCGGCCGGGATTTCGCGGCCGTGGCGGCCGAGGTGGTTGGCGAGTTCCGCCACCGCCTGCGCCGGGTGGCCGAGCACGGCGGCACCGGCGCCAAAGCCCACCGGCACGCCGTTGCGCTCGAGCACGACGCCGGCGTTGACCAGATCGAGCCCGGCCACCGGCATCGGTGTGCCGCCGACGACGAAGCCTGCCGCGGACGTGTTGTCCGCGATCACGCTCTTCAAGTCGAACTTGAAATCGCGATAGCGGCTGTCGATGACCTCGATGCCCGGCAGCACGAAAGCGGTGGCCGCCAGCACCGCCGCGACATGGCAGCCGGGGCCGCGCAGCGGACGCGACAGCACGAAGGCGATCTCGGGCTCGACCTTCGGGTGTATCAGGCCGGCGTGGCGCAGTGCGCCACCATCGGCAAGCGCCAGGTCATCGGTCAGAAAGCCGAAGACCGGCGCCTCGACGCCCATCTGCTGCATCTTGGCGCGCGAGGTCAGGCCCGCCTTGAAGCCGACCAAGCGCGCGCCGCGCGCAAGCTTGCGCGCCAGCAGGGCGTCCTGAATGGCGTAGGCATCGTTCCAATCGAGCGCGGGCTGATCGTCGGTGATCTTGGTGGTGTCGCGGACCTGTTGCTGGCAGTCGTCCAGCCGTTGCGCCAGCGCTTGAACGGTGTCTTGTGAAAGAGCCATAGAAGTACTTCCTGGCACTCAGCCAAAGCGCACCGCGCAGCCGCCCAGGCCGCCGATCGACACGCGAACGTGATCGCCCTTGGCCACCGGGCACATGGCCGCGAGCGCGCCGGACAGCACCACCTCGCCGGCCTCGAGCGCCAGGCCCAGCCGACCCAAGGTGTTGGCCAACCACGCCACGGCGTTGGCCGGCGAGCCCAGCGCGGCGGCGCCGGCGCCAGTGGCGACGACTTCGCCGTTTTTCTCCAGCACCATGCCGCAACTGTGCAGATCGAAACCCAGTGGGCTGACCGCGCGGTCGCCCAACACCACCATGCCGCACGAGGCGTTGTCGGCCACCGTGTCGCCAATGCGGATGCGCCAATCCTGGATGCGTGAATCCACCACCTCGATGCACGGCAGCAGGCATTCGGTGGCGGCCAGCACCTCGGCCACGCCGATGCCCGGGCCTTGCAGACGGCGCTTAAGCACGAAGGCGATTTCCCCTTCAGCCTTGGGCTGGATCAGCCGCGCCGCGCTGATCGTGCCGCCGTGCGGCGCCAGCATCGCGTCGGTGAGCCAGCCGAAATCGGGCTCGCCGACGCCCAGCATGTCCATCACCGCCTGTGAGGTGACGCCGACCTTCTTGCCGATCACGCGCTCGCCTTCGGCCAGCCGGCGCGCCAGCACCCGTTGCTGGATGCGATAGGCCGCATCGACGCCCAACCCGGCGTAGCGCGCGGTCAGTGGCTCGACAGTGCGGCCAGCGCGCTGCGCCTCGTGCAGCGCGTCACCCAGCGCCTCCAGCGTTGAATCGTTCATGTCCATCGTTGCCATGCTTCGCAGTCCTTTCAGGTGACCACCGTCAGGAAGCGCTCGTTCAGCTGGCGCGTGTGATAGAAAATTCCGCGCCCCAGGTCTTCCCAGTCCCAGACGATGGGCTCCATGTCGGGGTAGTGGTCGTAGCCGCCGCAGAAGGTCTCGAAACGGTTGCCCGACGGATCGAAGGCGTAGATCGTGGTGCCCCGCGTGATGCCGTGGCGAATCGGGCCAATGTCGATGGCCGTGCGGTGGATCGTCATCACGTCGGCGGCGTGCAGCACCTGCTCCCAGGTCGGCAGCAGGAAAGACGCGTGGTGCAGGCTGCCGTCGCGCTCGTCGTGGACGAAGGCAATGTCGTGGGCCTTGTTGGAACAAGACATCCACACGCCCATGTCGCTGACGCCGTCTTCCTTCAGCGCGCGTTCGACGACACGAAAGCCCAGCACGTTGCAGAACAAGTCGCGGCTGCCTTCGACATTGCGGCCGTGCAGCTGCCAGTGGTCCAGCCGCACCGGCGAGATGCCCTTGCGACCGTCGACGATGGCCTCGGGGTTGCGCAGCCCAAGCTCGTCGCCCACGGTGGTCTTGTGCGCGTACAGCTCGATCAGGTGGCCGGTGGGCGCCTCGAAGCGCACGCGCTCGCCGGTCTCCAGCAGTTCGCCGGCGGGAATGCGCTCGGTCGGCAGGCCGAAGGCGCGCACGTCGCTTTCCAGCCGGTGGAGCGTGGCCGTGTCCAGCACCTTCAGGCCGCAAAAGTCCACGCCCGCGCGGTCGGCCTGGCGCAGCACCAGGCTGGCGTGGTCGCGCTCGTCCAGACACTTGAAGTAGGCGCGGCCCGACGGGTCGTGCCCCATGGGCTTCAGGCCCATCACATGGGTGTAGAAGTGCTCGGCTTCTTTCAGATCGAGCACGCGCAGCTGGCAATGCCCGGGTCGCAGTACGCCGGTGAGGGCCATGGCAGTTCCTTTCGCGGTTGAGGTGGGGTTTTGTCAGGGCTGGCCCGGCGCTGCGTCCGAAGCCGCTTGTGCAGGCGGTTGAAGCCATCGCGTGGTCGGAAACAGGGTCAGGCCGGTGCGTTGCTGCAGCCAGCCCCACAGGCCTTGGCGGAAAGCCACGGCGACGACGATGGCCAGCAGCCCCAGCCCGATCTGGTACCAGGTGCCGTAGTCGGCAAAAAACTTGTTCAACAGCCAGAACAGCGTTGCGCCAATGATCGGGCCTTCGATGCGCCCAATGCCGCCGACCACGACGATGAAGATCGCAAAAGCCGTCCAGTTGATGCCGAAGGCAGCGTCCGGGCTGATGCGCAGCGTGCTGACAAAGTACAGCGCGCCCGCCAGCCCGCCGCCAAAGGCCGCAACGACGTAAACCGCCAGCTTGGTGCGTTGCACCGCGACGCCCTGGCTTTCGGCCGCGACTTCGCTGTCGCGTATGGCCTGCAAGGCCAGCCCCTGCTTGCTGCGCAGGAACAGGTAGACGCCGGCCAGGGTGGCGACCACCGCCGCCAGCGCGACCCAATAGGTCGTGTGCTCGCGCAGCGTGCGGTCCATGCCGCGGAACGCCGTCAGGCTAGTGCCCGAGCCGCCGCCGACCGCGTCGATGTTGGCAACCGTCAGCCGCATCACCTCGGCGATCACCCAGGTGCCGATCGCGAAGTAGCCGCCCTGCAGCCGGAACGCGACCCAGGACACGGGGACTGCGATCAGCCCCGCGAGGAGCGCCGCGAGCGCGATCGAAACAAACGGATCGATGCCCGCCAGGTTGGCCAGCGCCACCATGGTGTAGCCGCCCAGGCCGAAGAAGGCCTGCTGGCCAATCGACACCATGCCGCCGTAGCCGGCCAGCAGGTTCCACATCATCGCGAAGATGAAATAGGCCGACATTTCGGTGAACTCGCGCATCCACGAGGCCTCGCCCCAGAACGGCAACGAAGCGGCCATCACCAGCCAGGCCAGCGACAGGGCAAGGGCAACGCGGCTTGAGCGTGTGCTGCGAACGACATGGGCGGTCATTGGGTGGCTCCTGACGTTGATGCGGGCGGCGGGTTGAGGAGCTGGCTCATCGCGTCTTCGGGAACAGGCCCTGGGGGCGCACCACCAGCATGGCCAGGAACACGAGGTGACCAAACCAGATGCCCCAACCGGGGTCGAAGCGAAAGCCGATTTGCTGCACGACGCCCAGCACCAGGGCGCCGATCAAGGTGCCCCAGAACGAGCCCATGCCGCCGATGATCACGGCCTCGAAGGCGTAGATCAGCAGTTGCGGCCCGTCCGTGGGCGCGACCGTCGTGCGCATGGCTTGCAACACACCCGCCAGCGCAATCAGGGCGAACGCCACGGCGGTGGCCAAGGCATAGACACGCATGGAATCCAGACCCATCAGCTCGGCGATGCTCCGGTCGTCGGACACGGCCCGGAAGGCACGGCCAACGGCGGTGCGGGCAAACAGCCACTGCAGCGCCGCCGTGCAGCCCAGCGCCACGCAAAAAATGGCCAGCGGCAGCACCCCCACTTGCGTCTGGCCCAGCGCAAAGCTGGCGGTGCTCAGGCCGCCGGTGGGCAGCGAGCGCGGATCGGCCGACAGAAATTCCAGCAAGGCGTTCTGCACCACGATGGACAGCCCGAAGGTGACCACCAACGAAGGCAGCGGATCGCGACCATAGGTGCGGTTCAGCAAGTGGCGCTGCAGCAACCAGCCCAGACCAAACGCGATGGGAATCACCAGCAGCGCCGCCGGCCACGCCTGGCCGCCGAGCGCGCCCGCCACCAACACGCCGGCAAACCCCGCCAGCACGATGAAATCGCCGTGCGCGATGTTGGTCAGCCGCATGACGCCGAACATCAGCGACAGGCCCAGCGCAAACAGCGCGTACAGGCCACCGAGCAACAGGCCTTGGATCAGGGTATCGAGCATGGGAATCAACCTCGCCTGGTGAATTCGTCAAACGCCGAAATAGGCCAGCGAAATCTGCTCGCGGCTGAGCGCATCGCTCGGCCCGACCAGCGACACCCGCCCTTCCTGAAAGCAGTACACACGCGACGACACGCGCTGCGCCACCGCCACGTCCTGCTCGACCACGACCACACTCATGCCCTCGGCCACGATGGCCGGCAAGGCGTCGTAGATTTCCTTGATGACGATGGGCGCCAGGCCCAGCGACAGTTCGTCGCACAGCAACACCTGCGGGTTGCTCATCAGGGCGCGCCCGATCGCCACCATCTGCTGCTGGCCGCCGGACAGCGCCGTTCCAGGGTGATGGCGCTTTTCTTTCAAGATGGGGAACAGCGCATACAGACGTTCGAGCGACCACGGGCCGGGCCGGCGGGCGAACGCACCCATGAGCAGGTTCTCCTCCACCGACAGGCTGGGGAAAAGCCGCCGGCCTTCCGGCACCATGGCGACGCCGCGCTTGACAATGGCATTCGGTGCCAGGCCGCCGATGCGCTCGCCATGCAGTTCGATGGACTCTCGCCGCGCGGGCACCAGGCCGGTCAGGCACTTCAGGAAAGTGCTTTTGCCCGCGCCGTTGGCGCCGATGATGGCCACCACCTCGTTTTCGCCCAGTTGAAAGTCGATGCCGAACAAGGCTTGTGCATCGCCATAAGACGCCGTCAGGCCGTGCGTTGCGATGACGGCGGCGGGCGCCGGGCGCTCCTGCAAGTTGGGGGCTGCTGCCATCGTCATACCTCCATCCCCATGTAGACCCGGCGTACCTCAGGGTCTTCCATGACCGCCTGGGGTTCGCCTTCGGCCAAGCGGGCGCCAAAATTGATCACCAGCAAGCGGTCGGCAATCGAAAGCAGCGCGTGAACCACGTGCTCGATCCAGATCATGGTCACGCCCTCGGCCTTGATGCGTTTGAGCTCGTCAACCAGTTCGCGTGCCTCGTGCTCGGTCAGCCCCCCTGCGATCTCGTCCAGCAGCAGCAGCTTGGGCCGCGTCGCGAGCGCGCGCGCCAGCTCCAGTCGCTTGCGGTTCAGCAGCGTCAGGCTGCCGGCCGGGTGGTTGGCCAGCTTGCGCAGATGGGTCTTGTCCAAGACTTCCAGCGCCGTGTCCCAGGCCTGCCGCTCGGTCTCGCCAGCGCCGAAGCAGGCGGCGGTGACCAGGTTCTCGAACACCGACATGGCCGCAAACGGATGCGGCACCTGGTAGCTGCGGCCGATACCCGCGCGGCAGCGCCGGTGCGGCGGCTCGGCGGTGATGTCGCGGCCCGCGTATTCGATGCGGCCGGCGTCGGGCCGCACGTCGCCTGAGATCAGGTTGAACAGCGTGGTCTTGCCCGCGCCGTTGGGGCCCAGGATGCCCAGCGTCTCGCCTTCGCGCACCGAGAAGGTGACAGCATCCGTCACCTTGAGTGCGCCATAGCGCTTGCTCACATCGTGCAGCGTCAGCAGCATGCCGGATCTCCTTGGGTTCCCACTGGGCGTTCAACAGGCACGGTGCGGCTCAGGCGTAGCGGATGGCCTGCAATTCAGCCTGCTTGGGCACCGCCGGCGCCAGGCTGTTCTCCACCACCAGCAACTCCAGCCCCTTGCCACGGCGTTGCCACTGGCCCGACACCAGGGGCGTCTTGGCCACGCCAGGGACCGGCCCCTTGCTGAAATCGACCAGCCCAGCCACGGTTTCCAGCCGCGTCTTGGCGATCGCGTCGCGGATGGCAGCCGGGTCTTTTCGTCCAGCCCGGCGCAGCGCGTCCAGCGCCACCTCGAACAAGGAGTGCTTGACGCCCAGCGTCACGATCCAGGGGCGGCCGGTGGCCTTCATGTAGTCGTCGGCCAGCGCGCGGGCGGTTTGCCCCGTGATGCTGGATTTGTAGGGGTGCGCCGGACTCCACATCATCTCGACCGTCAAGCCCTCGGCCCGATCGCCGAAGGCGGCGATGGCGGCGGGAAACTCGGTGGCCTTGGCGACCGTGACCATCTTCGGCCGGAAGCCCTGCTGGCCGGCCTGGTTCCAGAAGTTGCCAAAATCCGGCGGCGGGATCACCCCGGTGACGATCTCCACGCCCTGCTTCTTGAACTCGGCGATGAAGGACGAAAAGTCGTTGATCGGCGACTGGAAGCGTCCGCGGTCCAGCACCTTGAAGCCCTTGGCCGCGAGTGCTGGCGGAAAGCCCATCTTCGCGTCACCCCAGGCGTTGCCATCCTCGTCGTTCGGCCACAGCGCGCCCACCTGCTTGTTCGTCGGCAGCAAGGTCCAGAGGTTGGTGTAAGAGGCGATGACATCCTCCAGCCCCCAGAAGTAATGAAAGGTCCACTGGAAGCCTTTCTTTGGATCGCCCTTGCGGCCGAAGAACACCGGCTGCCACGGCGCGTCGTTGGTGAGGCAGGGCGTGCCGTTCAGTTCGCACTGGTCGGCCACCGGGTTGATCGTGGTCGGTGTGGACGACGCGATCACCAAATCAACCTTGTCGCGCAGGATCAAATCGGCCGCGGCCGAGCCCGCCTTGTTGGAGTTGCTCTGCGAGTCCTTCACGATGATCTCGACCTGCATCGGTTTGCCGTCGATGGCCAGCCCGGCGGCCGCTGCGCGGCGGACCTGCTCCAGCGTGTGTTTGTCGGGCTCGGTGAACACGGCCAAGGGGCCAGTCTGCGGGCTGACAAAACCGATCTTGAACTTGGGGCTGGCCTGGGCGTGCACCCAAGGGGCGTTCACGGCGGCGACGGTCAGCGGAACGGCCTTGAGCAGCGTGCGGCGGGTGGAGTCGGCTTGCATAAAAACCTTTCGTTGGCGATGGGTGGCGTATGGCAGACCCGCCACGCGATGGCGTGGTGAGCTGGGGAAAAGAAAACTGGTCGGTCGGTCAGCGTCGGCGGCACCGAGTCATTCGGACACCGGGGGCAGCCCCAGCAGTGCGCGGGCTTCCGCGACGGTCGCCGGCCTGCGTCCGAATTCGGGCATCTGCTGCACCACCTGCCGCACCAGGGCGGCGTTAGATGGCGCGAGCGTGTCGCGGTCTAGACGCACGTTGTCTTCCATGCCGGTGCGCGCATGGCCACCCAACTCCATGCTCCAGCGCGCCACTTCCAAGGCATGGCGGCCAATGCCAGCGCCGGTGAAAGTGGCCTGCGGGCTCAGGCGCTTGAGCGTCTCGACATAGAACTCGAACACGCGGCGGTCCACGGGCATGGCGTTCTGGATGCCCATCACGAACTGCACGTGCAACGACCCGGGGATGCGCCCGTCGGCCTGCATGCGCGCGGCCTGGAAGATCATCGACAGGTCGAACGCCTCGACCTCGGGCTTGATGCCCCGTTCGCGCATCTCGCCGGCCAGCCAGTCGACAAGATCGGGCGGGTTGTCATAGACGCGGGTCGGAAAATTGACCGACCCGGTGGCCAAGGACGCCATGTCCGGCATCAGCGCCAGGTGGGCGCCGCGTTCACGCCCGGCGCCGGACCGCCCACCGGTGGAAAACTGGATGATGATGCCCGGACAATGGCGCCGGATGCCCTCCTGCACCATCGCAAAGCGCTCTGGCGAGGAAGTGGCGCTGCCGTCGTCCTGCCGAACGTGCAGGTGAACCAGGGTGGCGCCAGCCTCAAAGGCTTCGTGCGTGCTTTCAATCTGCTCCGATGGGGTCACCGGCACGGCGGGGTTGTCCTTTTTCTGGGGCAACGAGCCGGTCACGGCGCAGGTGACGATGCAAGGCGTGGTCATATCAATTTCTCCAAAGCCGGGTCACAGAGGTCTATCGGGGACGAATCAAGCGGCGGCCGGCGTCAGGACAAAGTCGAAGGGTGAGCGCCAGACAATGTCGCCATCGCGCACATGCTCGAACGGCGCGACCAGCGTCTGCTTGACGCCAAACACCGTGTCCGAGCCGATGTATTTGTCGTCACCGACAAAGGTGTGCGTGACCAGCTTCTGGAAGCCGGGTGCCGTCACCAGGAAATGCATGTGGGCCGGACGGAACGGGTGGCGACCCAGGTGGCCCAGCATTTGCCCGACCGGCCCATCGTCGGGGATGGGGTAAGACACCGGCTTGATGCCAATGAAGCGGTAGCCGCCGTCGGCGCCCGTCGTGAAGATGCCGCGGTTGTTCCACTTCGGCTGCACGCCGGGCTGCTGCACGTCGTAGAAGCCCTCCGAGTTGTCCGACCAGACGTCGATGCGCGCCCCCTGGATCGGCTCGCCATGCAGATCGATGACGCGCCCTTCGAACAGGCAGCGCTCGCCCTTGCCGTCCAGGCTGATGCAATCGCCCATGGCACGCTCTGGCGCGCCGGCGACGTGGAAAGGCCCGAACACGGTGTTCTCGGTCGCGCCGGGTGGTCGCCGGTGATTGATGGCGTCGACCAGCATCGATACGCCCAGGGTGTCGGACAGCAGGATGTATTCCTGCCGCTCGCCACTGCAAATCTGTCCGGTCTTGGTCAGGAAGTCGATGGCGACCTCCCATTCCGCCTGCGTCAGATGCACTTCCTTCACAAACGCGTGAAGGTGGCGAACCAGCGCGGCCATCACGGTCTTCAGGCGCGGATCGACATCGGCGCCCATGCGGGCGTTGACGGTCTCGGCGGAATGCTCTTCGGAGAAATAAAGGCTCATGGCTGTGCTCCTGTGTTCAGGTGATGGGTGGCTCGCCGGCCCAGGCGCGCCGCAGCAAGGCGAGCACGGCCTCGCGCTCCACCGGACGAGGGTTCCAATAGGGGTTGCGCACCGCCAGTTCGGCCGCGCGTTCAACATCGGCTTGCTTGAAGCCGAGTGCTTGCAATGACGAGGGCGCTTTCAGATTCAGGGCAAATTCGCGCAGGCCCTGGCCCAGGTCATCGCCGAACATCGTGGTCAGAGGCTTCAACTCTTGCGCCGCGGCGATGGCGTTGTAGCTCGTCGAGTACGGCAGCATCACGGCATGCGTCTCGGCGTGCGGCAAATCGAAGCTGCCGCCCAGCGTGTGGCACAGCTTGTGGTGAAGCGACATGCCCACGCTGCCCAGCACCGTGCCGCACAGCCAGGAGCCCATCAATGCCTGGCCGCGCGCCACCAGATCGTCCGGCCGCTGCACGATGCGTGGCAGGGCCTCGTGCAGTGCGCGCACACCCTCCACCGCCTGCAGCGAGGCAATCGGATTGCGGTCCTTCGCGTAGAGCGCCTCGACGGCATGCGCCATCGCGTTCAGGCCACTGGTGACGCTCATGGCCACCGGCAGGCCCAGCGTCAGTGCCGGGTCGTAGATGACCACTTCAGGCAGGATGCGCGGATCGCGCACGGTGGTCTTCACGCCGTCTTCGGTCTGCCCGAGGATGGGGGTCACTTCGGAGCCCGCGTAGGTGGTGGCAATCACCAGTTGCCGCGCGTCGTTGCGCCAGGCAATGGCCTTGCCCAGTCCAATGGTCGAGCCGCCGCCAAACGCGACGACCCCATCCGCGCCTGTGGCATCGTAAGCCAGCAACGCGCGCTGCGTGACGCTGACGGGGGTGTGCATGGCCGCCTCGGTGAAGAGGCCGGCGCACCGGCTGCCCAGACCCGCCGCCAACCGCTCCAGGTCTGGCTTCTGCTGCTGCGTCGACAGCAGCAGTGGGCGCTCGACACCCAGCCGCTGCAGCTCTTCACCGAGGCGCTCGACGCTGCCGGCGCCAAAGACGATGCGACCGGGGTTGAGATCGCAAGTAAAAGACGAGTTCATGACGCGCTTTCGGCGAACTCAAGCCATGGCGGCCGTTGCGGTGGCGTCTGCCATCCGCAGGTGGATGGCCCCCATCACCTTGTCAAAACGCGATTGCAGGGTTGAAGGCTCCTTGGCCGTCACGGCGACATAGAAATCGGGCCGCATCAGCACGTAGGTGGCGTCAATGGCTTGCAGCCACTTGGCGTAGGTGCCCTCGACATCGACCGCATCCCCCGGCAGACCGGGACGCGAGGCGATGCGCACCGACCGACCCTCCAGGCGCGCAAGCTGAAGCCGCTGCTTTTCGGTCAAAGCCGCCGCCGGGTCCGCATCCAATCCGATCAGCATCCAGCCCCTACCTACGGCCTGATCGAAGCGATCACGCCGCCCGGCATGCTCCACCACGCCCTGCACCGACAGCTCCCCGGCGTGCGCCGATTCGTCGCACCAGGCGCCGGGCCCCAGATGGCAGATGTCGGTGGGCACGGGCTGGTTGTTGCGCGCGGCCAAGTCGGCCTTCATGCGGCGGTCGCGCTCCGCGGCCTCGGCCTCATCGGCGATGCAGATAATCTTGCCCAGTTCCTGGCTGAAGTTGATGTAGTGCTTGGCATGCTCCAGACGCTCCGTCGTATAGGTGTCCAGCACCTCCATGCCCATGCGCCCTTCCAGGATGAAATTCAACCGCCAGCCCAGCGCCAGCGCATCGCGCAGGCCGGCGCACATGCCCTCGCCGGCAAACGGCGGCATCAAGTGCGCCGCGTCACCTGCGATGGCACAGCGGCCTTTGTTCCAGGTACGCGCCCAGCGGGCCTGGAAGCGGTACACCGCGCTGCGCTCCAGTTCGGCGTTTTCGGGCGTCAGGCCCCACGGCTTGAGCAGTTCCCACGCGCGCTCGGGTTTCTGAATCTCCTGCACCGACTCCCCGGGCAGCACCATGTATTCCCAGCGGCGGCGGCCGGGGCCACCCGGCACGATCGTGGTCGGCCGCTTCGGATCGCACAGTTGCCATTGCGCCGGCTTCATCTCATAGGGGCCCTTCGGAATCATGTCGAGGATGAGCCAGTCGAAGAAGTAGCCCTTGTCCTCGTTCTCGATGCCCAGTGCCTCGCGCACGAAGCTGTTGGCACCATCGGCCCCGACGACAAACCTGGCGCGCAGCGTGCGCGTGGGTCCATCGGCGCCGACTTCCTCGGGATTGCGCTTGATCGTCAGCTCGACGCCCTCGGCGTCTTGCGCCAGCGCCACGCCTTGCCAGCCCCGGATGGACGTCACGTTCGGCAGCGTGTCGGCAATGCCTGTCAGGCGCGTTTCCAGATCGGGCTGGTTGAACCAGTAGCGCACGCGCCAGCCGGAGGCGGACGTGCTCTGCCAATCGACGATCTGCAGGTTTTCGCCGTTGACGTCCTTCCAGTAGTACAGCTCGTCGTGGTAGTTGATGGCGGGGTCGTTCTCGGAGTCGATACCCAAGGTGGCCAGGATGCGCGCGATCTCGTGGTCGTAGGTCACCGCGCGCGGCCGGCCATAGGCCTGGCTCCAGCGCTCAATCAGTGTGACGCGCTTGCCGCGCTTGCCCAGCAAGATGGCAAGCAGCGTGCCTACCGGGCCGGCGCCGACGATGGCGACGTCGGCATCGAACGCTTCAGGGGATGTGGGGGTGTGATCGGCCATCGAGGTTCTCCGGGCGTTGAGGGTGGACTGGCTTAGAGGTTGACCTGAATTCTCATCGGCCATGAATGATCGTCAGTTATGGTTATCCCTCAATTTTGGTGCTGTCAGCGCAAAACTGAATTGCACGCGCGCGCCCGGCGCGGTTGCGCCGGGGCAAGGCCATGCGTTCACTTAGACTCGCCGCACCCCCTGCTTGCCACCCCACTTGCCCATGAACCCCGCTTTTCCAGACTCGCCCGATGCAGCCGAAGGGCGCGTGGCGCGGCGACAGCGGCGCAACCGCGAAGCGCTGATACGGGCCGCCGGAGAAGTCATGGCGAGCAAGGGCGTGGACGCCGCGACCATGCTGGAGATCGCCGAGCGCGCCGATGTCGGCGCCGGCACGGTCTACAACTACTTCCGGTCCAAGGACGAGTTGGCGATGGCGGTGCTGGAAGAACTGATGCACGCGCTGGCGCTGCGCATCGACCAGGCCACCGCCGGCTTTGCCGACCCCGCCGCGATCTACGCCTTCGGCGTGCGCGCCGTGCTGGAAAACGCCATCACCGACGAGCGCTGGCGCCACCTGCTGAACCGCAGCGAAGTCATCGCCGACGCGCTGTTTCGCCGCATGGGCCCGTTTGCCATCCGCGATTTGCGGCTGGCGGCCGACGCCGGCCGGTTTCCGGTGACGAATGCGGAATTGCTGTGGCAACTCACGGCGCACACGCTGGTGGGCGCGGCGCTGGCCATCACCACGGGGCGGCAGCCCGCAGCCGTGGTTGACGCCGTCATCGTGCGCCTGCTGTGCATGACAGGCATCGGCGCCAACGCGGCGCTGGAACTGTCGGCCCTGCCGCGCCCTGCGTTGCCTCCGGCCGGCAAGGCGCGCGGGGCAAAGCGGTTGCGCTAGCCTTTTAGGAGTTTATTGAAGCGCGGCGGGCATCGCCGTCCAACGGGCCTCGCAGCCGTCGGCCCTGAATTCCTCGACCATGAAATCCAGGAAGGTGCGCACTTTGGCCGACAGCATTTTTCGGCTGGGGTAGGCCAGGTTGATTTGCAGGCGCGGCAAGTCCCAGTCGTCCAGCACGCGCACCAGCCGCCCCGCGTCCACGTCGTCCTGCACGATGTAGGCCGGCTGCATGAGGATGCCCAGGCCACCCAGGGCCGCGGCGCGCAGCACCTGGCCGTCGTTCGACTCCAGCAGGCCCTCGATGCGCACCACGGCCTGCTCGCCAGCCCGGCTGAACCGGAGTTCCCACGGGTGGTTGGCATGCACGTAGACCAGCATGTGGTGCCGCGCGAGATCCTGCGGACGCGCGGGCGTGCCGCGCCGGGCCAGATATTCCGGCGCCGCCGTCAACAGCCGGCGCGTCGTCGCCAGCTTGCGGATGGTGATGGTGCTGTCGGGCTCGTACTCGCGCGTGCGCACCGCCACGTCGATGCCCTGGTCGATCATGTCGAGGTAGCGGTTGGCCGTTTCGACGTGGATGCGCACCTCGGGATAGCGCGCCAGATAGCGTGGCAGGCGCGGCGCGATGTGCTGCATCGCAAACGACAGCGACGCACTGACCCTGAGCGACCCCGAAGGCCGCAGGGCGTTGGCCTGCACCGCGCTCTCGGCCTCCTGCAGGTCGGTCAGAATCGCCCGCGCGCGGTGGCAAAACTCGCGCCCTTCGCCAGTGAGGTAAGCCCTGCGCGTGTTGCGCTCCACCAGTCTGACCCCCAGCCGCGTCTCGAGCGCCGCCAGATGCCGGGTTGCCGCGGCGCTGGAAAGACCCAGATTCTGCGCGGCGCGGCTGAGGCTGCCATGGTCTTCGACCCCGATCAGCAGTTCCAGGTCGGTCAGGCGATCCATACCTCACGCTCCTCTTCACCGATTGCCGTGCGCCCGCGGCCGCTCCATGGTCAGTCAGCGCGCAAACGACTGGCATGGGTGGCCCACAGGCGTTTTTGTGGGCGCTGCGCCCGGCTCACATGCGATCCATCATCGCCTGGCCAAAACCCGAGCAGCTGACCTGCGTGGCGCCTTCCATCAAGCGCGCGAAGTCGTAGGTCACCTTCTTGGCCAGGATGGCTTTTTCCATGCTGTCGATCAGCTTGTCGGCGGCCTCGGTCCAGCCCATATGGCGCAGCATCATCTCGGCGCTGAGGATTTCGGAGCCGGGGTTGACGTAGTCCTTGCCGGCGTACTTGGGCGCGGTGCCGTGCGTGGCCTCGAAACAGGCCACACTGTCGCTCATGTTGGCGCCCGGCGCGATGCCGATGCCGCCGACCTGCGCCGCCAGCGCGTCGCTGATGTAGTCACCGTTCAGGTTGAGCGTGGCGATCACGCTGTATTCGGCCGGCCGCAGCAGGATTTGTTGCAAAAAGGCGTCGGCAATCGCGTCCTTGACGATGATGGTCTTGCCCGTCTTGGGGTTCTTGAACTTGCACCAGGGGCCGCCGTCCATCAGCTCGGCGCCAAACTCGCGCTGCGCCAGCGCGTAGCCCCAGTCGCGGAAGCCGCCCTCGGTGTACTTCATGATGTTGCCCTTGTGCACCAGGGTGACGTTGGGCTTGTCGTGGTCGATGGCGTACTGGATGGCCTTGCGCACCAGGCGCTCGGTGCCTTCGATGGACACGGGCTTCACGCCGATGCCCGACGTCTCGGGGAAGCGGATCTTTCGCACACCCATTTCGTCGGTCAGAAACTTGATGAGCTTCAGCGCCTGCGGGCTGCGCGCTTCCCATTCGATGCCGGCGTAGATGTCTTCCGAGTTCTCGCGGAAGATGACCATGTTGACCTTTTCGGGCTCTTTCAGCGGCGAAGGCACGCCGCGAAAGTACTGCACCGGGCGCAGGCAGACGTACAGGTCCAGCTCTTGCCTCAGCGCCACGTTGAGCGAGCGGATGCCGCCGCCCACCGGCGTGGTCAGCGGCCCCTTGATCGACACCACATAGTCCTTCAGCACCTGCAGCGTTTCCTCGGGCAGCCAGACGTCGGGACCGTAGATGCGGGTGGCTTTTTCGCCCGCGTAGACCTCCATCCAGTGAATGCGGCGCTGACCGCCGTAACACTTGGCCACCGCCGCATCGACCACCTTGATCATCACCGGCGTGATGTCCACGCCCGTGCCATCGCCCTCGATGAACGGTACGATGGGGTTGTTGGGCACGTTCAGCGTGAAGTCGGGGTTGACGGTGATTTTTTGACCGTCTGCGGGCACCTGGATGTGCGACGTCATGGGGCGGGGTCTCCGATGGGGATGGGTGGCCGGCCAAAGCGGCAAAAGCCAAGTTTCATTCTAGGGCCAGCGCGCGGCGACAATGCGCTTGCGCGCCGCCGCGGCAGAACCTTTTGGGCGTCGCCGCGCTCATAGACTGCTCCTGACCCGGGCCCTTGCCATGCACCAGAAAATTCGCCGCCTCCTGCTGACCGCCTTCGCCGCGCTGGCTTGCGCACCCGTTTTTGCGCAACGCGCGCTGGTAGGCCAACCGCAGCTGCAATTGCCGCGCACCACCCTCACCGCCGGCATGCACCGCATCGACGCCCAAGTGGCCACGACGCCCGAGCAGCGCCACACCGGCCTGATGCACCGCCGCGACATGCCGGCCCACGAAGGGATGCTGTTTATCTTCGAGCAGCCGGGCGTGCAGTGCTTCTGGATGAAGAACACGCTGCTTGCGCTGACGGCCGCCTTCGTGGCCGACGACGGCGCCATCGTCAACCTGGCCGACATGCAGCCGCTGGACGAGCGCAGCCACTGCTCAGCCAAGCCGGTGCGCTACGTGCTGGAGATGAACCAGGGCTGGTTCGAGCAGCGCCACATCAAAGCCGGCGCCAAGCTGCGTGGCAAACCGTTCGAGGGCGCGCGCTAGATTTCCCATAAAAAATAGCTGCAGCGCTTGATGGACAAGCGCGAGCAGCTATTATTTTTGCAGCATTTTTGCACCACTCCTGTGCGCAGCGCTCGTCACGCAAAAGGCGCAGAAGTCATTGAAAAACTTCCGCGACCTTTGCGCCACCTCTGCGCCCTTGGCGTTCAAGGGCCTTCAAAGGCGCTCCAACGCCGTCAGGCCGCGACTTTCGTCAAGGCGTCGTTGAAGGTCTTGCTCGGGCGCATCACCTGCGCCAACTTGGCCGGGTCGGGCTGGTAATAACCGCCAATGTCCACCGGTTTGCCCTGAATGTCGGTCAGTTCCTTGACGATGGCTTGCTCGCCGTCGGCCAGCGCCTTGGCCAGCGGCGCGAACTTCTTCGCCAGCTCGGCGTCCTCGGTCTGCGCGGCCAATGCCTGCGCCCAGTACAGCGCCAGGTAGAACTGGCTGCCGCGGTTGTCCAGCTGGCCGGTCTTGGGCGACGGGTTCTTGTTGTTGTCCAGCAGCTTGCCGGTGGCGGCGTCCAGCGTCCTGGCCAGCAGCTTGGCGCGCGCGTTGCCGGTCTTCAGGCCCAGGTCTTCCAGGCTCACGGCCAGCGCCAGGAACTCGCCCAGCGAATCCCAGCGCAGGTGGTTTTCTTCCACCAGCTGCTGCACGTGCTTGGGCGCCGAGCCGCCGGCGCCGGTTTCGTACATGCCGCCGCCGGCCATCAGCGGCACGATGGACAGCATCTTGGCGCTGGTGCCCAGTTCCATGATGGGGAACAGGTCGGTCAGGTAGTCGCGCAGGATGTTGCCGGTGGCGCTGATGGTGTCCTGGCCGCGCACCACACGCTCCAGCGTGTAGCGCATGGCGCGCACCTGGCTCATGATCTGGATGTCGAGCCCCGTGGTGTCGTGCTCATGCAGGTACATCTTGACCTTGGTGATGAGCTGGTTCTCGTGCGGGCGGTACGGGTCGAGCCAGAACACCACCGGCATGCCCGAGTTGCGCGCGCGCGTGACGGCGAGCTTCACCCAATCGCGGATGGCGGCGTCCTTGACCTGGCACATGCGCCAGATGTCGCCGGCCTCGACGTTCTGGCTCATCAGCACCTCGCCGGTGTTCAGGTCGGTGATGTTGGCCACGCCGTCCTCGGGGATTTCAAACGTCTTGTCGTGGCTGCCGTATTCCTCGGCCTGCTGCGCCATCAGGCCGACGTTGGGCACCGTGCCCATGGTCTTGGGGTCGAAATTGCCGTGCCACTTGCAGAAGTTGATCATCTCCTGGTAGATGCGGGCAAAGGTGCTTTCCGGCATCACGGCCTTGACATCCTTCAGGCGGCCGTCGGCGCCCCACATCTTGCCGCCGTTGCGGATCATGGCGGGCATCGATGCATCGACGATCACGTCGTTGGGCGAATGGAAGTTGGTGATGCCCTTGGCCGAATCGACCATGGCCAGCTCGGGACGGTGTTCGTGGCAGGCGTGCAGGTCGCGCTTGATTTCGTCCTGCTGGCTTTGCGGCAGCGTGGCGATCTTGTTGTACAGATCGACCATGCCGTTGTTGACGTTGACGCCCAGTTCGTCAAACAGCTTCTGGTGCTTGGCGAACGCGTCCTTGTAGAAAATTTTCACGCAGTGGCCGAACACGATGGGGTGCGACACCTTCATCATGGTCGCCTTCACGTGCAGCGAGAACATCACGCCGGTCTTGTAGGCGTCCTCGATCTCCTTCTCGTAGAAGGCCATGAGCGCCTTCTTGCTCATGAACATGCTGTCGATCACCTCGCGCTCTTGCAGGCTGACCTTGGGCTTGAGCACGATGGTCTTGCCGGATGAGGTGATCAGTTCCATCTTGACGTCGCGCGCGCGATCCAGCGTCATCGACTTTTCGCCATGGTAGAAGTCGCCGTGGTGCATGTGCGAAACGTGGCTGCGCGAGGCTTGGCTCCAGTCGGCCATGCTGTGCGGGTTCTTGCGCGCGTATTCCTTCACGGCGCGCGGGGCGCGGCGGTCGGAGTTGCCTTCGCGCAGCACCGGGTTGACGGCCGAGCCGATGCACTTGTTGTAGCGCGCGCGGATGTCCTTTTCCTTGTCGTCCTTGGGATTTTCAGGAAAGTCGGGCACCTTGTAGCCCTTGTCCTGCAGCTCCTTGATGGCGGCCTTCAGCTGCGCCACCGACGCGCTGATGTTGGGCAGCTTGATGATGTTGGCTTCGGGCTTGAGCGTGAGCTTGCCCAGCTCGGTCAGGTTGTCGGGCACGCGCTGCGCTTCGGTCAGCACTTCCGGGAACTGGCCCAGGATGCGGCCCGCCACCGAAATGTCGCTGGTGGTGACGTCAATGCCAGCCGGCGCCGTGAAGGCCTGGATGATGGGCAGGAACGACGCGGTGGCCAGCAGGGGCGCTTCGTCGGTCAGCGTGTAGACGATGGTGGATGGCTTGTCGCTCATGGTGGTCTCTCCAGTGGTCTTCTTTATGGGCATGCCGCAGCACAGCGCGCCGCGCCAGCTTGGCATGGTGGCATGTCTTCCTGACACCGCGCTCACGGCAGCAAGCGCAGGGGCAAGGCGTATTCTGACAAATCGCGGCGGCCACGCCCGGACGGCCGCCGCGGGCCGTCCGGTGGGTTTTCAAGCCTTTTCGGCCACTTGCCCATGCCATACAAGCGCCTGCAGCTATCAAATCTGGAGCGTTTGCAAGCGCTTCACCAGTAGCCCAGCACCTTCCACCACGCGCCGCCCACCAGCAGCCAGATCAGGATCAGCATCACGCTCATCACAAAGCCGGTCTTCCACCATTCGCCCAGCGTGGCATAGCCCGAGCCAAAGATGACCGGCGAGGTGCCCGTGGCGTAGTGCGTCAGCGTCATCATGATGTTGGAGGCCGCCGCCATCATCAGCGCGAACGGCAGCGCCGGCGCGCCCAGCGCCAGGCCAGCGCCGTAGAAGGCGGCAAACATGGCCGTGATGTGCGCCGTGGTGCTGGCAAAGGCGTAGTGCGCGTACAGGTAGGCCAGCATCAGCAGCGCGCTGGCGCCCATCCAGCCCAGACCCAGGTGGCCGATGCCGGTTTCGATGCTCTTGGCAAACCAGGCGATCAGGCCCAGCTTGTTCAAAAAGGTGGCCATCATCACCAGCGCGCCGAACCAGACGATGGTGTCCCAGGCGCTTTTTTCCTTGATCACGTCGTCCCAGCTCAGCACGCCGCTGATCAGGCACAGCGACAGGCCGATGAAGGCGGTGGTGGTCGGGTCGACCGCCGCGCCGGCGCCGAACAGAAAGGCCGGAACACCTGCCCACAGCGCCAGCAGCACGCCGAACACGCCCAGCATGATGACTTCGCCGCGCGTCAACGGCCCCATCTCGCGCAGGCGCTCGCGCGCGAACTGCGCGGCGTTGGGCGTGCTCTTGATCTCGGGCGGGTTCAGCCAGTAGACCACCAGCGGCATCAGCGCCAGCGCCACCAACCCGGGCAGCAGCATGGCCAGCGCCCAGGTGCCCCAGGTCAGGCTGATCTTGGCGCCGGTGGTGTCGGCGATCAGCTTCACGATCAGCGGGTTGGGCGCCGTCGCGGTGATGAACATGGCCGAGGTAATGGGGTTGGCGTGGTAGTTCGACAGCGCCAGAAAGCGCCCGATGCGCCCTTGCGTGCCCTTCTCGGGGTCGGAGTCGTAGCTGCCGGCGATCGCCCGCATGATGGGGTGGATGATGCCGCCGCCGCGCGCCGTGTTGCTGGGAGTGACGGGCGCCAGGATCAGCTCCGACAGCGCCAGCGAATAGGCGATGCCGATGGTCTTCTTGCCCCACACGGCGATGAACAGGTAGCCGATGCGCGCGCCGAGGCCCGTCTTGATGATGCCGCGCGAGATCATGATCGACACGCCGATCAGCCAGATCAGCGGGTTGGAGAAGCTGCTGAGCGCATCGGCGATGGCGCCGGCCGCCTTCTCGTTGGTGACGCCGGTGACGGCCACCAGCGCCACCGCCACCATCGACAGCGCGCCAATCGGCATGGCCTTGCCGATGATGGCGGCAATCGTCGCCACGAACAGCGCCAGCAGGTGCCAGGCATTGGCCGTGACGCCCGCGGGCACGGGGATGACGAACCAGATGATGAGGCCGAGCGCCAGCGCGATGGCGGCGGGAAGCGGCTTGAAGCCCATGGAATGCTCCGTTTCTTCTCGTGGGTGCAACGCTTCATCGTCCCACGCACCCGGCCCGGGTTTCTTGATCCGCGTCAAGCGCAGCGGGCCGTTTGTCGGCGTCTGCCTACAGGGTGGCGCGCGGTCGCCGCCCAGAATCGGCCGATGGACGCGCTGCGGCTCTCCCGCATCCAGTTCGGGTTCGTCATCTCGTTTCACATCCTGTTTCTGGCCTTCACCATCGGGCTGGCCAGTTGGGTGATGTTTCTGGCATCTGGCCTACCGGGTGCCGCCGCACCTGACGATCTGGGGCGCCGCGTCGCCGCCCGAATCGCAGGGCTTCGTGATGTGGGGCCTGGTGTTTCTGCTGCCGCTGATCCTGGGCGACACCGGCTGGTCGTACCGCGTGTTTCGCGGCAAGGTGGGCGCGGACGCGGGGTATCACTGACCCGGAGGCCCCGGCGCGCGGCGCCGCCAGATGGCTTGCTTCGCGGCCTTTGACGGCAGTTTACTGCGCGTCGCTTTTATTTTTATAGCTGCTTGCGCTTGACAGGCAAGCGCTGGCGGCCGATTTGGCTCATAAAAAAGCCACCGAATCCGGTGGCTTCTGGTGGTTGGGCAGGGGCCGATCAGCCGAAGTTCTTGGCCGCGAAGTCCCAGTTGGCCAGCTTGTCAAAGAAGGTCTCGACAAACTTCTGGCGCGCGTTGCGGTAGTCGATGTAGTACGCGTGTTCCCACACGTCCACGGTCAGCACGGCGGTGTCGCCGGTGGTCAGCGGGGTGCCGGCGGCGCCCATGTTGACGATGTCGACGCTGCCGTCGGCCTTCTTGACCAGCCAGGTCCAGCCGCTGCCGAAGTTGCCCACGGCGCTGGTGACGAAGGCCTTTTTGAAGTCGGCAAACGAGCCCCACTTCTTGTTGATCGCGTCGGCCAGCGCGCCGGTTGGCTCGCCGCCGCCCTGGGGCTTCATGCAGTTCCAGAAGAACGTGTGGTTCCAGATTTGCGCGGCCTGGTTGTAGATGCCGCCGCTGGACTTCTTGATGACCTCTACGAGTTCCATGTTCTCGAACTCGGTGCCCTTTTGCAGCTCGTTCAGCTTGTCGACGTAGGCCTTGTGGTGCTTGCCGTGGTGATATTCCAGCGTTTCCTGGCTGTAGGCCGGCGCCAGCGCGTCGATGGCGTAAGGCAGGGGAGGCAGGGTACGTTCCATGTCGGTTGTCCTCGTTATGGTGGGTTGGAGATGAAAAAGGTGGACGACCATGATAGGCCGCCCGGCGCCGGCGCATTGTAGGAACTCAGGCCGAACGGCGTGCGACGACGTTCAGATCAACCCTTCCGTCGGCCAGCGTCGCCGTCAGCGCCTGGCCGGGCGTGGCTTGGGCAGCGCGGGTCACGGGGTGGCCGGCCTCGTCCTGCAGCCAGGCGTAGCCGCGCTCCAGCACCCGTTGCGGGGCCAGCGCGCCCAGCCGCAAGGCGGCGCTCTCCAGCCGCTGGGTGGCGGCGGCCTGCTGGCTGGCCAGCGCGGCGGGCAGGCGCTCGGCCAGGCGGCCCAGTCGTTCGCGCTCGGCCGCCAGCGGCGCGGGCAGGCAGCGCGGCAGGCGCTCGGCCAACCGGGTCAGGCGGGCGCGTTCGCGCTCCAGCCGCAGCGCGTGCACGTGCAGCAGGCGCGCGTGCAGGCGATCCAGTCGCCGGTATTGCGCCGCCACCGCCTGCGACGGCCGGCCCAGGCGCGCGGCGGCCCAGTCGAGCCGCTGCGCCTCGGCGTCCAAGCGGCGGCGCAACGCGCGCACCAGTTGCGCCTGCTGGGCGTCGAGCGCGACCAGCCATTGGTCGCGCGGCGCGCTGACCAGTTCGGCGGCGGCCGTGGGGGTGGGCGCACGCAGGTCGGCCGCGAAGTCGGCAATGGTGAAATCGGTTTCGTGCCCCACGCCGCTGACCACCGGCACCGGGCTGGCGACGATGGTGCGGGCCAGCTGCTCGTCGTTGAAGGCCCACAGGTCGTCGATGGAGCCCCCCCCGCGCACCAGCAAAATCAGCTCGATGGGCGGCGCGGCCGATTGACCCATCAAATCGGCGTCTTGCGCTTGGCGCGCCTGCGCCAGCAGATACAGATTTTGTAGCGCCTGGCACAGCTCGCCCGGCGCGCTGGCGCCCTGTACCGCCGCCGGCGCCAGCACCACCCGAATGTGCGGCACGCGCCGCGCCAGCGCGCTCAACACGTCGTGCAGCGCGGCCGCGCCGGTCGACGTGACCAGGCCAATGGCGCGCGGCAACGGCGGCAAGGCGCGCTTGCGGCCAGCGTCGAACAAGCCTTCGGCCTGAAGCCGGGCTTTCAGGCGCAGAAACTGCTCGAACAGCGCGCCCTGCCCCGCGCGCTGCATCGACTCCGCCACCAGTTGCAAGTCGCCGCGCGGCTCGTACACCGTCAGTCGGCCACGCACTTCAACCTGGTCGCCATCGCGCGGCGCGAAGTCCAGCAGGCTGGCGGCACGGCGGAACATGGCGCCACGCAGCTGCCCCACCTCGTCCTTCAGCGTGAAATAGCAGTGGCCGCTGGCCGCCCGGGTGAAGCCCGACACCTCACCGCGCACGGCGACGGGGTTGAAGCGCGCCTCCAGACTGTCAGCCACGGCGCGGGTCAGCGCCCCAACTGGCCAGATGCGGGGCGCCAATGCGTGCGCCGGGCCGTCAAACCCAGTGTTCATGCGCCCCCGCGGCCGATTCGGGCCCGCGGGCCGCGCCAGTACTCCACAACGCCGGGCGTGCGTCCGGTGCCAGCCCAAGGGCCCCCGCCAAGCCCCGAAGATAGGTGCAAGTGACTGTCATGCAATGATTTTTTGCTGCCTGCGCATTCATCAAACTGTCAGAAACCGTGATTTGGCGCGGCCTGCGGGCCTCGCCGCGCGCTATTTCCACAAAGTTATCCACAGAAACTGTGCATCGTCGATGGCGGCGCAATCACCCTCCATCCGGGCGGGCCCGCCGGACGCCGCCGCCGGCATTGTCGGCACCGTGCAGCGGCTGCACCATAATCGCGCGCATCGGCGTGACACCGATTGTTACCAGGCGCGATACCCTCAGACAGAGAGAAGACCTTGCTTTCCATCATACAAGCCGCTGGCTGGCCGATCTGGCCGCTGATTTTGTGTTCCATCCTGGCCATGGCCTTCATCGTCGAGCGCTTCGTGCAGCTGAAGGCCAGCCGCGTGCTCGGCCGCGATCTGGTGAATGAAGCCGTGGGCGTGTCGCGCCAGGCGGTGCCGGCGCCCGAGACGGTGAACCAGCTGGCGCAGCATTCGGCGCTGGGCAGCGTGCTGGCCGCCGGCTGGCGCGCCATCAACCTCAACCCGCGCTGCACTCCCGGCGAAATGCGCGCCGCCATGGAAGCGGCCGGCCGCCAGGCAGCGCATCGGCTGGAGCGCTACCTGCCGGCGCTGGCCACCATCGCCAGCGCGGCGCCGCTGCTGGGCCTGCTGGGCACGGTGATCGGCATGATCGAGATCTTCGGCTCGCAGGCGCCGGCCGGCGCGCTGTCGGGCGGCAACCCGGCGCAGCTGGCGCACGGCATTTCGACCGCGCTGTACAACACCGCCTTCGGGCTGATCGTGGCCATCCCGACGCTGATTTTCTGGCGCTACTTCCGCGCCCGGGTCGACGGCTACATCCTGGAGCTGGAGCTGGCCGCCGAGCGCTTTGCGCGCCACCTGGAGCCGCTGTGCCCCGGCGGCGACAGCGCGGGAGCGGCCCGATGAAATTTCGCCCGCACCCGCCCGAGGAGCCCGAGATCAACCTGATCCCGTTCATCGACGTGCTGCTGGTGATCCTGATCTTCCTGATGCTCACCACCACCTACAGCAAGTTCACCGAACTGCAGGTGACGCTGCCGACGGCCAACGCCGACGCCTCGCGCGAACGGCCCAAGGAGATCGTGGTGGCCGTCGCCGCCGACGGGCGCTACGCCGTCAACAAGCAGCCGCTGGACGCGCGCAGCGTCGAAGCCGTGGCCAGCGCCCTGCGCGCCGTCGCCGCCAAGGACAGTGTGCTGATCATCAGCGCCGACGCCAGCGCGCCCGTGCAGGCCGTGGTGACCGTGATGGATGCGGCGCGGCGCGAGGGGCTGACGCAGATCACCTTCGCGGCGAAGACGGGTACATCCCCCTGAGCGCCTGACGGCGCTTTCCCCTTCTCTCGCTGCGCTGCGCTTCGCGGGAAGGGGGACGCACCCAGCGGGCGGGCCAAGCCAAAAACGGAACACAACCCCCTGAGCGGCTGGCGCCGCTTCCCCCTTCTCTCGCTGCGCTGCGCTTCGCGGGAAGGGGGACGCACCCAACGGGCGGGCCAAGCCAAAAACGGAACACAACCCCCTGAGCGGCTGGCGCCGCTTCCCCCTTCTCTCGCTGCGCTGCGCTTCGCGGGAAGGGGGACGCACCCAACGGGCGGGCCAAGCCCTTCCGCGGGTGCCCGCGCTTGGCCTGCTCCGCGGCCGTCTGAGTCACGAGGCGCAGCGCGAAATGGCTATGCTGCGCAGGTGCCGTTCTATTTCGTTCGACCGCCGCTCCATACGCGTCCATCCCGTTGCATGTCCATGCCGACGCCACCGAAATTCCGTCATTCCCGCGCAGGCGGGAATCCAGGTGTCCCATCGTCCGTCGCTGGATTCCCGCCTGCGCGGGAATGACGAAGATGGATGCTTTGTTCTGAGATCGGAAACATGCCCCGCGCCTTCGTCGAACACCGTCTGCGCGCCGCCTGGCAGCGGCGCGGGCTGGTGGCTGTGCTGCTGTGGCCGTTGTCGCGGCTGTACGGGGCGCTGGCGGCGCGGCAGCGGGGTCGCGACGACGCCGTGGCGGTGCGCTTGCCGGTGCCGGTGGTGGTGGTGGGCAACGTGGTGGCGGGCGGGGCGGGCAAGACGCCGACGACGCTGGCGATGGCGCAGCACCTGCGGTCGCGCGGCTGGCGGCCGGGCATCGTTTCGCGCGGGCATGGGCGGGTGGGCGATGACTGCCGTGAGGTGCTGCCGGACAGCGACCCGCGCGAGGTGGGCGATGAGCCGCTGCTGCTGCGCCAGCGCGCCGGCGTGCCGGTGTTCGTGGCGCCGCGCCGCGCCGATGCCGCGCGTGCATTGCTGGCGGCCCACCCAGGCACCGACATCCTGCTGTGCGACGACGGGCTGCAGCACCGCGCGCTGGCGCGCGACGTGGAGGTGTGCGTGTTCGACGCGCGCGGCGTGGGCAACGGCTGGCTGCTGCCGGCGGGGCCGCTGCGCGAGCCATGGCCTCGTCCCGTCGACCTGGTGCTGTGGACCGAAGCGGATGCCGCGGCGACGCCCCTGCCGCCGGGCCAGGCCACGTTCACCGCCCACCGACGGCTGGCCGACCACGCGCTGCGCGCCGACGGCACGCAGGTGCCGCTGGCTGATCTGCGCGGCCAGCCGCTGGCGGCGCTGGCCGGCATCGCCCGGCCCGAGGCCTTTTTCGCCATGCTGCGCGCCGCCGGGCTGACGTTGGCCGACACGCGGGCGCTGCCTGATCACTACGATTTTGATAGCTTCAACCGCTTGTCTGGCCAGCGCAACGGGCTGATTTGCACCGAAAAAGACGCGCTGAAGCTGTGGCGGCACGACCCCAGCGCGCTGGCGGTGCCGCTGCGGCTGGACGTGCCGGCCGCCTTCCTCGACGCACTGGACCAGCACCTGGCAGCGCGGGGCTATCATCCGGCCCCATGATTTCGCACATTGACCACGTTGTCCTCACCGTGGCAGACATCGAGCGCTCGGTGGCCTTTTACCAGCGCGTGCTGCGCATGCAGCCCGTCACGTTTACCGGCGGCCGGCGCGCGCTGTCGTTCGGCCGCCAGAAGATCAACCTGCAGACGCTGGGGCAAGAGCTGCGCAACCACGCCGGCGTGGGTTCGGGCGATCTGTGCCTGATCACCGACTGGACGCTGGCCGACGTGATAGCCCACCTGGCGGCCGAAGGCGTGGCGCTGCTCGAAGGCCCGGTGGCCAAGTCCGGCGCGCAGGGGCCGATCGAGTCGGTCTACTTCAACGACCCGGACGGCAACCTGATCGAAGTCAGCGTCTACCCCGGCGCCGCGGCGCGATAAGCGGCCGGCCCGCTGCCAGCGCGCGCGCCCGGCCGGCGCGGTGCAACCCCACCTTCCCGTTACATCGTCAGGACATTGACATGGACCCCAAACTGCTGGAACTGCTGGTCTGCCCCGTCACCAAGGGCCCGCTCGATTTCGACCGCGACAAGGGCGAGTTGATCTCGCGCTCGGCCCGCCTGGCCTACCCGGTGCGCGACGGCATTCCGATCATGCTGGAAGGCGAGGCGCGCCCGCTGTCGGCCGACGAAGTCGAGCAGATGCCGCCCCGCACGCCGCTGGCGGGCTAGGCGCACGCTGACCCCTTGAGACTTATGGGTTACGCGGCTACGATGGCCCTCGGAGACAAACCACCACTGACGAGGAGCACGCACGCATGCGACCCATCACCCGATTCGCCTGGCTGGGCGCCGCCGCCATGGCCACCACGCTGATCCTCAGCGGCTGCGGCAGCAGCCATTCCGACCCGCAGAGCCGGACCACGCAATACGGCGACGTCGAGGGCGTGAACGACAGCGCGGCCTCGGGCACGTATTTCTGGAAGGGCCTGCCCTACGCCAAGCCGCCGGTCGGCGCGCTGCGCTGGAAGGCACCGGTCGCCCCGGCGTCGTGGACCAACACGCTGCAGGCCAAGACTTTCGGCGTCTCGTGCATCCAGAACCCGCGGCTGTACAGCCCCGGCAACAACAACACCTTCGACGCCACCGTCGGCGACAACCTGGTGTCGGGCAACACGCCGGGCAGCGAGGACTGCCTGTCGCTCAACATCTGGCGCCCGGCCACGGCCGACAAGAACCTGCCGGTCATCGTGTTCATCCACGGCGGCAGCAACATCACCGGCTATACCGCCGACCCGATGTACGACGGCGCCGCGCTGGCCAAGAAGGCCAACGCGGTGGTGGTGTCGGCCAACTACCGCCTCGGCCAGCTGGGCTTCTTCCGCCACCCGGCGCTGCGCGACAAGACCGTGGACCCGACGCTGACGGCCGAAGACCAGTCGGGCAACTACGCCGTGCTCGACATCATCCAGGCGCTGAAGTTCGTGCAGGGCAACATCGGCGAGTTTGGCGGCGACAAGGGCAACGTCACGCTCACTGGGCAGTCGGCGGGCGCCATCAACATCCTGGCCGTCATGACGGCGCCGGCCAACCGCGCCGCCGGGCTGTTCCACAAGATCGCGCCGCTGTCGGGCGGCATCTCGGTGGCCACCAGCCCGGGCTTCCCGCAGCCGCCCAACAACCTGGCGGGTAACAACGGCTACATCCCGGCGCTGAACCCGGTGGCCACCTACGAGGCGCTGTCGAACATGCTGCTGATGAAGCTGCTGATCGACGACGGCAGTGCCGCCGACGTCGCCGGCGCCACGGCCTGGGTGCAGTCGCATTCCAACGCCGACATCGCCGCCTACCTGCGTGGCAAGCCGGCCAGCAAGATCCTGCAGGTGGGCGTCAAAACCGTCGGCGGCATCGGCAACACCACCGGCTCGGGGCCCATCCCCGAAGGCACGGTGGTCGCCACCGACCCCATCGCCGCCATCGTGGCCGGCAACTACGTCAAGGTGCCGGTGCTGTCGGGCCTGACACACAGCGAATCCAAGCTGCTGTCCAGCTTCCTGCCGCTGGTGAGCCGCCCGGTCGGCATCAAGCTGCCAGATGCGCAGCTGTTCCCGATCCTGTTCGACGCCACCAAGGCGAAGAACGCCGCGTTTGGCGACATCATCAACCCCGCCTATGCCAATGGCGCGGCCTACGACGCCGCCATTGCCGACCTGGACGCCAAGTTCTTCATCGCCCTGCGCGACAACTACATGAACGCGCTGATGGCGCAGATGCCCACGCAGATCTGGAGCTACCGCTTCGACTGGAAGCAGGAGGCGGCACCTTGGAACGACGTGTACGGCGCGGCGCACGCGTTTGACCTGCCCTTCCTGTTCGGCAACTTCGGCCCGTCGCTGTACGCCAACGTGATCGGCGGCACGGCCAACCAGACGGGCCGGCTGGCGCTGTCGGACGCGATGATGAGCACGCTGGCCGCGTTTGCGCGCGACGGCAACCCCAACAACGCCACGCTGGGCGTGACCTGGCCCAACTGGCCCAAGGTGCTGCTGTTCGACGCCACGCCGACGGCCAAGCAGATCTCGGTGCAGTAAACGGCGCGCGGCGCCGGTGCGCGCCGCTGGCAGCCCCGGCCGATGGGGCGCCCGGGCGGTGGGTTAGGCTTCAACCCTTTCCCCGCCGCCCTGCCCTGCTCATGAGCTTCACCGTCATCATCCCCGCGCGCCTGGCGTCCACCCGCCTGCCCGACAAACCGCTGGCCGACATCGGCGGCAAGCCGATGGTGGTGCGGGTGGCCGAACAGGCCGAGCAGTCGGGCGCGGCGCAGGTGGTGGTCGCCGCCGATGCGCCCGCCATCCTCGACGCCTGTGCCGCGCACGGCGTGCGCGCCGTGGCCACGCGCGCCGACCACCCCAGCGGCAGCGACCGACTGGCCGAAGCCTGCCAGCTGCTGGGTCTGGATGGCGACGACCTCATCGTCAACGTGCAGGGCGACGAGCCACTGATCGACCCGGCGCTCATCGACGCCGTTGCCGATCTATTGCAAAAACAGCCGATGGCGCAGATGGGAACTTCGGCGCACGCTATCAAAAGTGTAGAAGACTTCACCAACCCGAACGTCGTCAAGGTGGTGACCGACGCGCGCGGGCTGGCCCTGCTGTTCAGCCGCGCGCCGCTGCCGTGGTGGCGCGACGGCTTTGCGCAGGGCGTCACGCAACTGCCCACGTCGCCCGCACCGCTGCGGCACATCGGCATCTACAGCTATCGCGCGGCGTTTCTGCGCGCGTTTCCGTCGCTGCCGCCGGCGCCGCTGGAGCAGTGCGAGGCGCTGGAGCAGTTGCGCGCGCTGTGGCACGGCCACCGCATCGCCGTGCACGTGACGCCGCACGCGCCCGGCCCCGGCGTCGACACGCCCGAAGACCTGGCGCGCGTGCGCGCGCTGTTCGACTGACGGGCGCGCCGGGCGTCTGCGCGGCAGAAGCCACGCTGTCAGCCTGACGCAGGCCGCTGCGTGCTATTCTTGATTCGACATCCACCACGCCCGCGCCACGCATCGGCGCCTAGACAGGCACCGCCATTCCAACCGAGGAGCACACTTGAAACTTATTCTTCTGGGCGCCCCCGGCGCCGGCAAGGGCACGCAGGCGGCCTTCATCTGCCAGAAATACGGCATCCCGCAAATTTCCACCGGCGACATGCTGCGCGCCGCCGTCAAGGCCGGCACGCCGCTGGGCCTGCAGGCCAAGAGCGTGATGGAATCGGGCGGCCTGGTCAGCGACGACCTGATCATCAACCTGGTGAAGGAGCGCATCGCCCAGCCCGATTGCGCCAACGGCTTTTTGTTTGACGGCTTTCCGCGCACCATCCCGCAGGCCGAGGCCATGCGGGCAGCCGGCGTCAAGCTGGACTACGTGCTCGAGATCGACGTGCCCTTCGACGCCATCATCGACCGCATGAGCGGCCGCCGCAGCCACCCGGCCAGCGGCCGCACCTACCACGTCAAGTTCAACCCGCCCAAGGTGGAAGGCAAGGACGACGTCACCGGCGAGCCGCTGGTGCAGCGCGACGACGACAAGGAAGACACCGTGCGCAAGCGCCTGGAGGTGTACGACCAGCAGACGCGCCCGCTGGTGAGCTACTACAGCAACTGGGCCGCCCAAGAGCCCGCCGCCGCGCCCAAGTACCGCAAGATCAGCGGCACCGGCACGGTCGACGAGATCACCGCGCGCGCGCTGCAGGCGCTGGCCAGCTGACGCGCCGCGGCGTCACGCCGCACCGCGCATTTCAACGCCCCGCCTGCCGGGGCGTTGTGCTTTTTGGGCGCGCCCCGCGTCCGCCAGGATGGGCCGACCAATGACCGCCTGCGCGCCGCGTCGTCACCCACGCCCCAGCTGGCCACCGCGCGCCGACCCCCGCTGGGCCACACCGCTGCGGCCTGCCGCGGGGCCCAACGAACCCTCCACGCTTTCATTTCAATAGCGGCATGGCGCTTGCCGGTGCGGGCCTCGGCGCATTCAACAAGATACTTGCATCCATGGTGAAACTGGTTAAAAATACAGTTACTGGATATCAACACAGGCTCACAACCGCACAGCCATGAGCGATACGCCCAAACTCACCCCCCGCCAGCAAGAAATCCTGCAACTGGTGCAACACGCCATCGCCCGCACCGGCGCGCCGCCCACGCGCGCCGAAATCGCGGCCGAACTCGGGTTCAAGTCCGCCAACGCGGCCGAAGAGCACCTGCAGGCGCTGGCGCGCAAGGGCGTGATCGAACTGGTCAGCGGCACGTCGCGCGGCATCCGGCTCAAGGGCGCGGGGCGCGCTGGCGTGCGCAGCGATGCCTTCAGCCTGCCGCTGCCGGGCATGGCGCAGCTGGCGCTGCCGCTCATCGGCCGCGTGGCCGCCGGCTCCCCCATCCTGGCGCAAGAACACGTCGACCAGACTTACCACATCGAGCCCGGCCTGTTCCCCCAGCGGCCCGACTACCTGCTGCGCGTGCGCGGCATGTCCATGCGCGACGCCGGCATCATGGACGGCGACCTGCTGGCCGTGCAGGCCACGCGAGACGCGCGCAACGGGCAAATCGTGGTGGCGCGCCTGGGTGACGACGTCACCGTCAAGCGCTTTCACCGCCACAAGGACCAGATCGAGCTGCACGCCGAAAACCCCGACTACCCCACCATCGTCGTGCGCCCCGGCCAGCCTTTCGAGATCGAGGGCCTGGCCGTCGGCCTGATCCGCAACAGCATGCTGATGTAGCACCGCCTTCCGGCGCCGCCGCAGGTGGCGGGCGTGCTAGGCGACGGGCAGTGCGGTGCCGTCGTCCACACCCTGCGGCAGCGCCCCGCCGGGGCCGCGCCGGCCCTGGCCGCGTCAATCTCGCCTGTGTCCAACCTGTGCTTGTCCTGAAAGGTTTTACATGGGAACCAACGTCATCCAACTGGCCGATTGGGCCGTGCCCAGCTATCGCCGCCCCCGCGGCAGCACGCCGCAAACCGCTGCGGGCACCTGGGCCGACCTGGCGCGTCACCGCGTGGCTCAGCGGCATGCCACGGAGCAGGCCAGCGCGCAGCGCAGCCTGTTGCTGGTGCCCGCCGCCGCGGCGTGCGCTGCCAACGCATCGGTGCCAGCGGGCAAGGCGCCCGCCACGGTGCGCGTGACGCGCCCCGTCGATGCGCGCCACGCGCCCGAGGCATCCGGCCGCTTGCGCATCTCGGGGCGGCTGATCGACGTCTGCGCCGAGCTGGAACGCCTGGCCGCGGCCGAGGCGCAGGCCGCCGTGTCCCGCTGCGCCTGATCGACCGGCCTGCGTGCGCAGCGCGAGCGTTGCAACAACGGCGTCGCCACCGCCAGCAGCCCGATGGCGGCGGGGCGCGGCGCGAGGTTCACCCGTTGCCCGCTGCGCATGGCATGGGCGCGCCCGACCCGTGTGGCACCGCCCGGGCAACGCCCGCGCGCGCCCGCATGCCGGGCAACGCCTCCATCCCAAAAAAATTTGATCGCTTTTCATGCCGCCAGCGCCCACCAGACAAGCGTACTTAGCTATCAATTTCATACCAATAAGCCGGTAGGCGCGTTGGCCTGCCGGTCGTGCACCGTGCGCGCCGCGTGGCGGGCAGCCGCCTCACCCCTTGCACGCTCCGATCACCGGCGCCGCTCAGCCGCCTTGCCCACGGGCACAATGCGGTGCATGAATATCGTGATCCTCGACGACTATCAGGACGCCGTTCGCAAGCTGGCGTGCGCGTCCAAGCTCGAGCCCTATCCGGCCAAGGTCTACACCAACACGGTCAAGGGTCTGGGCCAGCTGTCGGTACGGTTGCGCGATGCCGAAGTGATCGTGCTGATCCGCGAACGCACGCAGATCACGCGCGCGCTGATCGAAAAGCTGCCACGGCTGAAGATGATTGCGCAGACCGGGCGCGTCGGCGCGCACCTTGATGTCGCGGCCTGCACCGAGCGCGGCATCGCCGTGGCCGAGGGCGTGGGTTCGCCGGTCGCGCCGGCCGAATTGACGTGGGCGCTCATCATGGCGGCGGCGCGCCGGCTGCCCCAGTACGTGGGCAACCTGAAGCACGGCGCCTGGCAGCAGTCGGGGCTGAAGTCGGCGTCGATGCCGCCCAATTTCGGCCTGGGCACGGTCCTGCATGGGCGCACGCTGGGCATTTGGGGCTACGGCCGCATTGGCCGGCTGGTGGCTGGCTACGGCCGCGCGTTCGGCATGCAGGTGATGGTGTGGGGCTCGCCCGAATCGCTGGCGCGCGCGCGCCGACGGCCTGGCCACGGCGCACAGCCAGGCCGATTTTTTTGCCATGGCCGACGTGCTTTCGTTGCACCTGCGCCTGTCAGACAGCACGCGCGGCATCGTGCGTCTGGAAGACCTCAGCCGCATGAAGCCGACGGCGCTGCTGGTCAACACCTCGCGCGCCGAACTGATCGAGCCCGACGCGCTGGTCAGCGCGCTCAACCGCGGCCGGCCCGGCATGGGCGCGGTGGACGTGTTCGAGACCGAGCCCATCCTGCAGGGTCACGCGCTGTTGCGGCTCGAAAACTGCATCTGCACGCCGCACATCGGCTACGTCGAACAGGACAGCTACGAGCTGTATTTCGGCGCCGCGTTCGACAACGTCATCAACTACCTGCGCGGCACGCCGACCAACATCGTCAATCCAGGCGCGCTGCAGGTGCGACGCTAAACCCTGATGCGGCTGGCCCCTGCCATGCTGGCGCCCGCCTGGTGTGGCTGCCGTCGGCGTGCCGGGCTATTGCAGCAGCCAGGCGATGACCCCCGGCAGCACCTCCTGCGCCGCTTGCGGTGAATGCATGATGGTGGCGTGGCCGTAGGCCTGCGCGTACCCGGTCGATGGGCCACACACCAGAAACTGGCCCTGTGCCGGAGCGCCAAACCGGCTCCAGAACCGGTGGCAGGCGCCCGCCGGGGCAATGAAGTGGTCGGCCTGCGCCGCAATGGCCATGACCGGCACGACGATATCGCGCTGCCGCGCCCCGTAGTCGAACCCATCTCGGCCCCGAAAAGACCGCGTGAGATTCCAGCGAAACCAGGGGCCCATCATGGCGTGCGATTCGTCCTGGACGCCCAGACGCAGAGGTCGCGCCGGGATGCGTCCGTAGACGCGCGTGATTGCCGCGGCCGCGGCCAAACGCGCCACGCGCCACGGCGTACCCGCGGCGTCACAGGCCTGGCAGGCAAACAACGCCACCTTGTGCAAACGGCTGGCCAGCCCGGGCTGGCGCAGCAACGCCATCGTCAACGCCAAACCGCCGCCGCTGTGGGTGGCAACGCACAGCGGCGCGAGCGGAGCGAGGCGCTGCAGCTCATGCAACGCCGCCGGGACATCACGCTCGGCCACCGTCTCCATGTCGTAAGGCTCGGCGACCCGGTCGCTGCGGCCATGACCACGCCACTCGAGTATCCACGCCACATGGCCTTGCTCGGCCCAGGCGCGCGCCATGGTCATGCAAACGCGCCTGTCGGAAAACGTGCCGTGGGTCAGCAGCAGATGCCGCGGCTCGGCGGCGCGCTGCGCCTCATCCGCCACGCGCCACCAACCCAGGCCAACACCGTCTGGCGCACGCAGCGGCCGCGGCTCGCAAACAATCACCTCAATCCCCGGACTTCAGCGCGTCGGGCTGCAAGCGCCGGTATCGATGGCCGACCGGATCGGAATGTGCGTGGGGTGGCTCGCCTGTTGCGCCGAAGCCGCCTGCAACGCCAGCACCCGGGGATGCGCGAGCAAGCTCTGGATCAAGGGCACGAAAAAGCCGCCTTCGGCACTGAGCCGCCAGCAGCGGCCCTGCACGCTGGCCCAGCCGTGCTGGCCCAGAACGTCGACCACGCCGGCGCAGTCGTCGACAAACTCGCTGCCGAAATGCGTGCTGTATTTGTCGAGATCCACCGCCATCTCCTGCAGCGACTGAAAAAGCCACAGCAAACGCACGTCCTCTTCGGTGTGCACATGGAATCTTTCCACCGGCAGGCCATCGGCCTGGACCGATTCGGCGTAGCGGCTGAGCGAACGCCAGTTCATGCTGGACACCGAGGGCACGCCGGAAGATGGCCGGTGGGCGCGCACGCTGACGGCCGCGTGCCCCACGCCGCACATGTAGCGCGGCGCCTGCGAACTGTCTGCATCCAGCCCGTCACGCAGATTCTGCTCATAGCGGTATTCCGACGCCATCAGGCCGCTGGGCAGCGCGGTGGCATCGGCGCGCTCCCAGTCGTACACGGTGCGCTGCACAAACCCTTCTGACTCAAGGTAAGCCTTGGCTTGCAGGTACATCTCTAGCTTTCCGGCCATCGTCGGCACGTGCTGCCTTTGGTGCAGCGCAAAGTCCGAGCGCCCGGCGATATTCAATTCGTAATGCGTGATGTGGCGAATGCCGCAAGCCACCACGGCCCGCAAACCGTCCAGCATGTCTTGCACCGTCTGCTCGGGCCAGGCGTAGATCAGATCGACGTTGCAGGCCAGTTCATGCCTGGCAAAGGACGCGATGGCGTCGAACACGTGCCGGTTGGTCTGCTTGCGGCCGCTGTAGCGAATCAGCCGCTCATTCAATTGCTGAACCCCCATGCTGACGCGATTGAACCCCGCGGCCTTGATGGCGGCCACCTTGTCCTCTGAAAACAGCTGCGGAATGCCCTCCAGCGTCTTCTCGATGCCCTGCGTTTGCCCCGGAAACAGCGAATCAGCCAGCTCCATCAAGCGCGCATAGTCGCTGGGATGCAGCAGGTTGGGCGTACCGCCACCGACGTAGAACGATTCCAGCTGGCTGCCACGGTGCAACTCGCGCTGCAAACGGATTTCGCGCGCCATCAGTTCCAGATAGTGCGTCGTGGCGCTCTTGCCACGATAGTCTTCGGTCGGGAAAAGGCAAAAGCCGCAATGCGGCGGATCGGTCGGCAAGCAAAACGGAATGCTGAAGTACAGGTTCACCTTGGCGGGATGCCGCGACAGCGCCCCTGACAAGCCCTGAAGTGCATCAGCGGCGCCCTCCGTGCGCCAGAACGCCGGCGATGGATGCCCATGCAGCACCTTGTTGGACGTATGCCGGTCTTGGTGACGCGACAAGAACGAGAGCACGTCGGCGGGGCTCATGGGGGTGCGAGAAGGGTTCATGCTGCTCAAATGCTTGCGCCACCGCGCTCAGGACGGCGCGGGCGCCACGATCAGGCTGGCATTGATGCCGCCAAAGGCAAACGAGTTGGACAACACCGGCCCGGGGCGCGCCAAGGCGCGCGGCGCATCGCGCACCAAGTCCAGCGAGGCGGACGCCGGCTCGGGCGTGCGCAGGTTTCGCGTGTGCGGCACCTGGCCGCGCAGCAGCGTTGCCACGCAGGCCGCCAGCTCGATCGCGCCCGACGCACCCAGCAAATGTCCATGCAACGCCTTGGTTGAACTGATGGGCACCGCGCAGCCGTCGAACACGCTGGCCACGGACATCATTTCCACCCGGTCGCCCACCGGCGTACCGGTGCCGTGGGCGTTGATGGCCACGATGTCGCGCGCCTGGCAACCGGCGTCGTCCAGGGCCGCGCGCATGGCGCGCTTCTGGCCTTCAAGGTCGGGCTCGGTCCAATGGTGCGCGTCGTTGCTGCAGCCATACCCCTGCAATACCGCCAGCGGCGTGGCGCCCCGTGCCCGCGCGGCATCCTGCTGCTCCAGCACAAAAAACACGGCGCCTTCGCCAAGCACCAGGCCCTGTCGCGAAACGTCAAAGGGACGGCACGCTTGGTCGGGGTCGTCGTCGGGCGCCATCACGCGCAAGGCTTCCCATGCCTTGAGCGTGCCGGCGCCGAATGGTGCCTCGCTTCCGCCCGCCAGCACGCACGTGGCGTACCCATGCCGAATGGCGCGCATGGCTTCGCCCAAGGCCATCGAGGAAGACGCACAGGCGTTGGTAAAGGTCTGCACGGGGCCGTGCAGCGCCAAGTCCATGGCCACGGCGCTGGCCGCCGCTGACGGCAGGCAGCGCAGCAACGTCAGCCCCGACAGGCGTTGCGTGGCGAACAGGCGCTCATACGCATCGTGGTTGGATTCGGTGGTGCCGCACCCGTTGCCCAGATAGACGCCACAGGTATCGATGATTTCGCTTTGCCCCGCCAGCCCCGCGTTCTGGATGGCGCGTTGCGCCGCCAGGATCGCCATCTGCCCCATCCGATCCAGGTGCGACGGCCAGGCGCGCGAAGTCAGGCCGGGGTCGTCGACCATGGCGGCCGGCACTGGCCGCACCAGCGGCCTTTGCAGGCGCTGAAATACATGGCGCGCGGTAAACAGCTGGTCCATGAACGACTGCGCGTCACCGCCCAGCGGAGAACAAAATCCCCAACCGGTCAGCCAGACCGCGTGCCTTGCTGGCACCGGCGGCGCGGATGCGGCGGCCGTCACCACGCCCCCTACGCCGCGGGCTTGGCGTGCTTTTGAGCGGACAGGCGCTCCACCACCGCCGCCAGATCGTGCACGGTGCGCGCGTCCACCAGATCAGCGTCGCTGATATGGATGCCGAACTCGGCCTCGACATCGGAGAGAAAGTCCACCATGTCCAACGAATCGCCGACCGCGTTCAACGGCGTGTCGGGGTAAATGGCCGATGGGTCGATCTTGAAAAAGCGCTGCGCCAGCTTGAGCAACGCGTCCGCTACAGCGATAGTCATCGGCTTGTCCCGGGATGTGGATAAAAAGAGGGGCGCAGCGACAAAGCGGCCCCACGTGACGCAAGGGCTGGCCGCCACCGGCAGTTATTGTACCATCCAAATAAAACTTGATACATCCTTTATAAAGGATGCATCTTGCCGCCCGAGTGTCAGCGCGCGCTCTTGGTGCCACGGCGCCTGTTGCGCGCGCGGGCGCCGCCGACTGCCACGCCCACGCCCGCTGCAAACTGCGTTGGCGGGCCACCGCCGGGCGTCGTGCAGACGCATAATCTCCGTCCATGACTGCACCTCTTTTTTCCACCGTCGGCATCGTCGGCACCGGCGCCATGGGCCGGGGCATTGCCCAGATCGCCGCGCAGGCCGGCAGCACCGTGCTGCTGTTCGACACCCAGGCCGAAGCGGTCGCCAAGGCGCGCGATGCGCTGGGCGCCCAGTGGGACAAGCTGGTCGAAAAAGGCCGCCTGACCGCCGACACCGCTGCCGCGCACAAGCAACGCCTGCAACCTGCCGCCGCGCTGGCCGATCTGGCCGGGTGCGATCTGGTGGTCGAGGCCATCGTCGAGCGTCTGGACGTGAAGAAAAGCCTGTTTGCCGAGCTGGAGGGCATCGTCCAACCCGGCGCCGTGCTGGCCACCAACACCTCGTCGCTGTCGGTGACGGCGATTGCCGCGGCACTGCAGCGCCCGGCGCAGTTCGCGGGCTACCACTTCTTCAACCCGGTGCCACTGATGAAGGTGGTCGAGGTCATCGCCGGCCTGAAGACCGACGCCGCCGTGTGCCAACGCCTGGCCGGCTACGCACGCCAGATGGGCCACACGCCGGTGCAGGCCGAAGACACGCCGGGCTTCATCGTCAACCACGCCGGTCGTGGCTACGGCACCGAGGCGCTGCGCATCGTCAGCGAGGGCGTGGCCGATTTCGCCACCATCGACCGCATTCTGAAGGACCAGGTGGGCTTTAAACTGGGCCCGTTCGAGCTGATGGACCTGACCGCGCTGGACGTCTCGCACCCGGTGATGGAATCCATCTACCGCCAGTACTACGACGAGCCGCGCTACCGCCCGAGCGTGATCACCGCGCAGCGCCTGGCCGGCGGCGTGGTGGGCAAGAAGGTGGGCGACGGCTTCTACAAATACGCAGGCGGCGCCGCGCAGATCGCGCCCGAACCGCCGGTGACACAGGTGGATGAAATGCCGCCCGTTTGGGTGTCGACCCGCGCCGCGCGTCGCGCCGAGCTGTACCAGTTGCTGAAGGATCTGGGCGCGAAGATCGAGACCGGCCAGTCGCCGTCGCCGCAGGCGCTGACGCTGGTGGCGCCGCTGGGCTTCGACGTCACCACCGTCGCCGTCGTCGAGCGGCTGGACCCGGCGCGCACCGTCGGCATCGACATGCTGGTGGACGACGCCGCCACCAAGCGCCGCGTGCTGGCCACCAACCCGGCCACGCGCAGCGACATGCGCGATGCCGCGCACGCGCTGTTCGCGCGCGATGGCAAGGCCGTCAGCGTGATCCGCGATTCGGGCGGCTTCGTCACGCAGCGCGTGGTGGCCACCATCGTCAACATCGCGGCCGACATGTGCCAGCAGCGCGTGTGCAGCCCGCAGGACCTGGAAACCGCCGTCACCCTGGGCCTGGGCTACCCGCTGGGGCCGCTGGCCATGGGCGACCGCTATGGCCCGGCCAACATTCTCGAAGTGCTGTTCAACATGCAAACCGTCTATGGCGACCCGCGCTATCGCCCCAGCCCGTGGCTGCGCCGGCGCGGCGCCATCGGCCTGAGCCTGATGCATGAAGAAGAATGACCCGCTGAGTCGCTGCGCGCCTTCCCCCAAGAGGGACGACGCCAGCGGCCGGGCCAAGCCCGCTGCGCGGCGCCCTGGCTCGGCCTGCGCCGTGGCCCCTGGCTGCCGAATGATCCAGAAAGCAGCGTTTTGCGCATAATGGACAAGCACAGGGCGCTATTCAATCAGTAGCAACCAGGAGCCCGCATGATCACACCCCAAGACGGTGACTTCAACCCCCTCGCAGGCTCCGGCCAGCCGCCCGCGGCAGTGCCCCAGGGCATCATCGCCGACCCCAATGCCCTGCTGCAGGCCGAGATTGATCGCGTCGTGCTCGAACAAACCGGGCGCAGCGCCGACGAGCTGCGCGAGCTGCAGGCACTGGAGCAGCTGCCGCCGCTCAGCGACGAAGAACTGGCCCGCCAGGCCGCGGCCGACCCCGGCGCCGATGGCGATCCCTCCACCCCCGAATAAGCCGTCACTGCCCATGGCCGCCGAACTGCGCAGCACCTTCGAAGGCAGCACCATGGTGCTGACCATCAGCAACCCCGAGCATCGCAACGCGCTCGGCCCCGAGATGTACGCCGCTGGCGTCGAGGCGCTGAACGTCGCCGAGACCAACCCCGACGTGCGCTGCGTGGTGCTGACCGGCGAAGGCGACACCTTCTGCGCCGGCGGCAACCTGCAGCGCCTGCTGGCCAACCGCCAGAAGCCGCCGCAGGTACAGGCGCAGAGCATCGAGCAACTGCACAGCTGGGTCGAGGCCATCCGCGCCTTTCCCAAGCCCATCATCGCGGCCGTCGAAGGGCCGGCGGCCGGCGCGGGCTTTTCGCTGGCGCTGGCGTGCGACCTGATCGTGGCGGCGCGCAACGCGGTGTTCGTCATGGCCTACAGCAGCGTCGCGCTGTCGCCCGACGGCGGCGGCAGCTGGAGCCTGTCGCACCTGCTGCCGCGCCAGCTGGTGAACGAGCTGCTGATGGGCGGCGAACGCATCGGCGCGCAGCGGCTGCACGAGCTGGGCGTGGTCAACCGCCTGTGCGATGCCGGCCAGGCACTGGGCACGGCGCTGCAGTGGGCCGACAAGCTGGGCGCGCGCGCGCCCAACGTGCTGACCAGCATCAAGGAGCTGGTGGGCGATGCCACCGCGCACACCCTGCCCCAGCACCTGGCGGCCGAGCGCGACCACTTCGTGAAAAACCTGCACCACCCCAACGGCGGCATCGGCATCAACGCCTTCCTGGCCAAGCAGACGCCGCGCTACGAGTAGGCACTCGCCGCTCCCCGCGCCGCCGGGGCCGCGACGGCCCCGCGGCAGGCTTCCTCCGCCGTCCCGCGAGCGACAATGGTGACGGCCCAAGTCACTCACAAGACACCCCATGGACGACCCCATCCTTACGATGGAAGAACGCGCGGCGATCAACAGCGGTCGCTGGTTTTCTTCACTTTCGCCCTCATTGCGGCACGACATCCTTCGATGCGCCCACGTCAAACGCTATCAGGACGGCGACCTCATCTGCAGCCGGGGCGACCCGGCCGAGCAGTGGACCGCCTGTGCGCGCGGCTCGGTGCGGGTGTGCTCCACCACCCTGACGGGCAAGCAAATCACGCTGACCTACGTGGAGCCGGGCATCTGGTTCGGCGACGTCGCGCTGTTCGACGGCGACCGGCGCACGCACGATGCCTATGCGCATGGCGCCACCACCATCGTGGCGGTGTCGCGCATCGACTTCCAGAAGATCCTGGCGCAGCACCCCGAGCTGTACGAGGCCCTGCTGAAGCTGCACGCGCGCCGCATCCGACTGCTGTTCGGCCAGGTGGAAGACCTGAACACGCTGCCGCTGCGCGCGCGACTGGCCAAGCAGTTGGGCCATCTGCTGCGCAGCTATGGCACACCAGCGGCCACGGGCGAGGACGAGGTGCGCATCACCCTGCAGCTGGCACAGGAAGAACTGGCGCAGCTGCTGGGCGCCTCGCGCCAGCGCGTCAACCAGGAACTCAAGACCATGGAACGCGAGGGCGTACTGCGCATCGAGGCCGGCGGCCTGGTGGTGCGCGACCGCTCGGCGCTGCAGCGCATCGCCGTCGCGGAGGACTGACATGACCCAGACCGATCAATTCGTCGGCACGCGGCCGGTATCCGAGGCACACGCCTTCGACGTGCGGGCGCTGTCCCAATGGCTGGCCGCCCATCTGGACGGCTTCGAGGGACCGCTGTCCGTCGAGCAATTCAAGGGCGGCCAGTCCAACCCCACTTACAAGCTCATCACGCCGACGCAAAGCTACGTGATGCGCGCCAAGCCCGGCCCGGTCGCCAAGCTGTTGCCGTCGGCGCACGCCATCGAGCGCGAATTCGCCGTCATGCGCGGCCTGCACGGCACCGACGTGCCCGTGGCGAAGATGCACGCGCTGTGCGAGGACGAATCCGTCATCGGCCGCGCCTTCTACGTGATGGAATTCGTGCAGGGCCGCGTGCTGTGGGACCAGACCCTGCCCGGCATGTCCAATGAACAGCGCGGCGCCATCTACGACGAGATGAACCGCGTCATCGCCGCGCTGCACACGGTGGACTACAAGGCCCGCGGCCTCGAAAGCTATGGCAAGCCGGGCAACTACTTCGAGCGCCAGATTGGCCGCTGGAGCAAGCAGTACCTGGCCAGCGTCACCCAGCCCATCCCCGAAATGGACCGGCTGATCGAATGGCTGCCGGCGCACATCCCCGCGGCGGCCAGGGACGATAGCCTGACTTCCATCGTCCACGGCGACTACCGGCTGGACAACATGATCTTTCACCCCACCGAGCCGCGCGTGCTGGCCGTGCTGGACTGGGAGCTGTCCACGTTGGGCCACCCGCTGGCCGACTTCAGCTACCACTGCATGGCGTGGCACATACCGCCAGGCACCTTCCGCGGCATCGGCGGCGTGGATGTGCGCAGCCTCGGCATCCCGACTGAATCCGACTACATCCGCCGCTATTGCGAACGCACCGGCTTCGCCACGCCCGAGCAGCTGGCGCCGGACTGGAACTTCTACCTCGCCTACAACATGTTTCGCATCGCCGCCATCCTGCAAGGCATCGCCAAGCGGGTCGAGGCCGGCACCGCCAGCAGCGCGCAGGCCCGGGCCAGCGGCGCGGGCGCGCGCCCCATGGCCGAGCTGGCCTGGGGTTTTGCTCAAAAAACATAGCACTCTGCGCTGAAAGCAAGCCCGCTGGGGCCGTTTTTTCTCAACTCGAAAGGAGAGACATGGAATTCGATTACAGCCCCAAGGTGAAAGACATGCAGGCCAGGTTGCTGGCCTTCATGGACGAGCACATCTACCCGAACGAACAAGTGTTCTTCGACGAGATTGCCGCCAACCGCGCCAAGGGCAACGCCTGGGTGCCCACCAAGATCGTGGAAGAGATCAAGCCCAAGGCGCGCGCGGCGGGGCTGTGGAACCTGTTTCTGCCGAAGTCGCCGCGCGCGCCCGAGGGCCTCTCCAACCTGGAATACGCGCCGCTGTGCGAAATCATGGGCCGCGTGCCCTGGGCGCCCGAGGTCTTCAACTGCTCGGCGCCCGACACCGGCAACATGGAAACCATCGAGCGCTATGGCTCCGAAGCCAACAAGGATCAGTGGCTGGAGCCGCTGCTCAAGGGCGAGATTCGCTCGGCCTTTCTGATGACCGAGCCGGCGGTGGCCTCGTCCGACGCCACCAACATCGAATGCAGCATGCGCCGCGAGGGCGACGAATACGTCATCAACGGCCGCAAGTGGTGGTCGTCGGGCGCGGGCGACCCGCGCTGCGCGGTGTACGTCGTGATGGGAAAGACCGACCCCGAAGCGCCCCGCCATTCGCAGCAGTCGATGATCCTGGTGCCGGCCAACGCCAAGGGCGTCAAGGTGATCCGCCCCTTGAGCGTGTTCGGCTACGACGACGCGCCGCACGGCCACATGGAAGTCGAATTGAAGGACGTGCGCGTGCCGGTGGGCAACCTGCTGATGGGCGAAGGCAAGGGCTTTGCCATTGCCCAGGGGCGCCTGGGGCCGGGCCGCATTCACCACTGCATGCGCAGCATCGGCGCCGCCGAGCGCGCGCTGGAGCTGATGTGCCAGCGCCTGAACAGCCGCACCGCGTTCGGGCGCCGCATTTCCGAGCAGGGCGTGTGGCGCGAGCGCATCGCCGAAGCGCGCTGCATGATCGAACAGGCGCGCCTGCTGACGCTGAAGGCCGCCTACATGATGGACACCGTGGGCAACAAGGTGGCGCAGGCCGAAATCGCCATGATCAAGATCGTGGCGCCCAACATGGCCACCCACATCATCGACTGGGCCATCCAGGCGCACGGCGGCGGCGGCGTGAGCCAGGACTTCCCGCTGGCCTACAGCTACGCGCACCAGCGCACGCTGCGCCTGGCCGACGGGCCGGACGAAGTGCATCGCAACGCCCTGGCCAAGCTGGAACTCGCCAAGCACATGGCCCACTCGAAGGAAGTCGAGATGCCCATTACGCGCGGCAGCTGACGCGTGCCGTCTTCATGACAGGCCAAAACCGGCGTCAGCGCTCGTCCAGCCTGCATAGATAGCTCTTGTTTTAATAGCAAACGGCGCAGCACCCCGGGGCGGGTGATGCGCCTTTTTGCTGCCTGCGCCAGAATCCGCACTGCTTCAGAACCGCCCCGAAGGAGCCGCCATGATCGACGTCTATTCCTGGCCCACGCCCAACGGCCACAAGGTGCACATCATGCTGGAGGAATGCGGCCTGCCCTACCGCGTGCATGCAGTGGATATTGGTCAAGGCGACCAGTTCCAGCCCGACTTTCTGGCGATCAGTCCCAACAACAAAATTCCGGCCATCGTCGACCCCGATGGGCCGAACGGCGCGCCCATCTCCATGTTTGAATCCGGCGCCATCTTGCTTTACCTGGCCGGCAAGACCGGCTGTTTTCTGCCCGCCGACGTTCGCGGCAAGTACGACGCGCTGCAGTGGCTGATGTTCCAGATGGGTGGCGTGGGGCCCATGCTGGGACAGGCGCACCACTTCCGCATCTACGCACCCGATCAGATCGAATACGCCGTCAACCGCTACACCAACGAAGCGCGGCGCTTGTACGGCGTGATGGACCGGCAGATCGCCCGCACCGGCGCCTACATCGCGGGCACTGCGTACGGCGTGGCCGACATCGCCATCTTCCCTTGGCTGCGCTCGTGGCAGAACCAGGGCATCGACTGGGCCGATTACCCCGCGCTGAAGGACTGGTATGACCGCATCGCCGAACGCCCTGCCGTGCAACGCGGCGTGGCCGTGCTGGCCGACCGGCGCCAGCCCGTGCGCACCGCGGCCGAAAAAGAAATACTCTTTGGCGCCACGCAGTACCAGCGCCGCTGACTGAGCCCGCCACAGGGTAGAATTCACGTTTCGTCGGAGCGTAGCGCAGCCTGGTAGCGCATCTGCTTTGGGAGCAGAGGGTCGCGAGTTCGAATCCCGCCGCTCCGACCATTTCATACACAATGAAGGCCCGCATCGTCGGGCCTTCATTCTTTCTGCCCGTAGCTCAACTGGATAGAGCAGCTGCCTTCTAAGCAGCAGGTCGGGGGTTCGAGTCCCTCCGGGCAGGCCATAGCCCCGAAGCGTTATTTCACTTTGGTGACAGTCACATGTCACGGTAGCAGCGGGCCCGGGCTTCCGCTAGCATCGTCAGCGCTCGGGCGCATCCGTGCGACCGGCGCGTGGTACATCCATCCAGCGCGTCAGGTTGCGTTGCGCCCCCTTTTTAAAATTGCCTAAGGACCATTTCGCCATGCGCGCCATCAAAGAAGCCCGTAGATACATCGAGCGCAAACCCGACGACGCCCATGCCAAGACCCTCTCGCGCCTGGTGCTGGCGCTGGAATCAGAGGCCGATTTCGCGATCGCCGATCTCTACAAGCTGGACCTGGCGCGCTTCAAGCTGGCGCTGGAAATCCTCGACGAGTGGCGACTGGACCGCCACTACGCCAGCAAGTCCAAGCTGTTCGACGTTTCGCTGCAACTGGCCGTGCTGAAGCCCGCCGAAGCCGCGCAACCCCCCGATGCGCCGGCTGCGGGCAACGGCAACAAGAGCGAGAAAAAAGACAAGCCCGCCAAGGAAGACAAGCCTGCCAAGGACAAGTAAGGGGCGGCACCCGCATCGTAATCAGGCCGCGGCATGACGGCCGCGCCGTCCGCTGGCGCGCGCGGTCAGAACCGGTCGCGGCCGGCCACCACGGCGCGCAACCGCAAGTCGGCGCCTACCCGTTGCAATTCGCGCCATTCAAGTTCAATCGAATCGCCTAGCTGCATGAACGGGCCCAGCGCCGCGATGCCCGCGCCATCGCCCAGCAACTTGGGCGCCTGGTAGAGCAGCAGCTCGTCCACCAGACCTTCGCGCAGCAGCGAACCGTTCAGCTTGTGCCCGGCTTCGACGTGCACTTCATTCACTTCGCGCCGAGCCAAATCGCGCAGCGTGGCCGCCAAATCCACCTTGCCACGCGCGTTGGCCAACCTGACGACCTCGGCACCTCGCGCAGTCAGCGCTTGCTGGCGTGCGCCATCATCCGCCGCCGTGTAGATGATGACGCGGCGCCGCGGCACTAACCACAGGCGCGCCGCCAAGGGTGTTTCCAGGCGGCTGTCGACCACCACCAGCGCCGGCTGGCGTGTGGCACCGGCCAGGCGCACGTTCAGCTGAGGGTCATCCTGCAGCACGGTGCCGATGCCCGTCAGCACGGCATCGGCGCGCGCGCGCCAGCGCTGGCCGTCCTCGCGCGCGGGCGCCGACGTGATCCATTGGCTGACCCCATTGGGCAACGCCGTGCGCCCGTCCAGCGAACTGGCCGCCTTCATGCGCACCCAAGGTGTGCCGCGCACCATGCGGCTAAAAAAACCCAGATTCAATTCGCGCGCCGCGTCGGCACCGGGACCAACCTCGACGTCGACCCCCGCCGCGCGCAGCCGCGCAAACCCCTGCCCCGCCACGCACGGGTTGGGATCCTGCAGCGACGCCACGACCCGCGCGAGCCCGGCAGCGATCAACGCGTCACAGCAAGGCCCCGTGCGGCCGTGGTGCGCACACGGCTCCAGCGTGACATAGGCCGTCGCGCCCGCCGTCGAATGGCCGCGCTGGACTGCGTCGCGCAACGCCATGACTTCCGCGTGCGCCTGCCCCACCGGCTGGGTGTTGCCCTGCCCGATCAAGGTGCCATCGGGCGCCACCAACACGCAGCCCACGGCCGGATTGGGAGGGCAGATCAGCCGCGCGGCCTTCGCCAGCGCCAAGGCAAGCGCCATGCCATCGCTGTCGGTCGGAATCATCATGTGTGAATAACCGCCGCGTGCCGCGAAACGCCGCCCGCGAAGTGGGCCAACAAAAAAGCCTGCTACTTTAAACGTAGCAGGCTTCGCTTGTCTGTGGCGGAGAAGGAGGGATTCGAACCCTCGATACGGTAAACCGTATACCGGATTTCGAGTCCGGCGCATTCGACCACTCTGCCACCTCTCCTAGGTCCGTGTGGAACAGTAAATTATAGCAGGCGTCAAGGCGCCAGCGTTTGCTTGCCGTCCAGGTAGGGCTGCAGCGCCTGGGGGATGCGGATGGAGCCGTCGGCATTCTGGTGGTTTTCCAGCACGGCCACCAGCGCGCGACCCACGGCCAGGCCGCTGCCGTTGAGCGTATGCACCAGCTCGTTCTTGCCCGCCGCGTTCTTGAAGCGCGCTTGCATCCGCCGTGCCTGAAAGGCCTCGCAATTGCTGACCGATGAAATTTCGCGGTAGGTGTCCTGAGCCGGCACCCACACTTCCAGGTCGTAGGTCTTGCTGGCGCCGAACCCCATGTCGCCCGTACTCAGCAGCACGACGCGGTACGGCAGCTCAAGCTTTTGCAGCACGGCTTCGGCATGGCCGACCATGTCCTCCAGCGCGTCGTAGCTCTTGTCGGGGTGGGTAATCTGCACCATCTCGACCTTGTCGAACTGGTGCTGGCGGATCATGCCGCGCGTGTCGCGCCCCGCGCTACCCGCTTCGGAGCGGAAGCACGGCGTGTGCGCGGTCAGCTTGATCGGCAGCTCTGCCTCGGCCACGATTTCGCCGCGCACCAGGTTGGTCAGCGACACCTCGGACGTGGGTATCAGGTACAGCGGATCGCCCTCACCGTCCTGGCCGCCCTTTTTGGCGGCGAACAGGTCGGCTTCGAACTTGGGCAACTGCCCCGTGCCACGCAGCGTGTCGGCGTTGACGATGTAGGGCGTGTAGCACTCGGTGTAGCCGTGCTGCCGCGTCTGCAGGTCCAGCATGAACTGCGCCAGCGCGCGGTGCAGCCGCGCCACCGGGCCGCGCATGAAAGCAAAGCGTGTGCCGGCCAGCTTCACGCCGGTTTCGAAATCCAGACCCAGCCGCTCACCCAACTCGACGTGGTCGCGCACGGCAAAGTCGAATGCACGCGGCGCCAGCCCATGCGGCGCCCAGCGGCGCACTTCCTGGTTGGCATGTTCGTCGGCCCCCACTGGCACGCTTTCATGCGGCAGGTTGGGCACCGCCAGCAGCAGCGCCTGCATCTCGGCCTGCAGCGCGTCCAGCCGCGTAGCAGAAGCATCGAGTTCATCCTTGATGCTGGCGACCTGCGCCATCAAGTCATCCGCCGATTCGCCCTTGGCCTTGCGCTGGCCGATCTGTTTGCTGGCCGTGTTGCGCTGCGCCTGCAGTTCTTCGGTGCGCGTCTGCAGCTGCTTGCGCTCGGATTCGAGCGCCTGGAATGCCGACACGTCGAGAAAAGGCTGCGGATTCTTGCGGGTTTGCAGGCGTGCGACGACGCCTTCGAGGTCTTTGCGGAGCAGAAGCGGATCAAGCATGCGCCCGATTGTAGGTGGCGAGAGCGTGCGCATCACCCACTTTTTTCGTAAAAATCAAGGCTGCAGCCTTGGTGCGCCAGCGCTTAACGCTATCAAATTAGGGGCAACCGACCGGTCAACCGCAGCGCGCGGTCTGCGCTCCGTCTTGCGCGCCCGTCCAACCGGCCCATTGCGCTGACGTCGGCGACTTCAAACCGCGACTTCCCCACTCGAATGTGGCGCACACCGGCCAAAAAGCACGCCTTGCCGTGACGAATGTCACTGTGCAGGGCATCTGTCTCTAGGATCGTGATTGGAGCGCTTTATCATTAAAAAATGAGCTTCATTGCCCAAAAACTGAATCAAAAATAAATGATTCGTGGTCGTCGCCCTCCCGCGCGCAGCGCAGTGGCGAGGGCAAGGCCAAACACCTACCTCATGCAACATTTTTTGCCGTGCCGCGCGTGGCCGCGCGACCGCTTGGCATTTCTTTTGACCGCTACACCATGAATGCGCTGTTTGACCAGCTCGCCCTGCTCACCCGGCTGTTGGGCGCGCCGTTGTCGGCACGATCGCTGGCTTCGCAGACGTTGCGCAACGCCGCCGGCCGGGTCGACATGCACAGCCTGGGCGAGGTGCTGCGCAGCCACGGCTATGACAACCAGCTCAGCCAGCGCGCGCTGGCCGACATTCCGGCGGCGGCGCTGCCGGCCTTGCTGATTCGGCAAGACGGCAGCGGCATGGTGCTGTCTCAAATACATCGGGCGCCCTCCGGCGCGACCAGCTACGAGCTGGTGCAGCCAGACGGCAGCCGCACGCACGTTCTTGAAGAAGAGGTGCAAGCCGATTACACCGGCTATTGCTGGTTCCTGAAGGTTCGGCCGCAGCGCGACATGCGGTCAGAGCTGCCCGAATACACCATGGGCAAGGCCTGGTTCTGGAAGGTCATCTGGCGCTTTCGGCGCTACTACTACCAGGTGGTGATCGCCTCGGTGCTGATCAACCTGCTGGCGCTCATCGGGTCTCTGTACGTCATGAACGTGTACGACCGCGTGATCCCGAACCGCGCCTACGAGACCTTGTGGGTGTTGTCCATCGGGGTCATCGGCGCCATTTTCTTTGAATTCCTGGCGCGCACCATCCGCGCGCGCCTGACCGACGTGGCCGGCAAAAAGGCCGACCTGATCATCAGCGCGGCGCTGTTTCGTCGCGTGATGGCGATCGACCTGTCGGCCAAGCCCGCCTCCGCCGGCTCCTACGCCAACAACCTGCGCGATTTCGAGTCGGTACGCGATTTCATGACCAGTGCCTCGCTGCTGGCGTTGGTGGATCTGCCCTTCGTGGTGCTGTTCGTCTTCGTCATGGGGATGGTCGCCGGCCCGCTGGCGCTGGTGCCGCTGTCCACCATTCCATTGGTCATCGGCGCTGGCGCGCTGGCGCAGGTGCCGCTGGCCAAATACACCACGCAGTCCATGCGCGAGAGTTCGCAGCGCCAGGGCCTGGCCGTCGAGGCGATCGAGGGCCTGGAAACCCTCAAGGCCAACAACGCCACCAACTGGGCGCAGCAGCGCTGGGAACGCTACACCGCCGTCACCTCCGCGGCGTCCATCAAGTTGCGCGACTGGAGCAATGGGGTGCTGCATTTTTCCCAGCTGGTGCAGCAACTCAACACGGTGGGCCTGGTGCTGTGGGGCACTTACCTGATCCATCACGAAAACCCGGCTTCACGCATCACCATGGGTGCGCTGATCGCCTGCGTGATTCTGTCCGGCCGCGCGTTGGCGCCGCTGTCGCAAGTCGCCAGCCTGATGCTGCGGCTGCAGCAGGCCCGCGTCGCGCTGTCGGGCCTCAACCAGATCGTCGAGCGCAAGACCGAGCGCGACGTGGAGCGCAGCTACATCAGCCTGGCCCAACCCGCGGGCGAAATCGCCTTCAGCGGCGTGGGCTACCGTTATGGCAGTGGCCAGCAGCAGGGGCCGTTGGTGCTGCGCGAGATCAGCACCACCATCCGCCCGGGCGAAAAAGTCGCCATCCTGGGCCGCATTGGCAGCGGCAAATCGACTTTCCTGCGCCTGGCGGTCGGCCTGTATCCGCCCAACGAGGGCAACGTGCTGCTCGACGGCGTCGACATGCGCCAGATCGACCCGGCCGACCTGCGCGCGCACATCAGCCTGCTGGGGCAGTCGCCGCGCATCTTCATGGGTTCGCTGCGCGAAAACCTCGACATGGGCCGCATGGACCGCCTGTCGAGCGACGAGGAACTGATTGCCGCGTTGCGGCGCTTCGGCCTGGACCAGCTGGTTCGCGCCCATCCGCTGGGGCTGAACATGCCGGTGGGCGAAGACGGCCAGGGCCTGTCGGGCGGGCAAAAGCAGATCGTCAGCCTGGCCCGGCTGACGCTGCGCGACCCCCGGGTCGTGCTGCTGGACGAACCCACCAGCGGCCTGGACAACATGACCGAAATGGCCGCTCTCAAGGCGCTGGTGGACTGGGCCAAGGGGCGTACCCTGGTCATGGTTACCCATCGACTGCAAGTGCTGCCCTTCGTTGATCGGGTGATCGTCATCGACCAAGGCCGCATCGCCATGGACGGCCCACGAGACGCCGTGCTGAAGCATCTGGGCGCACTGAACCCCGACAGCAAACCCCCGGCGCCGCCGCCGCAGCCCGCGCCCGACAAGCCAACGGTGGTGCATGGCGCGATTGCGGCCCGCGCGGGGCCGTCCTTGCGGGTGCGCGTGAGTTCCGAGGAGACCCCCAATGGCGCGTGACGCCCTTCCCACTCCCGAGCGCGTGGCCGCCGCCGACCTTCCGCTGCTCAACGATTTGCAGGCCGCCATGCAGCACGAGCGGCACACCGGCCTGTTCTGGACCATCAGCCTGCTGGCGCTGCTGCTCACGTCGTTCGTCGTCTGGGCGTACTACAGCAACATCGAGGAAGTCACGCGCGGCCAGGGCAGCGTGATCCCGTCCAGCCGCGAGCAGGTGATCCAGAGCCTGGACGCCGGCGTCCTGTCCGAGATGCTGGTCAAGGAAGGCGATCTGGTCGACGCCGGGCAGGTGTTGGCGCGGCTGGACACGGCGCGCTCCTCCGCCGTATACCGCGAAGCCAGCAACAAGGTGGACGCGCTGCGCGCCAGCGCCGCGCGCCTGCGGTCCGAGGCGCATGGCGTGCCGCTGCGCTTTGCCCCGGGCACGCCGCCCGAGCTGGTGGCGCGCGAAACGGCGGCCTACCGCTCGCGCCTGCGCGCGGTCGACGAATCCATCCAGGGGATGCGCGAGAGCAAGGTGCTGCTGGACCGCGAGATCGCCATCACCGAACCCATGGTGGGTCGCGGCGTGGTGTCGGAGGTCGAACTGCTGCGCATGAAGCGCCAGTCCAACGAACTGGCCATGCAGGTGACCGAACGGCGCAACAAGTTCCAGTCCGACGCCAACACCGAACTGGTTCGCGTCGAGGCCGATCTGGCGCAGAGCGAGGAAAACGCCGCCGCCCGCGCCGACCCGGTGCGCCGCTCCGAGATCAAGTCGCCCTTGCGTGGCCTGGTCAAGAACATCCGCATCAACACGCTGGGCGGCGTCGTCAACGGCGGTCAGGACATCATGGAGATCGTGCCGGTGGAAGGCCCGCTGCTGGTCGAGGCCTACATCCGCCCGCAGGACGTGGCCTTCATCAAGCCGGCCGACCAGGCGCTGGTCAAGCTCAGTGCCTACGATTACGCGCTCTATGGCGGGCTGGAGGGCCGGGTCACCCTGATCAGCCCGGACACGCTGCACGACAACCGGCGGCCCAGCGAACTCAAGCTCAACCCCGACGAATCCTATTACCGCGTCATCGTCACCACCGACAGCAGCCACCTGACCGACAAGAACGGCAAGAATTTGCCCATCATTCCCGGCATGGTCGCCACGGTGGACATCAAGACGGGCGAAAAAACCGTGTTCCAGTACCTCACCAAGCCCATCACGCGGCTGAAGCAGGCACTGCGCGAACGTTGATGCGCTTGACCACTGCCGTCCGCCAGCGTGCCATGAAGCGGCCCGCAGGGCACGCTCGCGCATTGGCCAAAAGCTATTGATTTATGAGCACCCAAGACCACCGTACCGGCGTTGAACGCGCTTTTCGTGGCCAACCCCAGCCTGCCGCGGGCAAGGCGCCGCTGCGCTCCGCCCTGTTCATGGCCGCTTGGCTGGCGCTGCATGGCGGCGCGGCCGCCGCGGCCGGTTTGCCGGCCCTCATCAGCGAAGCCGTCCATGCCGACCCGGCGATCCTCGAAGCGCGCGCCAACGAAGACGTGGCAGGCTCACGCGCCGCCGCGTCGCGGGCCCAGCATTACCCCACCGTGGGCCTGCAGGCCGGCAGCTACGTGGCCAACCCGAACGGCTTGACGCAACCCTTTCGCGGCTTGGTAAGCCGCGTCAATATTTATGCCGCGGGCTCCATCGACACGGCCATCGAGCGCGACGAGCTGAAGCAGCAGTCACTGAAGCACAAGACCGCCGAAACACGCGAAGTGGTGGCCCTGAACGTGGCGCAACTGTTTCTGGAGGCATTGCGCGCCAAGGAACTGATGGAAGTCGAGCGGCACAACCTGGCGCGCCACGAAAAAATCGTCGGCGATCTGGAGGTGGTGGTCGCCAACGACAAGGGTCGCCGCTACGAACTGGTGCAGGCCCAGTCACGCGCGCTGCAGGTGCGCATGCGCATCGTCCAATACGAAAAGTCGATGAAGCTGGCACTGTCCAAGCTCACCCGCTACACGCGCCAGGACGCCACGCTGGACAACCCCTTTGCGGAGGATTGGCGCCAGTCCTTGCGTAAGCGCGCGGCCAACCCACATTGACGCCGAGCGGCGTTGATGGATGCGATCAAGCGCTCTGGCCTGGCTGCCAGCGATGGGGCAGCAGTTCGCCGATGCGACTGGCCTTGTGCGTCGGCAGTCGC
>Ga0208564_1000224_pt1 | contig 54682 bp, 43 predicted proteins | sample AD_UKC073_MetaG_FD_184439 | JGI IMG/M metagenome (GOLD analysis project Ga0208564, IMG submission 184439) | Active sludge microbial communities of municipal wastewater-treating anaerobic digesters from USA - AD_UKC073_MetaG (SPAdes) (version 2) | ecosystem: Engineered > Bioreactor > Anaerobic >... | reverse complement strand
TTGTCACTTTTTAAAGTGGACTCATAGGTAAATATCCCATCAAGGTTTATCTTGTTCATGTAAATAAAAAAGAGGATATGTGGAATGAGATCAAATTATCAGGAATTCGTAATTTTTTAGGAAAAAAATATCCCTCACTCGAAACTGATTATAAATTGATAGATAAAGTAGATGAGCCGCTAGAAGTAGTTATTGATAGATTTGTGAGAGAAAATGAGATAGACATGCTTGCCATGTCAAGTTCTAGGCGAAATATTTTTGCTCGTATGTTCAATCCTGGTCTGGCGAGGCGCATGCTTTTCCATTCGCAGACTCCATTGTTGGTATTGAAATAGTTTATAGAAATATAGGTATAAAATTAAAGAGGGTGATTATCACCCTCTTTAATTTTATATATAACATAATAATATTATCGCCCTATTTAATCCCTAATTTTGTTTTAACCATTTGCGTTACATCTGTGGCGGAATCGCTTACATAAACGATAGGTGAAGAAGGAGTCGCAACATCTAAAATATAGGTAAACCCATTCTCATCACCTACTGCTTTAATTGCATTTTGGATTTTTTGATTAATCGGAGTAATTAATCTTTGGTATAGTTCTTGGGCTTCTTTTTGGCTGTTTTGTATATACAACTGATATCTTTCACTAATTTGTTCCAATTGTCTTTGTTGATCCTGTTTTACCGCATCACTGATGCTGGTACCCACTTTGCTAAATTCTTCCAACTTAGCATTATATTCTGTTTCTAAAGCAGAAGCATTTTTCTTGATTTCCTCTTGTTTATCGCTTAACTGTTTTTCGATATCGGGGATCTCGGGCATAGCGTTAAAAATTTCTTGAGAATTGATATACGCTATTTTAATTTCCTGCGCTGCAATGCTCATACTTAGAGGAGCTATCGCAAAAAGTAAAATAAGTAATTTTTTTGGTATCATAAATTTCTTCATTGTTTATAATTTCAAAAATAGCAAACAAAGATAAATTATTTATTTTTAATATCCTAATTTTGCTAGGACTTGATCACTAATGTCTATATCAGGCGATGCGAAAATTATGGATGTCGCGGATGATCTGTCGATTACTGTTTTATATCCTGCTGAAAAAGAGATATCTTTTATTGCATTATAAATTTCGTCTTGGATTGGTTTCATGTGTGCTTCACGACGTTTAAATAATTCTCCTTGAGGACCAAAATATTTATCGCGCAACTTTTGAATTTCTTTTTCCTTAGCCACAATTTCATTTTCACGTTTTATTTTCTCACTGCCTTCAAGTGTGTCAATATCAGCCTGATATTTTTTATACATTTCCCCTACATCTTTCACAAGACTGTCAATTTCGTTTTGCCATTGTTGAGATATGATTTCCAACTCTTTATTTATGTTCTCGTATGCGGGAATTTTTTTGAGGATGTATTCCATATCTATTAAGGCGTATTTTTGTGCATAACTATTCATGGTCAATGCAAAGAATATTCCGATTAATAATAAATTTTTTTTCATATTTTGTTTGACGTTATGGTTATATGGTTTGCTAATTTGTTTAATGTTTCTCTTTTTGTTTTTAGAAATTTTTAAAATTCTTGTCCAATTATAAAATGGAATTGGCTGCCACCATAATTTCTGCTTCCGTTAATGGGATCGAAACCATATGCCCAGTCAATGCCCATTAGTCCGATCATTGGTAGGAAGATGCGGGCCCCAACACCTGCAGATCGTTTCAAATCAAATGGGTTAAAATTGTTCAAATCTCGCCAAGCATTCCCTGCCTCAAGAAAGGCAATGCCATAGATGGTTGAATTTGGTTCCAGAATAAATGGATAGCGAAACTCAAGTCCGAATCGTGTATAAGCCCTTGCCTGAGTGGCGATCGAGTTGTTCTCATAACCTCGTAAAGCAATATTTTCTGTAGCAAATGAACTTGAATAACCGGTCATCCCATCGCCTCCAACATCGAATGTTTCAAAAGGAGTTGGCTTATTTTTGTCATAATAGCCTAAAACACCAAATTCAGCTCTTGTAGCAATAACTGGTGTGCGTTTTACGGAAAGAGATGTAAGCGGCGTAAAGGTGCGCATTTTAAGTTTCCATTTATGGTATTCGTTCCATTTGTACTTGTTGGGATCATCGAAAGCCATCTTTGCATAGTCTTTCCCATCCCATAAAGAAAAGGGAGGTGTTGCGGTTACGTTTAACGAAAATTGAGAACCTGTTCGAGTATAAATAGGGTTGTCGATAGAATTTCTAGCCAATGTTAAGTTTAACGTTATACTATTGCTTGTGCCTGTCTGGAAAGGGAAATAGTTCCATGTCCAATTTTTTAGTTTGTAACGTTGATAACCTAATTCTCCTTGTATATAGAAATAATCATCGGGCCATTCTAAACGTTTTCCATGTCCTACTGAAACACCTATTATTGTGAAAAGCTGATTTGGATCGTAGGCATATTCTGCTAAATCCTGATAATCGTAACCGCCGTACCCATAACCACCATATCCATACCCATATCCGTAGTAATAGGGATTATACATGTCATAGTAGGAAGTCTGGGAATAGTAATTGGTGTTTAATCCCGTATATCTTGAATAGTAAAGACTTACAGAGAAGTTATTGGGTCGGCTTCCTCCAAACCACGGTTCAATAAATGTAAACTGATAAGATTGATAATATTTCCCGTTGGTTTGAGCACTTAATATGAGTGTTTGACCTTCTCCTTGAGGAATAATCCCCTTATACGAACTAGGATTTAATAGGTTTTTTAACGAGAAATTATTCAGTCGAAGACTTAATTTTCCCACTAATCCGGTAACTCCCCAGCCGGCAGAAAATTCAATTTGGTCGTTTCCTTTTGATGTTAATGGATAAGTAATATCTACTGTTCCGTCATCAAAATTCGGTTTAATATCAGGTTGGAGGTTCTCGGGATCGAAATGGCCGGTTTGTGCCAATTCTCGAATAGAACGTATCAGATCGTCCTGACTGTAAACTGCTCCAGGTTTTGTTCGGAGTTCTCTGCGAATAACATCTTCATATACACGATCGTTTCCTTGGATAATTATACGTTTTATGGTTGCTTTTGGACCTTCGGTAACGCGAAGTTCCAAATCTACAGAGTCGTTTTCTATATTTATTTCGATGGGATCAATATTGGAAAAAAGGTAACCGTTGTTTTTATATAGTGTAATTACCGCATCTTCATCTATTAACAAACGCTCTTGCAGCTTTTTTTGATTATAAACATCTCCCTGTTGCATATTCAAAATTCGGCTCAGATCGTATGAGTTATAAACCGTATTTCCCACCCAATTGATAGAGCGAATATGGTATAAGGGGCCTTCTTCAACTTTGATTTCGATATTTACTGATTTTTCATTGTATTTATATACAGTGTCCCAAACGATTTCTGCATCACGATAACCTAATTCGTGATATTTTGCAATGAGATTTTTTTTGTCCGCTTCATAATTTTCTTTTACAAATTTTTTTGTTTTGAATAGGTTAGCCAGTTTCTTTTCGTTGGTTTTTTTCATCGCTCCTTTGAGTTTTTTATCAGAAACGGCCTTATTCCCCTCGATTTTTATTTGGTGAACACCTAATTTCTCTTTTTTATCTACTATTATTTCCAAAATAACCTGATTTTTATTCGATTCATCAGGTTTTTCTATGATTGTTACTTCTGCATCTCCAAATCCCTTTTCCTCGAAATACTTTTTTATAATAGCTTTAGCACTATTAATCTGGTTGGGGGTAATTTGGTTTCCCCTAACCATTCCCAATTTTTTCTCAATGTCTTCTTGTTCACCTTTTTTCATCCCGATGTAACGGATATCGGAAATCCTTGGACGGTCGGTTAATCTTATTTCCAACCAGATGCTGTCTCCTTTGATTTTGTTGGCAAGAATTTTAACATCCGAAAAAAGTCCTTGTTTCCAAAATCTTTCCACAGCATGGGTTATTTCTTCGCCGGGTACTTGTATTCGATCTCCTTTAGCTAATCCGGAAAATCCGATTAGTACAAAACTTTGGTCTTCGTACATCGTATTTTCAATACCGGTGACTTTAATGTCGGCAATGATATATTCTTTTGGTGTAGCTGTATAATTGATCACAGGGATAGTGTCAACATCAGTTTCCGATGATGAAGACATAACTAGTGGGGCAGATAGGGTTGTGTTATTAGGGATAGTATCATTAGCTGAGGATTGCTTATTCGATATAGGGAGTGATGTTTGAGCTAAAGATGTGACCCTAAAAAAGGCTATGAGAATAATTGCGAAATAAAATATCTTCTTCAACATTATTGTTTTTTTACCTTTTTCTCTTCTCGTTTAATGATTTAAATTGTGTTTCTTGTTTGGGAAATTTATTTTTCCGATTTAATCTGTTCGCTTATTTTGCCAAACCGACGTTCACGTCGTTGATAATCAATGATAGCTGCATAGAGATCTTCTTCTCGAAAAGCAGGCCAGAAAGTGTCGGTAAAATAGAATTCTGTATAAGCGGATTGCCAGAGCAAAAAATTACTCATGCGTTGTTCGCCTCCGGTTCTGATTACTAAATCCGGATCGGGAATACCTTTGGTGGCCAAATAATCAGAGAAAAGTGTTTCGTTAATATCGTCTACTTTTATTTTTCCTTTTTGCACGTCCTTTATTATTTTTTTTGTTGCTTCAACAATTTCCCATTTTGATGAATAACTTAATGCAAGTATCAATGTTAATTTTTCTCCTTTTGATGTTTTTTCTTCACATTCTTTCAGTGCTTTTTGAGTTTTAACGGGGAGTCGGGTTATATCTCCAATATTTTTTACTTTTATCTGATTCTGTACAAGATCGGCTGTTTCATTGGTGACAGCATGTAACATTAATTCCATTAAGGCGTTTATTTCTTCTTTAGGTCGGTTCCAATTTTCGATAGAAAAAACATAGATAGTCAGGTATTTTATATTTGCTTTTACCGCTGCTTCTACCACTTTCCTAACAGAAACAACCCCCTCTTTATGTCCTTCTGCACGTTCCAATCCATGAGCTTTTGCCCATCTTCCGTTTCCGTCCATAATGATGGCAATATGTGTTGGGACGGACGATTTATCTATTTTCTCTAATAGCGACATGTTATGATGTTGAAATTGTTCTTGCTATTATTTTTTATTTTGTGTTTAATCCTGATTCAATCATAATACAGAAAAGCGGGTTATCACCCTTTGATCTTTGTTGTTTCCGATTTCGATTTCTATTTCTATTTTAGGTTGACGCACTTTAATTTAATTAACTACCAGTCTGTTTAGCCTTCCTCTCCATACATCGGTAAGTTCGGTTTGACTCTCGGATGTTCCTCCAAATATCCAGATATAATTTTTTTTATCTACAATTACCGATGCATTTGTTCGGTAATTAAAAGAAGATGGCAATGTTTGGAGCGAATCTGCTAAATTCCATGCTATTCCATTTCCTTTTTCCGAAATGTACAAAACATTTTTGTTTTCAGTTGATGTCGTGAGCATATATATATTTTGATCATAAGGGAATAGAGTACTTCCTTGGGTTGGCATAGAAGCTGTTTTCCCGGATGTTGATATCGTAGTATTGTTTTTTTCTTGAATGATCCAAATTTTAGAATTTGGAGAATTGTCGGCATTTTTTCCACCCGAAAGGAACATATATTTTCTCCAAACAACGGTTGTGTCTTTTATGTTTGCGGCAGAAAATTGAGTGACGGGAAAATCATTAGGTATAGCATTCATTACGTGAAAAGATGTAAAGTCTAATGTTTTTGCAAATTTCAATACTCCTCTGTCATCTATGGTTGTTAATAGGGAATCTGTTGAAACGGATGGCAGGATACCATAAATCGCTTTCAACGGGTAAATAGTCGACACTATTGTCCATAAAGCTCCATCACTTGTTTTGTATAAATTGTCGGAATTATCTAATGCATATATTCCTGTGGGAGTTGAGATAATGCTTGAAAATTGCACATTAGGTGGCAAGCCGATTATATCAAGTTGGGTATTTGTTATACCGTTTGATGATTCAACTCCTTTTATACTTTGCCCCGATTTATAATAGGTGTAAAATTTATTATTGAAGACTACTGTTTTTTGCGCATCTACCGGAAGAGGCACATAGTTATCTGTCAATTTATTCCATACCAACAAGTTAGGATTTTGCTGATGAATATTAAGTTTAAACTCGTATTTTTTTGTTGTTATACCATCTTGAGCTACAACTTCGATGTGTTTTAATCGACTAATATCGACAGAGTCTGTGTTATTCCAGAAATAAGTACTATCAGGATTCTGTAAATGAATTACTACGCCTGCTGCAAATTTCAATTCGAGAGTGAGATATGCATTTTTAGGTTCGAATCCAAAATCCAATGAATCACGATTATAGATAAGACGTGAACGTTGATCAATGGAAAATTTGGCGTTGGTCAATATCCCTGTTGAATCGTATGCTGCAGAAAGGGTTATTCCATATATTTGGGCATCCGATGATAATTCAATATCTGAATCATTTGTATTTAGGCATGAGGAAAATATGATTATCCCCAACAATAAAGTTAAACTCCAACTAAAGTATTTTATAGTCATTTGTTTCCGAAAATATTGTATGCTATTTTAAGTAATACAAAAGTAAAAAGTTTTTTGGCTTTTACCATATTGAAATTGTTATTTAAAGAAAATTTCGAGATATTTTGTTCTTTAAATGAATCTGAAATGAATCGAGATATTGTTTTATTTTGATTCTATCTCCTTGAATATAGGGAGCTTTTATGCCTTTATTTAATATTTTTGATGATATTTCGATATAGGCTTCATCCCACAAATTCTCCGCAATGAGTGTAGTTAATAATCGGGCTCCTCCTTCTACAAGTATCGATTGGATATTTTCCGCGTACAAACATTTTATGATTTGTGCCGTACTATCTGAGGAAAAGTCAATCACGATAGGCTTTACATTTTCTTTTTTTGTGAGATAATTGGGATGTTCTGTAAAAACGAGGATTTTCGCATCGTTGTTGAAGATTTGAGCATCGGGTGGGATTTTATTTTTTTTGTCTATTGTTATTCGAACAGGGTTTTCGCCGAACCATTTTCGAGCTGTTAATTTGGGATTATCCATAAGTACTGTATTAGTGCCTACCATAATCCCCTGTATTTGCGTCCTGAGTTTATGAATAACAATCTCTGTGATTTCGTTCGATATTTTTGCAGGGGGATTTTGGGAGAATAGAGAACGTTCGTGGTCGATAAATCCATCGTTACTTTGTGCCCATTTCAAGATGATGTATGGTCTTTCGTAAAGCTGATTGACAAAAAAAACACGATTCAGCTCTTTTGCTTCGTTTCTTAATGTTCCTTCTGTTACTTCAATTCCGGCATCCCGCATCATTTGTATTCCTTTCCCTGATACCTTAGGATTAGGATCTCTTGTGGCTACTACCACACGAGGTATTTTCTTCGAAGTAATCAGTTCTGCACAAGGGGGCGTTTTACCATAGTGTGTACATGGCTCGAGAGAAACATAAAGAGTGGATTCTTGTAGTAGCGCTAAGTTTTTAACGGAATTTATTGCGTTTACTTCCGCATGAGGCTCTCCCAGTTTTCTGTGAAACCCTTCTCCTATGATTCGCTCATTATGTACGATAACGGCTCCTACCATGGGATTGGGCATTACGTAACCTTTGCCTTTGCGGGCAAGTTGCAAACATCGATACATATATTTTTCGTCTGTTGCCATTTTTCCTATCTTTGCGGCATATGATAAACGATCCGATTGTCTACTTACGAAACGAATTATCTGGTTTTTATACTTCAGAAGAGATAAAAAGATTTACATATCTTATTCTGAAAGAAGTATGCGATTTATCGCTTCCGGATATTGTAACATGCAAATTTAGCGATTTATCGGATGCTCAATGCAAGAAAATTCAAGATATTACCTCCAGGTTGAAAAATTATGAACCTTTGCAATATATTTTTGGTAAAACGGAGTTTTATGGGATGGAATTTGAAATCAATCCTTCGGTGCTGATTCCGCGCCCGGAGACTGAAGAACTGGTAGAATGGATACTTTTAGAAAATGATTTGACAAATCCTCGAATACTGGATATAGGGACAGGCAGTGGGTGTATTGCAATTTTATTGTCTAAGAAAATTGTTGGTGCAGAAGTTCATGCTTGGGATGTTTCGTCAGAAGCTTTGGAAGTAGCCAAATTGAATGCTAAAAAAAACGGGGTTGAAATTTCTTTTCAACAAGTGGATATCATGCAAAAAATCCCTATTGATATATTGTTTGACATTATTGTAAGTAATCCACCTTATGTAACGGAAAAAGAAAAGCAAGGAATGGAACAGAATGTCCTTAAATATGAACCACCTCAAGCATTATTTGTTTCGGATGATGTTCCGTTGGTTTTTTATGATCGTATATCTGATATTGCCTTACAAAAATTGAAAAAGAGGGGAAAATTATATTTCGAAATCAATCGCCTCTATGGCAGAGAAATTATTGAGATGCTTAAAAGTAAAGGGTTTTCCCAAGTGGAATTAAAAAAGGATATTTCGGGAAATGATCGGATGATTAAGGCAAGAAGATAAAAGAAATGAAAGAAAAAGTGCCCCGACACATAACGGAAGAAAAAGCTTTTGCTCTCATGGCAACTTTGTGTGCTAAGCGAGAGTATTGTACATTGGATATTCGAAAAAAACTAAGTCGGTACCTTTTGGATGATGATGCTATTGATAAAATTATTGATCGGTTAAAAGCTGAAAAATATATTGATGAAGCACGTTATTGCCACAGTTTTATCAATGATAAATTGCGATTTAATAAATGGGGGCGCAAGAAAATTGAATTTGCTTTGAAACAAAAACAAATTCCTTTAGAGTTTATTTCTGATGCTTTTTTGAAATTTTCCGATGAAATGTTGAACGAATCGCTTGAAACGTTACTCAGGAACAAACTCAAAACCATAAAGTCAGATTCCGACAAAGAGAAACGCTCCAAATTGATTCGATTTGCAATTGGGCGTGGATTCGTTATGGACGAAACGCTAAGATGTGTGGAAAGAATTTTATCGGGGGAATGAAATTATCTGAGATTGTACACGAATTTTCTTATCTTTTCTTCCCGGATTGTTGTGTGATTTGTGGAACAAAATTACTTTCTCCAGAGGAAAGTGTTTGTTTGGAATGTTTATACAAATTACCAAAAACAAATGATTTTAAAGAAGTTGACAATAGTACCGAAACATTGTTAGCTGGTCGTTTCCCTTTTGAACGTGCAGCATCGTTTTGTGAGTTCTCGAAAGAAGGGATGTTTCAATCCATCATACATCACATCAAGTATAATCATAGAGAGAAGTTGGGAGTTGCTATGGGGCGATTGTTTGGGCAAGACCTTTTGGAGAGTGATTTCATTTGTTCGATCGATGTGATTGTTCCTGTTCCTCTTCATCCAAAGAAACAAAGAGAAAGGGGGTACAATCAATCCGAAAGAATCGCTGAAGGATTTTCCGAAGTCACAGCTATTCCGATATCACGTGACAATTTAGTTCGAATTGTTTATAATCCCACTCAAACCAGACTTAGCAAAACTCAGCGATGGGAAAACGTTAAAAATATTTTTAAGGTGACGAATCCATCGGAATTTGCCGAAAAGCATATTCTTTTAGTCGATGATGTTGTAACAACCGGTTCTACGCTTGAAGCTTGTGCGATTGCCTTGGGTAAGTGTTCCAATATAAAGATAAGTGTTGCAACTTTGGCTAGAGTTTTGTAACTGCATGTTGAGTTTGCAAAATGCATTTTTTTATTAAAAATCCCCTTTAGTTTTCCTAAAATTACTATTTTCGCAAGTTATTCGATATTAAAGATGAATGATATGAAAACGATTGAACAATTAACTGCTGAAAAACTTCTTAAAATAAAAGCCGTAAAACTCCAACCTTCTAATCCGTTTACTTGGGCATCGGGTTGGAAATCTCCTATATATTGTGACAATAGAAAATTGATGTCGTATCCGGCTGTTCGAAATTTCATTAAAGTTGAATTTGCCCGGATTATTCTCGAAAAGTATCCATATACAGAGGCCATTGCAGGTGTTGCCACAGGTGCTATAGCACCTGCCGCTTTGGTTGCCGATACGTTGGGATTGCCGTTTGTCTATATTCGGTCTACACCAAAAGATCATGGGTTAGAAAATCTTATTGAGGGTGATCTTAAGCCAAAACAAAAAGTAGTGGTAATTGAAGATCTTATTTCTACAGGTCAGAGCAGCTTGAGGGCAGTTGACGCTATTCGTCGTAATGGTTCCGACGTGTTGGGTTTACTGGCAATTTTTACTTATAATTTCCCTGTTGCTCAAGAGAATATGAATAAGGCTCGAGTTGAACTTACGACACTTTGCAATTACGATGCTGTTTTGGATGAGGCATTGCGTACAAATTACATTGATGAATGTGAGCTAAAAACACTTCATGATTGGCGGAAAGATCCCGAAAACTGGAATAAAATAAATCAATAGAAGATGCAATGACGGAATTTGTAAGTGATATAAAAACCATATTGCACAGTAATGCAGATATATATCGAGTGCTTTCCGATATGAGTAAATTAAACCTGGTCAAGGATCAGATTTCGAGTAATAAGATAGAAGGATTTACATTCAATCGGGATAGCTGTTCATTTAAGGTAAATCCGATTGGTGAAGTTAAGTTCGATGTGGTAGAACGCCAACCAAACAAATTGGTTAAATTTAAATCAGGAAATTTGCCTTTTGATGTTTTTTTGTGGATTCAATTGGTCCCTCAATCGGAGAAAGATACGAAAATGCGATTAACTGTTCGTGCTGATTTAAATCCTTTCCTTAAATCGATAATTTCTCAACCCATGAAAGAGGCTCTGGATAAAATAGCTGATATGTTAACTCGGTTACCTTACGATAGTATATAATAAAATTATATTGTTATTTGATAACATAGATTATAATTAATGAGGCAAAATAAATTTATTTTGCCTCATTAATTATTGAGTGAAGATTTATTCTAATTCTTTGATCTTAATGTTTCGAAACCAAACCTCATCTCCATGATCTTGAAGGAGGATATGCCCTTCTTTGGTATTGCCAAAATTAGGCCAGTCTTTATATTTACTATAAGCGACCAATGCATTCCACATTTGGTTGTTTCTTTCGTATTCCAACAATTTTACCCCATTCAGCCAGTGTTCAACATGATTCCCTTTAACCACAATCATAGCGGTATTGAAGAAACCGTTGAAAAAAGGTTTGTTTTCCGGGGCAGGGATAAGATCGTATAGCGAGCCCAACGTTCTGTTGCCTTTCACACCCAGCTTGGCATCGGGATGATTTTTGTCGTCCAGTATCTGGAATTCGCAACCGATTGCCGATCCTTCACCTTTGTTTAAATCCGGATCCACAAAATATTTGATACCGCTATTTGCCCCCTCAGTGATTTTAAAATCTACTTTTAATATGAAATTTCTATATTTTTTTGTTGTGATGATATCGCCTCCGTTGGTTGATTCTCCTCCGCTTCCTTTCAGCACTTTCAGGATGCCGTCTTCAATAACCCATCCTTTTTGGGGAAATCCCGTTAATTTTGCACCACGCCAACCTTGGGTTGTTTTGCCATCCCAGAGGAGTTTCCATCCTTCCCGCGCTTCTTTTTCGGAAAGGGTATTGGAAATAGCATTGATTTGGGTGATTCCGTTTTCATCTTCAGGGGTTTTAAATTTATCGAGATTTTCGGTCAGAATTCGTATATTCCGCCAGGAAACCGTTTTCCCCGCGAGGGTTTCGTTGTTCCCAATGCCATGGACCTGCAATGCGATAAATCCGGATTTGGTCATATCATCGATAAGGTCTGCGCATGGAATCCCGTTTACCCATGTTCGGATAGAGTTCCCAATGGCTTCAATACGACCTTTATTCCACTCGTTTTTCTTGAAGGCTTTTTGAGCTAGTGGATTATACGTTGACGGGTAGAGGCATTTATTGCTATTATCCGGTTTAACAACGACAGCTTTCATTGTATTGTATGTTAACGGATAAAGCCATCCCCGTCGCGCTTCATCATAAATACCACCTGTCCAAGCTCTTTCCGAAGGATCTATTTCGAACTGATAGCCGTGAACTCGCCCGTCTTGATAGTCCTTTAAACTGTTGCTTCTGAATTGTACTCCTGAATTTAATCCTTCACCGACTTTAAATTCAAATTCAAGAATAAAATTGTCGTACATTTTGTCCGTTGCCAAAAAAGTATTTGGCGTTCCCATTTTCGAAATTCCAACAATGGCATTATCCTGCACCTTATATTCTGCTGTGCCGTTCAATTTTGTCCAACCTTTTAGATTTTTCCCGTTGAACAAATTTTGCCATTGAGGTTCTCCTGCCGATATAGCAATGACAGCCATCAGCGAAATTAAAATTAATACTTGTTTTTTCATTAGAGTCCCATTTTAATTTTTTAGTTATCCTACTCTACATTTTATAAAATTCTTCCCAACCTTTACGGGGGGGAATGCCTGTCAAGAAAGCATCTCCGAAGGCATCGTTGGTAATGTGTTTTGTTTTTCTATCAAAAACAAGCCGTCGGTTTAGTCGTTGTGCTGCTACGCCCAAACAAAATACCTGGCATAATGGTCCGCCAATTTCAAAGGGTGATCGTGTTTTCTCTTTTCCTTGGCAAGCAAGTAAAAAGTTTTGAAAATGATTGGACGGACTTTTGGGTACCGGCGGCAACTTCTTTTCCATTTCTTTCGCTTTTTCTTCAGGAATGATGGAAAGAGTTGATCCATGTGACCCGCCTTTGAATGTGAGTTCCTTGGTGTATATTATTTTACCCGGATTTAATTTGATAGGTTCTATTTCGAATCCGGCTACTTGCGGAATGTTTGGGTCAAGTTCGGATATGCCATACCCTTTAGGCAGTTCCGGAAGATTATTCACACCATCGTACCATGTAACCGCAACGGGGGGCATATTACCTCGTTTTGGGAAATTAAACTGGACAGTACTAGCCATTGGGAAAAAATAATCGTTATGTCCTTCCAATTTAACGGGAATAATTTCTTCAGGCAATCCTAAGTCTAGGAATTCGTGAACGGTATCAAGAATATGTGCTCCCCAGTCACCAAGTGCTCCCATACCAAAATCGTACCAGCATCTCCATTGTCCGTAATGAAAGTCATTATTATAATCGTGCCATAGCTGAGCCGACAGCCATAAATCCCAATCCAATGTTTCGGGAATGGGTTCCGCAGGAGGAAATTTTTTGATGTTCGGATCCCAGGAGTGCCATCTACGGGAGTTATTCATATGTGCCGTCACAGCCGTGACATCTTTAATAATGCCGGCTTCCTTCCATGCTTTAAACTGGAAATAATTGGCTTCTGAATGTCCTTGGTTTCCCATCTGCGTTACCACTTTAGGATGTTTCTTTGCTGCTTGTATCATCAGTTCCACTTCGTGAAAGGTGCGTGCCATGGGTTTTTCCAGATATACGTGTTTACCCATATTAATGGCCAATATGGTTGCAGGGAAATGCGCAAAATCAGGTGTGGCAATGGCAACAGCATCAATTTCGTTTCCCATTTTATCGAACATTTCTCTGAAATCTTTAAATCTTTTTGCCTTTGGAAATTTGGCTAAAGCTTGCTGAGTGTGTTTTGCTCCAAGATCCACGTCGCACAGAGCCACCACATTTGCTAGTCCCGTTTTATCGAAGTCGTTGATGATATCCCAACCTCTGTTACCAATACCGATATGGGCTAAATTTATTTTCTCGTTTGAACCCATAATACGACTGTAACTTGCTGCGTTTGTTCTGCTTGAAATTCCGCTTAATGCCAATCCGGCTGACGCCAAAGCGGTGTTACGTAAAAATTCCCTTCGTGTTGTCATTCTTGTTATATTCTTTTGGTTTGTGATGTAATATTCATGGGAAAAGGTATTATATCTCATTACTTAATAAAGTAATTCATTTGCAAATTAATATTCGAATCGATTTTTATGTGCCCATAATCCCAAGGCGGGATTGGAGATGAAATAAATTTTTTCACCATTGGGTAGGGTGTTATATCCGTCTTTCAGTTCATCGAAATGATAATGTTTCATCACTTCATCGAGATCAGCCCATTGGAAACCGACACTTTCGATTTCTTCTTTCGACAGGTTTTCGGCATTCTTCCCTGGACAGTAAGTGATGGTAAACCGTCCTTCCGATGATCCATGGATCAAATGGGCTGCAGCGCTCAAGTTATTACGTAGTTCTTCGTTTTCGGCAACAGCTTTCAGCGTAGCGTGCGTTCCATGATAGCCATATTTTCTGATAAGACGGTCAATCTCCTTGTCCTCTCCAAATTCTTTTAAGGCGGGTGCCAAAACAATAAGTTCACCGCCATCAGCAATAGCCATGCGGGTACGATAGATAGATTTATTTCCCAGCCACGTGCTTTTGAATTCGGTAGGGTCGAGCCAAACAAGTACTTTTTTCAGGGGTTTCTCGACCATTTCGAAATTCACTTCAAGAGACAACTTTGCTGCTTCATCGAATACATCCACATCGTCACCTACAAAAAGTCCGTAAGTCTGTTGTTTGCCTTGCTTATTTATGCCAACAACAGTCAATACATAAACAATAGGCAGCTGATTGGCAAATTTTTTTGAAGCATAGTTAAACAGTTTCCTTACCGGCGTATCTGTACGCCCCATCATACGTTCCATCCCATAAACTGCGCCAACAAAATGGCTTTTATTAATTCCTTCAATGCCACCCGTGCCTACAAAAATATTCTTGTTGTAATTGGCCATACCGACCACTTCGTGTGGAACGACCTGACCAATGGACAGAATCAGGTCAAAACCACCTTCCACCAACAATTTATTTACCTGTGCCGGCCAAGAAAAATCAACTTTTTCTTCGGAGATTTCTTTTACATATTCGGCAGGGACTTCTCCCAATGTTATCACATCGTGACGCCAATCGTGAATACGAAACAAATCTCGGGGAGTTTCCCCAAACATATGCGAAATTTGTTCGTCTGTCATAGGGCTGTGTGTACCTAATGCCGGAAGAATATCTGTAAGCGCATTACCATAATATTCCCACACCATTTCTGTAAGTTCACCTGCTCGACTTGGTAAACGCGTGTAATCAGGAGGAATAGCAAGGATTTTGTGCTTTCTGCCTAATTTATCTAATGCTGCGATAAGACCTTTTTTCAGATCTTCATGCGAGAGATTGTGTTGTGGAGAGCCGTTTTGATAATAGATCATTGTCCCTGGAAATAAAAACCCACAGCATGGCAAAAAGTCATGCTGTGAGCATTTTAAAAAAATTATACCTGATAAGTAGAAGAAGCTGTATCGCCTCCTTGTCCTGTCCAGTTGGTATGAAAAAATTCGCCGCGAGGCCTATCTATCCTTTCGTATTGATGTGCACCAAAATAATCACGTTGAGCTTGCAAGAGATTAGCCGGTAAGCGTTCACTCCGAAAACCGTCGAAGTAGCATAATGCCGATGCAAGTGCCGGAATTGGGATACCATTTTCCAGTGCTGTGGCACACACTCTGCGCCAGCTATCCTGTGCCGATTGTACTGCATCTTTGAAGAAAGGATCAAGCAACAGATTTTCAAGAGAAGGATTTTTATCAAATGCTTTTTTAATATCCCCCAGAAATGCTGATCGGATGATGCATCCACCGCGCCACATCAATGCAATACCACCGTAGTTTAAATTCCAGTTGTATTCTTTGGCAGCCTCTCGCATCAAATCATACCCTTGAGCGTAAGAGATAATTTTAGCAGCATACAACGCTTCTTCCAGATCATTAATAAATTGTTGCTTATCGCCTTTAAAATGAGGTTTTGTACCGAATATTGCTTTTGATGCTTTAACGCGCAAGTCTTTTTGAGCTGACAGGCAGCGAGAGAATACCGATTCGCCGATTAATGTCAATGGAATACCAAGCTCAAGAGCAGTAATCACTGTCCATTTTCCTGTACCTTTTTGTCCGGCTGTATCCAGAATTTTTTCCACCAAGGGGGTACCGTCAGTATCTTTAAAGGCCAAGATATCGGCTGTAATTTCAATCAGGTAAGAATTGAGTTTGCCTTCATTCCATTTTTTGAACACTTCATGCTGTTCATCAGGAGTCATACCTAATAATTCTTTCATCAGATGATATGCCTCGTTAATGATTTGCATATCACCATATTCAATGCCGTTATGTACCATTTTTACGAAATGTCCTGCACCATCTTCACCTACCCAGTCGCAGCATGGGGTTCCGTCATCTACTTTGGCGGCTATAGCCTGAAAAATATCTTTCACGTGCGGCCAAGCAGCAGGAGACCCCCCGGGCATCATGGAAGGTCCAAGTAAGGCTCCTTCCTCTCCCCCTGAAACACCTGTTCCAATGTATAGTAATCCTTTACTTTCAACGTATTTGGTACGACGTCGTGTGTCCATAAAGTGACTGTTTCCTCCATCAATGATGATATCGCCTGGTTCGAGCAGAGGAATTAGTTTTTCTATAAAATCGTCCACTGGTTGCCCTGCTTTTACCATTAACATCACTTTGCGAGGTCGATTCAACGAAGCCACCAGTTCCTCTAGCGAATGTGTTCCGATAATATTTTTACCCTTGGCTCTGCCGTTGATGAATTCATCCACTTTTGAAACTGTCCGGTTGGAAACAGCTACCGTAAAACCTTTGCTCTCTATATTCAGAACCAAATTCTCGCCCATTACAGCAAGACCTATCAATCCGATATCTGCTAATTTTTTCATATTTTCCCAATTTTTATATGGTTTATCTTTTTACTCGTGCATTCCCTTCCCAGATGTTCCAAATCATTTCCTCATCAGTAGGTTGAGCATAATCGGTGAGGAATGTTGTTGCTAGAGCTCCGCTGGCCCATGCAAACTGGATCCATTTTTCAGAAGGCCATTCTTTCAAGATGCTATAGAGCAAACCACCCACAAAACCATCACCTCCTCCAATGCGATCCAATACATTGATTTTTCTAGGTTTGATGACATGCCAATTATCATTTTCATAAACAATAGCACCCCAGAGATGTTCATTTGCACTAACTACCTCTCGTAGTGTATTGGCAAAAACAGTAACATTGGGATATGTCTTTTTGGCATTCATAATCATTTCTTTAAATGCATCCAGTTGTGCTTCAATTCCTTCTCCTCCGGGTTCAGGCCCTTTAATACCTAGGCAAAGTTGAAAATCTTCCTCGTTTCCGATAAGAATATCCGACAATGAAGCAATTTCCTTAAAAGTAGCTGATAATTCAGTTTCGCGCCCTTTCCAGAAAGAGGCCCGATAATTAAGATCAAAAGAAATCAGTGTTTTATATTTTTTTGCAAATCGGGCAATTTCTACACAAAAATTACCAGAATCGGGTGATAGTGCGGCAATAAGACCCGAGAGATGGACAACTTGAACGCCTTCCTGACCGAAAATACGTTCCAGATCGAAATCTTTAGCATGCAATGTTCTTCCTACTTCTCCTGTACGATCATTGTGTACCCTTGGTCCTCGTAATCCGAATCCGCTGTCAGCAATGTTGAATTGGTGTCGATAGCCCCACGGGCCTCCCTGTGGGACCTCGGGACCTTCGAAATCCATATTTCTTCGACGAAGATCAGCCTTAATGAATTGGGCAATAGGACTGTCTTTTACAAAAGTGGTCAACACTTTCACGGGAAGTCCCAAATATGACGAAATACTGGCGACATTAGTTTCTGCACTGGTTGCTTGCATCTCGAAAAGTGTACTGCAATGTACAGGTTGGGCATTCATCGGGGTAATTCGAACACCCATACTTGTTGGGACAAGTAGAGAATATTTACAGTTTTTCTTTAATAATAACGACATATGTTTTATTTTAGAGAGTGTATGCATCAAATCCGCCGTCTACTACGGCAACTGTACCGGTTACAAATCGCGAAGCATCGCTTACCAAATAGTGTAATGTTCCATGTAAATCTTCGGGAACACCAAATCTCCTGAATGGTGTGTGTTGGATAATAGCTTTTCCCCTGTCTGTATACGATCCGTCTGGATTGGTCAAAAGTGTTCGGTTTTGCTCGGTAATGAAAAAACCAGGCGCTATAGCATTTACTCTGAAATTTTCCCCGAACTTTATAGCTAATTCTCCAGCCATATATTTAGTGAAATTGGTGACAGCTGCTTTTGCAGCCCCATATCCTACAACTCGTGAAAGAGGTCTGAGAGCGGCTTCAGATGAAATATTAATAATATTTCCTTGCTTGTTTGCAACCATGGTTTTGGCGAAAATAACGGTAGGTATTACTGTCCCCATCAGATTTAAATCTACTACTTTGCGAAAATCGTCCATTTTCAAATCAAAAATGGTACCTTCAGGGCCGATAATTGCGCCTGGCATGTTTCCTCCTGCTGCGTTTATCAGTACATCAACACGACCATATTTTGCCACGATATCTTTAGCATTTTGTGCAAGTATCTCTTCATTGGTAACATCTGTTTGAAGGAAGATAGCTTCACCTCCTTTGGATTTTACGCGATCAATCAGTTCATCACCTTTTTGTTTGTTGCGGGCGAGAACTGCCATTTTTGCTCCGTGGGCTGCCAGGTATTCGACCATTGACGATCCCAAAACACCTGTTCCCCCCGTAATTACTATTACTTTGTTTTGAATGTTGAATAATTCGTACATAATTTTAATTTTTTTATTAAAACAATTATTTATTTGGTCATCGCTTTTTGGGTAGGGTTCTGAATTAATTTTAGCATACATGTTGTGTACGTACACAAAAGTATAAATAACCTCTATATTAAAGGCATATAAAATAATAAATATTGTTAAGAAATAAATATTTAACTTGTTAATTTCTAATTTCTTTTTTGAAAGAGAGGAGCACATTTTAACTTGTCTCCTTTTTTATTCGAATGCTGCTGAACTTTTGAGGATTAAAAAATACGGATAAACTCTTTATTTATTGTTAATAGCTTGGTTTTGTAAGGATTGGGGAATAATTATTTTTCATTATATTTGTGTGTTTATTAGCTTGCCAGGAGAGTAAAAATGCAAAAAATCAGACATATATTCATCATTATCACATTAATGCTACTGCGTGCTTGTGCGTCGACCGTTCAAATTACGTCGGTAGTTGAAAAGAATAAAGACGGGAATTTTCTCGTAAAATGGGAAGTAAGTCCGGATCAAGAGGGAAAAATAGATATTTACTCTTCCACATCGGATAGTTCTTTGGCCGATTTTGTCCCGGTAAAATCCAGCCGAATTGAAGATCAATTTGCTTTGTTTACTCCTTCGGGTTTTGGTGTTAGGGAATATTTTCTTTTAAAAACAGCTGGAACTACTTCGGGAGTAGTGGCTAATCGTCTTATCGATATGGATAATATCAAAAATTTCCGGGATATCGGGGGGTATTTTAATGTAAATGGTGAACAAGTTCGATGGGGAAAGATTTATCGGTCGGGTGATTTAAGCAGTGCTAATCTTTTTGATCTGGAAAAGATCAAAAAGCTGGGAATAAAAACTGTTATCGATTTTCGATCGAAAGAAAATGCAGCTATGCATCCTTATTTACTTACTTCTGGTATACGAAAAATCAGTCTTCCTATGTCGATGGGTGAAGATACATTGAATCGGAAAATCGAAGACGGGAGTTTTACGCGTAGTGATGCTATCCGCTATATGCAGGACATGTATGTAGGAATTGTCGAAAATTACAAAAAAGAATTTTCAGAAATGTTCAATATTTTATGCGATGAGAATAGCTATCCGGTATTATTGTCGGAAGCGCTTGGCAAAGACAGGGTGGGATTGGCTTCCTATTTTATTCTTTATGTGTTGGGTGTACCTCATTATGTGATTGAGGAGGATTATCTACTTTCGAATCAAACTATAGATATAACAAAAGTTGTTGAAAATGCCGAAGGTTTTCCCGAATATATTCAAGAAGCATTGACGGCTGTTTTAACTGTGGATAAAGCTTATTTGAATTATGCAATAGATCATATTCAGAAAAAATATGGCTCGGTTGATAATTATCTCGAAAAAGAACTTCGTGTTACAAGTGGTAAAAAAAATTTATTAAGGAAATATCTTCTTTATGATCGTAATTTCCAATAAAAGGGTTTTGTATAACCGTATAAAAAACCCGAAAATATTTTAATAAAAACTTTGCAAGGAAGAGGGTTGTTATAAATACAATTCTTCTTCTTTTTGTTGATAAGAAAGGAAAGAGACAAATAAATAGACAAAATAAATGTAGTTATTATGAAACAAAAGCTTTTGATTAGAGATCTTACGTTAAGGGACGGTCAACAATCTTCTTTTGCGACTCGGATGAACCAGTCGCAGATAGATCGTGTTTTGCCTTATTATAAAGATGCAAAATTTTATGCGATGGAAGTGTGGGGTGGAGCTGTACCTGATGCGGTGATGCGTTATTTAAGCGAAAATCCATGGGACAGATTGAAAAAAATTAGTGATGCTATAGGTGATGCATCCAAGTTGACTGCACTTTCAAGAGGAAGAAACTTGTTTGGATATGCTCCTTATCCCGATGAAATTATCGATGGATTTTTCAAGAATGCTGTAGAGTGTGGGTTGGATATCATGCGTATTTTCGATGCATTGAACGATGTTGATAATATCAAATCGAGTGTGAAATCCATTAAGAAATATGGAGGGATGGCCGATTGTGCGGTTTGTTATACCATCGATCCAAAATACGATGATGAAAAAGTTGAATCGGAAAAGAAGAAGGGAATTTTTGGTATTTTCGGCAAGAAAAAGAAGAAGGAGAACGTAAAACACGAAAAAGTGTTCACCGATGAGTATTTTGTAAACAAGGCCAAAGAGATGGAAGCATTAGGTGCCGATATCATTACCATTAAAGACATGAGCGGGCTGATTACTCCATCACGTGTTGCTTCATTGGTGCCTTTATTTAAACAGCAACTCAATGTTCCTGTTAATTTTCATACACATTGTACCCCGGGATATGGATTGGCGTCGGTTCTTACTGCAATTATGAAGGGTGTGGATATTGTGGATACCAACATCTGGTATTTTTCCGGAGGTCCGGCTGCTCCTGCTATTGAGCTGGTATATATCTTTTGCAAGAAACTGGGAATTGATATCGATGTTAATATGGAAGCAGTAGCCAAAATCAACAATGAACTTTATGAGATACGCAAGGAGCTCGCTGCTTATGATACAGTAAAACAATTTCCTAAAAAATTTAATCCTTTATTCGATACTCTTCCTATTGAAATCGATAAAGAATTCGACAAAGCTATTGAAGCTGTTAATAAGAATGACGAAAAAGCATTGCTTGATGCTTGTCATGCCATAGAAGCTTACTTTGGCTTTCCAAAACCGAATGAGCAGGTGAAAAATGCCGAGATTCCGGGTGGCATGTATACCAATATGATAGCTCAATTAAAAGAGCTTAATGAGCTAGATATTTTGGATGATGCACTTAAATTGATTCCTCGTGTGCGATTGGATGCCGGCTTGCCACCGTTGGTAACCCCAACAAGTCAAATCATCGGGGTGCAGGCTGTAATTTCTGCAATCAATCTCAAGCATGCACGTCCCCAATATCAAAATCCCACCAATCAATTTACCGCTTTAGTAAAAGGTGAATATGGAAAAACGCCTGTTCCGATTGATCCCCAATTCAGGGAGCAGATCACCGGTTCATCCGAAGAAATTCCTTACGATACTGGTAACTATATGCATCAAGACAATCCTGTTTTGCCCGAATTTGGTGGTGTTCGTTTGGCAAAAGACGAAAAAGAACAACTTTTGTTGGAGTTGTTCCCGACAGTCGGCGAAACATTTTTGAGAGAGCAACGCAAGAAAGAATACTTGACCGCACATCCTGAAAAAGCTCAAGAAGTGAAAACAATTTCCGAGGATGTTCAGCAATCTCAAAGCGAAAAAAATGCAAAACAAGGGAATATTATGGCAAGTCCTATGCCGGGGAATATCATGGAGGTATTGGTAAACGAGGGAGATGAAGTAAAACGAGGCGATGCGCTTGTTATATTGGAATCTATGAAAATGGAAAATGAGATTCCATCGGAATTTTCAGGTAAGGTTGTACGGATATATGTAAGGAAAGGAGATAATGTAAGAGGAGAGCAACCCTTAGTTGAAATCGTTTAAAAGATTATTCATATGAATTGGCTAAACCGGGGATTCTTGTCTCCGGTTTTTTTGTTAATCCTTTGGAGTGTTTTTGTCGTTCTTTAATGAGTTAACATTTCACATGCTTTGATTTTATAATTTTTTTGTATTTTTGAATTCGTATTTTCTATTAAAAAAACAAAAAGTGACGATGCAAAACGATAAAAAAAATATCGCAGAATTTGAAAGAATTTATCTTTCTTTTTATCCGCGATTGAAACGTTTTGCGCAAGAATATGTTGTTTGTGAAGCCGATGCTGAAAATATTGTTCAGGATGTCTTTCTCGATCTGTGGGAAAGGGGAGCGTTTGTTTTGAGTCATGTCAATTTAACCTCGTATCTTTTCACAAACATTAAAAACAGATGCATTGATTTTCTTCGTCACCGAATTGTTATGCAAAAGGCTGCGAATACGATGCAGGAGGAATATGAATTGGCTTTGCAAATGAAATTGCAATCCCTTGAAGTGTTTGACGAACAGGTTTTTTCGGATACCGAGATCGAAACAGTTATTGCTAATGCCATTCAATCGTTGCCGGAGAAATGCCGCCGAATTTTTATTATGAATAAAATTGAGGGCAAAAAGCAAAGAATAATTGCCAACGAACTGAACCTTTCTATTCATACCATTGAAAGTCAAATGGCTATAGCTTATCGAAAACTTAAAGAGATATTAAAAGATTATCTTCCGTTGTTGCTTTTTCTGCTTATTTAAATAATTTTTTCTGATTTTTTTAGCGGATTTTGTAATGTTGTTCGTTATAATAATAAAGAGGGCAAAATGGACGACATCCTGTTGAAATATTTTCTTGGAGAACTCGATGATTCGCAACGACTGCAATTATTGAGAGAAATCAATGATGATGAATCGTTGAAGAAAGAATATATACGGTTGCAAAATATTTTTGCTTTAACCCATCTCGCCAATCATGAAAAAGATGAAGAGGAAGCCCGGAAGAGTTTTCGGCAGTTTGTTCGCCGGGTTGAGGATAAACGACGAAGAGAATTTATTAAAACAATTGGAAAAATTGCGGCTTTTGCGCTTGTACTTATTACTTCTACCGTTTTTTTGACGCTTTATTTTGTGCAAAAGCCTACTCGCGAAATAGCAACTAACACATTGTATGTTCCGGCGGGTCAAAGGGCGCAGTTAACGCTTGAAGACGGTACCACCGTATGGCTCAATGCCCAATCTACGTTGACTTACCCTTCTCATTTTGCAGGTAAAGAACGTAAAGTCGTTATAACGGGGGAGGCATTTTTTGATGTGGCAAAAAATCCCCGGAAACCATTTATTGTAGAATCACATGATATCCGATTAGAAGTGTTGGGGACACAGTTCAATGTTTACGAATATCCTCAAACAGGTTATTCTCGGATTGCGCTGATAGAGGGTTCTGTAAAGATTTATCGGGGTAACAACGAATCCGATAATATTGTATTGAGACCCAATCAAGAAGTACTTCTGCAAGGTGAGAATGTGTCGATATCCGAAATAACCAATCCGAATCATTTTCTTTGGAAAGACGGTATTTATTGTTTTGAAAATGAACGGCTGCTCGATATTATCGAAAAATTACAACTTTATTACGATGTGACTATTCGGGTGGAAGACCCCGAAATTTTCAATGTGAGGTATACCGGGAAATTTCGCCAACGCGACGGTATCGATGAAATACTGCGCATCATTAGGAAGATACATCCTTTTCATATCGTAAAAGATAGAGATAACAATATTATCACATTAAGCAGATGAATTTACTCACCCATTAAAAAATAATATGCCTATGAGAGAAGAACGGTCATGAAATAAGCAAGGCGACAAGTGCGGTCACACTCATCGCCTCTAAAAAGCAAACACCTAAATCAATTTTAGTATTTACTCTTAATTTCACAAAGATATGGAAATAAAATTTCTAATTACACCTTATTTAATAAAAAATGAGCCCTTTAAAGGCATACTTAGAATCATGAAAATTTGTTTTGTTCTTTTATTTGTTTTTTCTTTTCAGTTGCTAGCATTGGATACAAAAGCCCAAGAGGCAGTTATCGAATTAAAAACAAAATCGATGACAGTTGGACAACTGATCAATGAAATTGAAAAGCAGACCGACTATTTGGTGGTTTATAGCAATCGCGAAATCGATGCCAACCGTAAAGTAACTCTTCGCAATAAATCGGACAAAGTATCGGCATATTTGGATGAAGCTTTTGCAGGTACCGATATCGGGTACGATTTTGAAAACAATTATATCGTGTTGATGAAAAAAGCCAATCGAAATGCCTCCACTATTGCCGATATGATCCGTTCCGCTCAACAACAAGGAAAAACAATTACCGGAAGGGTTGTGGATGTAAATGGAGAACCGATCATCGGTGCCAACATTATTGAGGTAGGCACAACCAACGGCACAGTAACCGATATCGATGGAAATTTTTCTTTACATGTTAAAGATGATGCTGCGATACGGGTGTCTTATATTGGTTATGTAGAGCAAGAAATAAAAACGGCAGGGAAAACAAGTTTTAATATTGTTTTGCAAGAAGAAGCCATCGCTTTACAGGAAGTGGTAGCTGTTGGATATGGAGTGCAACGAAAAGTGAATTTATCAGGTTCGGTTGCGGCTGTAGATGTGAGTAAAATGGTTGAAAGTCGCCCCATTACCAATCTCTCTATCGCACTTGCGGGTGCAGCTCCTGGAGTGAGAGTAACTTCATCCAATAACCGTCCGGGGTACGATGATGCTTCAATTTCGATAAGAGGGAAGGGAACTTTAAATAATGCTTCCCCATTGATTATTATTGATGGAGTGGAAGCTTCAATTAGTTCTGTGAATCCTCAGGATGTTGAATCAATCTCTGTGTTAAAAGATGCTTCATCGGCAGCAATTTATGGCTCAAGAGCAGCCAATGGCGTTATATTAGTTACCACTAAACAGGGTAAAAAAGGGGCACTACAATTGGATTATAGCGGATATATGTCGTTTGAGTCGATTCGTAAGACGCTTGAACCTGTTTCCAATTATGCCGATTACATGGAATATATGAATGAAGGTTACCAAAATTCGAACCTTCCTAAGTTGTTTTCGCAAGAAATGATCGATACTTGGAGGAACGGTAAGGATCCGATTCTATATCCGAATACAGATTGGATCGATGCAACTTTTAAGACAGGTTTGTCAACCAATCATGTCTTGTCAGCAAGTGGAGGCAGTGAAACCGTCCGTTTTTATTCTTCATTTGGTTATTTGAATAATCCGGGCGTAATGGAAAATTCGGGTCAGGAAAAATACAGCGGACGTTTAAATATTGAAGGCGATATACGTCCCTGGTTAAGTGTAGGAGCCAATGTCAATGGATATTTTTCAGATCTTGATGCAGGAACAGATAACATAGCAGATGTTTTCACCTATGCATCTGCCACTACGCCGGGAATGGTATTTCGTCATCCTGACGGGAGATACGGCGCCATGAATAATCCTGAGGATGATCCTCAGTCTGCTGCCAATAATCCTCTTCGTCGATTGAACAACATTTGGGGTGGCTATCAACGGCAAAATTTGAGAACCCGTTTTTTTGGGACTTTGCGACCCTTTGAAGGATTTTCAGTGACCGGTTCTTTCAATTACGATTTTACAGATGAGGAAATGAAAAAGAAACCCGTATTTATCGATGGGTGGAATTTCCTTACTAATACAATTACCTCTCCTGGGGAAGGAAGATCTTATGTTACGTCGAAAGATAATAAATGGACCCGCCATTTTGGTGATGTGGTTGCACGTTATGAAAACAGTTTTTTGAATAAAAAACTTGATCTTTCAGTGATGGCGGGAGCGAGTCAGGAACAATATTTGAGTAAAAATTTCACGACGACCAAGTATGATCTGATTGATATGAATCTTGATGTTATCGACGCCACAACAGGTGAAGCGTCAGCTGGAGGATCCGCTTCGGAATGGGCAATGCGTTCTTATTTTGGAAGGATCAATTTAGGTTGGGAAAATAAATATTTATTTGAGTTCAACCTCAGGGCGGATGCGTCTTCCCGTTTTTTGAAGGACAGACGTTGGGGATATTTCCCTTCCTTTTCTGCGGCGTGGCGTATAGATCAGGAAAATTTTATGCAGCCGCTTACTGATCGTTGGTTATCGTCTTTGAAAGTAAGGGCTTCTTATGGTTCATTGGGGAATAATTCCGTAGGCAATTATGAAGCACAGTCGCTATTTTCGCAATCCAATTATTGCTGGGGAGATGAAGTGGCGGTTGGAATGGCACAGACGGCTTTGGCTAATGCTTTGCTTACTTGGGAAAGCACTTATGTTAGCAATATCGGTATCGATTTCGGAATGTTGCGGAATCAATTAACAGGATCATTAGATCTGTTTTATAAAAAAACAGAAGATATTTTGATTGATTTGCCTGCTCCGTTGGTGCATGGTACTTCTTCGCTTCCCAAACAAAATGCAGCGTCAGTTACCAATAAAGGTTTTGAGTTGTCGTTGGGATGGAGAGGAAAATCCGGTAATTTTAATTATGGGATTGATGGAAATTTGACATACAACAAGAATAAAGTCGTAAAATTTAAAGGTGAAGATTATTCTTTGTCAGGGGTAAATTATATTAAGGAAGGATTGCCAATTAATGCTCAGTATATGTTGAGAGTTGATCGCATTATCCAAACGGATGAGGATTTGGCAATCGTTAACGAAATGCTGGCTAAGAAGCCGAATGCTTTTGCCGCTTACGGCGTACCCCAAAAGGGTGATTTATTATATAAAGATATTAATGGAGATGGTTTGATTAATAGTAATGACAGAACCATTGTAAGCGATGGAGATAATCCTAAATGGCTTTATGGTTTGTCTCCTTATATATCTTATAAAGGGATAGATTTTTCGGCTCTCATTCAAGGTGTTGCAGGAGTGAAAGTGTATTGGCAACATGCTCATTATAATACACCTACTGTGCGTTACGGTTATCAGTTGAATCGGAAAGTCGTAGAAGGTAGGTGGTATGAAGGAAGGACTGATGCAAGTTATCCACGTTTACTACAATCTTCTGATACACGGAATACCATAGCATCGGATTTTTATTTGGAAAACAAATCTTATTTGAAAATTCGCAATATCCAGTTGGGCTACACTTTACCTCAATCTGTTGTTAATAAGATGTTTTTACAACGATTCCGTATCTACGGAAGTTTGGAAAATTTCTTCACATTTACCCCATATCGAGGATGGGATCCGGAAGTAAGCGGAATGAATTATCCTTCTATGAAACAAGCCGTCATCGGCATCAATCTTTCGTTTTAATTTTATCATTTTTAAAAATTATGTTTATGAAAAAACAGTGTAAATATTATACGGCTATCTTATTTTTTTTGATAATCTTATTATCCGGGTGTTATGACCTTGATCGTTTTCCACACGACAAATTAAGTTCCGGAACGTTCTGGAAAACGAGGGAACATGCCGATCAGGCAATGGCGGGTGTTTATAGCATGCTTCGAAACGATAATGTTTTTGGAATTGTCTTTGGTTTAGATTGTTTAAGTGATATTGGTACAGGTTACGATGCTCCCGGTTATGTGGATATGGCCAGAGGAACTTATACTGCAACCACAGGTCAAGTAGTCAATAAGTGGCGCAGCCTTTATGAAGGAATTGCCAGAGCCAATTTGGTTATTCAGAATATAGGCAATGTGTCTGAGAATGAGATGAGTCAGGAAATTAAAAATCAATATGTTGCCGAAGCCAAGTTTTTAAGGGCATTGTTTTATTTTCAATTGCTGGACTTTTATGGAGCAGTACCTTTATATGATGAAACAGTGGTTGTGGCTGAAGAGTTTAATAAAATGATGGAGCCAAGAAGTACTCCGGATCAAGTTCGCTCTTTTATTCTTTCTGATTTAGATGCAGCCATTGCTTCTTTGCCACAAGAAGGAGACTATGCTGCAGCTTATTATGGACGTGCAACCAAAGGAGCAGCCCAAGCTTTGAAGGGAAAAGTATTGCTTTTTAATAAGCAATATGGTGAAGCATCCAAACTGTTTGAAGATGTGATTTCCAGTAAAAAGTATGCGCTTTATCCGAGTTATGAGGATTTGTTTAAACCGGGAGGCGATGCCAGTAATGAAATGATTTTTGCTATCCAGAATATTGGAGGTGTGGGGAAAAATTATGGAATGCCAATGACTTGGTATATGGGAACCCGCTCTTCATTTGGAAGTTGTTGGGATAATGTAACCGCGGCAACAGATTTTGTCGATTCTTATGAATACAAAGACGGAAGACCTTTTAATTGGGAAGATTGGATTCCTGGATTTACTACGGATGATGCGATAAAAGATGCTACTTTTCGTGCCACTTTAACTTCCGACCTTACGAAAGTAGCCAAATATCCCGATGCAAAAGACTTGCTTCTTGAAATGTATGATCAGCGTGATCCGCGTATGCAGCAGTCGTTGATCTTGCCTTATACTTGGTATAAAGGGTGGGTTTCGAATGCTCCCAAAGACTGCGAATATGTGATTGCAAGTGGAGTAAATGAAACGAATGGGTTTGTTCGTGTTAATAATGGCTGGGAGGTTTACCTTTGGAGAAAATTTGTAGCCGAATACAATATGAATGGTGCCATTACCGATAGGGCACATACTCCCATTAATTTTCCTCTTATTCGTTATGCGGACGTTTTGCTTATGTTGGCTGAATGTTATAATGAAATGGAAAGGCAAGATGATGCGGTATCACTTATCAATGAGGTAAGAGCAAGGGTGGATATGCCGGGTATCAACAGCGGACCTTCGTGGCTTGAAGCATCAACCAAAGAAGAAGTTTTTGAACGAATCAAGCACGAGCGTGCCGTTGAATTGGCGATAGAAGGTCATCGGTTTAGTGATTTAAAGCGTTGGGGTTTGTTGGAAACTCTTAACGGGAAAGCTGAAAAAGGTTTTACGGGCAAAGCTTATTATACGCGTGTTGTCAGGTCCAGAGATTATTTGTGGCCTATACCACAACAAGAAATCGATATGAATGAAAATTTATTGCCTCAAAATCCGGGATGGGAATAGATTTGTTATGTATATTTAGTAAATAATAGATTAGTCCGCAAAAACTTTTGATTATCATAGCAAACGAAATTGTCAGAATAATCGGTAATCAGAAATAAAATAGTTTGTGATAAGATTGGTTGAAAAAATATTTGAAAGTTTTTGCGGACTATCTTTTTTAACGATAATATGAGAAAATACTTGATTTTATTATTGACTTCTCTTTTTTTTCTTTCTTGTAATGAGGAAAATCAGGATGGATCGTCCACCTATTTTGAATCCCTTCTTCCTTCTCATCTTAATAATTATCAAATGGTTTGGCATGATGAATTTGATGAATCAACTGTTGATCTGAGTAAATGGAATTACAGAGATGAAGGTAATGTTCGACATTATGCTGTTGTATCCCGAAGAACCATAAGTTTGGATGGAGAAGGACATCTATCCATTAAGGTGATAAAAGACAAGGATAAATATTATGTTGGACAATTAGGAACACAGGGCATTTTCGAAACTACGTATGGATATTTTGAATGTAGGGCCAAAATGAATAAACAAATCGGGCCTCATGTTGCTTTTTGGTTACAGTCTCCCGATTTGGGGAAAACCGGAGATCCTGCAAAAGATGGGGCTGAAATCGATATTTTTGAGTACCATCGAAAAACGCCTCAAATTGTGTATCATAATATTCATTGGGATGGTTATGGAGCCAATCACAAGCAGGTAGGAACTCAAATACATTGGGATAATATTGATTCAGGATTTCATGTATTTGGATTGGAATGGGATGCCGATAAATATGTTTTTTATGTTGACGGGAAAGAAACTTGGCGCACAAGCTCTGCTGTTTCCAAGCGGAGTGAATATATGATTCTTTCCACAGAATTAACGGGCTGGGGAGGTGATCCTGCTTTGGGAACTTTTCCGGATGAAGTAATTTTTGATTACGTTCGTGTTTTTAAGCCATAAGTTTATAACCGAGGCGTCATCAAAAAAATAATAGGTCATTTGAATTATGGTAAGTTAATAAAAACGAGACGATGAATGCAATATTTATGAAAACACGAATTTTGGTTTTTCTTTTTTTCTCTTACTCTATTTTTTGTTTCTCGCATGAATATAGGAATCTCCTTCAAAATCAAGCTGATTTTTCGTTTTTAAAGAGGTCATTAATTTTAAATCAAAACTGGGTTTCTTATCCCGATTATCTTGATAGAAAGGGGTGGAATCAATTAACCGGAGAGTTTAAAACAGAAATTATCAAAAGAGGAGAGGAATCGTTGAACTACGAATGGAAAGTAGTTAAATTGACTGATTATTTGGAATTTGAAAGAAGCGGATCGCGTCAAGTGATGGAAACTCCCTATAATGCTAATATCACTGCTCTTTCCAACTTAATCTATGCTGAATTGGCAGAAGGTAAGGGTCGTTTTATGGATCAGATTATCAATGGTGTCTGGACTTGTTGTGAAATGACTTCTTGGGCTCTTTCTGCACATCTGCCTGCTTTTCAAAGTTCCGGACGTTCGCTTCCACATGCAGAAGAACAGGTAATAGATTTAACTGCAGGAGATTTAGGTTCGTTATTATCATGGACATGGTATTTTTTTAGGGATGAAATGAATAAAATTGATCCTGTTGTTTCCATCAGATTAAGAGATGAACTTCAAAGAAGAATTCTTGATCCTTATATGGAAAGAAGTGATTTTTGGTGGCAGGCATTTTATGCTCTTCCTCAGACGATGGTGAATAATTGGAATCCATGGTGCAATTTTAATGTGTTGACTTGTTTTCTTTTGTTGGAAAACGATCAAAATAAATTGGCAAAAGCGGTTTATAGAACAATGGTATCTGTAGATAAGTTTATCAATTATTCACAAGGCGATGGAGCTTGTGAAGAAGGAACCGGTTATTGGGGACATGCCGCAGGCAAAATGTACGATTATTTGCAATTATTAAGCGATGCTACAGGAAACAAGATAACTATTTTTGATCATCCACTTATAAAGAAAATGGGTGAATATATAGTAAATTCGTATATTGGCGAGAATTGGGTTGTTAATTTTGCTGATGCTTCTCCAAAAGGAGGGGGTGACCCGGGTTTGATTTTTCGTTATGGTAAAGCTGTTAAGAGTAATGATATGGTCGGTTTTGCTTCCTATTTACATAATATAAACAACAAAAAATCTTATTATGAGGCCTCAAGAGATATATATCGAACACTTGAAAATTTAAAATATTATTCACAGTTGATAACCACTCAACCGGTTTTTTCTCCTATATATCATGTGTGGTATCCTGAAACAGAATTGTGTTACATGCGCAATAAATCGGGTTTTTTCTTCGCTGCTAAAGGAGGGCATAATGCAGAAAGCCATAATCATAATGATATAGGATCTTTTTTACTTTATTATGAAAATCGACCTCTTTTTATTGATGTTGGTGTAGGAACTTACACTCGACAGACTTTTAGCGAGGAGCGATATTCCATTTGGACTATGCAAAGTGATTATCATAATATACCGAAGATTAACGGAAAATCCCAAAAAGATGGTGTAAATTATCGATCAAAAGATGTAAAGTATAAAGAATCGAAAAATCAATTTTCTTTGGATATATCACAGGCTTATCCTCAGGATGCAGATATTGAATTTTGGAGAAGAACATACACACTTAACATTCGAGGAGGATTGGAAATAGAAGATAAATTTGTTTTGAAAAAAGTTCATGAATTCAACAAAATAAATTTCATGAGTATTATAAAGCCTGATGTTTCTTTACCGGGAAAGGTTATTTTCGAAATTAACGAGAAACAAATTCAACTTTCCTATTCCAAAGAACAATTTATACCTGAAATTGAAGAAATTATATTAGATGACCCTCGTTTATCCGGAACATGGGGAAGTGTTGTTTACAGACTAATATTGGTTGCAAAAGATAAAAAAGCAAAAGGGAATTATAAATTTAGTATTGTACCCTTATAATTATAATGATGAGAAAAACTTTTAAGGGAACGCACCGGAGGATCAGCTTTACGACATGATGCACGACCGGGGCGAGTACGACAATGTTGCCGTCGGCAATCCGTTGGTTGTGCGTTTTCTGAAGGAGATTCTCCTGGAGGAGAAAGCCAAGGGAATCGGGATGGAATTGTAGAAAACATTTACTTTTAAAATAGATTATAATAATATGAAACACTCCGCTTTGTTGTCTTTTTTATTGTTGTTTTTCAGCATACCTATATGCCAATGTGAAAATCAAAGCAAATTTATCGATGAAAATATAAAGTTTGCGGCAGAACAATACACATTACAGACAAATCTTATAGAAAAAACGGGGAAACTGCTTTATCCTCATACATTTATTGATGGCGAAATACGATATGTCAATCCTCGCGGTTGGACGTCAGGGTTCTTCCCGGGGAGTTTGTGGTACCTGTATGAATTGACAGGTGATGAAAAATGGAGATCGTGGGGAGAAAAATTCACAGAAGGATTGGATTCTGTAAAATACCTTACAAATCACCACGATATAGGATTTATAATTGGATGTAGTTTTGGGAACGGATTGCGTTTGACCGGAAATGAAACGTATAAAAATGTCATTATCCGGGCTGCAAAATCGCTTTCTACACGTTTTAGACCTGCTGCCGGTGTTATTCAATCGTGGAATGTAACCGGTGGTTGGCAGGCAGAGCGAGGCTGGGAGTGTCCTGTAATTATTGATAATATGATGAATCTCGAATTGCTTTTTAATGCCACAGAGTTGTCGGGCGATTCGTCTTTTTACAGGATAGCCGTTTCTCATGCCGATAAAACCATCGAAAATCATTTTCGTCCCGATTATAGCACGTGGCATGTAGTGGATTATGATTTAAACAATGGTTCTGTACGAAGCAAACAAACGGCTCAGGGTTATTCGGATAGTTCGACATGGGCGCGTGGGCAAGCATGGGCAATTTATGGATATACCGTTTGCTATCGAGAAACCAATGATCTCCGGTATTTAAAACAAGCGGAAAAGGCTTTTGATTTTGTTGTTCATCACCCTAATTTTCCAGAAGATGGTGTTCCTTATTGGGATTTCAATGCGCCGGATATTCCGAATGCTTTACGTGATGCTTCTGCCGGAGCAATTATGGCTTCGGCTTTGTATGAATTATCGATACATACTCAAAATGAAGACTATAAGAAATGGGCAGATAAAATAATGGCTAGTTTGGCAAGCTCCAAGTTTCGAAGTGAAATCGGCGAAAATGGGAACTTTTTGTTGAAACACTGTGTGGGAAGTATTCCTCATGGTTCAGAAATAGATGTACCCCTTAGTTATGCCGATTATTATTTTTTAGAGGCTCTTAAACGAAAAAAAGATATAGAAAGGGAGGGTTATTTTCATTAAATTAATTATAGTTCCCACTGATAAGTTAAGTGAAGTAATTTCAGTAATGTGAAATCAAAAAAGAATCTGATAATTCATACCTTCAATAGGTAATATCACAAAAAATGAATTGAAACAAAGAAAAATATCGCATCGCAATGAAAATAAATAAAATTTTAAAGCAGGTATCTTATGTGGGAATAAGTATTGTTCCTTTTATTCAATGTCATGGTCAAACTAATACGGCTTCTCGGCCAAACATAATTTATGTTTTCCCTGACCAGATGCGCAATTGTGCAATGGAATTTTGGCATAACGAGCACTTTTCAAAGTTCATTAATTTTACAGCCGATCCGGTTAAAACGCCGAATTTAAATCGTTTTGCGGAAGAATCGGTTGTGTTTACTTCTGCAATGAGTAATTGTCCGTTGAGTACTCCGCACAGAGGCTCTCTTCTTACAGGCATGTACCCCCATAAAAGTGGAGCTATGCTCAATTGTAATTCCGATCGGCCGATAAGTTCTCTTAGAGACGATGCGGTTACCATTAGTGACGTTTTGCGCGACAACGGGTACGAATGCGCTTATATCGGGAAATATCATTTGGATTTTCCTACTCCGAATGATCCTCAAAATCCGGGACAATATGTGGAAAACAGGGATCCGGTTTGGGATGCGTATACTCCACCGGAAAAAAGACATGGATTCAATTTTTGGTATTCTTATGGTACATTTGACGTTCATAAGCACCCTCATTATTGGGATACAAAAGGCAATCGACACGATATCGACGAATATTCTCCCAAACATGAGGCTGATGTGGCAATTGCTTATTTAGAGAATAAAAATAATGAACGTGATGCAACAAAACCTTTTTTCTTGGTAGTAAGCATGAATCCTCCGCATTCGCCTTATCATTCTTTGGACGATTGCCGCGAAGAGGATTATGAGCTATACAAAGATAAATCTTTGCAAGAGTTGCTGATTCGTCCCAATGTCGATTTATCCATGGGAAAGGCAAAATGTGCGCCTTTTTATTTTGCTCACGTAACGGGAGTCGACAAGGAATTCGGAAGAATATTGGAAGCTGTAGAAAAACTCGGTTTAGCGAAAAATACAATTGTCGTATTTTCTTCCGATCATGGGGAAACAATGTGCAGCCATGCCGCAACGGATCCCAAAAATTTGCCTTATACGGAAGCGATGAATGTTCCCTTTCTTATTCGTTATCCCGATAAATTGGTTCCTCGTACGGTAGATTATCTTCTTTCTTCGCCGGATATCATGCCTACGTTGTTGGGATTAAGCGGTTTCGGGAAACAAATTCCTCGAGACGTGCAAGGATATGATTTTTCGAAAACTCTTTTGACCAATAAGGTAAAAGGCGATATTCCCAACAGCGTTTTATATATTAAAAATATTGATGGAGACAAAAATGAAGAAGGAAAAGTAATATCTTATTTTCCTGTGACACGAGGTGTGAAAACATCAAAATACACACTTGCTTTAACGATCAATAAAAAAACGAAAGAGTTAGAGGATGTTTTATTTTTTGACGATGAAAAAGATCCCTATCAAATGAATAATCTCGACTGGAATGATTTTCCTGAAGTACGAAACATGTTATTATCGGAACTTTCCGGTTTGTTGAAAAAGGCAGACGATCCCTGGTTTAGGGAAAGAATTTTAAATGAAATTATTTCCTATTAAAATTGATGACTTAACAGTGTACACGAAGTGTATACAAAATAACTAACTGTAAAATGAAGAAACGTTTATTATTTGTTGTTATTACATTATTTTCGAGCATTGGCTTAATTGCACAAGATTACACGAAATGCCGGCTTATTCCATTACCACAGAAAATCGAAGAGGTGAATGCCGTTTTTAAATTGACCGATAAAACCAACATAATTTGTGAACCGGGATTGGCAGACCAAGCTTCTTATTTACAAACAGCATTGTTGCGTTATGTAGGTATAAGCACCGTAGTTGGGTCAAATACGGATTTGGAGTCTTATCCGACAACGATCATTTTAAAATTGCTGCCTCAAAAAAAGACTAAGGATGTCAAGAGCGAAGAATCTTATTCTATAAAAATGAATGCTCAAGAGACTGTAATAGAAGCATCAACCGCTAAGGGAATTTTTTACGGGATTGTTTCTTTCGTACAGTTGGCAAGGTTGTCCGAAAAAAGAGAAAATCATCTCGTCGAAATCGATTGCCTGAACATATCGGATGAACCTCTTTATGCATGGAGGGGTTTAATGTTGGATGAGTCTCGTCATTTTTTCGGAAAAGAAAAAGTGAAGCAGTTGCTCGATTGGATGGCAATGTATAAATTGAATCGCTTTCATTGGCATTTGACCGATGCTCCGGGGTGGAGGATCGAAATCAAGAGATACCCAAAGCTGGGATACATAGGAGGTATAGGAAATCATACTCATCCTTATACAAAAGCGGAATTTTATACACAGGAAGAGATCAAAGAAATCGTTCGATACGCAAAAGAAAGGAATATTGAAGTTATACCCGAAATAGATATGCCGGGACATGCTGCTGCGGCTAACAGAGCTTATCCCGAATTCAGCGGCGGCGGCTCCGAACGGTACCCTCATTTTACTTTCAATCCGGGCAAGGACAGTGTATATACTTTTTTAACCCATGTCTTGAAAGAGGTTGATGCCTTGTTCCCTTCGCAAATTATTCATTTGGGAGGAGATGAGGTGCATTTTGGGAATGAAAACTGGAAATCGGACAGAAGTATTCAGGCATTAATGAAAAGAGAAAATATAACCAACTTGAAAGACGTGGAAAATTATTTTCTGGAAAGGATGGCAGATTCCGTTATTATGATGAATAATAAGATTGCTGCTTGGGATGAAGTGGCAGAATCGGATCTTCCCACCGATAAGACCATTGTTTTTTTCTGGAGACACGACAAACCATCTCAGCTTCAAAAAGCGGTGGATAAAGGGTTTCCTGTGGTTTTATGTCCGAGGATTCCTCTATATTTCGACTTTATCCAGGATGCTTCGCACAAACAGGGACGTACTTGGAGCGGAGATTTCAGTTCGATAGACAAAGTATATGCTTTTAATCACAAAAGTGTTCCCGTGTCATATCCGGCAAATGCGAATATTTTGGGTATCCAAGCGAATGTTTGGACAGAAACGATTGTTACTCCACAGCGTCTCGACTTTATGTTGTTCCCCCGTATAGCAGCATTGGCCGAAGCCGGATGGACAGAAGAGGGGAATAAAAATTTTGATGGTTTCAACAAACGTTTGAGCGAACATTTAAAACTATATGAGGAAGATAATATTTATTACTATGACCCTTTCTCTCCTCAAAATACGTGTGAACCTGTAAAGTAATTTTGTTCGAAATAAAACACCAATATTTAATCACTACATATTAAGTATAAAAACATGGGAAAAGTAAAAATTTCAGTTGTTTTCATTTTAAGCGGAATATTATTGCATATGGCTTACGCTCAAGATATTCCAAAAATTCCAAGCAAATATGTTCTTAAAAATAAAGCGATTTACAAAAAAGGGTGGATCGATTTCAATAAAAACGGCAAAATGGATGTATATGAAAATCCAAAAGCTGATATAAATGATCGAATAGAAGATCTGTTGGGACAAATGAATCTTGAAGAAAAAACCTGTCAAATGGTAACTTTATATGGTTACAAACGGGTTTTGCCCGATGATCTTCCAACTCCCGAGTGGAAAAACAAGCTTTGGAAAGACGGCATGGGAGCCATTGATGAACATTTAAACGGTTTTCAGCAATGGGGGCTTCCTCCTTCCGATAATCCTTATGTATGGCCGGCTTCTCGTCATGCATGGGCATTGAATGAAGTACAACGTTTTTTTATAGAGGAAACCCGCCTCGGCATTCCGGTCGATTTTACCAATGAAGGGATTCGTGGAGTAGAGAGTTACAAAGCAACTAATTTCCCCACTCAGTTGGGATTAGGGCATACATGGAACAGGGAGTTGATTGAAAAGGTTGGGTATATTACGGGTAGAGAAGCAAGATTACTCGGGTATACCAATATTTATGCTCCTATTTTAGATGTCGGCCGCGACCAACGTTGGGGAAGATACGAGGAGGTCTATGGCGAAAGTCCTTTTTTGGTTGCCGAATTAGGAATCCGGATGGTAAATGGTATGCAGCGCGATTATCAGGTTGCTTCTACCGGAAAACATTTCATAGCTTATAGCAACAATAAAGGCGCACGAGAAGGAATGGCACGTGTCGATCCGCAAATGTCTCCCAGGGAATTAGAATATGTACACGCATATCCTTGGACGCGTGTTATTTCCGAGGCGGGAATGTTGGGAGCAATGTGTTCGTATAACGATTATGATGGTTTTCCTATTCAGGGTAGTTATTATTGGTTGACACAGCGTTTGAGGAAACAGATGGGATTTAAGGGATACACTGTATCCGATAGCGACGCTGTGGAGTACCTTTTCTCGAAACATAATACGGCAAAAGATATGAAGGATGCCGTATATCAAGCTGTTATGGCGGGATTGAATGTACGCTGTACGTTTCGGTCTCCGGATTCGTTTGTGCTGCCGTTGCGTGAACTTGTGAATGAAGGAGCTATCCCGATGGATGTAATCGATGACAGAGTACGGGATATTTTGCGGGTGAAATTTTTAGTAGGTTTGTTTGATCATCCTTATCAAGAAGATTTAGCTGCAGCAGATTCAGAAGTGAATAGTTTGGAAAATCAGGCGGTTGCTTTGCAGGCTTCGCGCGAATCGTTGGTTCTTTTGAAAAATAAGGACAAGTTGCTTCCTCTCGATATAAAACAGATAAAAAATATTGCGGTATCGGGACCCAATGCCGATGACGTTTCGTATGCATTAACACATTACGGTCCGTTGGCTGTAGATGTGGTTTCTGTGTTGGAAGGCATAAAAAATAAAGTAGGAAATGAGGTAAACGTTTTTTATTCTAAAGGATGTGATATTGTGGATGATCATTGGCCCGATTCGGAAATCATTGAATATCCTTTAACCGAAGATGAGCAAAAAGAAATCGACAAAGCCGTTGCCGATGCCGAAAAAAGCGATGTAGCCATTGTTGTATTGGGCGAAAATCCAAGAACTTCGGGAGAAAACAGATCCCGCACGTCGTTGGATTTGCCGGGACGTCAATTGCAATTGTTAAAGGCAATTCATGAAACCGGTAAACCGGTAATATTGATTCTCATTAATGGACGTCCGTTATCCATTAATTGGGCCGATCGCAACATTCCTGCCATTATCGAAGCGTGGTATCCCGGATCTCAAGGGGGAACCGCCATAGCAGATGTATTGTTTGGAGACTATAATCCCGGAGGGAAACTCACCGTTACTTTTCCTAAAACAGTCGGACAAATTCCTTTTAATTTCCCCGCTAAACCCTTTTCACAAGTTGATGCCGGAAAGGTTATGGGATTAAAGGGGGATATGGCCGGTATAAATGGCGCTTTGTATCCTTTTGGCTACGGATTAAGTTATACGAGTTTCGAATATTCCGATTTGGTTCTATCGTCCAAAGCAATTACCGATAAAGAAAATTTGACGGTAAGCTGTAAGGTGAAAAATACGGGTGAATATGCCGGAGATGAGATTGTTCAGCTTTATGTTCGCGATTTGGTTAGTTCGGTAACAACGTATGAAAAAAATTTGGTCGGATTTGAAAGGATACATCTTTTGCCCGGAGAAGAGAAAGAAGTTACCTTTGTGATTCAACCTCGCGATTTGCAACTTTATAATATCGATGAAGAGTGGGTCGTTGAACCCGGTGATTTTAGAGTAATGGTAGGGGCATCTTCAGAGGATATCCGTCTAAAAGATATTTTTACTGTGGTGGAAAATGGGCAAACAACAAGTAAAAACGTGCAAAAGAGCGAAGAGCTTCGTGTAGTATCTACTCCGTTTTCTTCTACAGCCAAGAATGTTATCGACAATGACTTTTCTACTTATTGGGAGGGAAAGAAGAACGATTGTTTAACCTTTCCTATAAACTCTCAAGAGGCAATTGATCATATTGATATTGTTTGGCATGAAGGAACCGACTTGAATTCGACTTTTGAAATTCAACTCTCGAGTGGTGGTGGACAATTTTTGACGGTTTATAAAGGTAAACCAAGCAGGATAAATGTTCCGGAAAAATATACTTTTAAAGAATCGATGGCCACCGATTTGAGAATAATAGTAGGTTCGGGAGTCTTAAAAATTGCTGAAGTATATATAAATAGATGATAAATAAAAGATCTTTAATGGCATTGGCTGTTGCGCCCCTAATTGAGGCATCGGCGCAACAGGGTGTTTATGCCGATCGACGCCCCAATATCGTTCTTTTCATGGTTGACGATATGGGATGGCAAGATACTTCGCTGCCTTTTTGGGTTGGAAAAACGCCTCTTAACCGACGTTACCATACTCCCAATATGGAGCGGCTGGCTTCTGATGGGATGATGTTTACTCAAGCATACGCATGCAGTGTGAGCTCGCCTTCTCGGGTAAGTCTGATGAGTGGGATGAATGCGGCACGTCATCGGGTTACCAATTGGACATTGGAAAAGGATGCCTCCACCGACCGTAAGAGCCCTGTGCTCGATTTTCCCGCGTGGAATGTAAACGGGATATGTCAGGTCGACAACATTCCTTACACGTATTGCATCACCTCGCTACCCCAACTATTGAAAGATGCCGGTTATCATACCATTCATTGTGGTAAAGCGCACTGGGGGGCTGTTGACACGCCGGGAGAGAATCCCCATCATTTCGGTTTTGAAGTCAATATTGCGGGCCATGCAGGAGGAGGCGTCGCGAGTTATTTGGGAACAAACAATTTTGGGAATCGTACCGACGGGAAACCCTCTCCGTTACAAGCTGTTCCCGGATTGAAAGAGTATTGGGGAAAAGATATCTTTTTGACCGAAGCATTGACGCTTGAAGCCCTGAAAGCTTTGGATAAGGCTAAGAATCTGGGGCAACCGTTTTATTTATACCTATCGCATTATGCGGTTCATATTCCCATTGATCGTGATAAGCGTTTTTATTCTAAATACCTCGAAGCCGGTCTTTCGGAGAAAGAAGCAGCCTACGCAGCGTTGCTTGAAGGGATGGATAAAAGTTTGGGAGATGTCCTGGATTGGCTGGAAAAGAATGGGGAAGATAAGAACACTGTTATTATTTTCATGTCAGACAATGGCGGTTTTTCTACCGATACGGCATGGCGCGACCCACCTTTACACACCCAGAATGCTCCGCTCAACAGCGGAAAAGGATCGGCTTACGAAGGGGGTATACGTGTGCCAATGATCGTTAAATGGCCGGGAACGGTAAAACCCGGAACAACATGCGGAAGTTATCTTATCATCGAGGATTTCTTTCCTACGATATTGGAAATGGCCGGGATAAGGAATTACAAAACGGTTCAGCCCATAGACGGAAAAAGTTTTGTACCTCTTTTGAAAGGAACGGGCGACCCAAGCAAAGGGCGAAACTTGTATTGGAATTATCCGAATTTGTGGGGAAATGAAGGACCCGGTATTGGTCCTACCTGTACGATACGTAGTGGCGATTGGAAACTGATATACTATTATCAAACGGGGGAAAAAGAGTTGTTTAACATTCGCAACGATATTGGAGAAAAGCAAAATTTGGCTGCTCAACATCCGGCAATCGTAAAAAAATTATCAAAAGACCTTGGGCAATATCTAAGGAAAGTAAAAGCTCAACGTCCTACTTTTAAATCTACGGGGAAATCTTGTCCGTGGCCGGATGAGGTTTAGCAGTGCTATTATAGCGAGCCCTAAAAGTTAGACAAAAAACTTTTGGGGCTCAGTTTATTTCAATATTATAAACAACACTATAAAACCGTGAATAATGAGAACGAAAAGAATTTTAGAGGTTATTGCATGTTTTGTCTTTTTTGCCCATTTTAGTCTGCATGCAGGGACTAAAGCCAAGCATGTGATTTTGATCGGACTGGACGGCTGGGGCTCCTACAGTGTAGAAAAAGCCGAATCTTCTGGCGGTTGTTTTCGATAATCCGGATCATGTAGGTCATGCCGACGGACACTCCTCAGGTGTGGATTGGACGTCCGATGAAGCATGTATTCAAATAAAGCAGATATAATTGATATTAGAGGAATTTTTTATGATTAGATTTAAATTTTTATTTGCAGGTTTGGGGTTGAGCACTTTTCCCCTGTTGCATGTTGAAGCGCAGCAAAAGCCCAACATCGTCCTCATTTATGCCGACGATTTGGGATTCGGCGATTTATCGTGTTACGGTGCCACACGCGTTCACACGCCTCATGTAGATGCGTTGGCGCAAGACGGCATCCGTTTCGTGAATGCCCATTCGGCTGCCGCCACCAGCACGCCGTCGCGTTACGGGCTGTTTACGGGGGAATATCCCTGACGGAGGAAAGGCACGGGCATAGCAGCCGGCGATGCAGCACTGATCATCAATCCGGAGCGTAACACTTTACCCAAGATGCTTCAGGAAGCGGGTTACACGACAGCAGCTGTGGGTAAATGGCACTTGGGATTGGGCAAGGAAACGGGAAAGCAAGACTGGAACGGTTTGATAACACCCGGGCCGCGTGAGATCGGATTCGATTATTCCTATATCATGGCAGCCACCGCCGACCGCGTACCGTGCGTTTTTGTGGAAAATCAGCGGGTGGTCAATCTCGATCCGCGAGATCCGATACAGGTGAGTTATACGAAAAACTTTCCCGGTGAGCCCACCGGCAAGGACAATCCGGAATTGCTGACGAAACTGAAACCCAGTCACGGGCACGACATGAGCATCGTGAACGGGATTTCGCGCATCGGATACATGAAAGGCGGCAAATCGGCCTTGTGGGAAGATGAAAACATCGCCGACAGCATTACGGCCCATGCCGTACGGTTCATCGAAGAAAACAAAGGCAGGCCTTTTTTTCTATATTTCGGTACCAACGACGTTCATGTTCCGCGTTATCCCCATCCGCGTTTTTGGGGACAGACCGACATGGGACTTCGCGGCGATGCCATCGTGCAGTTCGACTGGTCGGTTGGCGAGATCGTCAAAGCCTTGGAAAGGGCCGGGATTCGCGACAATACGCTGATCATCGTCACGAGCGACAACGGTCCGGTAGTAGACGACGGTTATGCCGATCAGGCGGTAGAAAAATTGAAGAATCACAAGCCGTGGGGCCCGTTTCGCGGAGGGAAATACAGTGCATTCGAGGCCGGCACGCGTGTGCCGTTCATCGTGAATTGGCAGGGAAAGACAAGAGCGAAGGAATCGTCGGCACTGGTTTCCCAGATCGATATGCCGGCGACATTGGCACGATTGGCAGGCGTGGATATTTCCGTAAAGGAAGTTGGGGACAGCCGGGATCAGCTCGAAGCCTGGATGGGGCATGACGAAAAGGGACGCGATTACGTTATCGGCGCGGCAAGCACGTTGACCGTGCTCACCCGACATTGGAAATACATAGAGCCCAATAACGGTGCGTCTTACAATCCCTTCACTAACACCGAGTTGGGGAACGATTCGCGGGATCAACTTTACGACATGATGCACGACCGGGGCGAATACGACAATGTAGCCGTCGACAATCCGTTGGTCGTACGTTTTATGAAAGAGATTCTCCGTGAAGAGAAAGCCAAGGGCATCGGAATGGAATTGTAGAAAACATTTACTTTTAAAATAGATTATAGATCATAGACATGGTTTTAGTGAAAATTCATTTCGAAACAGGTCCAACAGATTAAGAATCTAATTAGTTGCTCCTATGTTGGAAGATTTTATTGACATGAACCATGAATCGGTTTTGTTTGCGAACAAGATAGATTGGAGCTATTTTGAGAAAGGACCAAGTATTTACTATTCGGAAAAGGGAGCACCAAGCGTTCCCGATCGTATGCCGGTAGGCGGCATGTTGTTCAAGTACTTATCCAATCTTTGCAATGAACGCCTGTGGGAGTATTGGATACGAGATGTTTGCTTCTGGTATTTCCATTGAGGTGTGTTTTTTGAACATACGTTTCCCTAGCAGAGAAGAAAGAAATAGAACAGCGCCGTCGTTATACGTGGAAAAAGCAAACAATTGCTACGGAATACGTACAACGGCACTCATCCCAAGCGAGTCGAAAAAGCGAGGAATGCAAGAACAAGGTTTCAGCCTTAAGTCGTTTGTCTATGTTTGACGATTCAAAAATGTGATATTTAATATCATGGGGGAGGTAGGTGAGATGTTTTTGTATGAGCGTATATTTATCTATCTTGGAATTATAAATCGAACAAAAGTCAAAGGAGTTGATAAAAACTTCTTTGACTTTCACAAATAAACAACAATGAAGATACTTAAATTGACTTTTTTATGCTTTCTAATTTGTTCAACGGCTTTTTCTCAGGAATGGGAACCACAGGCGTGGCCGATTTTAAAAAGTTATGGCAAGGATCATCTTTTTCAAATAGCCCTGCCGTTAGGAGGTATTGGTACCGGAACTGTTTCTTTGGGTGGTCGTGGGGAACTTCGTGACTGGGAAATTATGAATGTTCCGGGTAAAAAATACAGTACGGTAACCACGGGCAACAACGCTCCCTTTTTTGCCATCTATACAAAAAGTCGGAACGGAAAATCTTCCACAGCTCTTTTGGCAGGTCCCTTATATCCACATGAATATCTTCATTATGAGGGACGTCCGGTAAATCATCATGGATTGCCACGTTTTGAAGAGGCTTCTTTTGATGCTGCTTATCCATTTGGACAGGTTCACCTGTCAGATAAGGCAATGCCGGTAAAAGTAACCATTAAAGGATTTAATCCTTTAGTTCCCGGTGATGAAGACGCAAGTAGTCTTCCAATAGCTATTCTTTCTTATGAAGTAGAAAATATTACCGATCAATCAGTAGAAGTAGCCATTTGCGCTTCTATACGAAATTTTATAGGAAAAGACGGAAGTCGATTCAGGACGGATTGGAAAGGGGATTATATACCTATAGGTGCAAAAAACAATAAAAATGAATATCGACGGGCGAAGGATCTACAAGGGATTTATTTATATTCGGAGGGTGTGGATCAAAAAGATACCGCTTGGGGGACAATGGCGCTGGTAACACAGGCTGTGGAAGGAGTTACTTTCCGTACTTCGTCAAAACAAGATAGTTGGAATAATGGGATACTTAATTTTTGGGATGATTTTAGTGAAGATGGCGTATTGGTAGAGCGCGATGAATTGGAGGATCAAGATCCAATGGCTTCATTGGCTATAAAGAAACTAATTCAGCCTCACGAAAAAAAAACATTCACTTTTTTCCTTACTTGGAATTTCCCAAATCGCAAAGCCTGGTCAAATACGATTGTGGGGAATTATTATAGTCAGTTATATTTTGATGCATGGGACGCAGCAGAAAAGATTATTCCTCAAATTCCTGATTTGGAAAAGAAAACACTTTCTTTTGTAAATGCCTTACTTAAATCTTCTTATCCAGGAATAGTGAAAGAGGCGGCTTTGTTTAATCTGGCAACATTGCGTTCGCAGACAGTATTTCGGTTACCTGATGGACATTTGATGGGATGGGAAGGTGTCATGGACCGTTTCGGTTCTTGCCACGGTTCATGTACCCATGTGTGGAATTATGAAGTGGCAACACCTTTTCTTTTCGGGAATTTGGCTAAGACAATGCGGGATGTAGAATTTAACTATGCAACAAAAGAGAATGGCTTGATGAACTTTCGGGCGTCATTGCCTTTGTCGGAAGCCAATGAAGGGAATGCTGCTGCGGCAGATGGACAGATGGGGTGTATCATGAAATTTTATAGGGAATGGCAACTCTCGGGTGATAATCGATTTCTGGAATCTAATTGGGAACAGGTAAAGAAGGTGCTTTCGTATGCATGGGCAGAAAAAGGGTGGGATGGGAATCAGGATGGGGTTATGGAGGGTAGTCAACATAATACAATGGATGTTGATTATTATGGTCCAAATCCTCAGATGGGTTTTTGGTATATGGGAGCCTTACGTGCTGCTGAGGAAATGGCTTTGGCGATGAAGGATAAAGCTTTCGCAGGAAAATGCCGCCATCTTTTTGAAAAAGGGAGTGCATGGATGGATGAAAATCTTTTTAATGGAGAATATTATGAACATAAAATTACCGATCCTCAAACGTTTGAGTTTCTGGATATGAATCAACCCAATACTGATATTCCCCCTTTTCAGTTAGGACGGGGATGTCTTGTTGATCAATTGGTAGGACAGTATATGGCACATATTTGCGGTTTGGGATATCTGGGTAATAAAAACCATATGCGCACGACTTTAGAAAGCATTATAAAATACAATTACATCGAAGATTTTAGCAACCACTTTAATAATATGCGTTCTTTTGCAATAGGGGATGAGTCTGGTCTCTTAATGGCTTCCTGGCCAAAAGGAAGGCTGGAAGTTCCTTTTCCTTATTTTGCAGAGGTTATGACAGGTTTTGAATATTGTGCAGCGGTTGGAATGATCTATGAGGGTATGGAAGAAGATGCTTTAAGATGTGTCGAGGCAATCCGTAAACGGCACGATGGTGCTAAACGAAATCCGTTTAGTGAGCCGGAATGCGGACATCATTATGCTCGTTCGATGGCTAGTTGGGGCCTTATTGTTGCATTGAGTGAATTTCAATACTCGGGAATAGATAAGACCATGTCTATTACTTCTCGTCCGGGAACATATTTTTGGAGTAATGGATATGCTTGGGGTCTTTGTGAGATAGGAGAATCAAGTGTGAAACTGGAAGTGTTGGAGGGATCTTTGTGTTTGGATAAGTTTTCACTTTCGGATGGCAGAGAAAAAAACCTGAATCATATTCAAATTAATGAAGGTGAATGTTATATAATGACTTTTTAAAATGAAATTGAACAATTTCATCACATCAAACCGGTAATTTACCAAGATCCGGAATATATTTCCTTAGTGATTCAGAAATAACAGGAATTAAAGACTTAAAAAATGAAAACAAATTCTCTCTTTTTAATTATTCTTTTTTTATCAATAGCATGCAGTGAGTCCCATAAAAATGGGAATTCCATTGTGACACAGACAGATAGACAGGCTGAATGGGCTGATGCAGAAATAGGAGTACTCATACATTTTGATATGCCGGTTTTCAAACCTGATTATAATTTCAGGGAATTTGGCTCACATCCCGATCCGATAATTTTCAATCCAACAGATTTGAATACCGATCAATGGCTTGCAACAGCAAAAAATCTCGGGGCAAAATATGCTATATTGGTTGCCAAACATTGCAGTGGTTTTTGTTTATGGCCGACGAAGTCTTATGACTATAGCATCAAAAATTCGCCATGGAAAAATGGGAAGGGCGATATTGTTCATGATTTTGTTCAATCTTGTAAAAAGTATGACATCAAGCCGGGCATTTATGCGAGTACGTCCGCAAATGGTTACTGTTATGTTGATAATCCCGGCATTGTTAAAGAAAATTCCCCTATAACCCAACAGGAGTATAACAAAATAGTAGAAACGCAGTTGACCGAATTGTGGAGTAATTACGGCGATTTATTTGAAGTTTGGTTTGATGGCGGAGTTTTGAGTGTTGGAAAAGGTGGACCGGATATTTTATCCTTGCTGAATCGTTTGCAACCAAATACAATAGCATTCCAAGGACCTTTTGGATTTCCTCATTTAATAAGGTGGGTGGGAAACGAAGAAGGGACTGCGCCTTATCCTTGTTGGGCTACGTGCGATTCCACAACCCTTATAGATGGAGGTGTCGTTTTTACTGATCTTCATGGCGATCCATATGCTCCTTTTTGGTGTCCCGGGGAATCGGATTTTCCCCTCCGTTGGAATACATCTTTTCAAGGTGGCTGGTTTTGGCATGAAGGAGAAGACTCGATGACATACTCAGTAAACGAATTAATGCATAAATATGAGACAAGTGTTGGGAGAAATACCAATATGTTGTTGGGTATTGTCATTAATGATAAAGGACTAGTACCTGCGACAGATGTGGAACGTATAATCGAATATGGGAAAGAGATAAATAAGCAATACGCTTCTCCATATAAACAAACTTCCGGTAAAGGTTTTAAATTGACCATTAATTTTGATAATCCAACAAGTATTGATCGCGTTGTTATACAAGAAGACATTAAAAAAGGAGAAAGGGTTCTTGATTATACCTTAAAAGGTAAAATCAATGGAAAATGGATTAATTTGACAAATGGGACAAATATAGGTCATAAACGAATTGAACGGTTTTCTCCACATTTATTGGATGCTATTCGTTTAGAAATATCCCGAGCAAAAGATACTCCATATATAAGCAATTTTGCTGTTTTCGAAACTATAATGTAAAAATCAGAGTTCCTCTTTCAAGGAATGGGAAACATGATTTTTTTCTTTAACCCCGAGTTCTAGATAACAATTTATCCCGTAAGTTCGAATCAGAAGTGCAACTTTCCCTGAAAGTTTTAACTTTGTTTTGTTATAAAAAAGAGGATACATTTGCTGGACGATTAGTTTGTATTAGGGTTGGAAAGTGATTCAAAGTCGAGCTTTCAGAATGGTTTTCAATATTATAAACAACACTATAAAAATAAAAATAATGAGAACGAAAAGAATTTTAGAGGTCATGGTATGTTTTGTCTTTTTTGCCCATTTTAGTCTGTATGCAGGGACTAAAGCCAAGCATGTGATTTTGATCGGACTGGACGGCTGGGGCTCCTACAGTGTAGAAAAAGCCGATATGCCGGTTGTCAAGAAACTGATGGATGAGGGAGCATATACGTTGAAGAAACGGGCAGTATTGCCTTCTTCGAGTGCGGTAAATTGGGCATCGATGTTCATGGGAGCCTGTCCCGAGTTGCACGGCTATACCGAGTGGGGCTCTCGGACGCCCGAAATACCTTCTCGGGAGGTTAACCGTCACGGGATATTTCCCACGATATTCAGTTTGCTCCGCGAGGCCGATCCGAAATCCGAGATCGGATGTTTATACGAATGGGACGGGATCAAATACCTGGTGGATACATTGTCGTTGAATTATCATGCTCAGGCAGCAGATTACGAAAAATTTCCGACGTCATTGTCCGAGATGGCCGTAAAATACATAAAAGAGAAAAAGCCGAATCTTCTGGCGGTTGTTTTCGATAATCCGGATCATGTAGGTCATGCCGACGGACACGACACGCCGGCCTATTATGCCAAACTTACGGAACTGGACGGTTATATCGGGCAAATTGTTGAAGCCGCCAAAGAGGCAGGCATATGGGACGATACCATCATTATCATCAGTGCCGATCACGGAGGTATCGGTAAAGGTCACGGCGGGAAGACGCTTCAAGAGCTTGAAACGCCGTTTATTGTTGCGGGTAAGAAGGTTAGGCGGCTTCCGGAATTTGAGGAGAGCATGATGCAATTCGACATTGCCGCAACCATAGCCTACATTTTCAATTTGGACACTCCTCAGGTGTGGATTGGACGTCCGATGAAGCATGTATTCAAATAAAAAAGAAGCGGTATTCAGATCTTGCAGATGGAATAATAAACGCCGAACAGGAACAACATAAATTGAAAACATTTTGATGGTTGCAAAGGAATGCGTATTTTTATTCCGTAAACCCTGCGTTTTGTGGAACGAACCTCGGAGTTCCAGACAATTGTTAATAGCAGAATTCAAGATCACCCAAGAGGAGTTTTGGAGGCATTTCTTCGCTCCTTCTTCGCTCTTCCTTCGCTTCAAAGCAGGGACGACAATATCGGATTTGGTGAAACCGTCGTAAAGCAAACCTACTTATTTGCCGCATGTAGAGCGGGGTACGGAGGTCGAGCAGGAGCATACTTTAGGCGGGGATGATGGGAGGGAGATGCAACCTTGATGCAAGGATGGAGCGAGGATGGTACGGCCTTGGTACGAGGAAGGTGCGGAGATGGATAGGTGTCTCGTCCTGAAATAGGTTTACACTCAATGTAAATTAAAAGCAGGACAATGAAGACAAAATTCAACAAAATTCCGGACGATACAACGCAATGCGAAGCATAAGAAAGCCAAGGGCATCGGAATGGAATTGTGATCGATGGGTAATTTTCATAAATTTCACGCAAACGAGCAAATTAGGGAAAGATTGGAATAGGAAAAAATGACGGACCTCGATTTTGGCGAATACAATTTATTCGAAAGTGGAATTTTTGAGAGAATCGGGAGTTGTGGAACAATGTCGGCAGTAATGCACATTTTTTAAGAAATAGAACAAACAGCGAAACAGACAAAGAGAGAGCACAAAAACAGATGAAGCGGCGCGATTTTATAAAAGATTCAATAATCCTGGGAGCAGCGATGAAGGTACCTTCGGCAGCTCGGGCAGATTCTTTTTCGGGGAGTGAAAATTTTCGGAAGTCTGCGGATAAGATGCGTGAGCACCCCGTTGAAGGCAAACCTCCCCACATCATCCTTATCATGAGCGACCAGCATCGCGGCGATGCGTTGCATTGCATGGGGAATGATGCGGTTATTTCCCCCCATATCGATCAATTGGCGAAGGAGGGAACCGTTTTTGTCAACGGCTATTCCTCCACTCCCAGCAGCACTCCGGCACGATCGGGTTTACTCACGGGACTTTCCCCCTGGCATCACGGGATGTTGGGTTACGGGAGGGTAGCCCGCAGATACAGGTACGAAATGCCCCGGATGTTGAGCGATTTGGGTTATTATACCTTCGGGATAGGCAAGATGCACTGGTATCCGCAAAAATCCCTTCACGGATTTCGTGCGACGTTGGTAGACGAGAGCGGGAGGGTGGAAACGCCGGATTTTGTGAGCGACTATCGGGAATGGTTTCAGCTGAAAGCGCCGGATAACGATCCCGATTCCACAGGGATCGGCTGGAACGAACACCGAGCCGGGGTATACCGGTTGGACGAGCATCTTCATCCCACCTTTTGGACAGGACAAACCGCCTGCGAACTGATCAGGAATTACGCGAGCGACAAACCCTTGTTTCTCAAGGTTTCGTTTGCTCGTCCGCACAGTCCTTACGATCCCCCACAGAGGTATTTGGACCTGTATCGGGATAAAGAAATACCCGCACCGGTTGTAGGCGACTGGTGCGGCGAATATGCCGAGAGGAAAGATCCCGGGGAGGTAGACAAAGATGCGGCTTTTGCGAATCTGGGAGAAGAATATGCGAAGAATTCGCGGCGTCATTATTATGCGAACATCACCTTCATCGACGACCAGATAGGGGAAATTGTTCGCGAATTGAAAAAGAAAGGCATGTATGACAACGCCTTGATCTGTTACACGTCCGATCACGGCGACATGCTGGGAGATCACTACCATTGGCGCAAGACGTATGCCTACGAGGGCTCGTCCCACATACCGTATATTGTAAAATGGCCATCGAGTGTTTCTGCGAGGTTAGACAGGAGCAAAAAGCGGGTCGAGCAGCCGGTTGAACTGCGCGATTTTCTTCCTACTTTTTTGGATGTGGCAGGAGGAGAGATACCGGAAGACATGGACGGCAAATCGCTGCTCGGTCTGGTTTCCCGTGAAGGGTGTGCATGGAGGGAGTTTATCGATCTGGAGCATGCCACCTGTTACAGTGCGGATAATTATTGGAGTGCGTTGACGGATGGGAAAATCAAATACATTTGGTTTTTCCGTACGGGGAAAGAACAGTTGTTCGATCTTAGCGTTGATCCGGGAGAAACGAGAAACCTTTCCGCCACGGCCGCCTACAGGGAGATACTCTTGGAGATGCGGGAGCGGATGGTGGATCATTTGCGTGAAAGGGGAGAGGGTTTTGTCAAAGACGGCCGATTGGTAATACGCAGCGAAACATTGCTTTATAGCCCCAATTATCCTAAAGCATCGGATGATTAAGGTCAGCATCAAGCCCACGAAATGAATTATAAGGGCAAAATCGATTTGTACGTTTATACAGGAGCCGATGGATATTTCGAACTTTATGAGGATGAAAATGTGAATTATAACTATGAAAAGGGTAAATTCGCCGTCATTCCGTTTATTTACGATGAAAAACAAAAGAAACTGGTGATTGGGGAGCGGGAAGGAGAGTTTGACGGCATGTTGGAATCCCGAAAATTTAAAGTGATATTTGTATCCGGGAACAAACCCGTTGGTTTTGATTCCGATAAGTCAGAAGGAATTTTAGTTGAATATAATGGTAAACGCATCGAGGTGCCGGCAAATTAATTTCGTATGTTTATATGTTTAAAAAATTCGCGTTGCTTAAAAATTCGCATTGTTTAAAAATCAGTCTTATGAAAAGATCCGTATGGTATATTTTGGCTGTCGTGAGCATTCTTTTCGGATGCGGTCGCCGGTCGTCTTCGCCTCGCGAAGTACAAAAGTTTACGAGCGATTGGCGTTTTCATTTGGGTGATAGTGTTGTCTTTTCTGCTGCCGTATTTGATGATAGCAGTTGGCGGACATTGAATCTGCCTCACGATTGGAGTATCGAGGGCTCGTTCAGCCCCGATTATCCTGCCGGTGTTGGCGGCGGAGCTTTGCCCGGCGGCATCGGATGGTATCGCAAAACTTTCAAGGTGTTGCCGGCCGATTCCGGGAAATGTTTTTTCATCGATTTCGATGGCGTGTATATGAATTCCGAAGTCTGGATTAATGATCATTACCTCGGGAAACGGCCTAACGGTTACATCGGTTTTCGCTACGACATAACTCCATATCTTCGGTTCGATGAGCGGGAAAATGTGATTGCCGTAAGGGTCGATAATAGTGCTCAACCCAATTCCCGCTGGTATTCGGGGTCAGGGATCTATCGGAACGTATGGCTTACAAAAGTCAATCCGGTTCATGTCGATCATTGGGGTACTTTTGTAACTTCTGAAGTTTTGGAAGATCATGCCAAGGTAAGTATTGAGAACACAATTCGCAACAATAGTAAAACGGATGCCGATTTTCATGTAGAAGTAGAGTTGCTGGATCGGTATAACAAAAAAATAGGTGACGCCGGAAGCGAAGAAATGACGGTAAAAGCCGGGCAGATTACAAAGGTAACGTTGCAGTCGAATGTGTCTAATCCCGATTTGTGGTCGCCACAAAACCCTGCTCTTTATAAGGCTGTAACGAAAGTTTTTGAAGGAAAAGAGTTGGTCGATCGCTATGAAACGGCTTTTGGTATTCGTTCGTTTTATTTTAGCAGCGATAAAGGTTTCTTTTTGAATGGACAACCGCTTAAGATCAATGGCGTGTGTATGCATCACGATTTGGGAGCGTTGGGAGCAGCGGTTAATTATCGTGCCATACAGCGTCAAATGGAAATCATGAAAGGGATGGGGGTCAATGCCGTCCGCACTTCGCATAATCCTCCGGCACCCGAGCTTTTGCAGATTTGCGATGAAATGGGATTGATTGTCATGGATGAAGCTTTCGACATGTGGGCAAAAAAGAAGACGACATATGATTATTCGCTTTATTGGGATGAGTGGCATCGTCGTGACTTACAAGATCAGATTTTGCGCGATCGTAATCATCCGAGTGTAATGATTTGGAGTGTCGGCAACGAGATTCCCGAACAATGGGATACAACCGGCGTAGCCATCACCCGTGAATTGGTTTCTATCGTTCATGAGCTTGATACTACCCGACCCATTACCACGGCTAACGATCATCCTTATCCAACCAATTATATCATCCAATCCGGTGCTCTCGATCTCATCGGATTCAATTATCATCATCAGGATTGGGCAAATTTTTCGGAAACTTTTCCCGGTGAAAAGTTCATTGCAACCGAAACCGTTTCGGCTTTGGCAACGCGGGGGCATTACGATATGCCTTCCGATAGTGTGCGGGTATGGCCTACGCGATGGGATATTCCTTTTCACGAAGGCAATCCCGACAATACTTGTTCGGCTTACGACAATTGCAGAACGCCGTGGGGGTCAACCCATGCCGAGAGTTGGAAGTTAATCAAGAAGTACGATTTCCTTTCCGGGATGTTCATTTGGACGGGTTTCGATTATCTGGGTGAACCAACGCCGTACCGGTGGCCGTCGCGCAGTTCTTACTTCGGCATAGTAGATCTGGCCGGCTTTCCGAAAGATATCTATTATATGTATAAAAGTGAGTGGACCAACGATACGGTTTTGCATATTTTCCCTCATTGGAATTGGAAAGAAGGGGATACGGTGGATGTTTGGGCTTATTACAATTGTGCCGATGAGGTAGAATTGTTCTTAAACGGCAAATCGCTTGGCAGAAAAAGCAAACAAGGCGATGATTTGCATGTGATGTGGCGTGTATTGTTCGAGCCCGGAACATTGCGTGCCGAATCGCGTAAAAACGGAACGTTGGTAGCTGTTAAAGAAATCGTAACAGCCGGTGAACCTGCCAAGTTGAATGCTTATGCCGATAGGCAGATTATTCATGCAGGGGGAGAGGATTTATCTTTTATTACCGTTGACGTAACCGATAGAGATGGGAATGTGGTTCCCTATGCAGATAATCGGATAAAAATAGCCATACAGGGCGATGCCTCCATAGCCGGAGTCGATAATGGCTGTCAAACAAGTCATCATTCTTTTCAATCCGATGAAATCGATGCTTTCAACGGCAAGTGCCTTGTCATTGTTCGTTCCGGAAAAACCAAAGGGAAGGTGAAGGTGAGGTTGCAATCGGATCATCTTCCGGAATCAATAGTGGAGCTTGAAGTCAACTGAGTTTTTGTTTGTAGGTATATTTGAGTGTTTTTCCTTAAATTTGCCGGTGTCGGAGGAAGAGCAATCCAATAATGATAAAGATAAAACGCTTTATGTTCTTTCGGCCGTGATAGTTGTAATGATAATTATTGTACTATAATTTAAAAGTTAGATAAATATGGAAACAATCGGATTAAAGCTGTTTTGTCCTTTTTTAGGCATGGCAGCGTTATCTTCCTGCGGGAGCGGTAAAAAGGTGGAGCATTCCCACCCTTACAATA
>Ga0208564_1000221_pt1 | contig 54851 bp, 47 predicted proteins | sample AD_UKC073_MetaG_FD_184439 | JGI IMG/M metagenome (GOLD analysis project Ga0208564, IMG submission 184439) | Active sludge microbial communities of municipal wastewater-treating anaerobic digesters from USA - AD_UKC073_MetaG (SPAdes) (version 2) | ecosystem: Engineered > Bioreactor > Anaerobic >... | reverse complement strand
GTACGATTGTATTCGAGGATCTGAATATCAAAAATATGCAGAAAAACCATTGTCTGGCGAAAAGCATCGCGGATGTTGCCTGGAATCTGTTCATCACGATCACGGAGAACAAAGCGGAAGAGGCTGGTTCTCGTGCGATCCTGGTGAACCCCAGGAATACGTCGCAGATGTGTTCCCGATGTGGTATGATCGTCAAAAAGACCCTCTCTGATCGAGTCCATACCTGTCCACATTGTGGGCTGATGATGGACCGCGACCAGAATGCGGCGATCAATATTATGAGATTGGGGCTGCAATCTCTGGGCTGAAAAACCCTGGATGCCCCCGATTTCAATCGGGGGAGCAGTCACGGTTCTAATCTATCGGAATCTGAGATTGGGTCTCAGGATGAATGTACTTTTTCAAGGGGAGCGTTTTTTGACCCTGAGAGCGCGAATCCGACGGCAAAACAAGGATGGAGACCAGGAGGGTTTTGGAGGGGCTGAATTACCCCGGATTCGTTCCTCTCGTCGGGGGAACAGTCGCATGCCGTAGAGCAGGAGGTTGGTTGCGGGGCAGCCTCGACCGGCCTCTCCCCCCCCCCGGCGGCGACAGCCACCGGAAATAATCAATCGCCCACCAGGAGACCTTCAAGCCCGCGGATCGCCTGCTGTAGCATCTCGAGGACCCCGGCGTCCTCATCTGCCGGAACCTCGACAAAGTGGCCGGTATCGGTGAAGTAGAGGTATGCACCAACCGGCCTGCCCAGGATCCCCTCGGCGGCCCGGCGGTAGACAGCCACCTGGAGGGCGTGTTCCTGAACCCTCTCCGGGAGGCTCTCCTCATCCACGTGGCCTGTCTTGTAGTCGACGAGGACCCAGGTGCCGTCCGGCCGCTGCAGGAGCCGGTCGATGAACCCGGTAAAGACCACGCCGCCGACCCTGGCCCGGAACGGCACCTCGCAGAAATCGCTCTCTGCGCCCTGCACCATCGGCGACCTGAGGAACTCCTCGTAGAGCCTGGCATACTCCCGGGCCAGCCCGACGTCGTCAACCCCGTAGCGCCGGAGCACCACCTCCGGGTCGCGGCCCTGGAAGACCTCGTGAATGATCAGGCCCCGGAGCCGTGCATCGTCCTCCACCTCCTCCTGCCCGCGGAGGTACCTCTCGATCTCGCTGACCGAGTAGACCCGCTCTCCTTCCTCCGCTAGGGGTGCCGCGGGGGTCAGGGGGCGCTCTACCGCGGCCGGTGCGAGATCCTCCGGGACCGTGAGGTGGTGGGGTGCAGCCGTCCGGATCTCCGCAGGTATCATGTCAGGCGCTGTGCAGACTCTAATGCGGAGCGGCCGGTCCTCTCCCGGCGGAAGGATCTCGACCGACCCGGCCGCGTATACGTCGTCGCAGAGGCCAAGACAGAAGGTGAGCCAGTCGGTCCTGGTCCTGCACGCCGCAACATTCTCCGGCACCGCGTCAGGCATAACGCCGCAGAGGACCAGGTGGTCCCGCGCCCGGGTCAGCGCCACGTAGAAGAGTCTCTTTCGCTCAGCCTCGTCCTTCTCCCGCGCTTCGTCCTTGAGGACCGCAAGAATGGGCGTATTCACACGCTCGTGGTTGTTCTCGGGATCCGGGATCCTGACACCAAGGCGCAGCCCCTCCTCGATGATGATCGTGGAGGTATCAGGCAGCGGCGGCTCCGAGAGATCGGGGACAACAACGACCGGGAACTCAAGCCCTTTGGATGCGTGGACCGTCATGACCGCGACCGTATCTGACGACGCAAGGTCGGGCTGTGCCTCCCCCTCCCGTTCTTCACCATCGATGCAGAGTTCGAGTTCCCCGACGATCTCCCCAAGGCTACTCCCACCCTCCTGGAGATCCCGGACGATACCGATGAGTTTCTCGACGTTCGCGATAACCTGCTCCCCTTCAGGCATTCCGCCATAGACCGCGTAGACCCCTGATTCAGTGACGACCCGGTTGAGGAGTTCTGCCGGTCTGAGCCTGCGGGCGATCCCCTGCCAGGATTCAAGGATGGCGGCGGCTGCCGCGACGTCGGATTCGTGCGCCCCGGAAGCAAACCGCCGCAACCGCTTCCAGAGCGTGGCGGAGCGGGGGCCGGAGTCTGCGACGGCAAAGAGCCGGGCGTCGGAGATTCCGAAGTACGGCGACCGCAGAGCGCCGTAGAGAGCCACATCGTCGCGCTCGTTCTCCAGGAACCGGAGGATGTTATAGAGGTCGTAGACTTCCTGCCGCTGATAGAACCCGAGCCCGGCATAGACGTGGTAGGGGATACCATAGCGCCGGAGCGCCCACTCGTAGTAGATAAGGTTTGTCCGGCGCTCGAGGAGGATGGCAATATCCCCGTACCCGGCGGGGCAACAGTCGCCGTCCCGGTAGACCGGTTTTTCCCCGGCCTCAACCATCTGCTGGACCTTCCGCGCGACCGCCTCAGCCGACGCCCGGCATCCGGCAGCCCTGGTGGCGGCCTTCGGGCAGAGGAGGATCTCGACCGACCCGACATCGCCAATCCTGCTCGCCCGCAGCGGTTCATAGGCAAACTCCCAGGGCCGGGCGCTTTCAGCCATCAGGGTGGAGAAGACAAAGTTGACGAACCCCACAACCTCGGGCGTGCTCCTGAAGTTGACATCCAGACAGACCTCCTCACCGCCAAGCATCTCCTCGATGACATTCCGCGTCCGTTTGAACAGGGTCACGTCCGCGTCCCGGAAGAGGTAGATGGACTGTTTTGGATCGCCGACGACGAAGAGTTTCCCCCTCTCCGCCGCAAGTTCCCCCAGGATCGCGGCGATGATGGCGACCTGGGCGGAATCGGTATCCTGGAACTCGTCGACCAGAATGAACTCAAACCTGCTCCGGAAATGCGCTTCCACGATATCATCGCGGTCGCGGAAGAGACGGTGGGTGTAGAGGATCAGGTCTGAGAAGTCAAGCGCTCCCCGCCTTGCTTTTGCGGCGTCCACGGCCTCGGAAAAGGCTGAAAAGACTGTCCCGAGGCTGTGGAGGAAGTCGAGCGTCGCCCGCGTGAAGGCGTCGTCAGGGTCGATGGAAAGCCTGAGGGTTCCGGTGCAGGCTTTGGTGAGGGTGTAGAGGGTCAGGTAGGCCTCCCGTACCGCATCAAGGTCCCGCTCGTCCCAGTGTGCCTTCCTGCCCATCCTGGACGCGTACCGGCGGTCGGCGTTGATCGCCGCGATCGCGGCAACGGCGCGGCAGACTTCTTCAGCCGGCTGGTCGTACTTAAGCAACGAAAGGTGCGGCTCGATGGCACGGAGGTAGGCCATTGCCGAGTCGGCCTCCCCCGGGTAGCGGGCCGCACAATCGGCGAGCACCTCGATCTTCGGTCGTGCGGCCATTAAAAAATCCTGCACGACCTTCTCCTTCCGCTGCCTGAGGATCTCCTGCCACGCCTCAAGCACCGCCCCCTCGTCCCGTTCAAGCGCGGCAAAGAACTCCTCTGCGGCCGCACGTTTTTCATACAGCCGCGAGAGGTATCTCTTCAGCTCATGGGCTCCGATCGCCCGGAGGGTACAGATCAGGGCGTCGCGGCAGGCCTCCGACGGCTCGCCGTAGATGAGATTGTCCATTTCCTCTTCCCGGAGCCGCTCAGCCTCCCGCTCGTCAAGGACTGAGAAACCCGGTTCGACGCCCGCCTCAAGCGGGAACTCCCTGAGCACCCGGGCGCAGAACGCGTGGAACGTCGAGATGTTCGCCCAGAGCAGGTCATCGCGGACCGCGTCCCACCCGGGACCTTTCTTCTTTGCAACCGCATCTCTGACCCGTTCGCGCATCTGCTGTGCCGCCTTCTCGGTGAATGTCAGGGCGAGGATGCCCGCGACGCCGGGCCCATCCTTCGACTCGAGCAGGTCGACGTACTTCCTGACGAGGACGTGCGTCTTCCCCGTCCCCGCCCCGGCGGTCACGCACTTGCTCGTCCCGTGGTCGAGAGCAGCCTGCCTCTGCCGGTCAGTGAGCCCCATCTGACCCCTCCCTGCAGGATGAAAACTCCCGCAAACCGTCGAACCTGCAGACCGTCGTAAAACCACAGTACCCCGGGCAGGGGCCGGCGTCCTGCCGCGGGGGGAACCGGCCGCTCCGTATACCGTGCAGGTAGTCTCTCACCCGGGCAAGGGAGGCGTCGACCAGCGCCCGGACGTCCTCGACACGGCTGTTCCGGACCCCGGAGTAGACCTTAAAGTGTTCCTTCCAGCTGGCGTCCCAGAAGACCAGCCGCGTCCGGACATCGCCTCGCCGGAGGATGTAGTAGGCGCCGGCTGCCCCGGAAAGTCCGGTGAGGGTCTCGACTGCCCTGATGTAGAGGGGGAGCTGGAGGGCCTTTCCCGCCATGACGTCCGCAAGTTTCGGATGCAAACTGCCGGTCTTGTAATCGATGATCATGAACGCGCCATCGGGAGCGACGTCGATCCGGTCGATCCTGCCCCGGAGCAGGATCGCGTCATCCGCCCCTTCGCCAAGCCTGATCGGGACGGCGGCGACTGCCCCTTCCCCGACCGGGAGCCCGAACGCGAACTCAAACGCCCGGGGAGAGAAGGGCGATGCTGCAAGCTTCAACTCGTTCTCGATGAACCGCTCAAGCAACCCCGGGCCGGCGTGCGGGGACCCGAGCAGGAACTCCTTCTCCACCGCCCATACCGGAGTCTTGAGGCTGACCTGCTCTGCCTCCTCCCGGCCGATGGCGAGGATCCGCCGGAGGGCTTCAGGATAGTTCTCCTCGGTGAGCGGACCGTGGCCATCCCGCTTCCATCCAGCGTAGAACCGGTGCGCTATCCGGTGGACGAGGCTTCCCCGCTCCCGGGCGGTCAGGTCGGGGTCGGGGGAGGCGAGCGGTTCAAGCGAGAGGACGTCTCCAAGGTAGAGGCTGAAGGGGCAGTCAGCGTAGGCCTCAAGCACGGTCGGTGAGTAGACGGCGTCATTCCCGAACCTCCGGGTGAGCACCGCCACCGCATCCGGGTCGTCGCAGAGCACACCGTCGTACGGCGAATCGCAGGGACCCCGGCGATGGTAGTTCTCGATATTGAACCGTCTGACCATTTCACGGACGGTGGCCGGCGGTAGGATGGCGACCGCCTCATCGAACCGGGCCCGGGCGATCATCGCCCCGGCCTCTGCCGCCGCCGCGAGGCGTGACGCGCTGAATACCTCTGCGCCCCACGGGCCCGGGGTTGCGGCATCCCTGACCACGTCGATGAAACTGGAACGTATCGTCAGGCTCCCACCGTCCGTAGCCGGAAAACTGAGGGAGATCCGATCCCGGGCGGCGAGGAGGGCCGCGGTGAAATAGTAGCGCTCTTCCCGGAGGATATCGGCCCGCGACCGCGTCCCGAGCCTCCGGGTCTCAAGGTCGGTAGCAAGCGGGAGCCGGGTCGTCAGGCGGGGCATCGCCCCCTCGACGAGGCCGGCGATGAAGAGGTGCGGGATGGTGAGGTGTGGGATCTCCCTGATGCCAATGACCCGGACCGCATGCCGCCTCTGCCGCATCCCCGGATCCATCCTGGCGGCAAGGAGCGAGAGCATCGAGAGGAACTCGGCAGGTGACACCTCCCTCTCCGGGAGTATCCGAGCCGTTGTCTCCAGCGTATCGAGGATCTGGATGAACATCGCCCGATCGCGTGCCTCCCGTAGAAGGAGGGCCGGATCGCCCACCTCAGGCATCACCGGGCAGTCCCATCGGTCAAGGAGCGACCGGTACGCGGCAAGGTGCCCCGCGATCGTCTTCGCGCCCCCGAGGGTCGCAAGATCGGCAAAGAGGCTCCTGAGCCCCTCCCGCACCCCGGCAATTACGGTGAGCGTCGCCCCACGAAGGCGCCGGACCCCCTCCAGGGTGCCGGGCGTCGTGATATCTGCTTCAAGCCTTCCGGCGAGGACTGCGAGTCGCTCGTCCCAGGAGTCTGCGCCTCCAGTGATCCGGGCTTCGCGGGAGAGCACGTCGACGATTGCTCCAGCAGGGAACTGCCCTCTGTTGATATACGGGGAGTTGAGCAGGGCGATGACGTCCTCACGGCGATAGCCGTGGACCGGGACGGCGATGACAGCGAGGAGCGCCCTGACAAGCGGGGACCCGATGAGCGCCGTCCCCCGCGAGGAGACGTAGGGTATTCCAAAGTCAGGGAAGACCTCCTCCACGTATGCCATTGCCGCCGGGAGGTCGGGGAAGGCAACCGCGATATCCCCGGTCGGGACGCCGCCGGCGATGAGGTTCCTGACCTCCTGGGCCACCGCCCTGACCTCGTCGATCCGGTCCCTCCGTTGGGTGATGCGGATGGCTCCGTCGCAGTCCCAGGCCTCCCGCCCTGAGAAGAGGCTGGAGATCCGGCGTTTCTCCTCCGGTGGCGCGCCGCCATCATCGACCACGTCCGGGCGGATCCATGTACCATCGTCGCTAAAGATCGCAGGATTGTCAGCCCAGGGAACCACATAATGGAACTCGGGCGCACGCTCCCGGATGGCAAAGATGAGGTCCCGCTCAAGCGGCACCGGCTCATAGAGCCCGTAGATGAAGACCGGGCCAGTGCGGTCCCGGCTGCCCTCAGTGAGCCACCGGGCAGCCCGGGCAAGGAGGGTGCTTTCGTCGACGAGGGCGTGTTCGTCCAGGAAACGGAGGTATGCATCGAGGACAAACGCGATCTCCGCGCTCTTTGCGCTCTGGAGGTCGCCGAGAGCCGCCGGGTAGTCCACCTTCCTCGTTATGAGAACCTCAAAAAGCGTCGCCAGTTCCTCAACGACCCCGGACCCTGGACGGTCCCCCCTGACGAGGAGCGGGAGGTCGGCAGCCCGGGCGGTGAGGATATCGGCGATGATGAGTCGGGACTGGGCTCCGGTAATGAGGCTCTCGCTCTCTGCGTGATCCGCAAAGACCCTCCGGGCAAACCCGGCAAGTGTGGTGACCGCGTCGCCAAGGATGGACGTGCCTTCAGCGAGGAGGCGGTGAACGATATCATCAGCGAGGCGCGACGTCGGGACGATGAGAACAGTTCTCAGGGGGTCCCGGGCGGCGGCTTCCCGGAACCCTGCGATGATCTCATCCAGGGCTTCCCCCGGGAGACGACGATACAAGATAGCAGGACACATCCATCAATCTCTCCTGGGGAGAGATTACGGGGTTAACCAGGATGAGCGTTGTTATTTGATCCGGGGGGCGGAGGGGTTACGTCACCATATTTAGGGGGGTGGAGGATCCCGGCCGCTCGCGAAGGGCAGGAGGAGTACATCGGTTCCGAAATATCGGAATCCTCCCGGCAGTGGACCGGGGTGGAATCACACGGCGGGTGGGGAGCTGGAGGCGGCAAGCTTTCTCCACACACGGCACGACTCGCGAAATCCCCTCCCTGTCCGGGCGTGACCCCATGATTGCGACCTCCGGAGCGAACCGCTCGGGCCCTCATCGTGTGCTCCCTGACCGGGATCAGGGCCGTTTTTCGAAGAGGAGGGCTATGGCCCAAGACCGGGCTTAGTCTCCCGAATTGAGCGTTATCCTCGTGAATACCCATACCAGAAGTTAGCGCACATGAAAGGGTCTCCCTCCTGGAGCGGGCGGAAATAGGGCCTGAAACCTCCTCAATTCTCCAGACGAGCGAGACTATTGCAATGGTGGTGCGTTACCACCCTTTCATCGTATTTTGCAGGTCCCGGTGCGTGGGGTGGCCGCCACCGTTCACGAAGCCTTAACGGAGACTGTACCACCCGGCAACCGAACTTCGCGTCCCTTGCACCTTCACGTGAGGCAACGTTGCGCCTGAAATATGAGATACGTTACCGTGACTGCTCCCCCGTCGTCACCTGGCCTTCCTGAGGGTAAAACAGAACGCGGCACCCTCCTCCGGGCGTCCGGGCACCCGGTCCTCGACCCAGATTTCGCCCCCATAGCGCGCAACGAGCATCCGGCAGATCGAGAGTCCGAGACCCTGGCTTCCTCTCCTGCCGCTCTCCCGCTCGAACCGGAAGAAGATCGCCTCTTTTGCCTCATCCGGGACACCCGGACCCGTATCGGCGATTGTGACGATTACGGTCGATTCATCGCGGTCCTCGACCGCCACCATGACCTCGACATCAGGCCCACCGTGTTTTGCGGCGTTGCCGAACAGGTTCATGAGGACCTCGGGGAGGAGGTCGTCGGCGAGGACCTCTACGTGCTGCCCATCATAGTGGATGCAGAGATCCGGGAAGTGGGTGATCTCGTCAAGAATCATAGCATGGAGGTCGACAGGTGTAAGTCCGGCCTGGCTCTCGTGGATCTTCCTGATGGTGGCGACGTTTGTTGTGATCTCGACGCTCTTCCGGATCGCATCCTTCAGTTTCCTGGCGTGCAGGGCTGCCTCACCCTCGAGTTCATCGATGAGGATATCGACGTAGATGTTCGCGACGTTATCGGCGTTCCTGATATCGTGGGTGAGGATGTCCAGGTAGAGGTTCGCCTCCTGGTTCGCCGCTTCAAGCCGGCGGTGGAGCGTCCGCCGCAGGATACCAGCCCCAATCTCCCGGCCGATCGCCTCGAGGAGCGCACGCTCTTCGGAAGAGAAGGACCCGCGGTCCCTGCTGCCGACGACGAGCATCCCGAAGATGTCTGACTCAGCAACGAGCGGGATGCAGGCGAGTGCGGCAAGCTCGGGTTCCTGGAGAAGATGGGAGGCGGTATCGTGGTCTCGCCCCCGCTCAAGGTAGCGGGGACGACCAGTCCAGAACTCATCCAGGATGCTTTCTGCGCGATCCAGGCAGCTCTCCGGCATATTCTGCTGATAATAGGGGATCAGCCGGCCCCGCCTGCTGGCATCAGGACAGTAGATAGCGCCACCGTCGTAACCGAGGAGGTCGAGCGTCTGGGCGAGCGCCTTCTCCAGTAGCTCTTCCGTGGAGTGTGCAGCAACCGACGTGCCGATGATCCTGTTGAGCAGCAAGAGATGACGATTACTCGCCTGCAACCGCTCCTCAGCGCGCTTTCGGTGGGTGATATCGCGCATAACGATCTGGACCGCAGGGCGCCCTTCAAGGAACGTCCGTGTGCCCCTTCCTTCGATGGGGACTGTTGTTCCATCGAGCCTGACGACCGGCAGTTCAACGAGCGGCGCTTCCTCCCCCTGCCGGTGCTGCGCGACGAGGTCCCCGATCCGGTCCCGGGCCTCCGGGTGGAAGATATCTGAGATAGCCTTCCCGACGACCTCCTCGGGGCTTGAAGCGCCAAGCAGTCTTATGGCGGCGGGGTTGATGTATGCGATCTTCCCGTCACGGCAGATCAGGGTCGCCTCGGCAGAGAGCTCGACCAGCAAGCGGTACTTCTCCTCACTCTCCCGAAGCTGCTCTTCCATGCGCTTCTGGGAGGTGATATCCAGGACTCCGGCAAGGGATCCCAGAAAGGTGCCGCCGGCGTCGATAATAGAGGTGGTTGCAACCAGCGTACTGACGCGGGCACCGCTTCTGTGGATGAACTCAAGCTCAAAGACTTCACGCGTGCCCTGCGGCCGTTGCTGTAAATATTCTTGCACGATTCCTGCACCCTCTTCGGCAACAAACGCAGAAACCGGCACCCCGATCATATCGGCGACGGGGTAGCCGAGGATATCGGCCATCTTCTGGTTGACAAAGACCGTGACTCCTAGTGCATCGGTCATCCAGATACCTTCGTTGAGGTTCTCGATGAGGAACCGGTACTTATCCTCGCTCTCCTGGAGGATCTCCTCCATCCGCCTCCACCCCGGAGCACCGGAACCCTGTCCGGGTGTTTCACGCCCGCAGTCGGTATCTCCAGAATGGCGCGAGTCGGGGCAGAGGTGGATAAGGCGCGTTCCCGGGAGCGGCCCTCCATACACGATCCGGCACGAACAGCGGGCCCGTTCTTCCCTGCCGTTGGATGACCGCAGGGTGCATGAGAACTCAACCGTCTCGAAGTTACCGGAGAGGAACCTCAGTATCTCTTCCCTGCGTGACTCCTCGCAGATCCGGGGCAGCAGGTCGCGGCGGATAAAGAGATCCGCATCGGTTCCGCGGGGTGCGCCCTGGTTGATACCGAGAAAGCGTTGGAGATATCTGTTGATGCAAACTACCTGATTATCGGGGCTGATAATAAGCAGCCCCTCGTCGAGCGCGTCCAGGATAGCAGAGAGCACGGGGATATCGCCATGTTTTTGGGTGCATTCGTGCATCGACCGGGGACACCTTCCATATTTTCTCAGGGTTTTATTTAGTGATCTTTATTTGTGCAGGATTATAAAATCATCCCGCCCACTTAAATGAATTCGACCGGGTTACAGGGGAATCACAGGAGCCCTGAAGGCCGTGTGGGCAGACCCGGTCAGGACAGTGGGCAGTATGCTTGTTCCCCTAATAAATAAATCGGTTTATTTCCTCCCGCAGGCTGGGCGACGGGGATCTGCCTCCACCGTGACGGCGGGAGAGTATCAGGATCAAAACAGGGCTGATCCCTGCCATTTCGCTGGCGGGCTACAGCCCGTCCAGCGGTACCATTCCAGGCCGCTCTCGGCTACAAGATTTTTTCACGATCACCTACCAGCGTTGCAGAAGAACAGAAACGCATCTCAGCGGTGTTCCCGATGCGGAATGATTGTTGCCAGGACCTACTCCTGCCCGCATTGCGGGCTCGTCCTGGATCATGGATCAGATTGAGGCTGGATTACCCCGGATGCCTCCCGACGAGAGGAGGGGAGCAGTCACCTATGAAACCCTCATGAGGCAGAGCGCGAGGCTGCACGGATAAGAACCAACAAACAGGTATGCCGTACCCTTTCTGGGTGGTCGAGCAGGTCGTCAGTTTTCTGGAGCCCGACTCCGTGCATAAAAACTGCCTTCCTCCGGGCCACTCCCGGGAAGTGGACCATGGTGAACGATCATGCCGGGCCAGAGAGCAAGTCCCCCCACAAGCAGCGACGGGGGCCAGATCCGGGAGCCTCCCCCTGCCAGAATCCCACTGGTTTAACCTGAGACGCCGTCTCATGAGATCACGGAGGCTGGAGGTGGTGCGCGGCGAATCCGGCCCGGGACGAGCGGGTCGAGGCGCTCCAGCGGCAGGGCAGGACCACCGTCTTCCACCTCAAGGACGATCGGCTCACCGGGGCTCTTGCGCTCGCCGATATCATCTTAGGGGAGGCTATTTGCCGGCTCAGGGGATGGATACCAGATCCATGATGCTCTCCGGGAGGAACTAGACTCGATGAGTAAGGGCGCGAGGGTCCAGGAGGTGCAGCGCCGCTACCGCTCGCAGCCAGCGTGCTCTTTGGCGCCGGTATCGTCCTCACCCCGGCAGCCGGGGTGGTGCTAATGAGTGCAAAGGCACCATGATCGTTGCGATCAACGCTCAAATGTTCCGGTACGGGCAGCCTGCCACCCGCGGGCGCGGGGTTATCGGTTGAACCGGCTAGCTCAACGCAATCAAATAGGGAATGCTATCCAGTCTCTCCAGGAGATGAGTTCCCATGAAGCACGATACAAAAATTCGAGTATCCCCCCTCCTGATCGTCCTTGTCGTGATGGTTCCTGCCGTGCAGGCCGCCCTCATCGTCGACGCCGGAGGCGACCGCATCGCGCTCGCCGGTGAGCCGGTCACCATCCTCGCCACCTGCAATGGCACGGACGTTCTCGACGCGCTGAACTTCTCGGCCTCCATTAACTGGGGCCCAGCGACGACAACACCGGAGATCGTGCTTGATGACGCCTACAACGGCACGATCCGGGGGACCTACACCTACCTCACTGCCGGCACCTATGCTGTCATGGTGGAGGTCGCAAACAACGCTACCGGCGCTCTTGCCTGCGACACCCTGAACGTGACCGTCAGCCCGCAACCGCGAGAGGCAAAGGTCGCCCCGAAGACCCTGAACCAGAAGAGCAACGGCATCGCGACGATCTTTGTCAGCCTTGTGGAATGGCTCGGGTATGATGATGCCGACCGCACATACGTGACGATACCAGACTCTGAAGAATTTAGAATCGGAAACGCAACGCCTGAGAAGGCCAGCTCCTGCATGAAGGACGGCGGCATGCTCATCCTGAAATACCGGCGAGCGGACCTCGACCTGAACGCCGGTGACAGCAGCCTGGCCGTGACTGGCAACGTCACGACAGAGGACGGTCCTCTCTCGGTATCCGGCACCGGTGCCGTATCCGTGATCAACCCGGGCAACGGTGGGGTGGATGCCGGCGCCGGAAAGGAGAAGAAGGCGAATGAAAAGGTTAAGAAGAAGTTCAACGAAGAGCAACAGAAACCCGGCGGAAAACCAAAAGGACAGTAGTGGCGCACCTGGGGCAGGGAACCCCCTCAGTTTTGCGATCCGCAGGCCGTCAACTTCATCGCGCCTGGGTACAAGCATCCTCTCCTGGAGAGGAGGGTGGTCCCCACCTCATCAAAGGTGGGTGGGGATGATTACCGGGATTTCAATAGATAAAAAAGGATTAATCGAGGGCTATGAAGGCCTGTTTCCCGACTTTGGCATAGACACCACAGACGGGACAGATATAACTCTCAGGCAGGTCCCGGAAAGCCGTCCCTGGGGGTATGCCCCGTTTTGGCTCTCCGCGCTCCGGGTCATAGATATACCCACAGGCCACACAGAGATACCGGCCTGTCCGTTCTGCCAGGAGCAGGAACGATCTCGGTCCCGCTCCGCAGACGGGGCAGGTGTAGTCTGTCGGCAATTCTTCAAAGGCGATCCCGGGTGGAATCTTCTGCCCGGGCTCCCCTCGCACAGGGTCGTAGATGTAACCACAAACTCCACATCGATATGGTTGCGCGCTCTTTGGCATTGCGATCTCCTCGAGGAAAAGACGTACCGCTTGCGCCGGTACTCTGCGCGCTAATGATGAGGGAGGCAGATATAATTCTTTCCTCCCTGCGCGCTCCGGGAAGATACACCGCCGGTCTCTGGTATCAAGGGACTGCGCTGCGCCCGGGCAGCCTGGTACAGGCTCGCACAAAAGTATTTCATGTATGACAACAGATCAAGTAGGGTGGAACGGGGCGCGAAAAGGCTATCAGTGCATCTTGCACATCCGTTCCATGTTCACCACGTTCTTCCCCGGGCGAGGGTTGCCGAGCCAGGTCAAAGGCGCAAGGTTGAGGGCCTTGTCACGCAGGTGTTCGAGCGTTCAAATCGCTCCCCTCGCATTTGTTTTCTCGGGTAATCCTGTAAACTACCCTACCCTTACGAAGAAAACCGGCAGAATGCCCTCGACTTCAGTCGTGGGCTGAATGTCGTCCTCAGATACCTTTATTACGCGTTAGATCATGTAACACAGTAATGCGTAAAACGTATCGTTATCGACTCTATCCCACAAAATCTTAGGTGACTCTTCTTGAGAAGACGCTTGGAGGTATGCCGATGGGTCTATAACGAGACACTCGCATTACGAAAGAACGCGTGGGAACAAGAGCAACGTTCTCTATCCTCCTATGATACTAACAAAATCCTGACACAGTGGAAGAAAGACCACCCGGAACTAAATCAAGTCTCTTCTCAGGTCTTGCAGGATGTCCAGATGCGCGTCGATCTTGCGTTCAAAGCCTTCTTCCGACGGGTAAAGGCAGGAGAGAACCCCGGATACCCCCGGTTCAAGGGGAAGGGGCGATATGGAGTTTCACGTATCCACCGTTTGGTTTCCACCTCAATGATGCCGGCACGCACCTCTCCGCATCAAAGATTGGTGATATCCCTATCGTCCTCCACCGCCCGATTGAAGGTAACATTAAGACTCTCACGATTCACCGTACCGCGACTGGAAAGTGGTATGCCTGTTTCTCGGTCGAGTATGATCCAACACCTGTGCCACAGAAAGGTACTGTGGTCGGGGTCGATGTCGGTCTCGAATCATTCGCCACCCTCTCGAACGGAGAAAAGATTGAGAATCCCCGATTCTTCCGTACCGACGAGAAAGCGCTTGCGAAGGCGCAGAGGAAACTTTCAATAACGGAGAAAGAAACTCCTGAACGGAAGAAAGCCAGAAAGGTTGTCGCACGCATCCATGAACGGATCGCAAACCGTCGACTTGATTTTGCTCACCAGACCTCCCGGATGATGGTGGATCGGTTCGGCACGATCGTGTTTGAGAACCTGAAGATCACAAATATGCAGAAAAAGCATTGCCGATGTGGCCTGGAATCAGTTCATCACGATCACAGAGAGCAGAGCGGAAGAGGCTGGTTCTCGTGTGATCCTGGTGAATCCCAGAAATACATCACAGCAGTGTTCCCGATGTGGTATGATCGTCGCTAAGACGCTCTCTGACCGGATCCACTCCTGCCCGCAGTGTGGGCTCGCGATGGATCGCGACCAGAACGCGGGCGTTCAGCATTATGAGATTGGGGCTGCAATCTCAGGGATAATACCCAGGATGCCTCTGATTTCAATCTGGGGAGCAGTCACTTACGGATGGGGTTTCCGCTGTCATCCCCCTCCCCATCGGGAGCAGGTCCACCGGCCCGAGCGGCGCTGATCCAGCGCCTGCAAGTAGTTGTGTTCGACCTCCTCTTGGCGTTAAGATGAGCCGTGCGGGGGATTCGTGAACCAGAAGATGGGGCGCCCCCTTGTATCCCCGGCTTACGCGAGAAGTCTTTCTGCTCATGTCCCGTGAGTCCCGCAGAGATAACCGGGGACTGCCCCCACGGACTAAAAGGAGAGATAGTACCAAACTGGAATAGACCAGGCTCATACGAGCGCCGCGTGACGCCGCTGGCACCGGGCTCGCAACTCATCCCACTCATCGGGGTGTTCTGCAGCCCATGCAAGGATCGCCTGTGCAACCCTGTCCCGCGACTCCGGATCGCCCTGGTAGTCCACCAGGATACAATCAACCACCACTCCAACCTCTTCCTCAGGATTCTTGCTACTACCTGCCATGGTACACTCCTGGGATACGTCCCCGGGCGCTCACACGGACTGAGAGATCTGATACCATATAACCCTGATCATCATGGATGTGCGGGCGCCGGAAAAACCAGATCTACCTTAAAAGGGATGCCAGAGACCCGTATGCGCTGCCAGGGTTCATGCCGGCCGACTGCTGACCATCCCCGCTCTTGGAGCGGGCCGGCACGAACCTCTGCCAGTATCCCGGAGCACGATACCGCCGCAGGGGTTATCGTGCTCCGGGGAGAACGAATACGAGAACGGCCATGAAACTCGGCGTGCTCTTCTCGGGCGGAAAAGACTCCCTCTTCGCCTGCTGGAAGGCGATGCAGCATGAGGAGGTGGCCTGCCTGGTCACGGTCCTCTCCCAGAACCCGGAGAGTTACATGTTCCATACTCCGAACATCCACCTCGCCGGACTGCAGGCTGAAGCAGCGGGTCTCCCCCTCGTGGAGATGGAGACCGCTGGCGAGAAGGAGGCAGAACTTCTGGACCTGAAACGGGCTCTCCTTGAGGCCATGGACCGGTTCGGGATCGAGGGGGTCGTCACCGGGACGATCCTCTCGGTCTACCAGGCGACACGGATCCAGCGGCTCTGCCGTGAACTGGACCTCTGGTGCTTCAACCCCCTCTGGCATGTGAACCAGGAGACCTACATGGAGGAACTCATCAGTTCCGGATTCCGCGTCATCATCGTGGGTGTCTTCTCCTGCCCTTTCGATGCATCCTGGCTCGGAAGGGAGATCGACCGCCGCACCCTCGACGAACTCCGAAGAGCCGCCAAAAAATACCAGATCACCCTCACCGGTGAGGGGGGAGAGTTTGAGACCTTTGTCATCGACGCTCCCTTCTTCTCCCGGCGGATCGCGATCGAGGAGGTATCAAGGGTTTACCAGAACTACAACGGCGTTCTCCGGATCGAACGGGTGGAGCTGGTAGAGAAATGATCCTGGTCATCGACCTCTGCTACCGGGATGGTTCGCTCTCCCGGGACGAGTTCGTCGGGCCGGTCATGCGGACTCTCCAGGAGGCGGGAGCGCAGTTCGCTGTCCGTCACTACGCCGCCGTCAGCGCACCTGACCTCGAGGCCGCGAATGCGGTGATCCTCTGCGGAACAGCATTAAAAGACACCGGATTTATGGAGCACCCCGGGCGATTCGGATGGCTTGCAGTGTTTGAGCGCCCTGTGCTCGGCATCTCCTCCGGCATGCTGACCCTCGCAGGAGCCTTTGGCGGCGTCGCCGAACCGTGCCCCGGGATCGGTATGACCGATGTCCGGGTGATCGCACCCGACCCTCTCTTCGATGGGAGGGAGACCTTTGCGGCATACGAACTTCACGAATTCGCTGTGCAGGTCCCCCGGGGGTTCATACCGCTCGCCGTCTCAGACCGGTGCGTCCAGGCGATCCGTCACCGCTCGCTCCTGCTCTACGGTCTCCTCTTCCATCCTGAGGTCAGGAGCGAGTGGATCATCGAGCGGTTCCTCAGGCTGGCAGAGCCGGCCTTGAGCGTGTGACAGCAGCAATTACACTCATTACCCGGTGCGCCTCCACGAGGATGAGGTCGAAGCCACGCTGTACCCGGACTCTGCCGGCAGGGGTGGGGGTTGAGTGACCCGCTCGCTCAGGCTGCTCGTCATCACCAAAAGCCCGGGCGACGCCCAGGTGCTCCGAGAAGCCCGATTCCCGGCCGAGGCGTTCTGGTGCAGGCGACCTCTCGACGGGCTGGACGTCCTCCCGGAGCGGCAAAGGGCTCGCGCTCTAGATTCATCCGCACCCGGGTCGAGCGTTACGGAGAGTGCCGCCTTCCAACTCACGCTCCTGGCATGCCCACCCGTCATCGGCCGTACTGATTGATCGTGTTGATCAGGGCCGCGAGTCCTTCCATCTCTTTCTCAAGCACCTCTGCCCGGGTCATACCCATGCTGGTCTCTGCATCGGCGGTCAGCATCTCGGGGCCGCGCACCACCTCACGATCGACACCATCGGCTGAGAGGATCTCCCGCGCCTCGGCATCATGGACGAACGCCCGGCCGGGGATGATCACGACATCCTCGAGTTTCTTCAAGTTCACCGCGGCGAGGTCGTCGGCAGTGATGAGACAGGCGATCTCCTTCCTGACACTGACGACTCTTGAGCGCCCACCGCGGATCGAGAGGAGTCGCTGGATGTAGGGAGCTGCCACGCTCCCGGTGATCACCGTCGCGCGTTTCCGGACCCGGGGGAGTTTCCGCAGCAGGTCAGGTTCATGGAGGATCGCAAACGGCGACCCTATTGAGGGGTCCCAGAGCGGGGTCCCGCTGATCTTCATCGAGAACTGCTCATTGAGGTCAGTGACGATATCGCGGAACTCATCGACGGTATGGACCTGCTGGCCCTCGATGAGCGGCGCGTTGCCGAGGATGAGCCCCTGGTCGGTCCGGTTGGCGAACCGCATCAGGATCAATCCTTTTGCGCCCCGCTCCTCGAGCCACGCACAGGTCTTCTCGAGGGTTTCACCATCGTTGACGCCCGGGATGACGACCGCGGCAGCATAGACGTCGATTGCCCCGCAAAGCCGGTCAAGGACCGCGAGCGAGGCCTCTGGCGTGGGGTCGTTCATCCAGCGTCGCCGCAGGTCGGGGTCAGCGGCAAAGACGGTGTAGGAGACCTCGGTGAGACGATTCTCGATGAGAAAATCGGCTACGCCCGGGTCGTCGAATCCTTTCCCGCTGGTGTAGCCGATGTGGATCGGGACCTCCATGCTGGCGAGCAGTTCGACCAGGTCGTAGAACTCCGGGTAGCAGCTTGGGTCCCCGCCGCCGCTGATGGTGATCCGGTCGACGTCGTCGGTCATCAACTGGAGGTTCGCAAGCGTCTCATCAGCGACGGCCCGGAGGTCCTTGAACCCGGCATACTGCTCCCGGACGCCGCGGGTGCAGTAGTCACAGCCTTTCTGGAAGGGGAGGCAGTATTTACAGCCAAACGAGGTCGTTCCCTGGACGTGTTTGAAGTAGCAGTACGAACAGAATCCCCGGCAGTCAAGGCCGGGCCGGCCCCCGAGATCGACGGTGAGATGAGACATCTTGCTGGTACTCTCTGTGCTCCTGCGTTATGAATATTGCAGCCCCGTCTCGGAGTTCGCCTCGCGCGGCCTGCATAACCTGTTTTCCGGCGGCACCGGGCACCTTTATGGTCTGCCGGGGTTAAGTAACCGCGGAGGGTGGTGGGTGTGCGAACGAGTCACCGGTTGCTGCTCAGGTACTACCATGATCCCGGTTATGACTTCTCCCGGGTGCGGATCGAGTACGTCGACCGCGGAGCCCCGGAGGATCGCTCGGTGGTGCAGGGGGACCGGATCCTCGCGCTCGACGCCTGGTACCTGGAGGTGGACGCCGGGGGCCGTGTCACCTGCATCCCCTACCACCGGATCCTCCGCATCCTCTACGACGGCGAGGTCACCTGGGAACGCGGTGGCCGGCCGAAGGATCCCGGGGAACCATGAGGGTGAATCGGCGCCACCTTTTTTACTGCAGACGATCCACAATAGGGTATGCCCCAGTGGCTTAGCTGGCAGAGCGGGTGACTTGTAATCACCAGGTCCCGTGTTCAAATCACGGCTGGGGCTTTCTATCTTGAGTCCAGAGCCTCTAGGTTTCATTCGCGGCTCTGGCCTTCTCACCATCACCATACTCTCCTGAAGGGTTACTCACCAGCATATTGCTCCCGCCAGGATCACCGGGTGATCATCCGCCTCACCATCACAACTATATCATCTCCCGCAGAGAACATTCCAGCCAGAACCGGAGGAGCAACCACGAATATAAAGATTATTCAGTGTTTTTCAACAGAGGACACCGCTACGCTCGGGGCGTCGCCGGCGGTCCTCGAGATCGCGGTGAACCAGGGAGACATCCTTGCCGCGGACGAGATTCTCTCGTTCGCGTCCATCCACGGAGACTTCGTATGTATCCCGGATCATATCTTCCGCCGGTTTGAGGTCATCCTCCCTGTGGAGAGCCGCCTCGAGATCCTCAAAGACGCACTCCTCCAGGTCGTGTATATAGAGGACGGAGGAGCGCGGAGCGAAGAGCTCACTCCCTATCAGGTAGAAGACCTCATCGATGCCCTCGAGAGGAGACGGCAGGCCATTGTCAACGGGGGGGATGCTGCTGGAGACGATACACCTGTCGGCGCCCCCTGACACCCTCAGGATCAAAACAGGGCTGATCTCCACCATTGAACACGGATTGCCAGTGATGAAAAACCGCACATCGCTCCGCTGCATCAGTGGGCCTTCGGGAAAGCAGGCCGCATTCATCCACACAGGCGTCATCGCCGCGTTTTGGGGGCTTCCAGCCCATGAGAGTGTCAACCCGACATGAGGCGGCCGCACCAGACCAAAACCCCATTCGTTCACCTTTTCTGGAAGGACCGCAAAACCCCTATGTGATCTGAGTGGCAGAGAAGAAGAGCAGGATGGGCGAGCTCGGCGGGCTTGCCATCAACACTATCCACATCATGGACTGCATGGAGGGCATGCAACGCCTGCCGGCAGGCTCGGTCGATATCATTGTCACATCACCACCCTACAACATAGGAAAGGACTACAACTCTTACGACGACCGAAAGCCCAGGGAGGACTACCTCGACTGGATGGGAGAGGTCGCCACCGCGACCGCGCGGGTTCTCGCCGATGACGGTTCATTTTTCCTCAACATCGGCGGCAAACCCCGGGACCCCTGGATCCCGTTTGACGTCATCCAGCGGTTCCGCCCGCACTTTGCGCTGCAGAACGTCATCCACTGGGTCAAGTCGATCGCCATCGCAAAGGAGGATGTGGGCAACTATGAGAAGATCACCGGCGATATCGCAGTCGGCCACTATCAACCGGTGAACAGCCCCCGCTATCTGAGCCAGTGCCACGAACACATCTTCCACTTCACAAAGAAAGGAGACGTAACCCTGGATAAGCTGGGTGTCGGTGTCCCCTACCAGGACAAGAGCAACATCGGGCGGTGGAGGGCGGCAAGGCGCGATCTCCGCGACCGCGGAAACACCTGGTTCATCCCCTATCAGACCATCCGCTCATCCCGGCCCCACCCGACCAGTTTTCCGGTGAAACTCCCGGAGATGTGCATCCGGCTCCACGGCCCTTCCCCGGGAGCACTCGTCCTGGACCCCTTCATGGGCATCGGAAGCACGGCGCTTGCAGCGATCGCCCTCGGCGTGGACTACATCGGGTTTGAGATCGACCCGGCCTACCAGGAGATCGCAGAGGCCAGGATCGCCGAAGCTCGCAGCCAGAGCCGATCTAACCTTTTTTCTTATCTCAAAACGCCAGAGGAAGACTGATGGATGCCCTCATCCCCTTTGCCATCGCTCTCGTGGTGATCACCGTCGCATCGCTCAGGTATCACCTTCCGCCGTTCCTCACCCTCATCGGGACATCTGTTCTCTTCGGTCTCCTTGCCGGTATGCCGGGTGAGGCAATCCTGCCGGCGATTACGGATGGTGCAGGCCGGATCTTCTCCGTCCTCGGGATCGTTATCTTCTGCGGGGTCGGGATTGCCCAGATCCTCCGCGAGAGCGGCCTGATAGCAGAGATCGTTGCCAGCATCCGGGGGCTGGTGTGTCGCCCCCTCGCCACCGCGGGAGCAGCCGGCTACCTCCTCTCCGTCCCGCTGATGTGCGGCATCACGTCGTTCATCATCCTTGCCCCCATCCTCACGCACCTGCACACCGACCGGCAGGCGTCCAGGACCCTCCTCTACTGCGCAGGCGTCGCCGGGATGATATCGTACGTGCTCCTATATCCCGCCCCCGTGGTCTACACCACCATAACAACCCTTGGCCTCTACCCCGGCCGACCCTGGGAGATCAACCTCATCGCCCTCCCGGTATCCCTCCTGATCCTCGCCGCGTTCCTCCTCATCCTGCGGGCCCGCAGACCACTGACAGCGCTACCAGCAGAATCGATTCCCGTGACCGGAATTGCCGGAGGAAGGCTCCGCGCCTGGTTCCCGTTCATCGTCATCTTACTGATGCTCGTGGTCGGGTCTCTGGTCCCCCCGCTCCACGCCCTCGCGAACATCAATCTGGCGCTCCTTGCCGGGCTCTTCGCCGCCCTCGTCACCGTTCCAGGTGAAATCCAGCAGAGGGCGCTTGCCCGGGGGACAAAGAACGCCGGGATCATCATCTTTGACCTCGCCGGTGCCGGGGCGTTCGGCGGCGTCATCGCGGCAAGTACATTCCCTGCAGACGTGACTGTGCTGGTCCAGGGTATCCTCCCCATAACGCTCCTGCCGTTCGTCATCGCCGCCCTACTGCAGGCGGCACAGGGATCAAGGGTTGTCACCACAGCCGTCACCTCCACCATCCTCACCACCATCCCGGCTGTTCTGGTGATCAACCCCCTCGCCATGGTGCTCATGATCTCTGCAGGGGCGTTTATGTTCTCCTACGTGAGCGACCCGTTCTTCTGGGTAATCAAGAGAATAACCGGCGACGAGTTCTCCGGGGTCGTGCGAAACTATACCCTGCCGCTCTTGGCGGTGGGCCTCGTCACGCTCGTGGTGGCGCTGGTCGTTGAGGCAACGCTGTGAACTACCTCGCCCTTCATGGCGGGGCTTCTTCCACTGAGACAGGTCCACAGGCTCGACAGGACGGCGCGTTCCGCACTTGATAATACTCCGATGTGATTCTGTTCGTAGAGATGCAAGGGCACATTTTTTGGCATCGATTGCCGCGTTGCTATCGCGGTCGCGATGATGGATCGAACCGTCCGGGCTGGCTGGAGAGAGTTTTTCAGGTAGCGAGGGTTCTCAATCTTCTCCCTGGAGGAGAGGGTGGTTGCAAAGTCCTTCAGCCCGAGATCGATACCAGGGGTGGTGTCCGGAGAGAACGGCGCAGGTTCCGGATCAGGCTTCCCATCATCGACAGGGAGGCTGACAAACCGTTTCCCTGTTTGAGGTTGGAGACGGTGGCATACTTCATCTTCCCCGGTGAAGATCCGGTGGAAGATGGCCTTAACTTCGCCAATCTGCGGAAATCTGACGCTGCGGTATCTGAAAGGACTGCACCGGGTTTTTCTTTGAGTCGAACCGTGGAAGCCCCTTCTTCTCCTGGAAGAAACGGGTGAAGGCGTTGGCGGGATTCTTGTTTGCACTCCTGAGGGACCGGGAGTTGACCTCCTTGAGCCACGGGTGTTCTTCTTTGAGGGCAGGAAGGCGGTTGTTCAGGTCGAAACAGGAGAGTTTTTGACCTCCCTGCTCGTATGCCCGGGTCGGATCTTCTGCTCCAGAGAATTGCTGTACACAAACTGAGAGTTTTTCTGTAACTGGTGCACTCATATCAGAAGGGCGGCGGCGCTTTCATCCCCGGACCTCGCGACCGGGGGCTTCTCGCTCCGCCACCTCCACTCCTGCAAGATAAATGGGGATTCTTGAATGGGATGTCGCGTTTCCCGGGATGAATGATGGGAGACCCGCGGACCTGTCGTTGATCCTCGCCGCTCCATCGCCAACCTGGAGATGATGGTGGAGGCAGTCGCTCTCTTTCTGGAGTAAGCCGGGAGAGAAGAGGGATTTCATACACCGGTGGCTAATCCTGGCACGGGGATTCCTGACGGGTCAATCTCTGCACGAGCCACGGAGATCCGTGCGCGAGAGACAGGTTCTCCGAAAACCTCATCGAATTGAAGACGAGACATATCATGGTGATTCTCTGGCCGACCCGTATACTATCAAGAGGGGGCCGGTGATTCACGAGCTGTGGAGGAGGTGCGACCAGAAAGAATGCCCGTTGACTTCACCCTGTGGTGGATCTTGCCGCTGATCCTGATCGGCTTTACCGTCGGTCTTCTGGTGACCATGTTTGGTGGCGGTGGCGGTTTCTTCTATGTACCCCTGCTGACACTCATCTTCCATGTGCCGACGCAGTATGCCGTTGCCACATCCCTTGCCTCGATCATCCCAACTGCCACCCTCGGTTCGATCGGCCACTACCGCCAGGGCAACCTGGACATCCCCCTGGGTCTGACCTTTGGTTGCGGCGGGATCATCGGTGCGCTGTTCGGCGCCGTCGCATCGGGCATGGTTCCCCCCTCCCTCATGGGAAGACTCTTCGGCATCTTCATGATCGTCCTGAGCGTTCCAATGCTGTTCAGCGCCCGGAACAGAGCAGGTGCTGACACCAGAACCCCGGCGGCAGCACCCCCCCTCACCTGGGGGAGGACGGTCGGGGGCATCACCTTCGGCATCATTTCCGGTGCCATGGCAGGGCTATTTGGAGTGAGCGGGACGCCACCGGTCATCGCCGGATTGTATCTCATGGGACTGCCCGCGGTACAGGTGGTTGGGACATCCATATTCGTGCTCCTCTTCAACGCCATCGCCGGTCTGACCGGTCATCTCGCCATCGGGCAGGTTCACTGGGGGCTCACCCTCTTCCTGGCGATGGGAGCAGCGGCAGGGGCATACCTTGGACCACGATACCTGAGCCGGATAAAGACCCCTACCGTCGAGAAGTTCTATGGACGTTTCTTCACGGTCCTGGTCGTCGCTCTGGGAATCGCCATGATCCTCGGGTGAAGCATGGGGATCGCCGGGATACCGGGTCGGTTATGCCTGAGGGTCGCGGGGTGCAAGACCCTGCTACCATCAGTTCCTGTTCAGAGGATGGGAGACCGTGCCGGGCAGGGTGCCTGCTCTCGTCGGGGCAGACGGCATGCACCCCACTGCGGGCCTTCTGCCGGTTTTTCGTAAAAAAAAAGGTGCTGTGAAGCCTGACCCGGCTTTCCGGAGTCATGCTTTCGCCGGGGGCGGGACACCCGGCCTGCCGGCATAGGCCCGGGAGAACCTCGCGCGAGCTACCATCTCAGTCAGCCTCCATGGTAGAGAAGAAGTGCGTACCCAGCCCGGCGAGGACTGCCGCCCAGGCAAAGATGACCACGAAGTCAAGGAGGAGCGGGAAATTGGAGACGCCAATCAGGGTTCCCCTCAGCCCATCCACCCCATACGTGAAAGGGTTGAGACAGATGATGTAGCGGAACCAGCCCGGCATGAGCTCCAGCGGGAAGAGAGCAACCGACATGAAGAACAGGGGCATCTGAAACAGCGTCAGGATGGACATGAACCCCTCCATCTCACCCAGTTTCGTGGCCAGTATCAGACCCAGTCCCATGAAGGTGGCGCCGGTCAGAACCATGAACACGATCGAGAGGAGGACGATGGGTGAGTTCTGGAAATTGACCCCCATGAGAGCCGCGAGCAAGAGAATGATGAGGGCCTGTCCTATGGATATGGTCATGGCCCCTGCCTGGCGGCCCAGCAGTATGGAGAACCGGCTGACAGGGGCAACCATGACCTCTTTCAGGAACCCGAACTCCTTATCCCAGACAACCGAGGCACCCCCCATGAGGGAACTGAACAAGATGGTCATGCCCACAATCCCGGGCGCCAGAAAATCGAGGAAATCCACTCCCGGGGGAAGCCCGAACATCTCGCTTCCGTTTGCCGATACCAGGCTCAACGGTATGCCCAGGAACGCCAGGAACAGGATCGGCATCAGAAGATTTGAAACCAGCCTCGCTTTCACCCGGAACATCCTCTTCATCTCCCGTAACCACATGATGTAGATCGGCAGGGGATCGATCAGGCGGCTGGTCCCGGAATTCTTTACTCTCGCCATAGGTTCACCTTCTTCTTCTCCTCCTTGCTTTTCTGAGATCCTGCAGGTTCCCCTCTTCCTCACGGATCGTCTTTCCTGTGAAGTGAAGGAACGCATCCTCAAGGCTTGGCCTGACCACCTCCACTGAAGTGACAGGTACCCCCATACGGCTGGCAACAGTCAGGATCTGCGGTATTCTGCTCTCCCCATCCTCTACACCCAACCTGATCTCTTTTCCGTCGTGTTCGATATCCCTCATCCATTCCATCTCCCTGAGGGCATCAGCAAACCTCGTGCCCCGACCATTCGCGACCTCCACCCGGACGGTCTCACGCCCGGCGACATCCTTCAGGTTCTGCGGGGTATCGAGGGCAACGATCTTCCCGTGATCGATGATGCCCACCCGGTCGCAGAGATAGTCTGCCTCCTCGATGTAGTGGGTGGTGAGGAGGATGGTGATCGCTTCTTCTTCCCTGAGTTTGTTGATATAACTCCACAGTCTCACCCGTGCCTGCATGTCCAGGCCCACGGTGGGTTCGTCCAGAAAGAGCAACCGGGGACGCGTCATGAACCCCCGGGCCACCTCGAATCTCCTCTGGATCCCTGCAGAACAATCTTTGATAGGAATATTCTCCCTGCCCTTGAGGTCGAGCAGTTCCAGCACCTCATCGATCCTCTTCTCGATCTCTCTCCGGGGCATGTGGTACATGACCGCGTGGTACCGCAGATTCTCTCTGCCGGTGAGGAACCGGTCACTTGAGGGATCCTGAAAGACAATACCAATATTCCTTCTCACCGCGTCCCTCTCTCGAACGATATCATACCCGCACACCCTAGCCTCCCCGGAGGTCGGGTTGAGGATAGTGGTGAGCATCTTTATGGCGGTTGACTTTCCCGCCCCGTTGGGACCAAGAAAACCGAATATCTCGCCTTCCTGCAGAGTGAAACTGATGTGATCCACGGCAACGAAGTCGCCGAACTTCTTGGTCAGGTCGTTGACTTCCAGAATATCCATCATTCTCCCTCCGGCGACATCCGTGCGTACTGGAAGAAGACATCCTCAAGGCTGGGTTTATGCAATTCTATGGAGGTGATGGTGAGCCCGTGCCCCAGGGCGAGGTCAGCGATCTCAGCCAGATTGATATTCTCTCGCTTCAGCCCGATGTCAATCTGGCCATTGGTCTCCTGGACGCTCTCAACCCAGGAGAGCCCTGAAAGCATCCGTGTGAACTCGCCTGAAGAACCCCCGCGAAGGGAGAGAGAAACAACACTCTTTCCCACCGAGTCTTTGAGTTCCCCGGGTGTGCCAATGGCCATGATCTTCCCGCGATTCATGATCCCTATCCGGTCGCAGAGGTATTCTGCCTCCTCGATGTAATGGGTGGCAAGCAGGACGGTCACGCCCTGTCTGCGGTTCAGGTCTCTGACATGGTCCCACATGAACCGCCGTGTCTGCACATCCACACCCACCGTTGGTTCGTCCAGCAGGAGGACGCGGGGATGGGTGAGCATGCTCCTGGCGATCTCGAGTCGCCGCTGCATCCCTCCCGAGTAGTCCTTGACCGGGATGTCTGCTTTCTCCTCCAGATCCATCAACCTGAGCACCTCGGCGATCCGTGTTCTCCGCTCCTCCCGCGGCATGTGATACATGCATGCGTGAAAATCCAGGTTGTCCCTCCCCGTAAGCTGGACATCTAGACTCATCTCCTCAAACACCATGCCAATATGTGCCCTCACCTCGTCCTTCTGGTCGAGAATACTGTATCCGCATATCTTTGCCGAGCCTGAATCGGGGTTGAGCACCGTGGCCAGAAGTTTGAGTGTGGTCGTCTTCCCCGCACCATTGGGACCGAGCAGACCAAAACACTCCCCTTCCTCGACGTCAAAGGAGACGTTATCCACAGCCTTGATCTGACCAAAACTCTTGCTCAGTCCATTAACTTCGATAGGTTTCATCTACATCAGGCAGGAGATCCCCTGCGCACGCTTGCGGAGGAATGCCGTCTGCTCATCGCGGCATACCATTCTGTTCTCCAGGCGATACTGGTCAGGATCGTACAATCCTCCTCCATCTTTGCGGTTTGAGTCACCCCCATTTTCCGGTGATGCGGTTGGTGTCTAAGTCTAATATGGATACACGCATGGCAGGTATCACCTTCTCCCGGTCGAACCGGGGTTTGCGTTTCCCATTGGAGTTGCAAGACGGGCGTGGTGCTCCAGGGAGCACGTCGGGTTTTGGCGTGCCCGGAAGAGGGATGGGGCAGGGAAACACCCATCCGTTCCTGTAGCCCGGAACGCTTGCTGCGATTGATCGTCTCCTAAGCCTCCCGTCTGGTCTCGCTTAGCCGTTCGCAAGCCCCTCCGTTGGGGGGTAGTTGACAAAATGCCCGGTATGCTAGATGTTATACTAGTACGCTAGATTCTATATAAACAGTGGTTGATACCGATAGGTATGCACGCTCCTGAATTCTTCGGGTAAGTCGACCAGCAGGAAAGACTGTGAAGTCAACTACCCCGCCCTTCATGGCGGGGCTTCTTCCACTGAGACAGGTCCACAGGCTCGACAGGACGGCGCGTTCCGCACCTGATAATTCCCCGATGAGATTCTGTTCGTGGAGATGCAAGGGCACATTTTTTGGCATCGATTGCCGCGTTGCTATCGCGGACGTGATGATGGATCGAACCGTCCGGGCTGGCTGGCGACCTCTCTGGATCGCTTTCTTCCGGTTCTTCGATCCTTTTGTTTTCCGGGACACCCGCCGCTGCAACACCTTCAATCGCTGGAGAGAGTATTTCAGGTAGCGAGGGTTCTCAATCTTCTCCCCGGAGGAGAGGGTGGCTGCAAAGTCCTTCAGCCCGAGATCGATACCAGGGGTGGTGTCCGGAGAGAACGGTGCAGGTTCCGGATCAGGCTTCCCATCATCGACAGGGAGGCTGACAAACCGTTTCCCTGTTTGAGGTTGGAGACGGTGGCATACCTCATCTTCCCCGGTGAAGATCCGGTGGAAGATGGCCTTAACTTCGCCAATCTGCGGAAATCTGACGCTGCGGTATCTGAAAGGACTGCACCGGAATGAGGAGCGCAACCTGCTCCTGAGCACCACATGTTGTGAAAGATACAGTTTTTCTGTAACTGGTGCACTTATATCAGAAGGGCGGCGGCGCTTTCATCCCCGGACCTCGCGACCGGCGTCTTCTCACTCCGCCACCTCCACTCCTGCAAGATAAAAAGAGAAGAACTGCGGCCCGCTCACGGAACAGTGTGGGAGAGGGCCGGGATGGCGCTCTGGCCAGAGAAGATCTCCTCGTGGCCGTCCGGGAACCTGACCACCGTCTTCTCCGGGGAGAAGTCAGCCCGCACCAGCGGCGCGAACCAGTAGCGTTCAAGCATCGCCTGCGCCCCCGTGAAGTCGAGTGCCGGTGTGGAGTAGACGGTCCCGTTGTCGGTGTTCTGGACCTTTGCAAAACCCGGAACTGAGAACGCGGCGGCGTCGATCTCGGCCAAAGTCACTGTTACGGGCACTCCGGACGCCTCCTCGAGCGCTGACCTCAGTTCTTGCTCAGGCTCCGCAATCTTGAAGAAGACAGCGATCTTCTCGATCCGCGAGGGGGTATAATTAAAGGTGATATTCGCGCCCCCGTCCTCGTCCAGAAGTATCAGGAGCTCATCAGCGCTGAAAGCGCCCGCCGGAGCCACCATGAATGCCAGGATCAAGAGAGAGGCGACCTGAATTCCGCGTTTCATCCTTGTACCTCACATCCTCTATGGCTGTTTGCTGCTATAAAGTTTTTGAGCAGCCGGCCACCGTGGGTCCACCGGCCTTTCACGCTGATAAACAGAACCCTGCGAAAAATAGAAATGAGGTAGTACATCGATTCTCAATGACCAGTGCCCTAAAGGGGGAACAAGTGCTGAAACGGATTTCACACGATAGTGATACTCGCACCCCCTGAGGCACGCTCGGGCGTGATTGGTCGGTGCGGTCCAGTAGTGCCCGGGGACGAATACCAGAACCGGAACAGGGGGTCTGACAGAGTCAGGTAATTCGCGATCTGTGCAGCAGTTGACGACGGACGCCCTCAGTGCACCCGCAGCCAGAGATGCAGGTCGCGATAACTGGCATCGATGAGGTCGCTGCCGCTGCGATTCTCAGGAGGCACCTCCTTGAAGAGGAGGAACTCGATCCTGTTTGTATTCGAATCCATGATCCGGAAGGTGTAGGGCTGTTCTACAGTCTGGTTATGCGGCACCGTGACGGAGAACTGGTCAAGGAGCACCGCGGAGACGATCACCGACTGATTGGTCGCGTTATCGAACCTGCTCTGTACGGCAAACGTCTGCACAGTGTAGGTGATATCCTGCCCTTCATGATTCCCGATCCCGATGATGACCGTCTGCGGGGTTCCGGCCATGAACTCTGTGGGGTAATCAGCCGCCTTCCCCTTTGGCCCAAGGATATAGAACTCGGTGAACTTCTCTCCCTCCGCCGGCGCCAGGATGATGAAGATCGTCGTCCCGGCGGCCACGAGGACGGCAGCGATGAGTATAATGCTCAAGACCTGCTCCATTCGGGATGCAGAGCTGCCAGAGAACTCTTTTATCGCGACGGGGAACGTGTCGGTAGGCACTCCGTTCCGGTGGTACTGCACAATAAACCCGGCGAGGATACCGGCTATCATAAGAGGAAGGATGGTTGGGCCGGAGCGGATGCCCCAGGGCATATAATTGAGTGCAAGCCCGATGATAGGCACGGTGGCAATGGAGAGCGCAGCGCGCTCTGTTCCACCAAGATCGTCCCGCGCCGGGAACAGCGCTGCAAGCAGGATACAGCCGGTGAAGAGGAGAATGAGCAGCAGGGCGTGAAGATCGGTCACGGCGATGATCGGCACGCAGATGCCGGAGACGGCGAGGAGGATCCACAGCAGATAGATCTTCTTTAAGTCCAGCGGGATAGCGCCGGGGCTCAGTGGTCTAACGAGGAGTTCGGTGGTGAGTTCGGGAGGCATCCTGCTATCCCCATACAAGACCATGACTATATATACATTCCCGATCAGCCCCCTGTCATGTTGCGGTGCTGACCGGATGATTCTGCACCAGATGACGTCCCGGAGTATGCGCTCTCTCGGAGCAAAAGTTTCACGGCTAACAGCGACCCCGAACTCTCCCGGGCCATGGGGAACGGTGCTCCCCGGGATCACGCCGGTGAACTGCGGTGACTGCTTTTAAGGGTTCGTTTTTCTGTAGCGATCAAACTTGGTGGGGAGAGAGTGGATTCCGGGCCGCACCGGAAGACTCCCGCCTGCGTGGACGAGCTTTATCAGACCTCCAGGAACTCCCGGTGCCTGATCATCCCGATAACTCCGACGAACCCTGCCGCTGCGAGCATCAGATACTCCCCCGGCCCGGCCCCGACCATCAGAATACTCTCCTTGATGCCGGCTGCCCAGGCACAGAGAGATACGAGGATGAGGGCTGCAAGGAGCGGGACGGCCGCGCGAGTGAGCGTACGCCCGAGTCCTGAGAGGTCGCGGCCGGGGTCGTGGCCGGTGGCGAGGGCGATGCCGGTTGATGCGAGGAGAAATACCCACTCCGAGAGCGAAGATACCTCTGCCAGGATGGCGTTGCCGAAATAACTGGTGAAATCGCCGGGCTCATAAGGGCCGAGAAGCGGGAAGTACCAGGTGACTGGCATTGCCCACATCGCATCGAGGATCTGGTGGGAGGCGACGCCCGCAGCAACGGCGAGGAGCGCGAACGACCCCCGCTGCCTCCTGAGGGCTACGCCCGCGATGAGCAGGATTGTGAGGAAGAGCAGTCCGTGTGCCACTATCCGTCCGGAGTTGAGCGATTCCGCAAACAGGATGTGGCCCACCGGTTTATCGATCAGGTCGGGGAGGACGCCACCCAGGGCGGAGAAGCCAATGAACCGCCGGTCGTCAATGCGGTCGGCGATCACCACGCCCAGGATGAGACCGACAAACAGATGGCAGGCAACAAACATCCATCATTTGGTTGATGTCTGCTGGCTATAACCCTCCGGTCCGGAGCGAGCCACCCCATCCGTAAGGGTAGGGCAGCAGTTCACTTGCACGGATGATCCTGGAGAGGAGACGGTTTTTGTGCATGCAGCCTCATCGCGGACGCCTTATGCGAGTTCCACGCAAAAAGGAAGCTGTCTCCCGGAGCGGAACGCTCCAGACTCACCTTCAGGAACACCACCCCGCGTCCATCAGTGCGGGCTTCCCGGTTATCACCGACCTTCGCCCGGAAAGATGCTGGTTGCAAAATCCGACTGCCTGATTCTTGCAATACGGTGCCCCGGAGAGAAGAAGACCTCGTCTCCAGAACAAGGTATCCTGGAAAAGCGATTCCGCTTTCATCCCCGCACCTGCTCTCCGGGGTCTGCCCCCTCTTGCCCCATACAGCCCCACAGAGATAAATGCTGCATGACCCAAAACTACTCTCAAGCTGAACGGTGCAAAGGAGATAGGAGTTGCTCATGATCACACTGGCCATTGCAGGAAAACCCAACTGTGGAAAATCAACGTTTTTCAGGGCGGCGACCCTGGCCCCGGCAGAGATCGCCAATTATCCGTTCACGACCATCGATGCCAATCACGGCGTTGCATACGTGAGGACCACCTGTCCCTGCCGGGAGATGGACGTTCCGTGCGAGAACTGCCAGGACGGGGTTCGGTTTGTCCCGATCGGGCTGATCGACGTCGCGGGCCTCGTTCCCGAAGCGCACAAGGGGAGGGGGCTTGGGAACCAGTTTCTTGATAACCTCCGGCAGGCGGATGCGATCCTCCAGATCGTCGATGCCAGCGGAGCGACGGATGCCGAAGGAAACCCGGTTGATATCGGTTCACGCGACCCCGTGAAGGATATCGAGTTCCTCCAGTACGAGATGTCGATGTGGATGTACGGAATCCTCTCGCGACACTGGGCGAAACTCAAGCGGCAGGCCCAGGCGAGAGATTTCTCTCTTGCGGCGGCGATCGCCGATGTCTTCGCCGGGCTCGGCGTGACGTTCGAGCATGTCCGTGACGCCAGCGAGGCGGCCGGGGTCGACCTCCGGACTGCCGGGGAAGAGGACCTGATCCGGTTCTGCCGGGAACTGATGCTGCGCGGTAGACCGATGCTGATCGTCGGGAACAAGGCCGACCAGGCGCCGAAGGAGTGCCTTGACCGGCTCGCGAAGCACGACGTTATCTTTGCAAGCGCGGCAGGAGAACTTGTGCTCCGGATAGCCACAGAAGGGAAGTTCATCACCTACCGTCCCGGCGATCGGGCCTTCGAGATCAACCCGGAGGCAAACCTCACCGCCGCTCAACGTGCCGGGCTTCAGAAGGTAGCAGAGTTCATGCAGGCATTCAACGGGACCGGCGTTCAGCAGGCGCTTGATGCCGCGGTCTTCGACCTCCTCGACATGGTCGTCGTCTTCCCGGTGGAGGACGAGAACAAACTCACCGACGGCAGGGGCAGGGTGCTTCCCGACGCGTTTCTCATGAAGCGCGGGTCGACCCCCCGCGACCTTGCCTACCAGGTCCATACCGAGATTGGTGAGGGGTTCCTGTATGCCATCGACGCGAAGACCGGGATGCGGGTCAAGGATAGCCTTGAACTGAAGAGCGGCGATATCATCAAGATCGTCAGCGTCAGGAAGTGAACCAGGGCTCCTACCCTGTTTCCCCGTACCGGCGGCTCACAGGGGGGTGGATCGGCAGGAATTTACCTTGTGGGGCGGAGAGCAGGTGCCGGGACGGTCGCTCTGCTGTCCTTCCCGCACGCCCGGAACCCGAAGCGACACATTTTTCTTTCTGTATATCCCACCCTGATACATCTGTATTGCGAGAACCAAGCAGTCGGGTCCGAACATCCGCTGCAGGGCAGGAACTGCCAGCATAGAATAATCAACGCCTCTGGAGACCTGGTAAGACCCTCTTTCCGGGCAAAGGTCGTTGATAACCGGGAGGCCCCGCACCGATGAGCACGGGGCAGTTCACAACTGAGAAACATTCGATCGGTATGGGTGGCGAGGTCTATCAGGCACAGGTCCTCCGAAACTTCTTTGATACCATAACCGGAACGGACAGGAACCTGACCCGGATCTACATGTGCGTGATGAGCCTCGCCAAACTCCGCATGGAGCCTCCTGAGAAGATGACCTTCCTCGTGGATCAGCTCCGCAAGTCCAAGCAGAAGCGGGAACTCTCAATCGATATCCTCGACTATATGTGCGACGCGGCCCGCGACCTCGAACTTGCCATGGTCCAGACCGCATTCGGTGTAAAAGACGTCAACACCTTCGCCGACGAGTTCACCGCGATCAGCCTCGACTCGCTCTGATCTCAAATATTGCGCTATCCTCTCTTACAGGGAAATAACCCGGGAGATTCGCGGACGGGTGAGCTTTGCGCCATAAGTGTGTTCAAGACTGCGAGGTGTGCACGAGGTGGAGATCCTTCGATCTTATGCAACTTTTTCCTCGCACACTTCGCGGCCTCGCGTGCAACTTACGATCCGCCCCATACACCAAAACCCGCAAAATAAGGGGCTAATGCTCCAGGTAGATGCCCCCATCCCGCCCCGATGCCCTGCGAGCTTCGCCGTTATATCGTGGCCCTCTTCCAGGTGCCACGCCGGTACATCGAGAAGAGCATTCCCACCTGCAGGATGGCCCCACAGACCACCGCGAGCCAGACCCCAGTGATCCCGATCCCGAGCAGATCGGGGAGGATGTACGCCAGCGGCACCTGGAAGAGAACCATGGAGAAGAGCGTGGCATACATGGGTTTCTTTGTATCGCCTGCCCCGTTGAGCGCAAACCCGAGGACGGTCGCTACGGCGATGAAGACGTAGAACGGCGCGACTGTCCGTATATACGACACGCCGATCTCGGTGCTCGCGCCGCTCGGGTCGAAGACCTCGATGAGCGAGGGGGCGGCAAAGAAGAATACCACAGCCATGAGCGCCATGAATGCGCCGTTCAAGAACGCAGCGAGCCGCACACCCCTCGCCGCCCGCTCTGGCTTACCAGCACCGAGGTTCTGGCCCACGACCACGGCAGTAGCGGTCGCGATGCCAAACCCCGGCATGAACGCGACCGTCTCGAGCCTCCCTATGATTCCATAGGCGGAGACCGCCACGGTCCCGAAGATCGCCACGATCGCCATTATCATCATGAAGGTGACGCTTCGAAGCCCCGACTGAACAGAGTTCGGGACGGCGACCAGCATCATCCTCCAGACCAGGGAGAGATCGATCTTCGTCCGGAGCGAGAAGGGGATCGGCGTCCGCCCGGAAAGGAGCAGGGCAAACGCTATGGCGAACGCCACGCCCCGTGATATGACGGTGGCGTACGCCGCCCCGGCGACCCCGAAGGCAGGAATCCCCCCGTAGCCAAAGATCATGAGCGGATCGAGGATGATATTGAGGATGTTGGCGAGGACCACCAGGACCATGGGAGTGATAGCATCGCCGCAGCTCTGGAACGAGGAGTTGATCACCCAGAGTTCAATCATTGTCGCGATCCCAGCGAAGAGGACCGTCAGGTAGGATGCCCCGAGGACCGCGACGTCCGGTTCTGCGCCGAGGAGGAGAAGTATATCCTCCGAGAAGAGGAGCCCCACGGCGGTGAGGACCATCGAGAAGAGAAGCCCGAGAACCAGGGTATGATAGACCGCCTTTGCCACCATACCGAGATCGCGCGCCCCGTAATGGCGCGAGACGAAAGCCGTATTGGCGGTGACGAGACCGATTACGATCGTCATGAGCACCATAACAACGGTTCCACCCATGGCAACCCCGGCGATCGCCTCGTACCCCAGCCGGCCGACAAAAAAGAGATCGACCATTTCGAGGACGCTCTGCAGCACGTTCCCCGCAACGATCGGCGCCGCTACCGCTATAAGACCCCGGAAGAGGTTGCCTTCGGTGAGATCGGTCATGCAGTCAGTTTGTCTTTATAGGACTCCAGGATCTGAATGATAAAACGCTGATGTTCCTCAAGCGCCTGTTCATCCTCGGGGGAGGTTTCAATCCCGACAGCGTAGAGGAGGATCAGGGCGTTGTCGAGGTCGAGCGTCGCAGGGTTCTCGACCTGCTCCGGCCTGAGGGGGATGGCAAGGTAATCGTAGTCAGCCTCGGCGAAGGTATGCTCCGGGCTCGCCGTCACCCGGGAATGGGCAAGGTCACCAGCACGCTCCCGGAGAATCAGCAGAGCATTCTCCAGCGCGCTGGAGGGGAGCGGTGCGATTGTCTTCAACCGATCAAGCACCTCCGTGCATTTCTCTGCTGCGTTCGGGTAAAGCCCAAATTTATATAACAGCAGAGACTGTGCGACCAGGTGTCCGGTCTCCTCGTCTATTGCGGAGAGAAACGGCTCGATCCGGCCGATGTAGTCATTCAACATCTGCTTCATTGTTCTCTTCTCTGGTCCGGGCGCATTAAACAATTTCTCTACCCTGACGGCGAGGAGGGTGATCGTCGCCGCATAGAACGTCTGCACAATCGCCCCGGTGCTGATCTCGTTTGGCACGATAAAGATGAGAATCGCGTAGAGCGGCACAAAGAGCGAGACGAGATCCTTCCGCGGTTTACTGTACGCCTGGTAGAAGAGGATGAACGAGGCGACCACACATCCTGCGATACCCGCCCAGGTGGCGTGCTGGAAGCCAAACGAGAAGAAGAGCAGCATCTCGATCCCGATCCCCCCAAACGAGACCGCAGGAACAGCTATCCAGAGGCGCGATTTAGATCCGGGTGTGGTGGTGTTTGTCTTCATTAGTCGTAGAGTATCTGTGCGCAGGGCATAAACAGAGTTCTCTTCGGTGCTCAGAGAGACGCGAGGTCAGGAATGTCGACCTCTACGTCCTGGTCCACGAGGGCACCCATGCTGGAACGGAGCCTCTCGCGCTCCTCTGCATACGAGCCCCTCAGGATCTCCCGCTGACTCTCGGCCCGGTCCCGCGCGGCAGTTTTTGTCTCGCGCTCCCTCCGGAGTTCCGAAAGCAGGGCTGTGAGACGCTGCTCCTCGATCACGTCCGGAAGTGAGGCATAGGTCTCCTGGAGTGCTGCACGCTGCTCCTGGATCTCCTTTTGCCGGTGCAGAAGTTCTCTCATCTCGGTGGGAAGGGTATCCAGGTCCGAGAAGAGACTGATCTCTTCCTGGTTCTTGAGGGCAAGATCCCCCTGTCGGATCAGAGCAAGCGTTGCCGGCATCACCGATTCGGTCAGGCTGACCAGAGCACCCTCATCAGGGAGGGGGGCTGTATAGGCATCGAGGACCCGATCGATGACCGCGGCCATCGCGCCGTCCCCGGCCTTCTCAGCCACCTTCCCGGCCTTCCGGAAGACGTGGATAGCAGTGGTTCGGATGGATGCTGCCTGCCGTCCCACCTCCTCAGCCATGGTATCGAGTTCCTGGATCCTCTCCCTGATCTCCTGCTGCCTGGCGTAATCCGGGCGCAACCTGAGGGCTGCGAGGTCTTCCTCAGTCTTCTGGATCTCTCTATTCACCTCCTCCAGCGCCGTCGCGTGGTCCCGGGCCTGGCTGGAGGCAGCGGTATACTCCTCCCTGATCCGGGTGAGGGAACCATGCAACTCGCGGAGATCCTCCACCTGCTGCAGGTCTCTCCGCGCCCGGGCGACCGCCTCCGTCATCGAGTTGACCTCTCTTCCGAGATCCTTGATGGCAGTGCGCACTTCCTTCATCTCGTCCGGGTAGAGGGAGGAGAGATACTTTCCCTGTCCTCTTACCGTCTTGAGCGCGCTCTTCAGTGTATCAGTGGCGGTGGCGTAGAAGGTCTCCGGGTCACCGGAGAGTTCACGAGAGAGGATCTGAGTCATGGACTTCGTGAACCGCGGAAGCGTTTTTATTGATATATCCCGGAGCCTGGGATGGACCCCCTCTGCACCTTCTGCCGTCTCCATGCGACCGACCACCTCGAGGAGGTGATCGAGGGTGCTGCTGATAGCCTCCCTTGACGGCGCCGTCGCGTCAGAGAGACCTTCTCTTATCTCCTCCTCGCGCGCATCCAGCCATGCCGGGAGGTCATCAAACTTCAGTTTTTCTACCTGAGGTTCGGTTCGTCGAAAGAGGTCTCGCAATTGCTTAAACATGGGTCCACCTGATCCTGTATATCTGGTGACGACAGCCCTATCAAGGATTCCGTCAGTCACTTCTCGCGACCCGCTGCAGGCGTTCCACGCCACGGATCTCGCGGATGACGGCCACAACGGCAGGGGGGACCAGGTGCTCCCAGGGTTCGCCGTTGAGCATCCGCCTCCTGATCTCAGTGCCGGAGTGTACCAGCCGCTCGTACATATCGGGCGACTGGACGTCCATCCCGGCCTCACTGAAGAGCTGCACCACGAGGGGATTACTCGAGTAGACGGTATCAAACGGCGGCGTCATCGACCTGACCTGGGCTACCCAGAGTGCGTTTCTCTGGATATCTTCGATGGGAATGACATAGAACGGACAGCCGAGGTTGTTGAGTGACCGGGTGATCATCAACACCCGTTCCCCTGCCGTGAAGGGGTTTGCCACAGTATGGGAGAGCTGGGCGCTCCCAACCCCGATGACAATCTCGTCGGCAGAGCAGGCGATCTGCTCCAACACCGAGTGGTGGCCGTTGTGGTAGGGCTGGAACCGCCCGATATAGAAGCCTCTGCTCATTGCCGCCTGCCCCCATGCGCGATCTGCGCAGCAAACGCGCCTGCCGTGAACCCTGCGTCGATGTTCACGACGGCGAGCACCGAGCACGCCTGGAGCATGCTTGCAAGCGCTGCCTCGCCGCCCCCCATGTAGCCATAACCGGTGCTCACGGGAACGCCGATCACAGGTCGGTCGACGAGTCCAGCGACGATTGCAGGAAGCGTCCCTTCTCGCCCGGCGACCACGACGAAGACATCTGCCGGCACGAGATCTTTCAGCGCCGAGAAGAGGCGATGGATCCCGGCCACCCCGACGTCGTAAGCGGTCCTGACGACGCATCCCATCTCCTCGGCGATCAGTTTTGCCTCCTCGGCGACCGGGATGTCAGAGGTACCCGCGGTGAGGATGGCGACGGTCCCCCCCTGGCAGTCGCGGCCAGGCGCATCTTCCGCCGAGAGAACGACTGCTCGTGCCGCTTCCCGGTGCTCCATCCGGACTCCCGGCGGCAGCCCGGCCTGCAGAGCCTCGATATGTGCCGGCAAGACCCTCGTCGCGATACACCGGCCTGATGCCTTCACCTGCGCAAGCATGATCCGGGCAAAGGCCGCGGGCTCTTTCCCTTCAGCGAGCACCACCTCAGGTAAGCCGCACCGCATGCTCCGTCCGGCATCGATCCGGGCCATACCATCGATCATCTCGATACGGAGCCCTTCGATGGCAGCCGCTGCCTCGTCCTCAGATACCTCACCGTTACAATACATCCGGAGGATGTCCCTGATGGTAGCATTCGGTAGCATAACTCGATAACAAAAATAGGGGGTGAAAGTATAATATTACTTCATCTTATGTCATATCTTGCCTATGTCGCAGGGTTCGGCTTTGCCGTCACCGCTTTTCTGTGGCTCCGTGACCTGCGGATCTTCTACCGGACCGCCCTACCCGGTTATCGGAAGGCGGCCTACAGGGGTGTCCTGTATACAGCGCTCGCCCTGCTCGGCTACTTTATCACCAGCCTGACCGAAGACTGGGTCTTTCTTGGCCTCGCCCTGGTCCTTGCGGCCCTCTACCTCCAGGGCCGGGTCGAGCGGGAGCGCGTGTGGCACAACGAAGACGCGATTCAGCGGTTCTTCGGCAGGGTGGAGCGCACAAAAGATAAGAGTCCACGCAAGAGACCATAACTAGGGAGAATATCGAATGCTTCAGAAACCACGGGGAACAAGGGATTTTTTACCAGACGAGATGGAACGGCGACGGTTGATCGAGCGGCGGATGCGTGAGGTTGTCCGTCGGTGGGGATATCGGGAGGTCTGCACGCCTGACTTCGAGCACCTCGAACTCTTCACGATGAAGTCCGGCGAAGGGATCATCCAGGAGATGTACACCTTCGAGGACAAGGGAGGTCGGCAGATGACGCTCCGGCCCGAGGTGACGGCGTCGGTTCTGCGGATGTACGTCAACGAGGGTAAGGTCCTCCCTAAACCGATCCGCTGGTGCTACTTTGCTGACTGTTTCCGGTATGAGCGCCCGCAGAAAGGGCGTTACCGGCAATTCTGGCAGTTCGGTGTCGAGCTGATCGGTGCGGATACGGCAAGTGCCGACGCCGAAGTGATCATGCTTGCCGCCGAGGTGCTCCAATCAAGCGGCGTCACCTTTGACCTCCATGTCGGTCACCTCGCACCGATGAAGCATCTCCTCTCCGACCTCTCCCCGGAGGACCAGCGGGCGATCATGGCCTGTCTCGACAAGCGTGACCAGGACGCACTTGAGGCGGCGCTCGAGGATAAGGGCGCCTCTCATCTCCGCGATCCCCTTGCGGCGCTCTCAGAATGCCGCACCGTTCCAGAGGTCTTTGAGATCGCAGGCGATGTGCCGGAGCGCGCGCGGATCGAGGAGACGTTCGCGCTACTCGACTCGCAGGAGATCGACTGTCGCCCCGACTTTGGTATTGCCCGGGGTCTTGACTACTACACGGGAATGGTCTTTGAGGGGTTCGCCAGGAACCTCGGCGCTGAGAACCAGATCCTCGGAGGCGGGACCTACCGGCTCGCCCACCTCTTTGGTGGTGACGACGTGGCCTCCTGCGGATTCGCCATAGGGTTTGACCGGGTCATGGTCTCGATCGGGGATTTCCCGCTCGCCCCCGAGACCGTCGTCGGCGTCGTCTGCACACCTGAGGCGCGGGAGCGGGCGCTCGAGGTTGCCCGGGCTTTCAGGGATGCGGGGTTCAGGACGGAGGTCGACCTTATGCAGCGGGGAGTGGGTGCCCAGATCGCCCACGCCGCAAAGACCGCGGATTTTGCTGTGATACTGGGGAAGCGCGAGGTTGATGCAGACACGGTGACCCTTAAAAACCTGCACTCCGGCGAGCAGCAGGAGCGGAGCCTTGAGGATGCCATCGCTGAGGTAACACAGCATGGCGATCGCTGAGGATCTCGCCAGAGAGCAGCGGAGCATCAGCGTCGCGGAGTTCTTTGAGAAGAACAAGCACCTGCTCGGTTTTGACTCCCCGACACGGGGTATCATCACCACCATCAAGGAGGCGGTGGACAACGCGCTCGATGCATGTGAGGAGGCGGAGGTGCTCCCCGATATCTTCGTCAGTATCAGGAAGGTCGAGACCGAGGTCTATCGGATAACAGTCGAGGATAACGGCCCCGGGATCGTGCCCGAGAACATCCCCTTCGTATTCGGAAAACTTCTCTACGGCTCCCGGTTCCACCAGATCCGGCAGAGCCGGGGGCAGCAGGGTATCGGGATATCGGCAGCGGTGCTCTATGCCCAGCTCACCACCGGTACCCCGGCGCTGGTCGTCTCCCGGACGGGGGCGCGGGAGAAGGCTCACCGGTTCGAGCTGATGATCAAGACCGAGACCAACGAGCCCGAGATCATTAGCCACGAGGAGATCGAGTGGGATCGGACGCACGGCACGAGGCTCGAGATCCAGTTCAAGAGCACCCTTGCCGCAAAGAAGCGGTTGCTCGATTACCTCCGCCTCACTGCGATCGTCAACCCCCACGCCAGGATCACAGCCGATATCGATGGTGAGGTGACGACGTTTGAACGGGCGAGCAACGAGGTCCCGCCGTGCCCAAGACCCATCCTCCCTCACCCGCACGGGATCGAGTTCGGGGCGTTGAAGAGGCTTGCTGATGCAAGCAACGGGACGGTGAAGGAGTTCCTCATCGATAACTTCTCCAGGGTCGGGGAGAAGACCGCCGATGAGATGATCGGGGTCGCCGGGCTCAGGCCTACCCGGAAGGTGAAGAGACTCGACGCCGATGAATTAAAGCGGCTCCTTGATGCCATGCAGAGCGTGAAGGTCCCGGCCCCGCCGGCGCAGCAGTGTCTCTCTCCCATCGGGGAGGACCTGATCTGTCGGGGACTTGAGAAGGAGATCCAGCTTGACTTCGTCAGGGCCCGCACCCGCCCGAGCGCGGTCCATGGCGGGCACTCGTTCATCATTGAGGCGGCGATCGGGTATGGAGGGAAGCTCCCGGCTGAGGGAAACGCCCGGATCCTTCGGTTTGCAAACCGCGTCCCGCTCCTCTATCAACAGGGCGCCTGCGCGATAACAAACGCTGTCTCGCAGGTGAACTGGAGGAACTATGGGCTCTCGCAGCAGGGGCTTCCTGTGGGCCAGGTGCTGATCATGGTTCATGTGGCATCCACAAACGTCCCCTTCACAAGCGAGAGCAAGGACGCGGTCGCGTCTATCCCTGAGATAGAGCGCGAGATCGTGCTCGTGCTCCAGGAACTGGGACGGGAGCTCAAGACCTACCTCTCGCGGCGGGAGAGGAAGAAACAGCAGGACGATCGCGCCCGCGCGGTATGCTCGATCATCCCTGAGATCGCCGCAAAGGTGAGCGAGATCGTGGAACTCCCCCTGGTGGATACCTCTCCGATCGAGGGGAGGATCATGCGCAAAGTCGTCGCCAAAAAGCGGACGAGCAACGGGAGGGTCTGTATCGAGGTGAACAACTACACAGGCAGGGAGGTCGCGCTCATCCTCTACAACCTCTCTCGCGATACGGCGGAGGACGCAGAACCCGGGCCTGACTTCGTGGATGATATCGGCGGGGAGTACAACAAGGTCTGGCGGTGCACGCTCGACGCCGGCGAGGCCTGGCAGGTCGTCTATACGGGGACGGGTGACGGGACGCTGGACCTCCGCGGTGTGGAGGACAGTATGAAAGTGGTGGTGGATCTCGATGTCTAGGGAAGAGATGGATGCGATTGCGAAGGAGCGACTGGTGGGTATCGCCCGCGAGTGGTATGACCAGATGCAGAACGGTATTGTACCGTATGTCAGGCTGCCGACGCGGACGAAACAGAATATCGAGTACGATGATGAGAGCGAGGTCTGGAAGTACGGTGAGCGGGAGAGCACCCGGGCGGCGACGACTGAGAAGAGTGCGATCCACCTCCTGAAGATGGCCTATGTCATCGGGTTTCTGAAACAGCAGCTCGAGGAGAACCGGTCGTCGACCTTAAGAGAGCTCTATTACATCTCCGAAGGGTGGAAGAAGGCGAAGTTCTCGGCCCAGGATGAGAGCAACCTCCTCATTGAGGATCTCGAGATCATCACTGATGTCCAGAGGGAAGCGTTCCACCTCCGGCCCGAGGAGGACGGCGCCTCGATCTTTGGGCCCCTGCGGATACGGGAGACCACCCGGCGGGGTGTGAAGGAGATTCACTGCCAGGAGGATGTCGGGGAGGCAGGCTACCCCATCCCGAACAACGTCGATACCCTCGACTTCGTCGACCATGACGCAAAGTTCGTCATCGCTATCGAGACCGGTGGTATGTACGCCCGCCTGATGGAGAACGGGTTCGATGAGGAGTACGGGGCGATCCTGGTCCACCTCAAGGGGCAGCCGGCGCGGTCCACGCGGCGGGTCTTACGGCGACTCAATGAGTCGCTCGATCTGCCTGTCGTGGTCTTCACCGATGGCGACCCCTGGTCCTACCGGATATACGCAAGCGTCGCCTACGGTTCGATCAAGAGCGCCCATATGTCGGAACTCCTGGCGACCCCCCGGGCGCAGTTTGTCGGGGTGCAGCCCACCGATATCTCTGACTACAATCTCCCCTCCGATAAACTCACCGAGCAGGATATCAACGCCCTGAAGGCGGAGCTGACCGATCCCCGGTTTGCGACCGAGTACTGGCATAACCAGATCAACCTGCAGCTTGAGATGAAGCTGAAGTCGGAACAGCAGGCGTTTGCAAGCAGGGGGCTTGATTTCGTGACGAAGGAGTACCTGCCGACGCGATTGTCGGAGATGGGGGTTATCTGAAGGAAGGGGAGGGGGTCAAAAACCGCTCCTGCAGAGCTGTTGTTCATCTCCCTGTGACGCTCGAACTCCTGGTATCCCGCTCATCGTTCCTCGAAGCCTGACTGCTTCTTGCACACCCTGCCTACGGCTGCTTTTCATCCGGTGTAGCCGTTTGGGGTGGAACAATCTCCTCTGCTGGCAGGTCTGATTATGCGTGGAAACGAGAACCCCTGCGGGGGTCGGCCGGTATAGAGATTGGCGACCGTCCCGCAGATCTCAGGCACCGACTGGGGTGGCTTGCAGTCGCCGGAGTTGGGGGGTTTGACCGTTTATCTCCAGGTGTGTCCCCCGTCTCTTGCGTAATAGGTCCTTCTGGTCGATGCCCCCTCATCTCCGGCGCTCTCAGCCAGGGAGGAACGCTCTCATCGCCCTCGCCTTGTTCCGGATCGATGGTCGCTCAAAGCCGAAGAAAGAACTGATCTCCTCTCCAAGGGAAGAGGTACCTCTTCCCGTCCGGATCAGGTCCTCATCCTGGCAGGCTGCATACACGATTGCCGCACTCCAGAGAACCGCGTCACCCCGCGAGAGCGGTGCGGCCGGATGCTCGGAGAGGTCCCTGACGATCCTCCTGCAATGCTCAAGGATGGTGTCATCCTTAAACCGTTTGCAGAAATCCTCGCACCTGGCAAGGATCATGGCGACACGCAGATCTTCGGCGTCCACTTCAAGTATTCCGCCCACGAGCAGGTTGGAGAGTTCTTTCTGGACCTCTTCGTCCTCAAGGTCAACCCCGGCCATCCCGGCGAATTCCCTTATCGCGAAATTGAAGAACGCATTCATGTCGTTCGTGTTGACGCCTGCTTTCTCTGCTTTCTTCAGGAGGTGCTTGAAGAGGGCCAGACTCTTCTCCGGGCTCGTGGCTTCTTTCTGAAAGACGGGTTCCGCTTTTTTGAGAGCGGCGATGAGTTCAGAAGCGTTTGTGAGGTGGCCGGATGCTTCCATGTGTGTCAGGAACCGGCAGAGGATCGGGACGGCGTTCATCGGCCAGTCTTCCGGGTAGATCGGGTTCTGCGACAGATGCTCGATCAGGCACTCCTGCACCGACGGGGCATCCCATGCATCGATCTTCACCCCGTAGGCAAGAAGCATGAAGGTGCAGAAAGCCACGACGGTATCCCCGGCCATCGCGCCGGCCTCTTCTCCGTATGCCGCCTTCTCCGCCTCAACAAACGCGTCGATATCAGGTCCGATATCCTGGATGATGGTATATATCGCGACCTCCACCTCTGCTTCGTCATCGAACGCGGTCATGCCTGGGATCTCACTCAGTTCTTCAGGAACGATCTCATCGGCGCTCCATCCCGGGGGATACCAGTGAAGTGCGGTGATGGCGTCCTCGACATAGCCACAGACGCCGTCTCTCGGAGAGTTGGAAATGATCCCCACACAGTAGGGATCGTAATCGGTCGATAAGAGGCATTCACGGCAGTAATAACGGGGGTTCTCCTCGTAAATATCGCCCAGGGTAAAAGCGGCCTCGCCGCCGCAGAGGTCGCATGGGATAGTTGGCCGGTTGTTCCGTGCGATCAGGCAGAGCGGATCTTTCAGCGGGGCGATGGGTGTCTCCCCGATCACCTTCAACGCCAGCGATGTGACGGAACCGAAGTCGTAGTCATAGATGAATGTGCTGCCCGGCGAGACGAGATCCGAAAGGGGGACTTCCATGGCGCCTGTGGAAGGCATATCATCGTCTGAGTCATATAAGACTCCGTCGATCTCGAAGGAACTGAGATGCCCGCAACACTCCACCCACACGTCGCGGATCAACTGATCGAGATCTCCAAGCCGGGCGTCGTGTCGTGCGAGAACTACCAGCCAGTAACTCTTTTTGTGGAGCCCCTGTATCATGATGAGGAGTGAGGGCTTCTTTCCGGTGGGCCAGCCCGACGCCTGAAGGCATTCCATGGCGTGTTTAAGCGCCTTCCGTTTTGTCACGGGAGCCCTGCAGAGCAGGCAGGTACCGGGTGGGACCTTTGGTGTCATTCATCTGGAGGTATGGTTGTCATGAGATAATGAATGATCGTGGTCTGCTGCCCTCTCCGGGAACGCGATCAGGGCGCCCCTCCGCATGCCCGGACTACGGGGCATGTCACCATATCGTGTGGGTCCAGGTGCATGGGAGTGATCACTACCTCACGCAGAAGTGCGCGAAGACGAAGCGGTCCACAACGGATCTTCCGCGCGTCTGCATGACCGCTCCGGGGGCCCCGGTAACTACCCCTTATGGGTGGGGCCCTTTCGTCAGGATTACTTTCGCCCCGCATGGCATACCTTAATGCCTGACCGGGGCGATAGCAAATCCATGCTACGAACCAGGATTGTGATCGACAGGATCCGGAAGGATGGACTTGTTTTCGCCTCTGACTACTCGGACTGCGACCATTCGATGGAGGGCTTCAAGAAAGTCATGTTCCGGGCGAAGGGGGTGGCTCCCCTCAAAACCGGGGCGGCGTACTCGCTTGAGTATGAGACGGAGGATATCCTCAAACCCTTCGTGCAGAAAAGCCGGAGCGGGAAGACAACCTACAGTTATCCCCAGAGGTTCTACCACCGGATAACAAACGTCACTCTTGTATCAACCGATCCCGACCCGGACCTCCTGCTGGACCTCTGACCTCCCAAAAAAATCGCATCCTCGCGTACGGTCTATCGGAACGACACAGCATCCCGAATCCGGAGGAGTGGTGCTGCGAGCGGCCGGCAACCCTGTAGCGGCCCGGCAGCTTACACTCCGGTTCCAGAAAAGCGTCACAGTTCTTCCAGCCATTCAGCGATCGGGACAATGTGGACGGCCCGCCCGTCGATGGTCGTCTCCGCCGATTCCGACGCAGTGACGATCGTTCCTTCGTCAAGGCCGTGTGCATCCATTGCCTCGACAAGGCCGCGCATCTCCCGCTGCCTCGTGGTGTCGTCCTGCAGGGACTGCGTCACCTGGACGGCCTGGATAATCGTCCGGCCTGACCTGACCAGGAAGTCGCACTCGTAGCGGTCCCGGTGGTAGAAGATATCGCCGTATTTCTTCATCTGTTCACCGATTATGCTCGATGATAATTCACAAAAGTGTCGATTATGATCTATGATTTTTCCACGTCCCGGAAAGAGCGTCCGGGGAACTCTCCCTGCGCACGCCGGGGATGGGAGCGGTGTCCCTTCGTCTGGCTCACAACCCCCCCATGGCTAATCTTCATACTACTGGAACATTTTATCTTAACTTGAGGGTGCGTGGGAACGATTGCCGGTCTCGCGCGGAAGCACGCGGGAGCTCGCGAAGGGTTCCGGTTAGGAGGAGATACACGGACTTCGCGTCTTCGCGTGAGGCATTATCTTGCGGGGTGAAGGGGCGGAGCGAGGAAGACCCCGGCCAACAGGTGCGGGGATGAAAGCGGCGCCCCTTCGGCGCGCTTTCAGAGAGATTGTAGAGAGTATATCTTGGTGTATACCAAATGACATTTTGTATGTTCCAAGCCTACAAGTATCGGATGTATCCTTCAGAGGAGCAGGTTCCCGCTCCTCATGAAACACATCCATGCCTGTCGGTTTGTATACAACCATTCTCTGGAGCAGAAAATCCGGGCGTATGAGCAGGAAGGTCGAAAACTCTCCTGTTTCGACCTGAACAACCGTCTTCCCGCCCTTAAAGAAGAACATCCGTGGCTCAAGGAAGTTACCTCTCAGTCTCTCCAGAGTGCAAACAAGAACCTCGACAACGCTTTCACCCGGTTCTCCAGGGAGAAAAAGGGATTCCCTAAATTTAAGTCAAAGAAGAACCCGGTGCAGTCATTCCAGATACCTCAGCATTACACGGTGGATTTCGAACGGCATAGGATCAAACTCCCCAAGATTGGTGAGATCAAGACTGTCTTTCATCGAGTCTTCACCGGGAAAATGAAGTATGCCACCGTCTCTGTGACTTTGACCGGGAAGTGGTTCGTTAGCATCCTCGTTGATGACGAGAAAAACGAACCAGAACCCGCACCGATTTCTCGAGATACCACCCTCGGGATCGACGTCGGACTGACGGACTTTGCAACCTTCTCTACAGGAGAGAAGATCGAGAACCCTCGATACCTGAGAAACTCCCTTCGGCGCCTGAAGGTATTGCAGCGTCGGGTATCGCGGAAAAGGAAAGGGTCGAAAAATCGGCAGAAATCAATTCAGAAACTTGCTCGGTGTCATGAGAAGATAGCAAACCAGCGCAATGATTTCCTACACAAACTCTCATTTCGAGTCGTGAGCGAGAACCAAGCTCAAGTTATTGCAGTGGAATCGTTGAACGTTGCTGGAATGCAGAAGAACCATTGCCTCGCACAGAGTATCAGTGATGTGTCCTGGAGTAAGTTCTTCACGATGCTCGATTACAAATGCCTGCAGTATGGGAAGACTCTCCTGAAGATCGGGAGATTCGATCCCTCCTCGAAAATCTGTAATCGATGTGGGTATCTCAACCGGGATCTCAAACTCTCGCATCGGGAGTGGGTCTGTCCGGATTGCGGTACTCATCATGACCGTGACATCAACGCGGCGATCAATATCAAGACGTTCGCCCTACAAGGTCAGAATCTTGTTGGGGTAGCAGGTGTGGAACGCACCGTCGAGCCTGGGGACTCGCTCCCGAGGGGGAGGAGGATGATAGCCGGGAAGCCCCGCCCGAGAGCGCGGGGTAGTTCACCTCCTCCTGGTACTGAAGACTCACGCGAAGCCGCGAAGATCGCGAAGGATGGCGTAACTATCCCACGGGCGTCAAGGCTGGTATGAAAACCACTCTACGGGTATATGGAGAGCGCCCGCCCGAAGAGGCGGCTATAACCAATACGGGCCGGCCATAGCCGGTTTTCATGCCTCATCTATGAGCCGAAGGCTCATAGCACGCTTCGCGCGAGAGCATGAGAGGTGATGGGAGGCCACGTGAAATATTAGATGAAATGGCCCCAGAAGCGAACACGATACGTGCAGATGTGGATCAGCGCCGCTTGAGCCTGTGGACCTGTTGGGGGTGATTACCCAAAGCCCTGTCCGTGAGGGCGGGGTAGTTCACAGCATGCAATCGTGGCAGTCCTGTGCCCCGCATGCGAGGTTCTCGATCTTCCATCTGAGTGCCCACCGCTTGATCTCTTTGATCACCTCGACGAGCCCAAGCCCGCTCCCGGTGAGGGTGTACTCGCTTCTGACGGGGACTGATCCAGCCTCTACCCTCTTCTTGACGAGGCCTTCCTCCTCAAGCTCCTTCAGCCTGGCCGAGAGTACCTTTGCCGTGATCCCCGGGAGCTGCTCCTTCACCTCGGTGAACCGGCGGGTGTAGTTCTCCCCCTTGTAGAGTTCGAGGATAATAAGGAGCGTCCACTTTCGTCCCAGGTATTTGACGGTCTGATTGACCGTACACTCATCCTGCATGGTATAGTTAGAGAAACCTTCTCCTACTTATATTCTAGTATCTAATTGATACCTTGTATCAAAAAGATACTATGGAGTGAGCATGAATGTTCTGCAACCAGTGTGAAGAAACAGCAAAGGGTTTTGGCTGCACCGTACGCGGTGTCTGCGGCAAAGATGCGGAGACTGCCGGGCTCCAGGACGTCCTGATCTACACCCTCAAAGGGCTCTCGGTCCGGAACCTCGCGGCGATGAAGAAGGGCGGCGGGGACCCGGATGCCGGGGGGTTTGTCGCCCGTTGTCTTTTTGCCACCCTGACCAACGTCAACTTCGACCCTGCACGATTCGAGGCCGCGATCCAGGAGGCGGCCCGTATCCGTGACGTCCTCCCGCCGGCCGGGGACACGGAGCCCGCGGCCTGCACCTGGGCCCCGGAGAGCCCGGCGGCTATTGCGGCAAAGGCGCAGGAGATCATCGCCGCACGGGAGAGCGTGGATCCTGACCTGCAGTCGCTCCGCGAACTCCTCATCTATGGGCTCAAAGGTGTCGGCGCCTACTCTCACCATGCTGACGTCCTCGGCTACGAGGATGAGGAGGTCATGACCTTCCTGCAGGAGGGGCTCGCCGCCACACTGCAACCCCTCACCGTGGACGAGATGGTCGGCTACGTGCTCAGGTGCGGCGAAGTAGGCGTGAAGACCCTCGCCCTCCTCGATACCGCGAACACCGCAACCTACGGGACGCCTGAGATCACGACGGTCAGCACCGCGGCGGGCACACGCCCGGGTATCCTCGTCACCGGCCACGACCTCAAAGACCTCGCCGACCTCCTTGAGCAGACCGCAGGAACGGGGGTGGATGTCTACACCCACGGCGAGATGCTCCCGGCGCACGCCTACCCTGGTCTTCGGAAGTATGAGCATCTGGTCGGGAACTACGGCGGCTCCTGGCCCTTCCAGCGGGAGGAGTTCGAGCGGTTCAACGGCCCGGTCCTTGTCACCACAAACTGCCTTGTTCCCCCGAAGGACTCCTACTGCAACCGGGTCTACACCACCGGGCTTGTCGGGTATGCGGGGCTCAAGCACATTGGTGAGTCTGAGGATGGGAAGAAGGACTTCTCGGCGCTGATCGAGCATGCGAAGCGTTGCAAGCCCCCGGAGGACATCTCCCGCGGCGACCTGGTCACCGGATGCGCCCACGCCCCGGTCCTCGCCATCGCTGACGCGGTCGTCGATGCGGTGAAGTCCGGCGCTATCAGGCGGTTTGTCGTGATGGCGGGCTGTGACGGGCGGCGCAGCGATCGGGATTACTACACCAGGTTTGCAAAGGCTCTTCCCGGGGATACGGTCATCCTCACCGCCGGGTGCGCGAAGTACCGCTACAACAGCCTCGGTCTTGGCGATATCGGCGGCATCCCCCGTGTCCTCGACGCCGGGCAGTGCAACGACTGCTACTCCCTGGTGGTCATCGCCCAGGCCCTCGCCGAGGCGTTCGGTGTCGGGATCAACGACCTCCCGATATCCTATAACATCGCCTGGTACGAACAGAAGGCGGTGCTTGTCCTCTTAAGTCTCCTCTCGCTCGGCGTTCAGGACATCACCCTCGGTCCCCGCCTCCCGGCCTTCGTCTCGCCCGGAGTCCTCAACGTGCTCGTCGAGAACTTCGGGATCCGGGGGAACGCGACGGTTGAGGAGGACCTTGGCCTGATGGTGCCGGGGAACTGAATTCTCCTTTTTTTGGAAGGAGCGCGGTTCTACGGGCTCTGAGGGGAGCCTCCTTTCAATTTGAGGATGCAGATCCGGTGCATGCTGATTCTGGTGTGGATCTCTATGCCCCCCAAACCTGGCAACAACTTCCATTGCTCACAAGCGGGGCCTGGGAGGGATAAGAAAACCCTTAACTGGGTAGATTGAGGAGAAGATATAGGAGAGGGACCGGGGCATGGATCGAAGACGGGCCTACGAAAGCCTGAAGCGCAACCCGAAGAATGTGCGGTTCGACGACCTCTGCCGTGCAGCGGAGACATTCGGTTTCTTTTTAAGGGGTGGAAAAGGCAGTCACAGGGTTTATGTGCGGCAGGGCGTCACGGAGATACTGAACTTCCAGAACGTGGGTGGGAAGGCAAAGCCCTATCAGGTTCGCCAACTGCTTAAAGTTATTGAGAGTTGTAACCTCTTGGAGGATGACGATGCCGCATAAATACGCAATCGAGATCATCTACAGCGATGAGGATGAGGGGTTCATCGCCGTGGTCCCGGAACTTCCGGGGTGCTCTGCCTTCGGCGTGACCGAGGAGGAGGCGCTCCGGGAGGTGAAGGTTGCTGTCTCCCTCTGGCTTGAGGCCGCCCGGGAGGAGGGGAGAGTTATCCCGGAACCTACCGGTAGGGAGCGGCTCCGGGATATCCTTGCCGGGAAGGGCGCCGCGTCTGGACCGTGAGCGTGAACGGCGCTTCTCAAAGCGCACACTGTTTTTAAGCAACTAAGTCTCGGGCTGGCTCTTCCGTGCAGATCCCACTCACTCTGGAGTTACCCGGTACCTTCATATTTTATCCATGTCCCTGATCGCTCTGCGGTATCACTCAAACTCCGCGAGCGCCACCACCGGCACCGCGTCCAGGTCGTCGAAGACCACCGGGTAGAGCCGTAAGATCCAGGGCTCCCCAAGCAGGCGGCCGTAGGAGAGGTCCACATCCTCAAGCAGGAAGATGTGCGGGTGGTTACAGAGGAACGCGCGATGGGCCTTCGTACCCTCCTCCGGGTATGAGAGGTTGGCGATGGATAGGGTATCGATCCCAAGCAGCCTGAGGCCTGGGTTCTGCATCCGGAGAAAGCCCGGCACCTCGGGGTGCACCCAGGGGTGCCTCTCCGCGTAAGCCTCCGGGTCGCTCTCCCGGAGCTGGCCGCTCCCGGTCCGGACAAAGAGCGCGCGTGCGTTCCGGACGACGTCGAGGTGCGGGAGAAGGTCGTGGATCCGGATCGGCTCTTCGCCGGTCCTGGGTATCTCGATGCACCATGCGGGTTCAAAGACCGCTTCCGGCGCGAGGAGGGCCCTGACCGAGCCCCCATCCGGGCAGGTATGCCGGGGGAGATCGATGTGGGTCCCGGCGTGGCTGGAGAAGGTGATCTGGCTCTCGTTTTCTGCATCTTCTTGTTCGAGGGATCGTGTGGGGGTTATTGCGAGCGGTTCTCTTCCGGGGTAGAGCGGTGTTCCCCGGTTCAGGGGGTATGAGATCGGGATGAGCATACGCTCTCCCGTAGGTACCCCTCGAGTTCATGAAGGTTCTCCACGATCTCTTCCACCCCCGGGCGGCCGGCGAAGCGGTTCGGGTCACCGGGCCGGACCCTGGCGACGAACCGCACGCCGGTCTCGTATGCCGCCTGCCAGTCGTTCGGGGCGTCGCCGACGAAGAGGGCCTCAGAGGGCGACGCGCCGGTTTCGTCAAGGATCTCGCGGATGCACTCGGCCTTCGTCTTCGGTGATCCGTAGATCCGGACAAAGTACTTTGTGAGGTCCCTGCGGCGGGCGATCTCGTGCATCTCGGCTTCAGGGGTCGCGGAGACGATGTAGAGCGGGAGCACTCTCGAGCATTTCCCGAGGAGGTCTTCTGCCCCCCGGACGTATGGCACGGTGAGCATGGCGTCAAAGATCAGCCCGACGTATTCGTCCGCGAGCCGCTCCTCCTGCTCCTGGGTGAGGGGTTCGTGGAGGATATTTGTGTAGATGTGGCGGAACTTGTCGTACCGGGACATCCCGCCATTCTCGAGGTGGAAGGCGATGATCTCGTCGAGGTGCTCGGGGGGCGCGAAGGAGAAGATCTTTCTGAATGCGACGGTCTTTAGGGGGATGGATTCGACGATGACGCCGTCGAAGTCGAGGATGAGGGTGGCGAGCATAATTCACACTTTTTCGTTTGTTCACTTATGAGTTCCTAGCGTTACAGTTCGGGTGTGGATATCCCGTTGCATAGGTCCGCTCATGCAGACCGTTTGATATATCCGTTTGGTAAGCAGGCTTCTGGATACACTGATACATAAACCTAAGGTATTTCAGATACCGATACATAAGCTATGTAACCAAAATAGGGCGAAAAGAATTACTTTTCAGCACATGGGCCAATGTGAGCAGGTCTGATAATCAAACTATCCTGAGGATAGCATGAAGGTTTGTCTACTTACCACAGTTCATCCTTACAACGATCAAAGGATCTTTTTTAAAGAGGCGCACAGTCTGGCTAAGCATTTCCCCGTTATCCTCATTGCACCAGATGAGTCAGGATGGTCAAAGACCATTGATAATATTCCCGTTGTTGCTGTTAAAAGGGCAAAGAGCAAACTGCTGCACTTTGTAACAATCTGGCGGGTGTTCATTGCTGGGCTCAGAACAGATTGTTCCGTCGTGCACTGCCATGAACCAAGTTCACTTCTAGTCTCCGTTTTACTCAAGGTACTACAAGGTAAACGGATAGTCTACGATTCTCATGAGCATTATGGCGCTCTCCTTGCATCGGATCCCCTGTTTCCACGACCCTTTAAGGGCATTCTACGAGCGGCAACCGATATCTTCGAACGCTTTCTGATCCCGTTTGTGGATGCCGTTATCACGGTAGATGAAGATCTTGCGGGAAAGTATCGTCGATTCGGGCATAATAATGTTTCAATTGTAGCCAATTATCCCCAACTTGACACCTTCGATTCTATTCCGGCAAGTGATCATGACTGGGATCTCATCTATGTCGGTGGGATCTCGGATGAGCGTGGTATCTTCCAGATGATTGAGGCGGCGGAGCGGACAAACTGCAGCCTTGCATGCATTGGCTATTATACAAATATGCAGAACGAAGAGGTGGTAAAAAAATATATTAAAGAACGAGAGTGCACTAATGTGCATATAATTGGATGGCGACCGCAGCCAGACGCGATCTCAGCTATAAAATCCTCGAAGATCTGTTTTAGTATTCTCCACCCGAGTCCAGTATGGGATACAGCTGTTCCTGTAAAACTCTTTGAATACATGTCCTGTGGAAAACCGATCATAGCGAGCGATCTGCCGGGGATCAGTAGTGTTGTTAAATCGGCAGAGTGCGGCCTGACAGTCAACCCCTCGGATGTTGATTCTATTGTGACTGCAATTCAGTACCTACTGGAGCATCCGAAGACTGCGGCAGCAATGGCGGAAAACGGGAGACGAGCCACTGAAGCGAAGTACAATTGGAATGTGGCAGAGAAGGTATTGTATGGCGTAATGAGATCCCTTGCGCATTAGGACTGCTGTCTCGCAGCCAATGCGCCGCGGATTGTCTCTCATACACAATGTTTGATCTAATTCGTCCATATGCCTTCAAGGGCATTTGCTCACTTATCCAGACTGATATGGATCAAAATCAGTGCATTGGCGCGACAACCCCTGTAATGAAGAGCTGAGATCTTGAAACCGCTAGCGAAGGCGAGCCAATGAAAGATAAGCATGTATAAATGATTGAGAGAATCTGATTTGTCAGTTTGTCGCAGCCCAATATCCAATTGATATTATATCAATAGAGAGGCTTTGTGAGTTGCATGCATCTCCCCCTTAGTCGAGCAGTGTTTCGTAGTCCTGCTTTATCTTCCCCATGATTTTTGTCTCGTCGTGCCACCGCTCGACATACGCTCTCCCTTCCCGGGAAAGACGTTTCTGAAGTGCGTAATCATCGATAAGCGACGCAATTCCGGTTATCAAGGTATTGGTATCGTCTCGCTGAAAATTCACCACCGGGACTTGGCCCGTGATCTTCGTAAACTCCTGATTGATGTATGTGACTACTGGCTTTCCAAAAGCCATCGCTTCCTGTTCCAGTTTCCCATACCAGCCAATATGAGTTTGTCCTACGATGATGTCTGCCTGTTTGTATTCCTCCAATGCCTGCCTATAAGGGACACTCGCAAGAAGGCGGAAGTCGATGTTATAGCCTTTTAATTTCAGCTGGTTGATAGCGTTGATGATAATCGGAGTACCTTTGCAGTTTCTTCCATGTGTTTGGGAAAGCACTGCATGAACGATCCGGATTGGTTTGCTCTGATCCTCTTTATCCTTGACACCTACATATCTAAACTGATCTAAGTTCATAGGTGTCGGAAGCCACTCGGCCTTAGGAGCATATTCGAGCAGATCTGGTGTACTAACATACTGTATGTCAGCAAAGCGGTCTATCATCGGCCATGGTTTTCCGCGGGAGCGGAGATCTGATCCATGAAAATGATGGACGATTTTTAGGCTCATGCGTTTCCAGAGTGAATAGTCGATGTGTAATGCGAATCCGCTGTAAGAGTTGAAATGCAAAATATCGTAGTTTTTTACGAGTTTCAAGAGACGGGACGTCTTCTCGATCCCGTAAAGGGGAATAATCTTACGCACTGGAGAGCATGGTGTATAATCAAAATCGCACCCATATTTGAGAATATCAGGATAAAATATGACAATATCGCATTGGTTTCCCGTAGCTCGCAGGTGTCGCTGGATGTCATTGGCAATTCCTGCGGTGTTTCCTACTTGAAGGACTGATAACATAACTCCTTCCCATTAATAACATATCTCTATAGTCATTAGTATAGATATTCCTGAGTATTGGTGGTTTCTGTAGTCTCTGCTCTCTCTCTTGCGTAAAGGATTGTTTATGGCGATAACTTCCGGAGCAGGATTTAAAAACGAGGAGCACATCCCAAAAGTCTCTGGCGATCGATGATCCCGGGGGTCAGCACACCCTCACGCACGGGAACGACGATTCGATGCATCCTGGACGCAGAAATCGGAAAGGCTCCCTATGCCCCGGGTATCGCCCTGGGGGAGGGACCGGGAGGGGGTCTCCCCATATGCGCTAACTTTAGCTACAAGGATCCGAGAGGATAATGCCCTATTCGGTGAAATGTGGCTGATATGATGGAATATTAGCCATACGATTCCAGTGGTGTGCGGCAATAGTCCTCCTCCTCTGAAAACGAT